>Ga0075430_100001302_pt1 | contig 20125 bp, 14 predicted proteins | sample RhiMetdeltSRZDD4_FD_75294 | JGI IMG/M metagenome (GOLD analysis project Ga0075430, IMG submission 75294) | Populus rhizosphere microbial communities from Tennessee, USA - Rhizosphere MetaG P. deltoides SRZDD4 | ecosystem: Host-associated > Plants > Roots > Rhizosphere > Soil | place: USA... | reverse complement strand
GAAGATGCGGTCTTTGTCAGCGAGCATCGATACGCCTCTTTGCCCAGCGATAGGCTATCCATCCGGCACCTGCATAAAGCAGCATTGCCAATGCGATTCCAATGGTCCCCCGCGCTTCCGGACCAAGCCCAGTCCTTAAGACCGGCAATGCGGCGACGAGAAAAAGCGTCTCTACACCGGCAGCGACCACGCCGAGGACCAGGAACAGCCGACCGCCTTCGAGCAACCAGGATCGAACGAGAGCCCTACCGGCCGGATTGGCGCCTGAAGTGGCTTTGCGGAAGGGGAGCAGCGCGACAATCAACATGATCGCGAAGGGAAGCATCGTGAGACCGCCGAGCGCCCGCGGCGAGACGACAGCCCCGACCATCGGCAGCGCCTTGCCGACAGCGAATGCGGAGCACGTCTTTGCTAGTCCGAAGACGGCCCAGACGTAGACGACCAAGCCCGCAATTACGTTTTGCCTGAACTGCGCAGGCACCACCACGTGCACGATCTCCCAACGCTAGGTCTTTGCCATGTCGATCAGCGTCGTCGGCCCTCCCTCGGGACAGGAGGCCTGCCGGCCGGTCTGGGAGCCGGACTTCGGCGGCTCGCCCCTGGCGAAGCCGTCGAGGACCTTCTCGAGCAACTCGGGCGTCAGGTCCTCGTAGGTATCCTTGCCGATCTGCACCATCGGGGCGTTGGCACAGCACCCCAGGCACTCGACCTCCTCCCAGGAGAAATTGCCGTCGGCCGAGACGTGGTGCGGGTCCCGGTGGATGCGCTTGCGGCACACCTCCACCAGCGCCTCGGCGCCGCGCAGCATGCAGGGCGTCGTGCCGCACACCCACACGTGCGCCTTGCGGCCCACGGGGGCCAGCTGGAACATGGTGTAGAAGGTGGCGATCTCGTAGACGCGAATATAGGCCATGCCCAGCATGTCGGCCACCAGGCGGAGCGCCGGCTCGGGCAGCCAGCCGCCGTGCTGCTCCTGGGCCCGCCAGAGCAGGGGGATGACGGCGGAGGCCTGCTTGCCGGGCGGATACTTGGCGATGGTCGCCTCGGCCCAGGCAGCGTTCTCCGGCGTGAACTCGAAGCTCTTGGGCTGGTCGGGGCTCAGTCTGCGAACGGCCATGAGGCGGGCTCGGCTACTCCGTTTCGCCGCAGTGCAGCGGCGGCCCTCTTATAAGGGGCGATCTGGCGCTTGTCGCCACCTTTGGAACGCTCCAATGTTGTCGCGGAGCGCGGCAAAGTCGCCCGCTGGGCGGGCCGTCTCAGGGCGACCGCCGCGAGGCACGCCAGCACAGGACCGCCAGGACGGCGCTGGCGAGCCCACAACCGAGATGGAACGCCACCTGCGGCACGCTTCCCGTGGAGGTTGCGACAATCAGGCCGTCTGCGAAGCACACCGCGACCGCGGCGGCGAACCACAGCGCCAGTGCCCGCCACTCCCGCAGAGCTGCGAACGCCATCGCCAGCAACCCCAGCCAGATATTGCGCAGCCCGACAGCATAGTGAAGCTCGAAGCCCGCCGGCCGGGGCGGCACGCCAAACATGCTGGCAGCCGACTGCGGCACCAGGACGTAGCGAATGCCGATCAGGGTGAGCAGCGCGCCGCCGGCGAGACAGACGGCGAGCACTATCCTGCTGGTGCGGCGATCCTTCCTTGAAGGCACTGGTGACACCTCCCGGGCTTGACGAACCAACCGACTTTGCCCCCTTGCCGATGGACCCGGTCGGTCGCGCATCATGTTGGACAGCCAGCGAGCGATTCGGTCCAGCGTTGCGCACACGACGGGAACCGGCGTCCGCTCGTTTCGAGTTGGCAATCCGACGCCTCTTGTGCGGGCGGCTATCGGGTGTCGCTGAAAACTCGCTTAAGAAGCATAGACAAATAAGAGGTGCTCCGATAAATCTGGTGTTGAGGGTTAAGGGGATGTGGTGAGACTCCATCAAATGCGTCCACCACAAAGGGCGCGGGGTCCTTTCCCTGTGCGGGTTGTTCACCGGAAGCGCTTGATGGGCCCTGCTACTAGGACGGGAGGCGCATGCCAATTTGCATGCGACCGAGGTGTTTACTATGGGCTATGTTGGGTTTCCGGCGGCTGCGGGGTTGGGCGTGCGCAACACCCCGCAGCATCTGTTCACTTACGGGAACGCCGGCACGATCACTGCGATCGTTGACTGTCTTGTCATCATAACCGCGAGCGTGCTGGCGGGCGTCGCCTATCACCTGCTGGCTCTCGGCATGTTCGGCGACATCGCAGCCTTCGCCGGCGTTGGAAGCAACACCGCCCTGCTGTTCGTCCTCCTGGCCAAGTCGCGCGGAATGTATCGCCCGACGGCTCTGCTGTGGACCTCGCAGTGGCAGCGCATCGTCGCCTGCTGGGGGGCAGTGCTCCTGGCCATGGTGGCGTTCCTGTTCCTGCTGAAAGTGGGGGCAAGCTTCTCGCGTGGCGCCACCATCGGGTTCGGCATTCTTGGCCCATGCCTGCTCCTCCCAGCACGCGCCGCCATTGCCGCCCGGCTTCGCGGCGCCCTGGCGCGCGGCCGCATTGCCGCCAAGCGTGCCATCATGGTGGGCGAGCGCGAGGAGCTGGATCACCGCTCTGCCACCGATCTTCTGAGGACGTACGCGATCCGCGAGGTCGGCCGGTTCGAGCTGCCCCAGGCTTCCGGCGAGGACCGCTCGCTGATGGCCGACAGCGTCGCCGTGCTCGATGCGGCGGTGGATGCCGCCCGCACGGATCGGGCGGATGTGGTGCTGCTGGCCGTACGGTGGACGGACAAGGACCGCTACGACCTCGTGCGCGAGCGCCTGCGCGCCCTGCCGCTGCCGGTGGTGTTGCTGCCAGATCAATCGGTGCGCTCGATCCTGGCTCAGCCCATGGCCGAGATGGGGCCGGATATTGCCGTGCAGGTGCAGCGTGCGCCGCTCGCTCCGTTCGAATTGAGGCTGAAGCGGCTCTTTGACGTGACCTTCGCCGGCACGGCGCTGGTCCTGCTTGCGCCGCTCCTCGCAATCGTGAGCGCGGCGATCAAGCTGACCTCGCGCGGGCCGATCGTCTGCCATCACTATCGCCGCGGCTTCAACGGCCAGACGTTCAGGGTCCATAAGTTTCGCACGACCGTTGCGGAGACAGGAGGGGCCGCCGGGCACACCCGACCGCTCGACCCGTACGTCACCACCCTCGGTGCCTTCCTGCGGGCTACGGGCATCGACGAGCTGCCGCAGCTCATCAACGTGCTGGGCGGCGAGATGTCGGTCGTCGGGCCGCGTCCCCATGCCGTTGCCCGCGACGACGAGCTCTCCAGAAAGATCGCCAATTACGCGTGCCGTCATCATGTCAAGCCGGGCATTACCGGCTGGGCCCAGGTCTGCGCCTCGAGCGGGGAGGCCGGACAGATCGAGCACATGAAGCGGCGGGTGGACCTCGACCTCTGGTACGTCAGCAACTGGAGCGTTTGGCTCGATCTCGAGGTCCTGGTCCGCGCCTGCCTGAAGGTGACGCGCGACTAGGCCTAGGATGCCCCGAGCTGCGCAATGCGCGCACGCAGCTCAGAAACGCCCGATCCAGTTTGCGCAGAGGTTGCGAGCAGCTCGGGATAGGCTGCCGCGTGCAGGCGCAACGCGTCGGCGGTAGCTGTCATCCGCTGGGCGAGCTCCGGCGGCTTGATCTTGTCGATCTTGGTCAGGACCGCCTGGTAGGACACCGCGGCCTGGTCCATTAGCTCCATCACGTCACGGTCCGGAGGCTTCAGGCCGTGCCGGGCGTCGATCAGCAGGAGAACGCGAACCAGCGTGGGGCGGCCGCGCAGGTAGTCGCGCACCAGACCCGTCCATTCCTCGACCTTGGCCTTGGGCGCCTGGGCGAAGCCGTAGCCCGGCATGTCCACGATCGTAAGCGCCACCCCCGGCGCGTCGAAGAAGTTCAGCTCCTGCGTGCGGCCAGGCGTGTTGGAGGTGCGCGCCAAGCCGCGCTGGCCGACAAGCGCGTTGATCAGGCTCGACTTGCCCACGTTGGAGCGGCCGGCGAAGGCGATTTCCGGGCCGGCCGCGGTGGGCAGAAACTCCAGCGTCGGCACGCTGCGCTGGAACTGCCAGGGACGCCGGAACAGGGCCTCGCCGGCAGCGATCTCCTCGTCCGTGAAGGCGGTGGTTTCCACGCTGTCACCTGTCATCCCGGCCGGAGCGCGGCGAGCCGCGGGCGAGCGGCGCGCCGAGCCGGGATCTCGTGAGTTTCGGCTCGTTGCCCGGGGTCCCGGACAGTCTCGGCCTGCGGCCTCGGCTTCCGGGATGACGGGTCGTCGGTGTCAGACCCGAAGGGGCCTGACACCTCTCATGTGCCTTCGCCGCGCAGCACGTCGCGCGCGCGGCTGAGCTTCTCCGAGCCGTTGAGACTGCCGTTCTGCCGGGCACGGGTCTTGTAGGCAGCATCAATTTCGGCCACCGAAGCGCCGGGCTCCAGCCCGAGCGCCTCGAAGGCCTCCTCGCGCGTCATGTTGCCCTTCGGCGCCGTGGCTGCGCTCCCGTCGCCGGTTGCGACCGCAGCAGAGGAGCCGCTCGAACCGCTCGAGGCCTGCCGCGATGTGCCCTCGGCCGGCTGCAGCTTCTGTGCCACCGCCCGCTTCAGGCCCTCTGCGTGCTGGGCGAGCCTGCCGACACCGCCGCGCACCGCCGCGCCCGCACGTCCCACAAGGTCGCTGCCGCCGCCTGTGCCACCCTGGCTGCCTCCACCCGACCGGTATCCGGCGATCGCCTTCTCCACCCCGAGGTTCTTCCACAGGTGGATCTCGGCGCCGTTCCGCTTCATGATGAGGTATTGCTGCGTCAGCGAGAGCAGGTTGTTCCAGGCCCAATAGATCACCAGCCCGGACGCGAAGTTCGCGAGCAGGAAGGTGAACATCACAGGCATCCAGTTGAAGAGCTTCTGCTGCATCGGGTCGGCCTGCTGCGGGTTCAGCTGCATCTGCACCCACATGGTGATGCCCATGATGATGGGCCACACGCCAACATGCAGGAACTCAGGCGTGGTGTAGGGCAGCAGCCCGAACAGGTTGAAGATCGACGTGGGATCTGGCGCTGACAAGTCCTGGATCCAGCCAAAGAACGGTGCCTGGCGCATGTCGATATTCAGATACAGCACCTTGTAGAGCGCGAAGAACACAGGCACCTGCAACAGGATCGGCAGGCATCCCGCCATCGGGTTGATCTTCTTCTCCCGATAGAGCGTCATCAGCTCCTGCTGCATCTTGGCGCGATCGTCCTTGTAGCGCTCGCGCAGCTTCTCCATCTCCGGCTGCAGCAGCTTCATCTTGGCCATCGATTCGTAGCTCTTGTTGGCCAAGGGGAAGAAGATGGCCTTCACGACCACCGTCGTGGCGAGGATCGCCAGCCCGTAGTTGCCGAAGATCTGCGCGAACCAGTGCAGCATCATGTAAAGGGGCTGGGTCAGGAACCAGAAGTAGCCCCAGTCGAACAGCATGTTGAACTGCCGGGCGCCGAGCGTCTTGTTGTAGCTGTCGATCAGGCTCACGACCTTGGCGCCGGCGAAGAGGCGGGAGGTGAACTCGGCCCTCGCGCCCGGCCCGATCTCCATGGGCCCTGCCGAAACGTCCACCTGGAACGTATCCTTGGCGCCGGAGGTGCCCTTGCTGCCGGTGAAGCGCGCCTCCGTCGGCACGTTGGGGTCGGGCACCAGGGCGGCGGCCCAATACTTGTCCGTGAAGCCCAGCCACCCGCCGGTCTGCTTGAAGGTCTGCGTCCCGTTCTCCTTGAGCACGTCGGCGTAGCCGATCTCCTTCAGTCCGCTGGGGCCGACGGCGCCGATGAAGCCTTCGTGCAGGATCATCCACACGCCGTCGAGCTTCGGGATGCCGTGCCGGGAGATCAGGGCGTAAGGGTAAAGCGAGACGGGGCTGCCGCTCTTGTTCTCGACCTCGTCGGTAACGGTGAACAGGTAGTCGGCATCGACCGAGATGGTGCGCCGGAAGAGGAGCCCCTGGCCGTTGTCCCAAACCAGCGTGACAGGCGACTTGGGCGTCAGCGGCCCCGCTGTTTCGGCACGCCAGGGCGTGTTGCTGTCCGGCAGCGGCTGCGTCACGCCCTTGCCGGCACTCCAGCCGAACTCGGCATAGTAGGGGTGCGGTGAGCCGGACGGCGAGAACATCTCCACGTTGGTGCTGTGGGGGTCCACGGTCTCGCGGTATCTGGCGAGCACGACGTCGTCGATGCGTCCACCCTTGAGCGCGATCGAGCCCTTGAGGCTCGGCGTCTCGATGCCAACGCGCGGGCCCGCGCCCAAGGCGCCCTGCCGGGTCGTGATGATCGCCGCCTGGTCGCCCGGGGCCGGCACGGCACCCGCCTGACGCGGCTGATCCGGCTTGGTGGAGGTGCCCGGGGCACCGGGAGCGGCGCCGGGAACGGGCCCGGGGGTCGATGGCGCCTGCTCCTTGGCCTTGACCGCCTGCTCCTGGCGGATCCGCGCCTGGCGTTCCTGCTCCTTGGGGGCAGCGTAGAAGAACTGCCACGCGAACAGCACCGCCATCGACAGAACGATGGCGAGTACGAGGTTCTTCTGGCTTTCCTTGTCGTGCATGGCTGTCCTGAGCCCGGCCGTTCGCCGATTCTACGCGAGAAATCCCTAATGCCGCTCGCCGCCTGTCCCCCGCCGGGTGCGCGGCTTGCGCGTGTGCACTCGATGCAGCGCCTCGATAAGGTCCGATACCAGCGCAGCAAACCCGGCATCAAGTGCCGGGCGGCGTGCGATCAAGACGTAGTCAAAGTTGCGCTGCGCATGATCCGGCAAGATGCCGCGGACGGCCGCTTTGAGACGGCGCCTGATGCGATTGCGCTCAACCGCGTTCCCGACCTGCTTGGTTACCGTAAAGCCGAACCGCGGCGTCTCGGCCGGGGCGGATGCATCCGTTGGCAGCGCCGTCGGGTCGCGTCCCTTCCCCTCCAGGACGAAAGCGGGTGTGGCCCAGCGGGCGCCCCCACGCACGCGCAGAAACTCGGGCCGGCGCCTGAGTGTCGCAAGCCGTTGCGTATCGGGCCGCGGGCTGACGGCGGGGGGCTCGGCCATGCGCCACGATGGCAGCGCCTCAAGCCGACAGGCGCTTGCGCCCCTTGGCCCGGCGACGTGCCAGGATGCGGCGGCCCCCGGCGGTCTCCATGCGCTTGCGAAATCCATGGCGGCGCTTGCGGACCAGCCGGCTCGGTTGATAGGTGCGCTTCACGACTCCTCTCCCGTGTCGAGGATTTGAGGTTGCATGCGCTGGGGAGCCGCCCGAATCGGTATCACGCGGGCGCGCCGCGAGGTGCGGCTCTGCCGCGAAGCCCGCCAGAATTGCAGGCCGCTTATATGGGGCAGGCATGCCTCAAGTCAATCCGCCGTGATCACCGCGGAGCGCGCCGGCTTAAGAGACGGCGGTGCGCGCAACACAAGATGAAGGCCCGCCCCGTGCTGGGGCGGGCCTGGTGGGTGGGACAGGCGGCCGGGTTACGCGGCTTCAACCTGCCTCGGCTCAGCCCGGTTGCTGTTGCCGATGGCAACCGTACGCGGCTTGAGGCGCTCGGGGACGTTACGGACCAGCTCAATGTGGAGCAGGCCGTCCTGCAGGTCGGCGCCCTTCACCTCGACGTGGTCGGCGAGCTGGAAGCGCCGCTCGAAGTTGCGCGCGGCGATGCCGCGGTGCAGGTACTGGCGCTCCTTGTCCTCGGGCTTCCTGGAGCCGGCGACGGTGAGCGTCTGCTCCTTCACGTCCACGCGCAGCTCGTCCTGGCTGAAGCCGGCCACCGCCATGGTGATGCGGTAGTCGTTATCGCCAAGCCGCTCGATGTTGTAGGGCGGATAGCCTGGCGCCGCCTGCTCGAAGCCCGTCACCGAGTCGATCAGGTCGAACAGCCGGTCGAAGCCGACGGTGGAGCGATAGAGGGGAGAAAGGTCGATGGGTCGCATGACAGGTGTCCTCCTATGGAAGCGACGTGTGTCATCTGCCTGGCACCGGTGGTCCGGGGCCGGTCACTCACCTGCCCCGAGGGGCCAGGCAGCGCTTGGTGCGCACCCGGTGAAGCGGCGTGCGCGGGCAATTATTTGGGTGCGGCGCGCGCGGGTTCAAGGGGCCCGTACACCATTCCGCGGGGCCGTGACAGCGCTGCTTCAAGCAGGCCCTGCTGTCCGGAGAGGTCGCCGGAGCAGCGCGTCCCAGACCATCGACCGCACTCTGGCGATAACCCGGAGGTAGGCCTTGGCGGCATCGTCAGGCTCGCTGACGCCCTGGGGCTAAATAAAGAATCGCCGTTCAAAAACCTCGATGACGCCGGCCACAAGATCAACAAACTCCTGGAGTGCGCCAACGATCGGTTTTCCTTCCAGGCCGGCTACTTCCGAGACTTCTATGTAGGTCGACAGTTCCGCAGCACATTGACCACTTGCAATCTTTGGGACCGTCAAGAGGTGCACACCTTTGTCGAGGTGGCCATGTGGTTTTCTATTGACGCTGATAGGTTGGTCATAGGTGATCTTGGCCTTGGTGATGCCGCCAACAGCGATGGCTGCGACGATGGACTGGTGCTTGTCGGCATTGTCGAGGCTGTTGAGGCTACAAAAGAGTTCATTTCCTCCGCCGTAAGGTTTGAGGGCATAGATCATGTCCTGGGCTTCTGGGCTCAGTTTCGCGATTTTTCGCCTCGCGCCTCCATCGAAATCGCGAGCGAACTTGGTAATCGGAAAATACACGTCGTTTACGCGCACAGCTCCATTGTGGATAGCCAAGCAGCACGCGAGATGATCGAGCGCCGTCCGCAAGTTGTGTGCGGCATCTCCAATCAACAACGCGATCTCGTCTGGTGGTTGCGCAATTGCTTTCGCAACCAAGTGCTTATCGGGGCCGGGATCGTCTGCTATCCAGGAAAAATCAAACGGATCGGTCCCGAGGAACCCCTTAACTGCTGCGTCGAGGTCGCGGATGTGGGCATTGGCCCTTAGAATCTTTTGTTTGGGACTCCGAAGTCCGTCTGAAGAAATGTTAGCCATGTTAGGTCGTAAAAGGGTACCGGCCGTTCGGGCCAACCCAGTAGCCCGCGCGAAGCCCTGAGGTTCAAGCGTTATTCGCCATTCCTTCTACAAAGCTCCTTCAGTCGGTACAGCACGTTCAGCGCCTCTTTAGGCGTCAGCTCGTCCGGGTTAATCGCCGCTAGCGCCTCACCCAGTGGAGACGGCGCGGCCTCGGTATGCCCCTCGCCCTGGCCCTCTCCCCGCAAGCGGGGAGAGGCAATGGCCGCGGCGAACAGCGGCAGGTCCTCGATCAGGGCGGCGCCGGTGGCGGGCTTGCCGCCGGTCTTCTCCAGCAGCTTCAGCACCTCTCCGGCGCGCTTCGTCACCGCCGCGGGGAGCCCGGCGAGCTTGGCGACCTGGATGCCGTAGCTGCGGTCGGCGGCCCCGGGCTTCACCTTATGCAGGAACACGATCTCGTCCTTCCACTCGCGCACCTCCATGGTGACGCTGGCGACCTCGGCCAGGCGCCCAGCCAGCGCGGTCAGCTCGTGGTAGTGGGTGGCGAACAGGGTGCGGCACCTGGAGACCTCGTGCAGGTACTCCACCACTGCCCAGGCGATCGAGAGGCCGTCGTAGGTGGCGGTGCCGCGGCCGATCTCGTCGAGGATGACGAGCGAGCGGTCCGTGGCCTGGTTCAGGATGCCCGCGGTCTCCACCATCTCCACCATGAAGGTGGAGCGCCCGCGGGCGAGGTCGTCGGCGGCGCCCACGCGCGAGAACAGCCGGTCGACGATGCCGATGCGGGCTGAGCGCGCCGGCACGAACGCACCCATCTGCGCGAGCACGACGATCAGCGCATTCTGGCGCAGGAAAGTGGACTTGCCCGCCATGTTGGGCCCTGTGACGAGCCACAGCCGCGATGGGGTCAGATCCTGCGCCCCAGCGTAGGCCGAGGCTGATCCCATGGACCCGCCGTCGGGCGGCCCGTCGCCGAGCACACAGTCGTTCTCGATGAACTGGGCGCCGCCCTCCAACGAGCGCAGCGCCTGCTCGACCACGGGATGGCGCCCGCCCACGATCTGGAAGTCGGCGCTGTCGTCCAGGACCGGACGGGTATAGCCCTCGCGTACCGCCACCTCGGCCAGCGCCGCCTCGCAGTCGACCTCGGCCAGCGCGCCCGCCACCTCGCCCAGCGCCCGCTCCTGAGCGGCGACGGCAGCCGCCAGCTCCGCGAAGATGTCCTGCTCCAGAGTCAGCGCCCGCTCGGCCGCGGAGACGATGCGGCCTTCAGTCTCGATCAGCTCCTGCGTCGTGAAGCGCATGGCGCCGGCCATGGTCTGGCGATGGCGGAACGTCTCGTTTAGCGGCGCGGCGGCGAGCGGCCTCGCTGCGCCGGCCGGCACCTCGACGTAGTAGCCGAGGATGTTGTTGTGGCGCACCTTGAGCGACTTGATGCCGGTGTCCTGCACATACCTGGCTTCCAGTGCCGCCATCACCTTGCGGCCGTCGTCGCGCAGCGTGCGCGCTGCGTCCAGCTCTACCGAATAGCCCTCGCGCACGAAGCTGCCGTCGCGCTTCAGGTGCGGCGGCGCGTCGACGAGCGCGCGCGCCAGCATCGGCTGCAGGCTCGTATCGCCGGGCCCCAGGCGCTCGGCGATCCCCGACAGCGTGCCCGGCAGACCCAACCCGCCGCTGGCGGTGCGCAGCAGCTCGACGCACCCCCGCGCCGCGGCGAGGCTGTCGCGGATGGCGCCGAGGTCGCGTGGGCCGCCGCGCTGCAGGGCGAGGCGGGACATGGCGCGTGCGAGATCGGGCGTGTGGCGCAAGGTGCGCCGCAGGTCCTCGCGCAGCCTCTCCTCATCATGCAGAAATGCGAGCGCGTCGAGGCGGGCGTTGATCGCCGGCACGTCGCGCAAGGGGCTGGCGAGCCGGGCAGCCAGCTCGCGGGAGCCCGGGCCGGTGATGGTGCGGTCGATGGCCGCGAGCAGGCTCGGTTTGCGGTCGCCGGAGGTGGAGCGTGTCAGCTCCAGGCTGGCCCGCGTCGCAGCATCGATGAGCATACGGTCGGAGTTGCCGGTGCGGCGCGGTGGGCGCAGACAGGGCCGACGTCCGATCTGAGTCAGCTCGACGTACTTGAGAAGCGCGCCCACGGCCGCCAGCTCGCGGCGCGAGAAGGTACCGAAGGCCGCGAGGTCGGCCACGCCCAGCTGCGCCTTGAGCTGGCGCTCGCCCGCCAGGCTGTCGAAGGTGGCCGCCGGCACCGGCGTGGTGGCGCAGCGCCCCAGCGCCACGCCCTTGGCGATGTCTGCATCGGCCAGGACCACGTCGGACGCGATCACCTCGCCTGAGCCCAGACGCACGATCTCGCCGGCGAAGTCGGCCCGCGCCACCTCGCCCACCTCCAGCTCGCCGGTCGAGATGTCGAGCGAGGCCAGCGCGATCTGTGCGGCATCGCCTCGCCGGCCTCCGGCTGCGGCACCGCCACCCGGACCGGGCCCGGCGAATACGGCCGTTAGGTAGTTGCGCGCCCGGGCGTCGAGCAGGCTGTCCTCGGTGAGTGTGCCGGGTGTGACGAGGCGCACGACGTCGCGATGCACGACGGCCTTCGAACCGCGCTTGCGGGCGGCGGCCGGGTCCTCCATCTGCTCGCAGACGGCGACCCGGAGCCCCGCTGCGATCAGGCGTTGCAGATACTCGTCCGCACGGATCACGGGCACGCCGCACATGGGGATGTCCTCGCCCATGTGCTTGCCGCGTTTGGTCAGCACGATCCCCAGCGCCTCGGCCGCTGTTATCGCATCGTCAAAGAACAGCTCGTAGAAGTCGCCCATGCGGTAGAACAGCAGGCAGCCGGGATGGGCGGCCTTGATCTCCAGGAACTGAGCCATCGACGGCGTGACGCCGGGCGGCGCGCTGCCCTGTCCACCACCGGGTCCACGGCCGGCCGGAGCCGACGGCTCGGCCGTGCCCGCGGCGCCACCGGCGCCTGGCTCGATACCCCGCTCGCCGCCTCGCCGCATCTGGCCCGCCGTTCCCTTACCGCCCCTGGGCTACGCATAGCTTGTTGGCCGGCTGCAGGGAACGCCGCGGGTGTGACTGGCGTGCCATTTGCACTTGATTGGAAGCAGCGGTGCGCCAAGCCGAGCGTTGTGCTGCTGGGCGCCGCCCACTATGGTCCGCTTTTTCCGCTGGCGGGGGGCGGAGGTTGGGAGGTATCCGCGTGCAGCGGAGCTGAGAGAGGGGGTCGAGATGCCCGTCAAGTTTGACGCAGCCCGTTTCACGGCGGAGGAGGCGCTGCAGTTCCACAGCCAGGGCAAGCCCGGCAAGCTGGAGATCACTCCCACCAAGCCCCTTACCACCCAGCGCGACCTGTCGCTGGCCTACTCGCCCGGCGTGGCCGTGCCGGTTCAGGCCATCGCCCAGGATCCGCAGCTCGCCTACGACTACACCAACAAGGGCAACCTGGTGGCCGTGGTCTCCAACGGCACTGCCATCCTTGGCCTCGGCAACCTCGGCGCCCAGGCCGCCAAGCCGGTGATGGAAGGCAAGGGCGCCCTCTTCAAGCGCTTCGCGGATATCGACGGCATCGATCTCCTCATCGATACCTCCGATGTCGAGGCCTTCATCAACTGCGTGCGCTACCTGGGCCCCAGCTTTGGCGGCATTAACCTTGAGGACATCAAGGCGCCGGACTGCTTTGTCATCGAGGAACGCCTCAAGGAGCTGCTCAACATCCCCGTCTTCCACGACGACCAGCACGGCACCGCCATCATCGCCGCCGCAGGCATGATCAACGCGCTGGAGCTGACGGGGCGCGACATCAAGAACGTCAAGCTGGTGGTTAACGGTGCCGGCGCCGCCAGCATCGCCTGCATGGACCTGCTGGGGGCGATGGGCCTGCCCAGGAAGAACATGGTCCTGTGCGACACCAAGGGCGTGATCTACCGGGGCCGCAAGGACGGCATGAATCAGTGGAAGTCGGCCTATGCCGCGGAGATCAAGGCGCGCACGCTGGCCGAGGCCCTGGAGGGCGCTGACGCGTTCTTCGGCCTCTCCGCCGCCGGTACGGTCACCAAGGACATGGTGCGTAAGATGGCTGCGAAGCCGATCATTTTCGCCATGGCCAATCCGGACCCGGAGATCACGCCCGAGGAGGTGGCCGAAGTTCGCACCGACGCCATCATGGCCACCGGGCGCTCGGACTACCCGAACCAGATCAACAACGTGCTGGGCTTCCCCTTCATCTTCCGCGGGGCGCTCGACGTGCAGGCCTCCACCATCAACGACGCCATGAAGATCGCCGCCGCCAAAGCGCTGGCCGAGCTGGCGCGCGAGGACGTTCCGGACCGGGTGGCCGTGGCCTTCCTCGGCCGGCAGGTGAAATACGGCCCCGAGTACATCATCCCCGCCCCGTTCGACCCGCGGCTCATCAAGCGCGTGCCGCTGGCCGTCGCCAAGGCGGCCATGGAGACCGGCGTGGCGCGCCGCCCGATCGTCGATATGGACGGCTACGCGGCGCAGCTGGCTGGCCGGCTCGACCCCGTCGCCGGCTGGCTCGCCAACATCATCGCCCAGGTGCGATCCTCGCCCAAGCGCATCATCTTCGCCGAGGGCGAGCAGCCGGCGATCGCCCGCGCCGCCAACGCCTTCCACACCCTCGGGCTCGGCCAGCCGGTACTGATCGGCCGCGAGGGGCACGTGGCGGAGGCCTTCGCCTCGGCCGGCCTGGAGTTCAGCGACGCCATCGAGACGCACGATACGAGTCGCGACGACCGCCGCCACGAGTACGCGGAGTTCCTCTACGCCCGCCTGCAGCGCCAGGGCTACCTGCTGCGCGACTGCCAGCGCCTGGTCAACAACGACCGCAACGTCTACGGCGCCTGCATGGTGGCCATGGGACACGCCGATGGCATGGTGACGGGCGTCACCCGCAACTGGCACACGGCCTACGACAACGTCCGCCTCGTGCTTGATGCCAAGGCGGGACGGCGCGTCATCGGCGTGTCGATCGCCCTCATCCGCGGCCGGGCGGTGCTGGTGGCCGACGTTAGCGTGACCGACATGCCCGACACCCGGGATATCGCCGACATCGCCGTGGAGGCCGCGCGCGTGGCCAAGCGCCTCGGCATGGAGCCGCGCGTCGCGCTGCTCGCCTACTCCACCTTCGGCCATCCGCGCGGCGAGCGCTCCGACAAGGTGCGCGAGGCGGTTTGCATCCTCGACAAGCGGGAGGTGGATTTCGAGTACGACGGCGACATGGCGGCCGACGTTGCGCTGAACCGCGAGGCCCTGCAGCAGTATCCCTTCTGCCGCCTGAGGGACACCGCCAACGTGCTGGTGATGCCGGCCTTTCACTCCGCCTCCATCTCCACCAAGATGCTCAAGGAACTGGGCGGCGCCACTCTGATCGGCCCGATGCTGGTGGGCCTGACCCATTCAGTGCAGATCGCCCACCTCAACGCCCAGGACAGCGATATCGTCAATCTGGCGGCGCTGGCGGCCTACGACGTGAACGGGTGACAGGTCTGGGTTACACCCTGTGGCTTTGACAGGTCCGACATGCCCCGGCGCTGCCCAAGGTCGCGGCTGCGCCCAACGCTTTCCGGCTGAGGTGCTGCCGCGAGTGGCTGCCTGGCTCTCCGCGGCCAAGCCTCGGCGTGCTCACAAAGCTGTTACCTGCAGTCGCAAATCCGGAAATCGCTCCCGGTGCGTAACCTTGTGGGCCGGCGGTGTCGCGCGGCCAACGCGCGGTCGCCTTAGGCGTGCCCGGATCTTTTGACAACCAGGCATTCGGCCCGATCGGCGGGGGATTGGGTCGAGCGGGACGTAGGGGACGTATCGAGGGAGACCCGTCATGCGCTTATTCCGCCGTCGTGCGGCTCGCACGGATTCCAATGACATCGCGACACACGCGGCTCTGCACGCACACGGTGGGGTGACCACGGTTGTCTCGGCCGTCGCGCTGCTCTTCTCGGCCTACAGCTTGTGGGAGACGTCCCTCAAGCAGGCCGATCTCAGCGTGTACGTTACGGGGATCGTCTCGTACGGGCGGGACACGTCCGACGGCGTCGACGTGCAGCCGACGGGGGGCTTCGAGGTGCTCGCCGTACCCGTCACGATCGCCAACGGTGGCGCGCGTGATGCTGCCGTCCTCTCGCTGCAGCTCGACGTCAGGAATGCCAAGACCGGCCTCTCCGCTCGCTTCGAGGGCACCTATACGGCCGACGCCGCCTTCTTCGCCGGGGCCGGAGGCGGGCGGCCAAAGGCACCGTTTTCCGCCCTGGTGATTGCCGGGCGCACGGCCTGGACCGGCACCGTCCTCTTCTATCCGGTGAGCTACAGCAACGGAAAGGCCCTCACCCCGGTGGCAAAAGTCCGTAACTTCAATGAGGAGCTACGTAAGAAGTACGCCACCGAGATGGAGGGTTTCAGCAGCCTCAGCAAGCTGCGCGAAAAGCTTCCCGACCTTCCCGAGTGGGCCGAGCAGGAGGCCTACTATGCAAAGGTGGTCAACCGAAACGAAAAGGTCGAGTTGACGCTGAAGCTCATAAGCCCGGCGCCGAGCGGCTGGCTGGATCGCGTATTTGGCGCGCCGGCGCAGCCGGTCAAGCTGACCCTGGATGTGCCGGATATCCCGGAGCAGCTCCTGCAGCAGAAGAACAGCGATCTCGTGCGCCTGCGGTCGGCGAATGCTGGATCTTGAGCCCTGTCCCCCACGCACTGGGAAGGACCAAGCTTGTTTCGTCTTTCCCTCGCCCGCATTGCCTCTCGGGAACGGGTGAGGGAGCATTGAGGGAGGTTATCCGATGATCGGCAGACTGGCTGCTGTGCTCCTGGCGTTCTCCTGGCTGCCCGACTGCAAGGGCGAAGGCGATCCGGGTTCGTTCGAGAAGTTTCTCCTGCCTTCGGCGACAGCACAAGTTGGCTCCAAGGAATGGGAGCAGGCGATCAAAGAGCGTAGACAGGAGGAGATGTGCGCCGAGGCCCAGGACGGCAGGCGCTTCTGGCTCGAGGGCTACCTGCAGCTGCCAAACAACATTGAGATCAGGGAAGGCCGGACCAGGCTCGAGTTCTACCCTCAGATCGATGCAAACGGTCGGGGCAAAGGTCGCTCGATCACCGGCGTCGAGGTGACCACGCCGGGTAACATCGAGGATCTCTGGGCTTCAGCAACCGGCAAGAAGGGCATCAGCCGCCGCACCGCGCAGATCGATGGGGACGCGCTGCGCATCCGCACCACGAATGGACAAGCGACCGCCCGCGACAAGATCAAGCTGACATTCGACATTGTGGCCCTGCCGGAGCGGAACCTTCCATTCGAGAGCAGGCAAATCGCCGGTTGCAAGTACCGCTTCGTAAAGGCTGAGAAGGTGTAACCGTCGCCCAGCACACGCGCTCTATCGCTGCCGGGAGCAACGTTCGAATGGGAATCGAGATGAAATACGTGGTCGGACTGATAGTGCTGTTCACCGTCGCCTGTGCGACGACTGTCTATTCGCAATCGCTGAAGGAGAGGCAGTACTTCGCCGAGCAGGAGCAGGAGCTCGCCAAGGAGGTCGCGATTGCCAACGAGCAGTGCGGGACCAATGTCGCGGCCAAATTCGATTGGTCCGGCATGCCTCCCGATCGCCAAGGGGCCGTCCCCTATCGCTACTGCAGGGCGGTGCTGCTCGGCATGCGGCGCGTGTGCGAGAACGCCATGGGCAAGGATGCGGTCAAAGAGAAGATCAAGAGCATCACGTGCGGCTTCAGCCCGGAGCGATCGATCGCTCTGAAGGACGGTGCCATCGACTACAAGATCAAGTTCCAGTCCGCGAGCGATGCGGACTACGTGTTCGAGTACCTGCAGAACAACCTGTAGGTTGGGTCAAGCGAAGCGCAGACCCAACACACCTTGGGGTGCCTCTCCCCACCGCGGCCCTACCGCACCAGGAACAGCGGGCACTCCAGGGCAGCGGCGAGCGGGCTCAGGTCGCCCTCGTCGGGGACGACCAGGCCGCCGAAGCGGCAGATGACCATGCCGCCGCGCAGGCGGCGCAGCGTCTCGGCGATGACGGCGGTGGCGCCGGGGGCCGCCGCAACGCGAGCGATGCGCACGCCCTCGCGGTCCTCTACGACGAGGCGCGCCTCGCCCTCCATGCGCTCCAGCTCGTCCTCGCTCGCACCGACGAGCAGCAGCAGCACCTCGACGCTGTCGACGGCGGCGAGGCGCTCGGCGGTGCGCAGCATGTCGGGAAGCTCCGCCATGTCCTCCACCGACACGAGCACGGGCCCCGCCACGCGCTTGGCCCTCGGCCCCACCGTTACGATGCCGGTGGTGCCGGACACCTCGGCCAGCATCTGTTTCAGCACGCCGCTGTGGCCGGCCGCGAACGGCTCGCCGAGGGCGACCACGTTCCATGGCCCCACCTCGGCGCAGGCAATGGTGAGCGCGCGCAGGGGCTCGTCGCGCACCACCCGGCAGCGCAGCGGCACCTGCGCCTCGCGCGTCAACGCCTCCAGCTGGCGTCGGGTGCCCTGGGCGGCCAGATGCAAATCGCGCATCATGGTGTCGAGCGCCAGCGGTCGGCTCTCCCGCCCCGACAGCGAGACCTCGCGCACGAAGCCGTAGGCCGCGCAGTCGAACAGCTGCGTGTCCTCGATGAACAAGCTTTCCAGGTCAGACCCGAAGGCGCGTGCGATCTGCACGGCGGCCTGCATGGCGACCTGCATGGCGGCGCTCGGGTGGCGCGACCTGATTTGGATCACGACCCGCCCGCGGTCTTCTCCGGATTGGGCGACGTGAGCAATCATGGTGCTCTGCTCGTTGTTCCAAAGTCGTCAGATGGTCAGTTGTCAGTGGTCAGTGGTAGCCACCTTCCACTTGTGCGACCCACCACTGACGACTGACCACTGACCATCTGACCCTTTTCTACCCCGTCTCCGCCGCTCCCTCGCCCGCCGCTCCCTCGCGGCCCGCCTTGGCGAAGTTGCGCCCGCGCTCTGCGAACGATTTGAGCTTGTCCTCGACCATGCGGTTGAGGGTGCCGGCGGCGAAGCGGCCGTCCGCCCCGCGCTCGCCGGCCTTCGTCCCGGTGAGAATCTCGATGCCTTCGTCGATGGTGCCGACGGCGTAGATCGAGAACTTTCCGTTCTTCACGGCTTCCACCACATCCTCGCGCAGCATCAGATGCTGCACGTTCGACTTGGGGATCAGCACGCCCTGCTCCCCGGTGAGGCCCCTGGCGCGGCAGATGTCGAAGAAGCCCTCGATCTTCTCGTTGACGCCGCCGATGGCCTGCACCTCGCCCTGCTGGTTGACGGAGCCGGTCACCGCCAGCGACTGCTCGATCGGCACCTCCGACAAGGCCGACAGAAGCGCGTAGAGCTCGGCCGAGGACGCGCTGTCCCCGTCCACGCCCCCGTAGGATTGCTCGAAGACCAGCGTGGCGGCAAGGGCCAGTGGCACGTCGAGCGCGTAGCGCCCGGCCAGGAACCCCCAGAGGATCATCACGCCCTTGGAGTGCAGCGGGCCACCCAGATTGGCCTCGCGCTCGATATCCATGACGCGCCCGGAGCCCACCCGCACCCGCGCCGTGATGCGGTTCGGCCGGCCGAAGGCGAAGGCGCCCAGCTGGACCACCGAGAGGCCGTTGATGCGGCCTATCCTGGCGCCCTCGGTATCGACCAGCACGATGCCGCGCGCCATCGTCTCCTGCGCACGGTCGCGCAGGCGGTCGGCGCGCTGGGTCTGCTCCTCGATGGCCCTGGCCACGTCCTCGCGCGTGGTGATCTTGCGCCTGGCCTGGCTCGACCAGTAGTCCGCCTCGCGCACGATGTCGGAGATGCGGCCAAGCTCGATCGATAGCTTCTCGCGGTCGTCGGCCAAACGGGCGCCCTCGTCGATGACGCGGGCCACGGCGCTGGCGTCGAGCGGCTTGAGCCCGTGCTCCTTGACCACCGAGGCAATCAGGCGGGCGTAGGCGTTGTCGTTCTCCGACGAGCGGGCGATGGTGTCGTCGAAATCCGCCTGCACCTTGAACAGGCGCGGGAAATCCGGGTCGTGCGCGGCGAGGAGGTAGTACAGCTCGCGGTCGCCGAACAGCACCACCTTCACGTCGAGCGGGATTGGCTCCGGGTCGAGGCTCTGCGTCGAGACCAGGCCCGACACCTCGCTCGGCTGCTCGATGCGGATCTCGCGCGACTTGACGGCCCGCTTCAGGGCCTCCCAGGCGAACGGCGAGAGCAGGAGCCGCCGCGCATCGACCAGCAGGTATCCGCCGTTGGCCTTGTGCAAGGCGCCGGGCTTGACGAGCAGGAAGTCGGTGACGAGCGTTCCCATCTGCGCGACGTGCTCGATGCGCCCGACGACGTTGCCGTAGCTGGCGTTGTTCTCCTCGATCACGGGCGCGCCGGCGGTCGCGCTCTCCCCGTTGGACGCCATGATGTTGACGAGATAGCGCCGGAAGCGCGGATCCTGCGCAGTGTCGATGGGCCGCCGGACCAGCGCGTTCTCCTCCTCGCCGTTGGTGAGGAACAGCCCCACGTTGCGCACCATGTCGTGCCCTGCGGCCTCCAGATAGGCCGCCGCCTCGGGCACATCGCTGAAGGACGCATGCAGCTCGAGCAGCGCGTCGCGGATCGCCGATGTGGCCACCTCCTCGTTGAGCTCGCTCAACTGCTGGCGCCGCCGCTTCTCAGCCGCGGGCAGGCGCTCCAGGATGACGGACAGCTCCTTCTCCAGGGCCGAGATCTTGTTCTCCACGTCCCGCCGCATGGCCTCAGGGAGGGCGTTGAACACTTCGGGCTTCACCACCTTGCCCTCGTGCATGGGCGCCATGGCGAAGCCGGTGGGGGTGCGCAGGAGCGCGATATTCTGGGCGTTGGCCTTCTTGGTGAGGGCCTCCAGGGCCTCTTCGTTGCCGGAGCGGAACTGCTCGTCGATGGCGCGTCGCCGGGTCTGGTAAGCCTCGCTCTCGAAGCGTCCGGGCAGCACGCCGCGCAGCTCGTCGAGGGCGGCGATCATGCCCTTGGCAAGGTCCTTGGCGCGCCGGGACGGCAGCCGCAGCGCCTTTGGCCGGTTCGGGTTATCGAAGTTGTAGACGTACACCCAGTCGGGCGGCATGGGGGCCTCGGCCGCCTTGGGGCCCAGGTGGGCCTTCACG
>Ga0075430_100001300_pt1 | contig 20143 bp, 14 predicted proteins | sample RhiMetdeltSRZDD4_FD_75294 | JGI IMG/M metagenome (GOLD analysis project Ga0075430, IMG submission 75294) | Populus rhizosphere microbial communities from Tennessee, USA - Rhizosphere MetaG P. deltoides SRZDD4 | ecosystem: Host-associated > Plants > Roots > Rhizosphere > Soil | place: USA... | reverse complement strand
GGGTTCATCTGGGCAGGCGGCACCGGCACCCGCGCCAGATGGGCATGCGTGAGCTGCAACAGGTCCCCAGTGCCGAATGGTGGCCCGCCGGTCGCCAGTTCATACAGCGTGGCACCCAGCGCGTACAGGTCTGCCCGCTGGTCCACCGACCGGCCGGTACGGCCAGTCTGCTCGGGCGCCAAATACCCGATGGTTCCGACGATTTCAGTGGGGCGAGTAAACTCTGGCCGAATCTGGGCAGCTGAGGTCGCCAATCCGAAGTCCACTAAGCACGGGGTCACGTCGTCAGCCATAACGATGTTGGCCGGACTGATGTCACGGTGTACTACGCCGCGGCCATGCATCCCCGCCACTGCCCTCGCCAGCGGAAGGGCGAGCGCGATCAGGTCCTCAACCAAGAGCGGTTTCGAGAAGGCGGCCAGGCTTGTACCGCCCGCATCGGCTAATAGGATGGACCCCATATACCGTGAATCGACCAACTGAGCGACGCCGCTCACACCGCGTAGCCGGTGCAGGATCGCGGCCTCTTGCTGCAGCCGGCGTTCGGCGTCCGCTCCCAGCGGCTCCTTGCGGATGAGCGTGCGGCCCGATAAGAAAAGCCGTGTCACGCGTGTGCGTTCGCTTAAGTGCACTATCTCGGCCCGAACGGGCAGACCCCGATCGGGCGAACCCGCGCCGTCGCCCACCGACCACCTCCACGGCCGAACCCACCCCTCACTAAACACCCATTCCAGAGGAACGGCGATAATTCAGCGGCAACCCAGGAGCGATAGAGGCGTGTCATGAGCGCTGGGATCGCTGCGGGGCGCGTGACGGTTGCAGACTGTGAGGCTGAAGCTCTCCTCAGGATTCGCCGTTGGCCCGCTTGAGCGGAAGCGTGACATGCAATGTGGTTCCCCCTCCTCGGGGACTGTGTAAATCGATACGGCCGCCCAGGGCGTCGACTCGGTCCTTCAAACCCATAAGGCCGGTGCCCCCGGAAAATTCGGCTCCCCCCACACCATCATCGACAACCTCCAGCCGCAACGCGCCCCCGCCCTGCTCCGCCGTCACACACACCCTGACCACCGAGGCCCCAGAATGCTTGGTCGCATTGGTCAACGCCTCGGCCACAATGTAATACGCGCTGATCTCAACATGATCGGGCAGCCGATCCTCCACGCCCAGATCAAGCTCAACCGAAATCGGCGAGCGACGCGTCATCGCCCGCAACGCCTTACCCAGACCACCCTCGGTCAAAATCGCCGGATGAATCCCACGCGACAGATCCCGCAACTCCTTCAGCGCCTCACGCGCCTGCTCACCGGCATGGCCAAGCCGCATCCGAAGCTCACCATCCTCCGTCGACACCTCCGCCTGCGCCATACCCAACTCCAACACCAACGACACCAGCCGCTGCTGAGCGCCGTCATGCAAGTCCCGCTCGATCTGACGGCGAGTCTGATCACCAGCAGCAACCAACCGCGTACGCGACGCCGCAAGCTCGGAATACAACTGAGCATTATCAAGAGACACCGCCAACTGACCCGCAATCAAATTCACCGCATCCAGACGCTCCGCAGTGAAAGCCCCACGGATCAACCGGTTCTCAAGCAACAACACCGCCCGCAACCGGCCTCGACTCAAGATCGGCAGCGCCACCAACGAACAACGGTCGACGTCGGCGAAATAAGGATCGCCGGCGAAACGGCTGTCGCACATGACGTCAGCGACGACGAGCGGATCGGTTAATCGCTGGGCGTATCGGAGCACCGACATAGGCACGTCGTGGTGGCTGCCGGCGGATCCCACGAGGCCCGTACTCCCGCCTTGTGCGGGTCGCAACCAGACTTGGCGGTCCTCGTCCCACAAGACGAGCTGTACTGCGGTGGCACCCGTCATTGCGGCGAGGACGTGGACGACCCGGGCGTGCAAACCTTCGATGCTGGTTTCCGAGCTCAGTGCTTGTGAGGCCGCCAGAATCGCCATCAGATCGATCGTTCCAGTGCTCAGCATTGAGCCATCGCGAGACAGATCACCTGCTGGGTCGGCACCAGATTCGCCGGGCAGATCGGTATGCCGCCGCAAAGCGGGATACGCCCAATCCAGTTGAGCGACTTTCGCAGTCGCTCCCCAGGCCAGATATTCCTGGCGGGCATGAGCAAGAAGTTCAAAACCGGCGTGTTGCAGGCCCTGCGCCAGGGCGAAGCGGGCGGCACGCTCGGTGATGAGGGCCCGATGCCACGCACGCTGACGGCCCGCAACTTCCCCACGTGCCGCGTCGAAGGCCAGCGCGGCCGCGCCGAATTCCCCAGCGCTCCAAGCTCGCTCGGCCTCCAGTACCCGCAGCATGTGCCCGAAGTTTTCGGGTGCGCCGGCTGCCCGCGCCGCCAGCCACCGGATCACGTCATCCAGTTCAGACAGCAGCCGATCTCGCTCATCAGCCTGAGCTGTTCGGGCGTCGGCCGCGAGAGCCAGGCCCCGCAGCAAGCGGGCCAACGCTGTGGCGTAGTTGCCCGGGATGAGATCAAGCGATTGCATCGCCGCGAACGTGTGGCGTGTCAGGGCCGCAGGATCATCAATGATGGCGGCGGCGACCGCGCGGGGAAGATGCGCGCTGAACTGTGCCGTCGGATTGTCGGCGTATCCGTCGATCGGCTCCGCAACAGCCGATGCGGCGGCGGACGACTCACCCCGCAACACGGTTGTCAACCACTGGCTGTCCTCGAGCCACTGATCCAGTTGTTCGTTACCGACGCGCCGCGCGAATGCCAACCCGGTATCGACTACGGCGGCGAAGTCGTCCAGCGTCGGGGCGCAATCCAGTTGCACGGTCATGCTGTAGTGAATGGCGTAACCAGCGGTTGCCATGTCACCACATTTGGCCAGGGCTTCGTGAGCGAGCCTTGCGTGTTGGGCACTGACCTCGAGCGGCTCGAACCAGCAGCTGAAACGGGCGAACACGAACCTCGCCTGTGATGTCTCGGGCTCGTAGCCGCGGGCTTCCCCCAGTGTGAGGATTCGGCGGGCGACCCGATATGCAGCCTCGTAGTCGTCGCGCAGCGCAATGGTGCCGACGGTGGAATAGCTTGCGGGGAACAGCACTCCACGGGCGGTGCCGTGGTCGACCAAGATGCGCACCGCTTCCAGGCTCAGCCACGCCCGGGTAAATGCGTCGCCGGCCCAGTGCGCCGGCGGGAATGCCGCGTTGAGTAGACACGTCACCGCGAGCAGGTTCGGATCGGTGATGTCGGGCCGCGCCAAATCATCGGCGACGTCGGTGTGATCCAGCCACCGATATAGATAGTCGAAATAGCGCGCGAGCAGTTCCGGTAGCGCGCCGGATTCCGGGAGGCTGACGCCCAGCTCGCGCAGGGTGCCTACGGCAAGCTCGATCGCCTCCGTAAGAAGTTTGCGACCGGTCAGGCTGCGCACCTGCACGCATGTGGCGTCCACCCGCTGCAGCACGCTTCCGCCGAGCCGATCGATGATGCGGTAATCCTCATCTGCCTCGTCGAGCCGCCCCAAGCTGTACAACGCGGCGTGGCGGGCGGTGCGCAACTCGACAAGTGTGGCGGTGTCGTCGGCGTCTGCGAGCTGCAGCGCCCCCGTGAGCAGCGTCTGAACCTGGGCGTACCCGCCCACGAGCGAGGCCTGCTCGGCGGCGCGCCGCAGCAGCGCCACTAGCTGAGACCGCTCCGCCGGGTCGGTGACCGCGTCGATTACCGGTAGATACTGCTCGGCGGCGACGGCGAACAGCTCAGGAACGCCGACCAGCCGTCGCGCCAGCGTGAGTTGCATGGTGCGCCGCCGCTTTGCATCGACTTCCGCCAGGACGGCTTCGCGGATGCGGTCGTGACGGAACCGCACTCCGCCGTGGACGCCACTTTCTGCTACCAGAACACCTTCTTCGAGTGCCGGTGCGAGAAGCCGTTCCACGACGTCGGCCGGTTCGGCGCTGGCGACAGCGAGCACAGACAGCTCAGCGCGGCCACCCAGAGACGCCATCATCTCGACGACTTCACGCGAGCTCGGCGGGATGGCCGCCAACGGGGCCATCGGGCGGACCGCCAAGTCAGACTGACCCAACAGCGAGCGCACGGCCAGTTCGTCCCAGCGCCACCCAGTCGAGGTCGACACCAGGATGCGCACTTGACGCAGCCTGTTGAGTAGCTCCGCCGTCTCGTATGGGTTTCCGTGGGTATGCGGCTCGATAATCTCGGCCAAGGCGCCAGCGGCAGCATGCTCGACACGCAAGATTTCGGCAACCAGCGCGGCCTGGCTTGGCGCAGGCAAGTTCCCCAGCTGCAGCTGCGTCACGTCTGGCTGATCGCGCCACCGCGCTAGTAACGATGCCAGTGGATGCGCCGGGTCCATCCCCGTGCGGTGTGCACCCACCAGCAGTAAGCCCGGCACCTGCTCCCGCATCACCAAGTCGACGATGCCAATCGAGGTGGTGCTCGCCCATTGCAGGTCGTCGACGAACAACATCACCGGTCGTTTCGGTGAAGCGACTGCGCGCAACATGTCAACGGCGCTGTGCTGCACCCGCACGCGGGTGGTGAGCGGATCACCGGTTTCGGCCGGCACGCCTAGCAGAACCGCGAACTCCGGCAGCACCGCTGACGCCATGCTCGCGTTCGGACCGAGTGCAGACAGCATCCGCTCGCGCAACTCGGCCAGCTCATCGTCCGGCTCGGACAGCAACAGCCGGCCCAGCGCGCCAAACGCCTGAAATACGCCGTCAAACTCCAGATCTCGCCGATACTGGTCGAACTTGCCTGCCACAAACCAGCCGTCGTTGCCCGTTACGACCTGGCGCAAATGGTCGATCAAAGCCGTCTTGCCCACCCCAGAGTCCCCGCCGACCATGACGCCGCGGCACTCGCCCCTAAGCGCGTCATCGAACGCAGCCTGCAGGGTCGCCACCTCGTCGTCGCGTCCGATGAGCCGCGACGGCGGAACCAGTCTCATCGGAAAGTCGCGCGCGCCGACCCGTGGCGCGGGTGTCGTCGAGGAGCCGAGTTCGCGCAATTGAACAAGATCGTGGACTAGCCCATTGGCTGACTGGTAGCGGTCGTCGGGTTCCTTTTCCAGCAGATGCATGATGATCTGCGACAACCCTTGGCCCACTGCAGGATTGACGTCACTCGGCGGCTTCGGCACGCGCGCCAAATGATCGTGGATGAGACGCAAGGCGTCACCATAGCCGAACGGCGGCTCACCCGTGGCCAGGTCGTACAAGGTCGCGCCCAAGGCGTAGAGATCCGCGCGATGATCCACCGGCCGACCGGTGCGCCCGGTCTGCTCGGGCGCCGAATACGACAGCGCACCGAGGATCTGGGTGTGGTGGGCGAACTCGGGACGTATCTCCGCCAGCGACGTCGCCGATGCGAAATCCACCAAGCATGGGGCGCCACGAGCGGACCTCACGATGTTTGCCGGGCAGATGTCGCGATGCATGACGCCGCGACCATGCATGTCGGCCACCGCTCTGGCCAACTGCTCCGCCAGGCCGATCAGATCGTCCACCGGGAGTGGCTTAACCACGTGCGCCAGGCTTTCCCGGCCACCATCCGCGAGCGTGATAGAGCCTGGATAGCGCGGTTCATCGAGCAACTGGGCCACGCCCATCACCCCGCGGAGCCGCTCGAGGAAAGCCAGCTCATGTTGGAGTCGGCGCTGACCGTCCGGACCCAACGGCTCTTTGCGAACGGCCGTCCGGCCTGAGAGGAACACCCGCGTCACGCGGGTGCGAACACTTTCGTGCAGCAATTCGACCTGCATCGGCGGACCCCGATCAGGCGATGCCGCGCCTTCGCCCATCGGCCACCTCCACGTACGGCCAACCCCTCTTACCTAACACCGATTAGAGGGCTCGGTTGTTGAAACGCGCGCGAGCCAAGAAATGATGGCCCGCCGCGGCGGACATCCGCGTTTGCTGTCTGGATCGCAGAATGCGTTCGGTACTTGTCGGAGGAATGAGTTCTCGTTGCACACCAACCGGCCTTAGCCGACTGATTCTCTGAACTCGACCCCCTCCTGCAGCTTCTGTGCCCATTCGGCCATATCAATGACGGGATAGACACTGAACACCTTGAGCGGAGCGAATTTGGCACTGGCATCGAGGATGTCGGACGGGTCGTCGGTTTCCACCACGGCGAACGCGCCTTCCCCGTCGAGTCGGCCGACAAATTGGAGGAACGTCACACCTGCGGGGGGCTGCCACTTCGAGAACAGTTCCAAGGCGCGCTTGGCGCCCTCTTCGTTTTCCTTGGAAGAGCCGGTGAGCCGGTTCGTCCAACCTAGGACGTACTTCATTGATTCTCCTCACAGTCGAGCACGCGTGGTTGCGCGGTCGCCAGAGCAGCGGTAACTGCCTCTCGTACAGTCTCGCGCCACGCGGTCCACCAAATGGTCAAACGACAAAGCTGGCTGGCCGAGGGGAGGTATGTCGCCTACCAATCGGCGAGCCCAAGAATCGCTTCGCGCTACTGAACAGAAATGCCGACGCGCTTAGTGTTCAATGTCCAGCGGGAGCTTGACGCAAAGGGATGTCCCGCTGCCGCGGCGACTGACCAATCGCATGGTGCCGCCCAGGGCCTCGATGCGGTCTTTCAGGCCGATCAGACCCGAGCCTTTACTTAGGTCAGCTCCCCCGATTCCGTCGTCGCGCACCGCAATCTGAAGGTGCTCACTCGCCTTGTGTGCAGACACTGTCACCCTCGAGGGCTGAGCGTGCTTGGCCGCATTGGCCACTGCCTCGGCCACCACACAGTAGGTGGCCACCTCGACAGGCTCCGGTAACCGGCAGTCAATCGCCACATCGAGGGAGACCGGAACCTTCGAGCGACGAGCCACCGTCTTCAGCGCAGACGACAGACCGCCCTGCGACAAAATGGCCGGATGGAGTCCGCGGGACAGTTCTCTGAGTTCGGTTGTCGCCAAAGCCAACTCGGACGCCAACTCGGCTAATTCCGTCTTGAGATCGTCCAGTTCAGCTGGCACAAACTGCTCAGCCAAGCGCAGCCTCAAAGTCGATGCGACGAGCCGCTGCAGGACACCATCGTGCAAATCCCGCTCCACCTGCCGCCGAGCGGCATCGCCTGCCGCGACAATCCTCGCTCGTGAGGCGTTGAGCGCGAGCACCGCCTTGCGCGCGGCAACCACGCCGGCGACGAAGTTCGCCAGCAACGCCACCGCCATCAATACCGCATACACGGCCCCGACCGGAGATCCAGGCTCGACTTGCTTTAGCAGGATGACGAGACCGGTTTCTACGACAAGGAAGACCGCCGCCGCGCAGATCGCCAGCACTGCCCCACGAGGCGTCGATGGCAACAGGAGGCGAACCACCCGCTCGGGGATATTCACGTGTCCATCTCGCCCTTCGAGAGGCTTACGGAGACCCGATCTCCGAAGACCCTCGATGCCGTCAGGGCAGCATGGAACACCCTTAGATCATCTCAGAATTGACTCTGAAATGGGCTCGGACCGGACGGCCCATATGAGCGCGAGGGACGGACCGGGACGTCGTCGGGAGCCCCGTCGCACCGCTCGGGCAGCCGGGGATTTGCAGCCAGCCGGGGGGCGTATTGGGCGTCTGCCGGGGCGACACTATGTGACTTGGGCGCAATCCTTGAGGAGAAGTGAAATAGATCACCGAGGAGTACAGCGAATGTGGGAAGTCATTACCTCGCAAGGACATAGAGCCCGCGACATTCAACATGAGTCCGATGCGCTTCACGCCGTCCATTCTCTCGGTCTAACGACATTGATTGCCCCGTACCGATACCTGGTTTCTGATCATCGGGGTCAACGTTTCGTTGCGGAGATACATCGCCAAGCGTCAGCGGCGCCGGCCCACTCGCCCCTGCCGTCCTACCGCTGAGGGTGGTCCCAGGCCGCATGCGGTTCCGAAACGCAAGGAGCCGCGCGCCTGAAAGTGCGCGAGAAGTCGGTGCACATCCACGACGTCTAATCCGCCCTCGGCCACAGCGGCTGCCCACTTTGTGGTTGCCGAGGCAATTTCGAAATCAAAGCTCGCATAGATGTTGTGCCGGTGCGACATTGGAGCTATCAGGTAGATCTGTCTCGCGGCAGCCGTGATACGTAATGGTTGCCAGCGGAGATGTTTCGCACGTCTCAGCGTGGAATCGTAAGCGCCATGGCCGCATTCGCGGTAGACCTGTTGACGGAGGATCAACATGCACAAGAAACTCGCGCAACTAGTCACCTGGCTCGCAGAAATCTTGGACCGCAACCTGATCATGGTTCCCGAAGTCGACGAACTTTAAGCCACCGCTTCGGCCAACAGAGTGCGTCAGCTGCCGGTCTTACAGTTGCCCGGTATCTGGAAGTGCGGCTAACACTGGAGACAACGACGGCGTCGTCGGCCACTCTTGGGTGCCATGAGAACTACGGCAAGCCGCGCACTCACGCAGAAGCATGAACTCGCCAAGCGCCTATACCACACCGTCCTCAGTGTGATCGGCTCTCTTGCAGGCAGTCTCGCGTTCCTGATGTTGGTTGGCGTCGCGACGTGGATCATCATCAGCTCTGGTTCGGGTCATCCGCCATGGCAGTAATACAGTTCAACACCGACGATGGCGCCGCATCGACCAAGCGCGCCGCCGCACGGCCCGCGATGGAAGCCGCCGGCAATTTCGTCCTGGTGTTCGCGTTCGGCGTCGCGATCGCCATCCATAGCTGGTTCGCGCCGCTGTTGATCGGAGCACCGTTGGTCGCAATGGTCTGCGCCAGGAATCGTCTGCCGGCTGCGTACTACAATCCTTCGCTGTCCTTTGCGATGTTGACGCGCCGCCGGATTGCCGTCCGAGACGCCCTCGCGTTCTGGCTCATTCAGTCGGGTTCCGGACTGTCGGCCGCGACGCTGGTGTGTGCAATGGTCGGTCCGAGGCAGCTGGCGGTCACAGCGGCGACAGTGAAGGGGTGCACACTCGGGGCGGCGTTCGCACTCGAACTGGTCTTCACCCTTGCGCTTTGCTATGTGGCGTTTGACGTTTCGACGAGCAATAGCCGCACCACCACCCATGACGACAACAGGTGGCCGATAGCCTTGGCCGTTATTGCGAGCGCCATCGCGATTGGCGCCGCCACCAAGGGTGCCTTCGATCCCGACGTCAGCTTCGACGACGCTGTTCTTGGAATTTTCTCGTGGCCGACGCTATGGATCTACGTCGTGTCTCAACTGCTCTCGGGAATCGCCGCCACGATCACATTCGTGAGCCTCGCCGAGCAACGATGAGCCACACCCTCGTTCATCCAGGTCTCGTGATGCTTGCCGCCTGTCCCGGCTGAGCTAATACCTGCTGGCCGGGTATTGCACTTCGTGTTGCCCGTAGCGACATAGGTCCGCAAATCCTGCACGCTAACAACGGAGCCGATACCACATCGCCCGTATGGCGGTGCACTACAACGGGATGTACGACTTCCATGTGCCACTGGCGCTATCGGCTAATACGGCCGGTCGGACGGCGCGGAAACGAGAGCGAGGAGAGACCAATCATGACAGCTGGTGAATTCACCCTGGGCGGACGCCTCCCGCTTTATGACCGTGAAGGGCTGACACCTGCACAACAGGACCTCTTCGACTGGCAGATGCGCGAAGCCGCCCCTTGGGCGGAGGGCGCGGGTTTTCATGCCCGTACCGAGGCCGGCCATCTGATCGGACCCTTTAATCCTGCCTTGCTGTCCCCCGCGATCTCGAAGGCGTTCTTCGAATTCGTGCTCGCAGAGCACGAAAGCACGTCTCTAAGTAAACGCGCCAGAGAGGTCATCATTTTGACTGTCGGCGCGGGCTGGCAGGCTCCCTACGAGCTCTATGCCCATTGCGCTGTTGGCCGCAACGTCGGGCTCTCCGACAAAGAGGTGCGCACCCTCGCTGACGGCGAATTACCCGAGGATCTCAGCGATCTAGAAACGGTGGCCCATCGCGTCGCGCGTGCCCTGACGCTCGAGCATCGTCTCGACGATGCGCTCTATAGCGAGGCAGAAAAGCTGCTCGGCGCCAAGGGGATCATGGACGCCGTCGTGCTCACCGGCATTTATCACACCGTGAGTGCCATCCTCAACGCGTTCGAGGTACCCGCGCCACCGTCCATCGTCGATGCTTCAGGTCACTGAATCGACCCTAGCGACAGGAGAATAGCGATGACCATGTCGATCGAACGCTCGAAGCACACAGACCTACTTTCAGTGCAACCCGAGACCGTGGCGAAGCTATTGCGGCAGTTGGGTCTGCGCAACGCCACAGCCCTTCAAGAGGCGGACGCCTTGCGGGCTTGGGTTCGTGACAACGTTCCGAATCAAGCGCTTAGGGTAAGCATCCGGCGAAACGGCTACGGGTTCCTCCTCGATCGTAGGTTTTGACGGCCAGCGATGCGAAGTACCCGGCATCCGTGGGCGCCGTAGCGCCACTGGCCATTCTCACTCCAGTTCGAGTGGAATGGTCGCGTGCAGCAATGTTCCGCCTTCAGCCGGGCAGTCGATCTCAATTTGGCCACCGAGGGCCTCGACCCGGTCGAAAAGGCCGATCAGTCCGGACCCTTTGCCGACGTGTGCTCCGCCGATTCCATTGTCTTGCACGCACAGACAGAGGTTCGCCTCGTCGGTGTTGACCGATACCGTCACTTGAGAAGCTTGTGAGTGTTTGGCGGCATTAGCTAAGCCCTCTGCCACAACGTAATACGCGGCGACTTCCGCCGATTCGGGTAAGCGACGGTCGACCGCCACGTCGAAAGTGACCGGAATCGGAGATCGCCGCGACAGCGCCTTGAGAGCCTCAAGCAGTCCACCCTTGGACAAGATGGACGGATGAAGGCCGCGGGAAATCTCCTGCAAGTCTTCATTGGCCTCTTTCAAGCCCGAAGCGAGATGTGCGAGTTGCTGTTTGAGGCCATCAAGCTCGGCTGGCACCGACGCCTCGGCCATTCGCGCATCCAGCGCAAGTGCAATCAGCTGTTGTTGCGCTCCATCGTGCAAGTTGCGTTCAATGCGGCGCCGGGCGTCGTCGGCGGCCGCCACGATCCGCGCCCGTGAGGCGATCAGTTCGGCGCGGCTAGCAGCGTTGGCGATAGCCGTCGCGACCAAGTCGGCGAAATCGCTGACCCGCTCCTGGGTGTCAGGCGGCAATGGCTCCTGTTGCTTCGACGAGACGATAGCCGCACCCCACATACGGCCGTTTACAACGATCGGGGCTCCAACCCCGGAACGGATGCCGAATTCCCGGATGCGGACGACGACGGGACCGTCTGCGTGTCCTATGTCGTCATGGCGCGCGGGCCGACCGGTCTGCAGGATCCACGTCAGTAGGTTGTCGTCATCGAAAGGCATGCGCTCGCCGACAGGCGGATATCCCGATCCAGGCTTGGCGCTGGCGGCAATGAGGACGGCCGCGCCATCGGGCTCATAGCGCACTACGGCGGCGCCGTCGCAATCCAGGCAGCGGACCATTTCCTCGGCAACCGCCGAATAGACCTCGGATGGCGTGACCAGGCCGTTCGCGACGATTGTGGCCATCCGGCGCAGGGCCTGCTGCTGCTTGGCGAGGACGCTGAGCCCGTCACGGCTCGCCTCGAGCATGGTTTGGGTTTGGCGCAACTGGTCCTGTTCGTGGCGGCGCTCGGTGATATCGCGGCCGATCGCATACGCCAGGCCCCCATGCCACACCACGCTCCACTCGATCCAGCGCCACGAGCCGTCCTTGCGGATCATCCGGCTCTCAAATCGCGCCGGCTCGGTGCTGCCGTCCAACGCGCCCAATGTCGAGCGGACAAGATCCCGATCCTCCGGCGCGACGAGGTTGATCCAGGGTTGTGACGTCATTTCGTCGTCTGAATAGCCAAGGATGCGCTCGCACGCGCGGTTCACTCGGATAAAGCGGTCCGGGCCCACAATCGCCAAAAGGTCCGATGACAGTTCCGAGAACCGCTCACCCGTACGCGCCACGGCCGCGATCGTATTGGCCAACAGCGCCACGAAAAGGAAGACGCCGATAGACAGCCAGAAGCTCAGCTCCATCGGGCCGAAATGAGTATGCGGGTAGGTACGAAAATAGGCGTAGGCCATCGCGCTGATTACTGACGTTATTGCGGACAACCCGAATCCCCACACCGTTGAGATCACCAAGACGCTGACCATGTACAACGTGCCGAACGGCTTGCCGGTGAGTTGCCTGAGATAGACGACTGCGACGGTCTCGAGCGCAATTAATGACGCGGCGACCACGATGCCCAACCAAATCGGTGGAGCTGTCGGCCGCATCAGCAGCGACACAAAGCTGGGCCGCATCACGCGCAGCCGCAAGCGCGCATCGGCGATGCGGTCCGCCAGAGGACGAGCTGACGTCTCATCCGAGCCAGGCAGCCTCGGTCGTTTCTGCGTCATCGGAAACTCATTTCGACGCATCGATAACGTCCAGTGTGACGTGCTGGCAGCATAGCCTCGGCCTAAGCCCCTGATCGGCGGTTTGACGGCGGCTAGCCGCACGGCTATTACGTGCGGCCGGGAGGGTCTGGCCGCGGCCGCGAGCCGGGCCCGTCATATCCGGCCAAGTGACCTATTCGCTCGACCGCGCTGTGGCGGAATCAGTAACCGGCCTTGCCTTCTGGCCAGCGTGGGACTCAAATTGTTCACCGCACAACGGTCGTTCGTCGAGATATGGCATCGGTGAACCAGCCATACCGACCAAATTGGCGATATTCGATGAAGAATTGCCAATCATCTTCTGGCGCAAGAAAAATCGGTGTCGGCAGCTGTGCAGGCAGTTTCGGCAGCGTGTATCCGTGGCCTGTCAGGCCGGCGGCGGGTAGTACTGATGCTCACGCAGGTTACCCTCGACGCGCCGCACGGCGGCGTCGAGCGAGGCATCAACAGGCCCTCCCCGCACAACCGCCTCATTGAAGGCGCTGACGAATGCGGTGCTGAGCGCCGGATAGGCCGGCGTCTGCGGTCGTGATCGCGCGACTCCGCCCTCCAGCTGCTCGATGTAGAGGTGCTTGGGTCCACCTTCCGCAAATTCAGGTGAGATGCGCACGGCGCTCCTCGTGCCAGGAATGGCGCCGTTGGCGCTAGTCATTCGAAGCACTTCCCCCGGACGCAGCAGGAACTGCAAGAAGCGCCAGACCGCGTCACCGTCGGTAGCGTTCGAAGTGATCCCCCACTGCCACGAGCCGGAGTCCGTCGCGGTGCGATCGCCGAAGTTCGGCAGCGGAACAATCCTTATGTCATCGGGAAACGCCTTCGAGTACCGCTCATAGAACCAGTGTCCGATCCACGAGATCGGACTTCTGTTCTGCTCGAACGCATCTCCAGTCACGTTCCGGTCGACGTAACCCTCCCTGAACCACCGCTGCAGGAATGTGAACGCCTTCACTGCACCAGGTCCGTTGAGGAAGCCGTTCACGGTGCGGTAGTCGGTTCGGTCGATCAAGTCCCCGCCCGCCGACCAGACCGCCGGCGCAAAGCCGTACGTGTACCACTCCGGGTTCGGCTCGTCGAGTTGTAGATCAAGCGGTCGCTCGAAGCCGGCTTGCCGCAGCCGCTGAAGAACAGTGGTGAATTCGTCGGCCGTCCATGCGTCGGCCGCACTGCTCGGGATGCGAATTCCGGCTTGCATCAGGATCGAGGGCCGCACGAATAGGCCAAGACCCGATTCGAAAGTGCCGATGCCCCATAGCCGGTTCGCATAGGTACCCTGCTCGATGACCGAAGGCAGCAGGTCCTCGCGCAGTGACTGAGTGACGCAGGAATCGATGGGCTTCAGCTTTCCCGACCAGGCGTAGTTATAGAGATTGGGCCCGTCGAAGTCGAGGAGGTCGGGCAGGCCGCCGTGGGCCGCGGCAGCCTGCACTTGTCGCGCGTAATCGCCGACAGGCAGGGTGATCAGCTTGACCTGCACCTGCTCTTCGGCGGCGTTGAACGCGCTCACCTGCTCGCGCAGAATCTGCGCCTCCTCGGTGTTCACACCGCTGTCGTGGAACCAGGCCGTGATGTAAGTAGGACTCGACCCGCTCAGCTCGCCGTCGCACGTGGAGTCGGTCGGGGAGCCACGCTGTCGGTCCTGCTGACCACAGGCTCCGACGCCCGCTACGGCAAGGCAGCTAGCTAGGGCGACGATCTGCCGTCGTAGTGGAACTCGGCGCCGTCGACTCACGTCACTGCACGTTCGAGACGTTCAGTACAGAGTCCATGTATGCACTTCCGCCATGGAATGTTCAGCTGCCCGCGTCGGCGGGGCCGCCTGCAATGGCTCCCACAGCGGTTTTGGCAGCATCTTGCCAGTATGTTCCTTCCGTGGTGATCTAGGTCCGGAAGCCGGCAGCTCAACTCGTGGGGAGGTGGCCGGGCGGGGCTGACGACGGTGCGCGCCGATATCTCGAGGATGGTCTGTCCGTTACCCGATACATCTCACGCGCCGCGGCGATGCGATTCGATCCGATGAGTACTGTGCGCCTTCCGACTCAAACACCGCCAATTAGGTGTTAGCTCGATAGGGGTTGGGTCGGAAGTCTGTGGAGGTGTGCCATGGGGCGACGCCGGATGCTGCCGAGTCGAAACCCGCCCGGCGCTGAGCGCCGCACTCGCGGCGTGTTCCAGCAACCGTTGTCCGGGGAGCGCCCCGTTGAATGCCTCGCTTGACGCCGCTACCCGCCGCCCTGCTGACGAGGCGGGGGTAGATCGCGCGAAGCGGCCACTGCTCGGGCGGCTGGGGGTCGGCGCGAAGCTGATGCTGCTGGTGCTTCTGCCGGTCTGCGTTCTACTCGGCTTCACCATCGCCGCGTCGGTGGACAACTGGCGAACCGCGTTGTCGCTCCGCGACTTTCAGAACGCGACCGAGCAGTCGTTCGCCGCTACCGACGTCGCCGCCGCCCTCGCCGACGAGCGCACGGCCGCCGCACTTGTGATTCTGCGCCCGGGCGACCCCAGCCTCCAGCGGCTCCGCGCGGCGCAGGCGGGCGTCGACGCCGCGCTAAAAGAGGGAAGTGGACGTGCTGGCGGGTGGGTCGGAACGGTCGATCTCGGCGGTCGCCTCGATGCGGCGCGGCGGCAATTGAACGCGGTGCGCGTTGAGCTGGCGAGTAATTCGCTCACGGTGCCTGCGAGCGCCGACGCGTACGGCTCGATCATTCGCGACCTGCTCCGGACGGTACGGCAGCTGGACGCGGCCGCACCCACGCGACCGTCGGCGCGGGCCTCTCAGGCTTACGTCTCGATTGTCGAGGCAATCGAGGCCGCCGCACGAGAGCAGGTCGACGTCGCGGCATTGTTGGCTTCAGAGCCCGCGGATGCGCTCGCGGCCTCGAGCGCCACGCGGTGGAGCGGCCTCGAGGCCGCGCAGTTCGACGTTTTCCGCGACAACGCCACCGGCCCGCTTGCTGCCGACCTGGAGGCTGTGCTGTTCAGTCCTTCGGGCATCACGGTCACCGGCGTGCGCGATGCCCTCGCCAACCGAACGCTCGACGCACTGCGGGAACCGTCCCTCGCTGGATGGGTCGAAGCATCCGGCACGCGGATTGCGTCCCTGCGGGACCTGCAGGACGGGGCTAGGAATAATCTGGCCGCGACCGCCTCCAATGACCTTGCCGCGGCGCGCACCCGCAGCCTGCGCGACGTCGGCATCTCGCTTGCGGTCCTTCTCATCGTGACGGGGCTGGCCCTGGCACTGCGCCGATCGATCACCAGCCCGTTGCGTGAGGTCTCCGAAGCCGCCCAACACCTGTCCAGCGGCGACCTGACCGTCCAGGTCGGTTACCGCGGTCGGGACGAAATCGGCGACGTCGCAACCGCTTTCCGCAACCTACACGTGACGGTGGAGCGCCTGGCCGTGGAGATACGCGAAATGACCGCCGCCGTGAGAGACAACCGGCTGGAGCATCGCGCAGACATCGCTGCCTTCGAGGGAACATGGTCTCAGCTGCTGACCGGCCTCAATGACACCATGGCGGCCTTCGCCGAATTGGAGGGCCGGCGCGAGCGCGCAGAACGGGAGCTCAGCGACTTTTTCCAGCTGTCGGTCGACCTGCTATGCATCGGCAATTTCGACGGCTACTTCACGCGCGTGAACCCGGCCTTCGAGCGGACGCTTGGTTATACGTTCGCCGAGCTCACGTCGCGTCCGTTCGTTGAGTTCGTCCACCCCGATGACCGTGAGCTCACGGCGGACGCGTTCGCCTCCCAAACGAGCGGTGCAGAACTGATCGGTTTCGAGAACCGCTATATCTGCTCCGACGGCTCTCTGCGATGGCTCCAGTGGACCGCTCGCGCGGTACCTGAGGAAGGGTTCGCCTGCGCGGTCGCCCGCGACATCACCGAGCAGCGGCGTGGCCAGGAGGAGCAAGCAGCGTTGCGCCGAGTAGCGACGCTTGTCGCGCAGGGCGCCTCGCCGACCGAGACGTTCTCCGCCGTGGCCGCAGAGGTAGGGCAGCTCTTCGGCGGCGATGTCGCGGCCGTCCTCCGCTTTGCGCCGGACCGAGAGGCAACCCTAGTCGGCGGCTGGAGCATCCCCGGCATCGAAATTCCGATCGGGTCGCGCTTCAACGTCGCAGGCACGGGTGTCGTCGTGCAGGTACATGACACGCGACGCCCCGCCCGCATCGATCGATTCGAGGGCCCGCCCGGCTCGATCGCCGCGTTCTTCGCCGATTGCGGCGCCCGATGCGGCGTCGGCGCGCCGATCACTGTGGAGGGCGGGCTCTGGGGCGTCCTGGCCATCGTTTCGACCGATCCGGAACGGCTGCCGGCCGGAAGCGAGCTCGCCACGGCACAATTCACGGATCTGGTGGCGACCGCGGTCGCAAACGCGGAGGCTCGCGAGGCGCTGCGGCGAGTCGCAGACGAACAGGCGGCGTTGCGGCGGGTGGCAACGCAAGTCGCGGCTGCGGCCCCACCGAACGCCGTATTCGCCGGCGTCGCAGAGGAAGTCGGCCGCCTTCTGTCAGTGGACCGCGCATACGTGGCGCGGTACGACGCCGACGACGCCGCGACGCTCGTCGCCGCGTGGAGTGCAACCGGCGAGGCGCTGCCTCTTGGCACGACGACCCAAATTGGCGGCAGCATGAGCGCGGGCACCGTGAGTGCGCGTGTGCGTGAGACCGGGCGCCCTGTCCGCGTCGACCGCTACGAGGGTGACGCGGGCTCGGCGGCTTTCCAGCTTGGCGTCCGCACCGCCGTCGGGGCGCCGATCACCGTCAAGAGCCGTCCATGGGGACTCATCGTCGTGGCATCGACGACCGACGAGCCGCCGCCCCCGGAAACCGAAGCCCGGCTGGGCGACTTCACCGAGCTGGTCGCGATCGCGATCGCGAACGCCGACGCACAGGCGGAGTTGACGGCGTCGCGCGCCCGAATCGTCGCCGCCGGCGACCAAGCGCGCCAACGCTTCGAGCGAGACCTGCATGACGGGACCCAGCAACGGCTCGTTTCGCTGGTACTGGAGCTGCGCATGGCGCAGGCGGTGGTACCTTCCGAGCTTACTGAGCTCAGCGCGCAGGTTGATCGCGCTGTCACGGCTGCGTCCGACTTGCTGGACGAGCTGCGCGAGATCGCGCGGGGCATTCACCCGGCGATCCTTACCAAGGGCGGGCTCACCGCGGCGCTGCCCGCGCTTACCCGCCGCTGCCCGATCCCCGTCCACCTCGACATGCGCATCCCGCGGCCGCTGCCCGAGCATGTCGAGGCCAGCGCCTACTACATCGTCGCGGAGGCACTGACCAATGTGGCCAAGCACTCGCGTGCATCCACCGTCAGTGTCGCCGCCATAACCGACACCGCCGACGGCGTCCTTCACATCGCCGTCAGCGACGATGGTGTCGGCGATGCACACTTCGCCGCGGGTACGGGCCTGGTGGGCGTCAAGGACCGAGTGGAGGCGATCGGCGGCCGGATCTTTCTCGACAGCCCCCTCGGGGCAGGTACCAGCCTGCGCGTAGAGTTGCCGCTCGCCGCGCCGCCCTTGGCGTTGGAAAAGCCTGCTGGTCAAGCTGATTCCGGTTAGCAAGGCGCACGGCGGGGCCTGCGCACGCCAGGAAGCGAGGCAGGCGGCGACGGCTAGCGGCGTGCGCTTGGCCCCACGTCAGTTCAAGACGTATCTGTCGACGTGAAGCGGTCGGCGCATAACCCGTCGATACCGAGACCACCGAGGGACATATAGCGCCAGCTCGGCGCGCAGCGCCTCGACGACGTCTCGACGATCGATCCGGACGTTTCCGTACTCCTTCAATGCGGCGAGTTCTTCGTCGGTCATATTGTCCAGCCACCGCCGCACCTGGTCCGGCAGGCCAATGTCGTGTTCAACTTCTCTTGACCACACGGCCAACTGGACAGACTGCTGATATGTGTACGCGATCGCCAAGTCCGCCGTTTGATAGTTACCGGTGAGAGCGAGCTCGCTGATCACCTTCTGCATCGCATCGATCTTTTCGGTGACGATCTTTTCGCGGCCGTCCGGCGGAACCGCCTTTAGGAGCTCCAGATCCCTGCCGATTCTCAGTGCCTGAGCGTAAAGCGCTTTCATCTCTTCGTAGAACAAGCGCTTAGCCCGCGATTTGCGGTCGAGTGACCCTGTGCCGAACGTCAGGATGCCCGCGCAAAGGACGAACGCGCCACCGAAAAGCGTGCCCTGACCCGGCGTTAAATTGCGCCAGATGTCGAACCACTCGGTCATTTGGGCACACCCTGCTCCATGTAGGACCGGCCACAAGCAACCCGGGAATTAACGCAGCGCTGGGTGGGCCGAGTCACCGCCCAGCGCCGCGAGATCTGTTGATGATCAACCACTTTCGTAGCTCACAGCTCGGCGAGCGCGATGCCGGTGAGGGGTGAGCCGAGGTTCACCAGTTCGATGTCAGTGCCACTGGCCAGATCGATGTGACGGACGCTGCCGCCGAGATCACTGACATAGAACTCGGTTTCGGACACCGCGGCCACACCGATCGCCTCCCGGTATGCGGTTGACAAGACTTCGAATGCCTCGACCGTCGGCTGCACGATCGCGCGGTTGAGCGTATTGCCTTCGGGATCGCCACGATCGGTCCAGAGCAGCGTCGCGCCATCGTCGACGAGGTGCAGATCGATGGGCTCGGGAAGGTCCTTCCAAAGCAGTTCTACACCGTCGCCGTACGGCGTGCTGACACCGACTGCCGGATCCAGCGGGCCACGAAAGATTCTGCCCTCACCGCCATTTGGAGCACCCTTTTGTGTCCAGTACAGCAGCCGGCGATCCACATCGATGGCGATGCCGACAGGGTGGTTGCGTGCATGGCGGGCCGCCTCAGCGCCCACCCCCGACACCACGAGTGTGCGCAGACCGCTGCCGTCGAGCTTGCAGCTGAGCACGCGCATCCCTTCGCGGTCACACCAATACAGCGTTCCGTCGTCAAAGTCGGCGGTGAGCTGTTTGCCCGTGGTGAACGCTGAGCGCGGCACGATGGTGACACGGTTGCCCCCGTCGAGATCGGCCCGCTCCAGCGAGCCGTTGCGGGTGTACGCCGCGTCTCCGGGCATGCCGGAACCGGGATCGGGCGCGCCCATGTTGGTCCAGTACACGTGGCCCCGCCGCTGGTCGACGACGATGCCGTCAGGCAATTCGTCGAGCCCAGCGATCAAGGTGCGGACCCGGGTCCCATCCGGCGAAACCGCTTGCATCTCGCCCTTGCCGGCGTTGAGCACCAGCAATTCGGTCATAGACGTCAGCCTTCGGTTTTCTCGGGCTTGCCTGCGCAGAACGTAGGCACGGCGGCGCAGATCGCTTCTGCGTCCCGGCCGGCCTGCATCACCACGCGGTCCGGCCGCACGATGGCGGCGGAGGCGCGGCCCTTGCGAAGCCAGCTGTCGAGTTCGCTGCCGGGGGCGGCTTGGATGATGACCGCTCCCCGACGCACGACATCGTCTCCGACACCGGGATTCAGTGACGCCGAGGTGATCAACGCGAAGCGGTTCCCGACCACCTCGTCGAAGCGCTTCCCGTCGCCCAGCACCGGGTTGGGGCACATGCTGCCGGCCAACCCGCCCCCAGCGCGAGACTTGATCACCAACGCCGATCGACGCAGCCCGGGGGTGATGCCCTCGGCGGCGCTGGCCCGGGTACCGGGTAGGCGCAGGTCCTTCATCTTGGGGAACACGACGTTGCGGATGAGGTCACCGA
>Ga0075430_100001299_pt1 | contig 20144 bp, 14 predicted proteins | sample RhiMetdeltSRZDD4_FD_75294 | JGI IMG/M metagenome (GOLD analysis project Ga0075430, IMG submission 75294) | Populus rhizosphere microbial communities from Tennessee, USA - Rhizosphere MetaG P. deltoides SRZDD4 | ecosystem: Host-associated > Plants > Roots > Rhizosphere > Soil | place: USA... | reverse complement strand
GAGGAGTTCGCGCGCAAGTACATCGAGACGCATCGGCCCAAATAGCCCGTGCGCGAAATGGTAGTGCGGCGCGCAGTATGGCTGGTCGTCGCGATGCTCGCGGTGGCGTCGTGCCGCGGCAGCGGCCGCGCGCTCGATGTGTCGGCGTCGACCACGTTGGAACAAGAAGCGTGCTCCGGCGTCTCTGACTCCCGGGCACGCTGCTATCGTTTGGCCGTTCCGGAAAACCGCTCCGCGCCTTCCCGCAAAATTAGCCTTCGTATCGTCCTCATCCCCGCGACGGGGACGGAGCCGCAGCCGGATCCGGTCTTCTATCTGGCAGGCGGACCCGGACAGGCAGCGTCGAGCGGACTGCGCGACCGAATGAGTGTGTCCCCCGCTATTCTGCGGGACCGCGACATGGTGTTCGCGGATCAGCGAGGAACCGGCGGTTCGAATTCGCTTGACTGCCGGTTCTACGGGCCACCCGACGCTCCGCAAAGCTACTTCGACAAGTTCCTTCCGCTCGACAAGGTGCGTGAGTGCCGCGACGCGCTTTCAGGGGCCGCGGATCTCGCGCAGTACACGACCGATGCATCCGTTGAGGATCTCGAGGCGATTCGTGTGGCACTTGGGCGTGCGCGGATCAACCTTGTTGGCGGATCGTACGGCACGCGCCTGGCGATGGAGTACGCGCGGCGATACGGGCAGAATGTCCGCACCGTGACGCTGGAGAGTCCCGTCACCGCATCGACGCATGCACCTGAGGGGTTTGGCCGATTCGCCGACCGTGCGCTCGGTAAGCTCGTTGAGGAGTGCGCGGCAACACCGTCTTGCCACCAGGCGTTTCCGAAGCTTGCCGACGAGATCAAGGTCGTGTTCGAGCGGCTTCGCCAGGGTCCCGTCACTGCCACGGTCGCGCACCCGGCGCAAAAGAAACCCGCGCGCGTGACGCTGACCCGCGACCACGTGGCAGAAGTGGTCCGCTACATGATGTATTCGGCGCAGGGCGGCTCGTACGTCCCGCTGTATCTTCACCACGCGTTCAACGGCAACTTCGAGCCCATCGCGACGTTTCTGATTCGCTGGCGCGCTCAGGGAACGTTCGACGGTCTGTACCTGTCGATCACCTGCGCCGAAGACGTGCCGTTCATCGCTCAGGACGCCGCCGAGCGAGACGAGCCCACATATCTGGGGAGCTATCGCGTCCGGCAGCAGCGAGAGGCGTGTGCGGAATGGCCACGCGGGACAGTGTTCCCGCAGCAATTCGAGCCGGTGCGGTCGTCGCTGCCGGTGCTGATGACGTCCGGCGATCTCGATCCGGTGACGCCCGCCGCGAACGCCGACGAACTCGCCAAGACGCTGCCCAACAGCCTGCACGTGCGCATTCCGTTCAGCGGGCACTCGCCGAACGGACTTGCCGGACTCGAGTGCCTCGATGAACTCAAACGTGTATTCATCGAGCGCGGTCGCACGCAGGGGCTCGACACGTCGTGCGTGTCGAAAATCACTCGTCCATCCTTCGCGACATCCTGGTAAGCGCGCCGACGTCCAGCTCAACTCAGCTGAAGTGGTAAGCTCGTCGCGCATGGTCGTCCTCACCTACGACAACATCGTCAAGAGCTACGGCAGCACGGTCGCGCTGCGAGGCGTGTCGTTCGACGTCGAAGGGGGAGAAATCTTCGGGCTCCTCGGTCCAAACGGCGCGGGAAAGAGCACGCTCATTCGGATCTTGATGGACATCATCAGAGCTGATTCAGGGCAAGTGCGCGTGTTCGGCGAGCCGCGCCGCCGCGATCACCTGGATCGGATGGGATATCTGCCGGAAGAACGTGGGCTCTACACAAAGTTGACCGTCACCGACGTGATGGTTTACTTCGGCACGCTGAAGGGACTGAGCCGGACCGACGCGCGGCGCCGCGCTGCCGAATGGCTCGAGCGCGTCGAGTTGCCGCACGTCGCGAGCTGGAAGATCGAGCGGCTCAGCAAGGGCATGTCGCAGAAGGTGCAGATTGCTTCCATCCTCTTGAGCGATCCGGAGCTGTGCGTACTTGACGAACCCACGACCGGTCTCGATCCCGTCAACGTTCGGTTGGTGCAGACGCTGCTGCTGGAGCGACGCCGGAACGGCCGAACGACGATCCTGTCCACGCACCAGATGAACCAGGTCGAAGCGCTCTGCGATCGCATCGCGTTGATCAACCAGGGCCGGCTGATGGAGTACGGGCGGGTTGACGAAGTGCGCCGCCGGCACTCGAAGCACGAGGTTCGCGTGCAAACGCGCGGCCCGTTGCCCCAGGTGGCGGCCGTGTCAACCGTGATTCCCGAAGGCGAGCGCGATTGGCGGCTGTTGCTCGATAACGGCGTCGCGCCGGCCGAAGTGCTGACAGCCCTGGTCCACGCCGGCGCCGCGATCGATCGCTTTGAGCCAATGCTGACGCCGATGGAAGACATTTTTCTTCGCGTTGTCCGGGAGGGGCAGGCATGAACCGCTGGCGGAAGGTTTCGGTGATTGCCACCTTCGAGTTTCTGACCGCGGTCAAACGTCCTGGTTATTTAATCGCCACGTTTGGCATGCCGGTGTTCATGGTCCTCTACGCCGGCGTCGTGGCCATTCCCGCGTACTTCGCGACCCAATCCGCCAAGGAGCCGTCCGTCTGGGGCGTTGTGGACACGGCAGGCGTGCTCGGGCTGACCGATAGCGTGTCGGTGCGACCTGGACTGCCGGAGGAAGTCGCGAAGGCGATTCGGATGTCCGGCCAGGAGCAGGCCGTCCAGAACGCATTCATGAGCGAAAACTTTGTCTTCAAGCCGATGGCGGCCGAGGCGGAGGCGCGTCAAGCGACGGCCGCCCACACACTCAAAGGTTACTTCGTCGTGCCGCCTGATTACCTCACGGGCGGGCTGATCGACGTCTACCTGCAGGATGCGACGGGCATCGCGTTCGATGATTCCCGCGATGCGTTCGCCGACATCATTCGCGAACAGTTGACAGCGCGCGTCGCGGCGCCAGGGCGCGACCGCATCCTTCATCCGCTCAAGGACGCGCGCCGATTCAGGGTCACGCGCGGCGGCGAGCTTTCCGACGGCAGCGACGCGGCCGGTATCGTAAAGCTCGTGTTCCCGTTGGTCTTCATGGTCCTGTTCCTGATGTCAGTGTTGATGACGTCGGGATTCCTGATGCAGGGCACGGCGACGGAAAAGGAAAACAAAGTTGTGGAAGTGCTGCTCGCGTCGGCCAATCCCGACGAGATTCTGTGGGGCAAGCTGGCCGGGCTCGGCGGCGCAGGGCTGCTGCAGATCGCGGTATGGCTCCTGATCCTGATGGTCAGCGGCCTCGGCGTGGTGCCAATGCTGTTGGCGACCGACATCAAGATGCCATGGGCGGCGCTCGCGATGGCTGTCCCGCTGTTCCTGGTTGCGTTCCTGTTCTACGGCAGCCTCATGCTCGGTACTGGCTCGCTCGGCTCGAACATGCGCGAGGCACAGCAGCTCGCGATGGTATGGTCGCTGACCGCGGCCTTGCCGATGATCATGATGATGGCGTTGATCAGCGCTCCACATGGCACCGTGGCACGCGTCATGACGCTAGTCCCGTTCTCGGCAGCGCCGCTCGTGATCTTTCGAGCCAGCACCGACGCGGCGTCGCTGGCCTGGTGGGAGGTCGTTGCCGGGTTCTCCATTCTGGTCGTCTCCACCTGGTTCGCCATTCGGATCGGTGCACGGCTGTTCAGGATTGGGCTCGTCAGCGCCTCGCGCCCGAAGCTCAGCGAGATTCTGAAGCAAGCAAGGCTTCGCGTGTAGTTCTACACGTCGGGTTCTACACGTCAGGTTCTACACAACGCAGTCCTGACCCGTGTCACGCTATATCACGAAGAAGCGCGATGCTCACGAGGCCCACGAAGAGCCCACCTGTAGTTCAGTTGTTCGCGAGCACCGTGCGTCGTGGTCTTCGTGATGAGCGTGACGGCGTCAACGAGTGGATTTGATCGTTGCACGTGTCCTCGTCGACGCTACATCACGAAGAGGCGCGACGCTCACGAGGTTCACGAAGAGCACAACCTAGTTCAGTTCTTCGCGAGCACCGTGAGCTTCGTGCTCTTCGTGATGAGCGTGACGGGTTACAGAGGTCAGAAAAGGTTCGATCATGAAATCGAGACCAATCGTTCTCGTCGCATTGGTGGCGAGCTTCGCCGCGTCGATTGCCATTGCAGGGGCACGACAATCCTCGGCACCTGAGACACGAGTGGATTCGGTCATGACCCGCTGGTCTACGACGACGCCGGGTTGTGTAACCCGCCGTGTAGAACCCGACGTGTAGAACCCAACGTGTGTAGAGCCTAACGTGTAGACCCGATCCCCGGCGGCCGGCGATGCTTCGTGGCTTGCTCATATCCGTAGGCCAAAGCGATGAGTCCTGCCTCATCCCAGGCGCGCCCGAAAAACGTGATGCCGGCTGGAAGCGTGTTGGTTCGCGTGTAGCCCATCGGCACGTTGATCGCCGGGAACCCGGTCGTCGGCGAGAAGAACTGACTGTTGTCGCCATGCGGCGTATTCAGATCGCCGATGAGCCGCGGCGGATTGCTCCACGTCGGATACACAAACCCATCCAGCTTCTCCGCATCCATCGTCTTCATCACCGCGGCGCGCACCTGGGCCCGGTACTCTGCCTCGGCCTGGCACGCAGGCGTGTCAGGACCGTTCTCGGTGCCTTCCTGCGACTGCTCGAGCCGCCGCTGCACGCTTGGATGAAATTTGCGCGACTGAATGATCGCAGCCAAATCCTTGACCGGCGCTCGTCCACCGTGGCTGGCGAGCCACCGGTTGATGTCGTACTTGAAGCCTCCGCACATCCCGGCGCCCTGCTGACGCCGGATCTGATCGAGATCGACGCGGACCGGATCCACGATTGTCGCGCCCGCACGCTTCATATCCTCGACCGCGGCCAGGAACACCTTGACGATCTCCGCGTCGGTCGTGTCGCGCTCGTACGCCTGCCTCAGGATTCCAATCCGTTTGCCCTTCAGCCCGTCTTTCTGCAGCGCCGTCCGATAGTCGGCGAGCGATGCCGGACGGCCGGCTGGACTGAACATCTGCGCGAGCGGAGTTCCTGCCACCGTGACCGGATCATCAGGGTCGGATCCCGCGATCACTTGCAGCATCAAGACGGCATCTTCGAGCGATCGCGTCATCGGCCCGGCGATATCCGCCAGCAGGTTCAACGGCGCGACGCCACTTCGGCTCGTCAGCCCCATGGTCGATCTGATGCCGGCCAACGCCTGGTGAGACGACGGTCCGCGGATGGAGTTGCCTGTGTCGCTGCCGAGCCCGACCGCGCCGAAGTTGGCGGCCACTGCGGCGGCCGTTCCTCCGCTCGAACCGGCCGTCACGCGATCGAGGACATACGGGTTTTTCGTGTATCCCGGCAGGATCGAGCTGACCGTCTCGTACGGCGTGAACGCGAATTCCGCCATGTTGGATTTCGCGAGAACGATCGCGCCAGCTTCCTTTATTCGCTTGACCTGAAACGCGTCGCGCGTCGAGATGAATCCTTCGAGCGAGAGAGAACCGTCCGCGCTCTGAAGGCCGATAGTTTCGAAGTTGTCCTTGACGATCGTCGGGACGCAGAACAACGGCTGCGACACGATGGCCTGCCGGAGCAGCCGATCCTTTGCCTCAGCTTCCTTCAGCGCCTCAGGGTTCACGACGACGATCGCGTTCAGGGCTGGCCCTGCCTTGTCGTAGGCTTCAATCCGCTTCAGGTACTGCTCTACCAGGCTGCGGCAGGTAATCTGGTTCGTCCTGAGTGCCCGGTGAATCCCGGCGATTGTGATCTCTTCGAGCCGGAATGGAGCAGGCTTCTGCCCGCTCATGGTCGCTGCTGTTACGGCTGCCAAGCTGGCAACAAGTGTGAAACGTCGCTTCAAAAGACTCGCTCCACGAACCAGAATGCGCCCGCAATCATAACGCCGACCGAACCAAACGTGACGATGTGTTGCGCCAAAGTCGCATTGCGTCGCCGAATCACCGTCAATGCCGAGGCCACGATGAGAACGATGATCGCCTGACCGATCTCGACACCGAGATTAAAGGAAAAGAGCGACATGCCGAGCGCGCGGTTCGGAAGACCCGCGTCTCGTAACACGCTCGCGAATCCGAAGCCGTGCACCAAACCAAAAAGGAGTGCGACCCAGGCGCGCACGTCCCGTCCCTTGGTTCCTGTCAGCAGGTTGTCGGCGCCAACGTACACGATGCTGAGCGCGATCGCGGGTTCGATGATGCGTGTCGGCGGATCGACAATCTGCAGCGTTGCGAGCGCAAGGGTGATGCTGTGGCCCACCGTGAACGCGGTCACAATCGCCAGAAGCTTTGGGAGGCTTCCGCCAAGCAGCAATAGACCGATGATGAAGAGGATGTGGTCGGGGCCAATGGCGATGTGGTGGATGCCAGAGGTCGTGAACGTGCCGAACACCGCGAACAGCCCCTGCCGTGTGCCCGTATAGAAGTCCACGCTCATTCGCTCGCCGCCGAGCACTTCCTGCCGGGCCAACGCTCCCGACTCGTAGACATTGATGAACGTCTGGTGGTTGACGTCGTATGGGAACAGATGCGCGGCAATCGTGAGCTTGCCGGTCGTGCCAGCGGACGGTGCACGCCAGACGAGCTCCACGGCATCCTGCCCGTTCACGGGCGTTGCGCCCGGCATCGACCACGGGATCGTGCGGCCGTCAACGGCGAAGCGCAGGCGCGAGGCGAGCAGCGACGCAATCGCCGGCGAGAGTTGCTGCACGAACGCGGCGTCCGCGAGGCGGGTTGGATCGTCGAGTGACAGCTCGTGCGCGATATCGAGATCGTGGACGACGAGGCGGCCGGACAATCCATCGCCGCTGATATGCACGTCCAAGTAACTGAACGGCGCGGGATGGCCCAGGATCGGGACGGAGACGGACAGACACAGGAGCAGCGCTAGCGCGAGGCGGGGCATGTCTTGTGAATCTTGTCACTGACAGGGCAGAAGGCAAAAGGCAGAAGGCAGAAGGCAGAAGGCAGAAGGCAGAAGGCAGAAGGCGGAAGGCAGACCGCGGACAGCGAGCAGCGGACCGCGAGCAGCGGGCAGCGGACCGCGGACAGCGGACAGCGGAAGTGCTATCGCGTATTCCCGGTGGCTAAAATGACTCACATGACCAACCGTCTCCGTGGCCTGACCGCCGTGGCCACGCTCCTGCTGCTGACCATCCGCGGCGCCGCGGCCCAGACGGCCGCGATCGACGCGGCCCAGCTGATGCGGGATCTGCAAACGCTTGCCGCCGACGACATGGAAGGCCGGCTCGTGGGCACTCCAGGCAGTGCCCGCGCCCGCGGGTTCATCGTCAAACGCTTCAAGGAGGCCGGGATCGAGCCGCTCGGCGCATCGTACGAGCATCCCTTCACGTTCCAGAGCGGCAGCGGTGAGTGGTCTGGCGTCAACGTGCTCGGCGTCATCCGTGGGCGCCGCGTTCCGAACCGCTACATCGTGGTAACCGCGCATTACGACCATCTGGGTGTCCGCGGTGGCCAAGTGTTCAACGGCGCCGACGACAACGCGTCGGGCGTCGCGGCCCTCCTGGCGGTGGCGGCGCAGTTGAGCGCTCATCGGCCGGATCATTCCGTTCTGTTCGCGGCGCTCGATGCGGAGGAGTCGGGCCTCCGCGGGGCACGCGCACTTCTCGCGAATCCGCCGGTGCCGCGGGAGCAGATCGCGATCAACGTGAACGTCGATATGGTGGCCCGGGATGCCGCGAACGTGCTGTATGCGTCAGGGACGGCCCACTATCCATTCTTGAAGCCGCTGCTGGCGGACGTTGCGCAGCCACCAGTCGTGTTGCGCTTTGGCCACGACGTTGCTGGAGCCAGGGGAGACGACTGGACCAGGGATTCGGATCACTTTGTATTTCATGAGGCAGGGATTCCGTACGTCTACTTTGGCGTCGAAGACGAAGCGCAGCATCACAAGGCGACGGACGATGCGGAGACGGTGACGCGAGAGTTTTTCGTGGGCGCGGCGAATACGATCCTGGCGGCGATCCGGAAAATCGATACCAACCTCGACAAAACCGCCAAACGATCCGGCTAGGCTTGTCTCGTCCCGTCGAGGAGGCGCTGAACGGCTTCCAGTGTGTCGGCCTCTTCTGGTTTCTTGTCCTTCCTCCATCGCAGCATGCGCGGGAACCTGACGGCGATCCCCGAGCGATGACGCGTGGATCGAGCGATGGCCTCGAAGCCGAGCTCGAAGACGTGGACGGGTTCCACGTGCCGTACGGGTCCGAATCGTTCGCGCGTGTGCCGGCGGATCCACCGATCCATTTCAGCGATCTCGTCGTTCGATAACCCCGAGTACGCTTTCGCAATGGGCACCAGCTCGCCCTCGCTCCAGACACCGAACGTGTAGTCGGTCAGGAGGCTCGCTCGCCGGCCGCTTCCCGGTTGCGCGTAGATCAGGACGGCGTCGATGGTGAACGGATCGATCTTCCATTTCCACCAGTCGCCGCGCTTTCGACCGACGCCGTAGGTGGAGCGACGCCGCTTGAGCATGAAGCCTTCGACGCCGCGCGTGCGCGATTCGGCTCGTAGCGATGCGAGCTCGTCCCAGGATGCAGGAGCCACGAGAGGGGACGTGCGGAGAACGCCAGAGGTCCGGCCAAAAACGGACGCCATATCGGTCTGGTCAGCACCGGACGCATCCGACGCCGATTGCGAAGTCAATGTGAACTCGTCGTCATCTGCGGCGGTCGTGTCCGCCTGTCGCGGGACCAGCCGGACGGCCTCCTCAATCCGCAACTCGAGGCGCTCGCGTCGCTCGGCCTGCGGAAGACTGCGAATGTCTTCGCCCTGGTCCTCGAGGATGTCGTACACCATAAACACGACCGGCACGGTGCGCGCGAGCTGCGCGACTTGCTTCTGGCGGCCGATCCGTTGCTGCAGCGCCGAAAACGGCATCGGCCGATCGTCGCGAAACGCCAGCACTTCTCCGTCGAGGACGATGCCGTCAGGCAAGTGGGTGGCGGCCGCCGCGATCTCCGGGAAGCGATGGGTGATCAGCTCTTCGCCGCGGGACCATAAGTGGATCACGCCGCCGCGTTTGACCAGCTGCGCGCGAATGCCGTCCCACTTCCATTCAATCAACCAGTCATGCGGATCGCCGAGTGTCGCGATCCCGTCCTCGAGCGGCGACGCCAGAAAGAACGGATACGGCCGCGACTTGTCGTCCTCGGTCCGTTCGTGCGAAAGCACGGACGTGAACCAGTCGGCGGACGGCGTCCACTCGCCCATGAGGCGCGCCGCCACCGTCGTCGCCGGCAGCTCGGCCGCCTGCGCGAGAGCGCGAACGACGAGCGTCTGCGAGACGCCGACGCGAAACTCGCCGGTGACGAGCTTGAGCAGCAGGAATCGTTGGAGACGATCGAGGCCGCGCCACCAGGTCATCATCCGGCGTTGCTGTGCTGCCGGGTCGAGCTCACGCAGCAGCATGATGCGATCTTCAACCCAACGCGCGAGTGCCAGATCTTCGGACGGCGCCGGCGGAATCTGATCGAGCACCAGCGCTGCGGTTTCGGCGCCGTCGCCGACAACTGAGTAGCACTCCCCGAGCAGCCATGATTCGACACCAGTGGCCGCAAGGACCCAGTCGTTGATCGCGGCGTACGGCACGAGCCGCTTCAGGCGGCGTCCGGTCAGGAAGTACACGGCCCAGGCGGCGTCCTCCGGTGGTGCCGTCCGGAAATAGTCGACCATCGCGGCGACCTTGGCGTTCGTCGAGGTCGTGCGATCGATCGCGTCGTAAAGAAGGGCGAATCTCCTCACGTGTCAGTCGCCGCTCGGTTCTCCTTCCCACGCGGTCCGCAGCGTTGCGGCTTCGTAACCGTGATCCCGCAAATGGTGCGCGAGCGGTTCGGCGTAGCCGTGCGTGGCGAGGATCCGGCTCGCGCCGGTTTCGGTGATCGTCTGCAGCAGTGCCGGCCAGTCCGCATGATCCGACAGGACGAATCCGCGATCGAAGGCTCGCTGGCGCCTGACGCCACGAACCCGCATCAAGCCAGAGGCGAACGCATCGGAATGATCGCCAAGCCGCCTCATCCACGGCGTGCCGCGCGCCGAGAGCGGCGTCAGCACCAGCTCGCCCGCGAACTTAGTGCCGCGCGGTTGTTCGGTCGCGGACGAGACCTCGAGCATGCGGATGCCAGCGTCGCGATAGGCGTCGATCATCGGAAGCATCATGCCGTGGACGAACGCACGCCTGTCGGTGATCGCCGCGAGCTCGGCTAAGATTCGCTGAACCTTGCCGATCGTGTAGCAGAAGAGGGCGGAGGTCCGGTTGTTGCGCCGGTTCTCGTCCCACCACTCGAGAATTTCGCCGATCACGACGTTGGTTGGATCCCATCGGTAGATCGGCAGTCCGAACGTCGATTCGGTGACGAACGTGTCGCACGCGAGCGGTTCGAATGGCGTGCATGTCGGATCGGCGGCGCGCTTGAAGTCGCCGGCCACGACCCACACGCCGTCGCTGCCTTCGATTCGGATCTGCGCAGAGCCCAGGATGTGGCCGGCTGAGTGAAAGGACACCTGCACGTCTCCGATCGTGATGGGATCACCATACGGTCGTGACTGGACGATGACGTCGGGCCCGAAGCGCCGCTGGAGCAACGTCCGGGACGGGTCGGCGCAGAGATACGCCTGGCTGCCGAACCGTGCGTGATCGCCATGCGCGTGGGTGATGACGGCGCGTTCGACTGCGCCCCACGGATCGATATAGAACCCGCCGCCAGGACAGAACAGGCCGGCGGGACTCTCGATCAGCATCGCATCATTTCGCGGCAGGGCCGGCCGCGGGTGGCCGTCGGCTCTTCACGAACTCCCAGACAATCGGGAGGAGGGACACGAAGATGATGATGATCGCAACGAGCGAGAAGTTCTGTTTGACAATCGGAATGTTGCCGAACAGGTATCCAAGGCCGAAGCAGGATCCAACCCACAGGAACGCGCCGGTGACGTTGTAGAGCGCAAACGCACCATACGACATGTAGCCGGCGCCGGCGACGAACGGCACGAACGTGCGGACGATCGGCACGAAGCGCGCGATGACGATCGCCTTGCCGCCATGCTTTTCGAAGAAGGCGTGTGCTTTCTCGAGATGCTCGCGATTCAGGAGCCGGCTCCACCGGCTGTCGTGATCCTCAGCCGCAAACACCCGTGGCCCGATCGACCGGCCGATGCTGTAATTGACCGCGTCGCCGATGATGGCTGCCGAGAGCAGCACGATCGCCATGATGATCGGATTGAGGAGTCCTGCCCCGCAGAGCGCGCCAGCCGCGAAGAGGAGCGAGTCGCCGGGCAACAGGGGCGTGACGACCAGGCCGGTCTCCGCGAACACAATCAAGAAGATGATGCCGTAAACCCAACCGCCGTATGTAGCCGTGAGCTCGAATAAGCGCTCATCGATCTTCAGGATGAAATCTATCAATTGATGCATCAAGATATTGTCTCATGCTCGTTGCCCTCACCCGTCCGGTGCCGGCGTCGCTGCCGCAGTGCGAGCTGACGCATGTCGATCGCGTGCCGATCGACGTCTCGCGGGCGACAGCGGAACATCGCCAGTATGAAGAGACGCTGCGCGCGCTGGGGTGCACTATTCACCACGCGCCCGCTGCCGACGATTTGGCTGATTCCGTTTTCGTCGAAGATGTGGCAATCGTGCTCGACGAGGTGGCGATCATCACGCGCCCGGGGGCGATATCACGCCGCGCCGAACGCGACTCGGTTGCAGCCGTCCTCTCCGATTACCGGCCGTTGCGGACGATCGGCGCGCCGGGCACGCTCGATGGCGGGGATGTGCTGCGGGCCGGCAAGCGATTGTTCGTCGGGCTGTCGTCACGAACGAACGAGGACGGGGCCAGTCAGTTGGCCCGCCTGGTTGAACCGTTCGGCTACACGCTCGAGCGCGTCCAAACGGCGAAGTGCCTGCATCTGAAATCGGCGGTGACGCTGCTCGAGCCGAACCGCGTCATCTGCAACCCAGCGTGGATTGACGTGAGCGCGTTCGATGGCCTCGACGCCGTTCCCGTCGATCCCGCAGAGCCAGACGCAGCGAATACGCTGCGCGTCGGCAATACGATCATCATGGCCGCCGCCCACGAGCGAACCGCTGCCGAACTGCGCGGCCGCGGCTACAGCGTGTGCGTCGTGGACGTGTCGGAGCTGGCCAAGGCCGAAGCGGGTGTGACCTGCTGCTCGCTCATAATAGGGAGTTGACGGTTGCCGCAGTTCGCGGCTCGCAGCTCGCGGCTCGCTGACCGCGAACCGCGAACCGCCAACCGCGAACCGCGAACTGCGAGCAGCGTAAAATATGCCAGCCTACGTAATTGCCATGGTGGATGTGAAAGATCCGGGAGGCTACGAACGCTACCGGAAACTCGTGTTGCCCACGATCACTGCGTATGGCGGGCACTTCATCGCCCGTGGCGGACAGACGGAAGTCCTCGAAGGTCCGTGGCAGCCGCGCCGGGTCGTCATCGTGGAGTTTCCCACGCTCGCTCGCGCGAAGGAGTGGTGGAATTCACCCGAGTACAGCGAAGCCAGGGCGATCCGGCAGGCGACGTCTCAAGGCACACTCATCGTGACGGAAGGAATCTGAACGCTCGTGTTGTCCGCCACTCGATCGGACCTCCTGCAGGTTCTGGAACGGTACTGGGGTTACACCGATTTCCGTCCGCTTCAGCATGAAGCGATGTCGGCGATTCTGGATCGCCGCGATTCGGTGGTCGTCCTTCCGACCGGCGGCGGAAAGTCGTTGTGCTTCCAGGCGCCGGCCCTCCTCAGCGATGGACTCGGCGTCATCGTCTCGCCGCTCATCTCGCTCATGAAGGACCAGGTCGACACGCTGGTTGGGAACGGCGTGCCCGCGGCCCTCTACAACAGTACGCTGACGCCGGACGAGAAGACCTCGGTGCTCGCAGGGCTGCGCGAGAAGCGATTCCGTTTGCTGTATGTGTCTCCAGAGCGGCTGGCCGGCGACGGCAGTGAGGCGTTCGTGACGCGGCTGTCAGGCAGCGATGTGAGATTCGTCGCGGTGGACGAGGCGCATTGCATCAGTCAGTGGGGACACGACTTCCGGCCCGAATACCGGCAGCTCGGACGGCTGAGGACGTTCTTTCCGAATGTCAGCCTGCATGCCTTCACCGCGACAGCCACGGCGCGCGTGCGACGGGACATCGCGTCGCAACTCGAACTCCGCGCGCCACTCGAACTGGTCGGCTCATTCGATCGGCCGAACCTCATCTACCGCGTGTTGCCGCGCGCGAATCTGAAGCGGCAGCTGCAGGACGTCTTGGGACGCCGCCACGGCCAGGCCGGCATCATCTACTGCTCCTCGCGCCGTGAAGTGGACGCGTTGGCCGCGTGGCTGAGCGAGATCGGCGTCCGCGCCCGGCCCTACCACGCGGGGTTGTCAGATGTTGAGCGGAGCCGGAATCAGGACGCGTTTCTGGATGAGCACGCCGATGTGGTGGTGGCCACCGTTGCATTTGGCATGGGCATCGATCGGTCCGATGTCCGGTTCGTGATCCATGCGGGGGCGCCACAGTCGCTCGAGCACTATCAGCAGGAGTCCGGCCGCGCCGGCCGCGACGGGCTCGAGGCGGAGTGCGTGCTCGTCTACTCGACCGCCGATTTCCTGAAATGGCGAGTGATGTTCGAACGCAACGGCGAGATGACGGAGGCGCGCCGCTCACTCTTGCGCGACATGGAGCGCTACGCCTCGAGCGTCGGCTGCCGTCATCGTCATCTCATCGGCTACTTCGGAGAGAGTTATCAGCGCGACGATTGCGGAGCGTGCGATTACTGTCTCGACGAGCTCGAAACCGTCAGCGAGCCGATCGTGCTGGCGCGCAAGATCCTGTCGTGTGTGGCGCGTGTCGGTCAGCGCTTCGGCGCCACCTACGTGACCAGCGTCCTGAGAGGGAGCGACAACGAACAGGTGAGCGCGCGGCGGCACGATCAGCTGAGTACCTACGGTCTTCTGAAAGATATGAGCGTTCCCGAGGTGCGCGGCTATATCGAGCAGTTGACGGGCGCTGGATTGTTGCGGCAGACCGCCGACGAATTCCCGGTGCTGGAGCTGACGGCAGCTGGCGTGGCATTGCTCAAGGATGCCAACAGCCAACCCGATCTCATGCTGGCGCGCCAGCGGCGTCCGACGAAGGATCGACTGCCGCGGCGGCCGCGCGGAGTGGAGGCGGAGAGCTGGGCCGACGTCGATCGCGACCTGTTCGAACGCTTGCGGAACGTGCGGCTGCAGATCGCCCGCGCCCGCGGCGTGCCGCCGTACGTCATCTTTCACGACACCACGCTGCGCGACATGGCGCGGCTGAAGCCGCACTCGATCCAGGAGTTGAGGAACGTCTACGGCGTGGGCGAGCGCAAGGCGGCCGATCTGGGCGAGACGTTTCTAGCGGAGATTCGCGGTTCTAATCGATAGGACGAAAGTGCTCCTGTCACGCGTTATCACGAAGATCGCGATGCTCACGAGGCTCTCGAAGACCACAACTCACGTTCTTCGCGACGATCCGCGATCCTGTTAGACTCGGCGACATGAAGAGGTCCGCGACGCTGCTCGCCACGCTACTCGTCACGTCGGCAATTGTCGGAGCGAATCCAAAGCCGGAAGACACGTGGCCTGGGTTTCGTGGTCACAACATGAGCGGCGTGTCGCCGGCCGCGAAGATTCCCGAGCGCTGGTCGGCCACCGAGAACGTGACCTGGAAAGTGACGGTGACTGGCCATGGATGGTCGTCGCCGATCGTGTGGGGCGATATCGTGTTCGTGACGTCGGGGATCAGCACCAAACCGTTCAAGCAGCCGAAACCCGGACTCTACGGCAACGAGTATGTTGCGGAGTTGTCATCCCAGGGCTTGTCTGGCGACGAGATCATGAAGCGCGTGCGCGACAGGGATCTCGAGTCGCCGGACGAGTCAGACGAGATCCGTTACATGGTCTATGCGCTCGACGTGCGAACCGGCCGCATCAAGTGGGAGCAGGAGGCGCACAAGGCGAAGCCATCAGGCGGCCGCCATCGCAAGAACACCTACGCCTCGGAAACGCCGTTCACGGATGGCGAGCGCCTCTACGTGTCGTTTGGTCAGAACGTCGGGCTGTTCTGCTACACGCTCGACGGGAAGCTTCTCTGGAAGAAGCACTGGCCGCCCGCGCCGATTTATCTCGACTTCGGAACTGCTTCCTCACCGGTCGTGCACGACGGGCGGGTATATCTGCTGCACGACAGCGAAGCCGAGTCGTACGTTACTGCGCTCGACGCGCGCACCGGGAAAGACGTCTGGCGGACGGCACGGCCCGCGATTGGACTGCCTCGTTCGTCGTGGACGACGCCGTTCATCTGGGTGACCGACACGCGTACCGAGATCGTGACGGTCGGCCACGGCATGGTGCTGTCGTACGGTCTTGACGGCAAGGAACTCTGGCGCGTGACCGGCATGTCGATGCCCACCGCCTCGCCGATGGCCTCGGGTGGCATCTTGTACGTTGGCAGCGGGTCGCAGGGCGACGCGAACCGGCCATTCCTCGCGATAAAACCCGGTGCGGCGGGCGACATCTCACTTACTGAGGGGTCAGCAAGCAACGACTTCATCGTGTGGCGCCATCCACGCGCGTCCGGTTATACGCCGTCGGCGCTCGTCCACCAAGGCCGCGCCTATCTCGTGCACGACACCGGCATCCTCGCTGTTCTGAACGCGACAACCGGACAGGAAATCTACAAGGTGCGCGTCGGCGGGGGCGGGCACACGTTCTCAGCCTCGCCCGTGGCGGCCGGCTCGCGCATTTACCTGATGACCGAAGGCGGCACGACGTTCGTGATCGAGTCGGCCGATCGCTACCAGGAAGTGACGAAGAACGAGCTGGACGAGATGGCGCTGGCGTCGCCCGCGATTGCTGGCGGAGCGTTGTACATCCGTACGCAGAGCAAGCTGTACAAAATCGGTGGATAACACTCGGGATCCGGGATCCGGCGTCCGAAAAGCTTTCAGATCCTAGTCGTTCGGCTGTGATCTCAATGATCTTCGAGCCCCGAGCCCCGGATCCCGAGCCCCGGCCCCAAGACGTCTACTCCGCTCGCAGCGCTATGACCGGATCGACGCGCGTCGCGCGTCTCGCGGGAATCCAGCAGGCGGCCAGCGCCGTGCCGGCGAGGAAGAAAATCGCGAGGGCGTAACTGACAGGATCGATTCGCGGAACGTCGACCAGCAGCGACGCGAGCGATCGGTTGACTATCAGGCTGCCTGCAGCACCAAGTGTCAGACCGACAGCCGTCAGCATTGCGCCGCCGCGCAGCACCAGCCACAACACATCATTGCTCGTGGCTCCGAGTGCGACTCGGATTCCGAATTCGCGCGTGCGCTGGGCCATCGCATACGCCAACACGCCGTACAGGCCGACGCCGGCAATCAGCAGGCCGATGGCGGCAAACGTGCCCATCAGGACGGTGTAGAAGCGCGGCAGCGCAAAGAACTCGACGTATTGGCTGCGAAACGTGCCTAGCCTCCAGATTGGCTGCTGGGGATCCATGGCCCGGACCATCTGGCGCAGCTGTGGGACGATAGCTGCCGGATCTCCGGCCGTGCGCACGATCCACGTCTGAACCGATGGCGCTGACGTGCGGCTCGCGGGAAGGTAGTACGCCATCTGCCCCTGCGTATCTCCGTAGTCGAGTTGATACACGTTCCCGACCACACCCACCACCGTGTACCAGGGCTCGTTGGCGTCCGATCCCATTCGGAACCGCTGGCCCACCGGGTTCTCGCCCTTCCAAAGCGCCGCTGCCATCCTCTCGTTGATGACGATGTGTGGCGTTCCGGGCAGGGCGTCAGCGGGAAATGTCTGTCCTGCCTTGAAGGGAATGCCCATCACCGAAAAGAAATCCTGTGGCACTGAACTGAACGCGATCAGCAGCGCTGGATCGTGAAGCGCGACGCCGCGCCCTTCGACTTCGAACGGAACATCGAACCGGATGTTGGTGGCGTTCGGAGGTGCGCCCCCACTCGCGGTCGCGTTCACCACACCAGGTATCGAGCGAATCCGAGAGAGGAGATCGTCGGCAAACTGCCGCCGCGCGGGACCGTTCTGATACTTCCACGTCGGCAACTGAAGCTGGATCACGGCCAGGCGATCGGCATTGAATCCAGGCTCCACTTGCAGTAGCCGCACGAAGGTGCGACTCAGCAACGTCGCGGCGATCAGCAGCACGACCGCAATCGCCAGCTGCACGACAACGAAGCCGCGTCGGGTACGTTCCTGGGATGCGCTTGCGGTGGCGGTCCGCGCGCCTGACTTCAACGCATCGAAGAGGATCAGGCGTGAGCTTTTCAGCGCCGGCAGGATGCCGAAGAGGATCCCGGTCAGCACCGTGAGGCCGACGGCGAAGACCAGCACGCGGCTATCGAGCGAGACAACGCCCTGGGTGAGATACGTCATGTCCTCGGGCGCCAGCGACGTAAGCAGGTCAATCGCCCATTGCGCCGCCAGCAAGCCGAGAAGACCGCCCGCGCACATGAGCAAGACCGCCTCGGTGAGGAATTGGCGGAGCAGCCGCGATCGCGAGGCGCCAAGCGCGGCACGGACCGCGACCTCTCGATCGCGGCCGGCGTTCTGCACGAGCAACAGGTTGGCGATGTTCGCGCAGGCGATCAGCAGCACCAGCGAGACGGCGCCGGCGAGCACGTAGATGGTCGTGCGGACGTTCGGATTGAGCAGGCGTTCACTGGGAGGGACGACCTGAAGGCGCGCGTCGTTCGCGCCACCCTGCGAATTGACCGGAATCGCGTTGGCCGTGATCTGGGCAATCGCGTGTTCCGGTGATTGGTCGGCGCGCAGCCTCGCCACGACTTGCAGTGGCTGACCGCGGGGCGAACTGCCGACCGCGGACGTCATCGGCATCCAGTACCGGCGGCGAGCGCCCGGGAACATGAAATGTCGCGGCATCACGCCGATGACTTCGACCGCCTGATCGTCGAGCCGGATGGTCTGGCCGATGACGCGAGGATCCGATCCGAAGCGATCGCGCCACGTGTCGTAGCTGAGAACGATCACGGGTGAAGTGCCAGTTTCGGCGTCGGACTCTTGAATGATGCGTCCGAGGTGGGCAGGAATGCCCAACGTTCGCATCATGCCGCCGGTAACGGCAAGGCCGGCGTCGTGCTGAGGTTCGCCCGATCCGGCGAGTACACCCGAGCGGAAGTTGAAGCCGTCGACGCTGGCGAACAGGTCGGTGCGGGTTTTCAGATAGGCCAGCTGAGTGGAATCGAAATAGCGGCTCGTTCGCCCGGTCGGCGTGAGCATGCCAAGATCCACCAGCCGCTCGGGATCTGGAAACGGCCGCGGCCGCAGCATCAGCGCGTCCACCACCGAATAGATCGCCGTCGTCGCGCCGATCCCCAGCGCGAGAGTGAGCGCCGCCACAGCGGTGAATCCGGGGGCGCTCGAGAGCCGCCGCAGCGCGAAGCGCAGATCGTTCAGCAAGATCATGCAGGCTCGGCTCGCACGCCGCATGCCGCCGAGCTGTTCATCAAAACCGACTGGAAACTCCATCAACGCCGAGTATCCGGCCCATCATTGACTGTCCGTTTTTCGAACGGGTGCGCCCGAAAACGGACAGCGGACCGCGACCAGCGGCCCGCGGCTCGCGACGGCGTTAGTTCCCGCCGCGCCCACCGCCCCTGCCTTGCGGCACCGGCGGCATCTCGGCGGCCGGGAAGCGCGGGAGCATCTCATCGCGCATCGCGAGGTGATAGAGGACCGAGGCAATCGTGATCGCAGACTGCTTTGCGTCCTGCTCGATGACGCGCTCGTAGGTGTCGAGATTGGTGTGCCACGTGTGGCTGTTGTACTCGATTGGATCCTGCGCGAAGCCGATCCCGGGCAGCCCGATGTTGTTGAACGAGGTGTGATCTGTGCCACCCGTGCCGCGGCTGCTCGTGGCGGACGCGCCAAAAGCGCCGATGTCCTCGAAGGGCTTCAGCATCTCGCGGATGACGGCCGCTGTCTGCGGCGGTCCGAACACCCCCGCGCCGCGCGCGCGTCCTGTGCCCGAGTCGATGTTCATGTACGCGACCAGCTTCGCGTACTCGGGTTTCTGCGCCTCAAACGTCCCGAAGTGTTCCTTGACGTAGGCCTGCGATCCGAGAAGGCCTTGCTCTTCGCCGCTCCACAGCGCGACACGGATCGTCCGCCGCGGCTGGACGCCGATCGCCTTCAGAATCCGCGCGGCTTCCATCATGACGGCGCAGCCGACGGCGTTGTCGGTTGCCCCTGTGGCCGAGTGCCACGAATCGAGGTGGCCGCCCAGCATGACGACGTCGTCTTTCTTGTCGGAGCCTTCAATCTCGGAAATCGTGTTGTAAGCGGTCTTGCCCTCGGCATGGAGCTTGTTGACGATCGTAAATTCGAGCTCGACCGGCGTACCGTTCTCCATGAGCCGCGCGATGCGCCCGTAGTCCTCGTTGCGCATCACGACGGTTGGAACGACCTTCGCCACGTCGTAGGTGTTGTTCTGGAAGGCGCGGATCTGCCCGTGCTCGCGGAAGGCATCGTTGACGCGCAGCTTGACCTTGTTCGCGGCCAGGAACTCGTTGACGCGCAGATTCACTTCGTTCGTGGTCATCGCGCCTTCACGAGGCGCCGGCGTATCGCCGCGACCCCGGCCGCCCCGGCCGCGACCGGCTGCCGGTGAGTTGGGATCGTACTGGGCTCGCACGTCCTCGTCTGGCCGCCGCTTCGGCGGCGGATTGATGTTTACCGGTACCGCACGCCACCGGCCGGCAAGCACGATCGCGTTCTGGACGCTGCCTTTAATCGAATCGAGATAGCTGTCGAGTTCGACCTTGGTCGGCTGGTCGGGAAGGATCATGTTGAACGCGCGGGCCTTGACGGTTCCATCCGTGCTCGGCGTCCAGGCCAGCACCTCGAATTCGAGCTTGTCGCGAACCGGCGAAACGATCGCGCCGACGGCCACTTCGTTCGTCCACCCAGGTTTGCCCCAGTCCCACGGTTCCAGATGACCGTTGGTGAAACCCCACGAGCCCATTTCCTTGACGGCCCACTCGCCAGCGGACTTGAGGTTCGG
>Ga0075430_100001297_pt1 | contig 20155 bp, 22 predicted proteins | sample RhiMetdeltSRZDD4_FD_75294 | JGI IMG/M metagenome (GOLD analysis project Ga0075430, IMG submission 75294) | Populus rhizosphere microbial communities from Tennessee, USA - Rhizosphere MetaG P. deltoides SRZDD4 | ecosystem: Host-associated > Plants > Roots > Rhizosphere > Soil | place: USA... | reverse complement strand
ATGCTCATCGTTTGATCCGGATCACGCTGCCACACGTGCGCCGGTCAAGGCCAGCGCCTCGCGCAGCATCTGGCTCGCGTAGCCCCACTCGTTGTCGTACCAGCTCATGATCTTGACCAGGTCGCCGTCGACGACCCGGGTGAGCTCCAGATCGACGACGGAGGCACGCGCATCGCCGACGATGTCGGAGGACACGAGCGGATCGCGAGTCACCCCGAGCACGCCAGCGTAGCGCTCCGTTCCGGCTTCTTCGGCGAGTATCCCGTTCACTTCGTCGACGCTGGTCGCGCGCGAGGCGAGAAACGTGAGATCGGCGATCGAGCCGACCGGAATCGGCGCCCGGATCGCGACGCCATCGAAGCGGCCGGCGTATTGCGGCAGCGCGCGCGTCGTGGCGAGCGCGGCACCCGTCTGCGCCGGCACGAGGTTGGCGCCCGCGGCGCGCCCGCGGCGCAAGCGCTTGCCCGGTCCGTCGACCAGGGACTGGCTCGAGGTGTAGGCATGCACGGTCGTCATCACGGCCTTCCTGAACCCGATGCGCCGGCCGATGACCTCGACAATCGGCGTGATGCAGTTCGTCGTGCAGCTCGCGCAGGAGATGATGTTCGGGGCGCCCTGCGGAACGTTCGCGCCGTGGACCACAGTCTCCACCTCGCCGCCGCGCGACGGCGCCGAGAGGAGGACGAACCGCGCTCCGGCGCGAATGTGCTTCTCGAGGTCCGCGCGCTGCGTCAGTGCTCCGGTGCACTCGAACACGAGCTCGATGCCGAGCTCTTTCCACGGCAGCTCCAGAGGATCGCGGCGCCTCAGGGCCCGCAGCTTGCGCCCGGCGATGGCCAGGGCACCTTCTTCGGCGGCCACCGGCTTCGGGTAGCGCCCGTATACCGTGTCGAAGCGAAGCAGGTAGGCGAGGTTTTCGACCTCGGCCAGGTCGTTGATGGCGACCACCTCGAGCGCCGGCTCGTCGAGGGCGAGCTTCAGGATCGCGCGGCCGATTCGTCCCAGACCGTTGATGGCGACTCGGGTGCTCATCCTGCCTCTCTTCCTTTTTCCGTCCGGGAGCGGGCGATCGTGTCCAGCGCCAGAGCCGAATGTGCGTAGGCGCCTCCCGCGCGCATCTCCGCGGCAACCCAGATGGCTTCCATGATCTCCTGCGCCGTTGCGCCGTGCCGCAGAGCGGCGCTGGTGTGGCCGCGAATGCAATACGGGCACTGCGTCACGTGGGCGACAGCGACCGCGATCAGCTGCTTCGTCTTGGCAGGAATCGTGCCTTCTGCGAACACGCTCTCGCTGAAAGCCTGGAACGCATCGGCCGGGCCCGGGGCCAGACGTTTCCGCTGCTCGGCGAGCTCCCGTGTGGCGTGCGGATAGATCTGATCGTGTTCTGGCATGGACGGCTCCTTTTGCATGAATTGGATGATGCTGCCGGCCGCTCCGTTCCGGCGGGGAACGCCCCTTTGGAATCGTGCATCCAATTCGTATGACGCCACACAGGTCAGATGCTTTCGTCTTCTTCGGCGCTACCGGAGACCTGGCCTACAAGAAGATATTTCCCGCGCTGCAGGCGCTGATCCGGCGCGGCGATCTGAATATCCCGATCGTCGGCATGGCACGCGCCAACTGGACGCTGGACAAGCTGCGCGAACGTGCGCGCGACAGCCTGGAGCACAGCGGCGGCGTCGATAAAGAGGCTTTCAGCCGGCTCGCTGCGCAACTGCGATACGTCGGTGGCGACTACAGCGACCCAGCGACTTACGAACGCCTCAAGCAGGTGCTGAACGGCGCCGTGCGGCCGCTGCACTATCTCGCGATCCCGCCCAGCCTGTTTGCGACCGTGGTGCGTGGCCTGGCAAAGGCGGGCTGCGCCAGGGATGCGCGCGTGATCGTCGAGAAGCCTTTCGGCCGCGACCTCGCCTCGGCGCGGGCGCTCAACGGCACGCTGCACGAAGTCTTCCCGGAGCCGTCGGTGTTCCGCATCGACCATTTTCTGGGCAAGGAGGCGGTGCAGAACCTGCTGTATTTCCGCTTCGCCAACGCCTTCCTCGAGCCGGTGTGGAACCGCAACTACGTTGCCAGCGTGCAGATCACCATGGCCGAGAGCTTCGGCGTGCAGGGGCGCGGCGCCTTCTACGAAGAGGTCGGCGCGATCCGCGACGTGGTGCAGAACCATCTGCTGCAGGTGATGGCGCTGCTCGCGATGGACGCGCCGGCCGGCAATGAGCCGGATGTGATGCGCGCCGAGAAGCTGCGTCTGTTTCACGCCATGCGGCCGCTGCAGCCCGGACAGGTGGTGCGCGGCCAGTTCCGCGGCTACCGCGGCGAGGCCGGCGTTGCGTCCGATTCCCAGGTGGAGACCTTCGCCGCGCTGTGCCTGCATATCGACACCTGGCGCTGGGCGGGGGTGCCGTTCTACATCCGCGCCGGCAAGCGCCTGCCGGTGAGCGCCACCGAAGTGATGGTCAAGCTGAAATCCCCGCCGCTGGCGATCTTCGACCGCGCTCCCGCGGCATCGCCGAACTACTTTCGCTTCCGCCTCGGCCCCGAGGTGGCTATCGCGGCCGGCACTCGGGTCAAGCGCCTCGGCGAGGAGATGCGCGGCGAAGCGGCCGAGCTGGTCGCGCAGCGCGCGACGGAAGGCGGCGACCTGCCGTACGAGCGGCTGCTAGGCGATGCGATCCGCGGCGATGGCGCGCTGTTCACCCGCGACGACAGCGTCGAGGCGGCATGGCGCGTAGTCGAGCCGATCCTCGGCAGCACCGCGCCGCCCGCCGAATACGAGCCCGGCACCTGGGGACCGGCGGCCGCGGCCGCGGTCCTCGCCGGCGAGGAAAGCTGGCACGACCCGAAAGCCGACCAGGAGAAACCATGAATCGAACCCATCTGCTACGCGATCTCGGCCAGAGCCTTTGGCTGGACAACATCACCCGCGAGCTTCTCGACAACGGCACGCTGCGCTGCTACGTCGAAGAGTTTTGCGTCACCGGCCTGACGTCGAACCCGACCATCTTCGACCAGGCGATCGGCGCGACCGGCGCCTACGACGCGGGCATTCGCGCCAAGGCGGCCGCCGGAAAATCCGGCGAAGCACTGTTCGTCGAGCTGGCGCTGGAAGACCTGCGCCGCGCCGCCGACCTGTTCCGTGCGGCGTTCGATGCCAGCGGCGGCGTCGACGGCTGGGTGTCGATGGAGCTCTCGCCGTTGCTCGCCGGCGACACGGCGGGCAGCATCGCGGCAGCCGCGCGGATGCATCGGCAGGCGGGCCGGCCGAATCTGTACGTCAAGATTCCCGGCACGCCCGCCGGCGTCCCGGCGATCGAGGAATCGATCTTCGCCGGCGTACCGATCAACGTCACGCTGCTTTTCTCGCGCGAGCAGTACCTGGCCGCGGCCGAAGCCTATCTGCGCGGCATCGAGCGCCGCATCGCAGCCGGGCGCGATCCGCGCGTCCCCTCGGTCGCATCGCTCTTCGTGAGCCGCTGGGATCGCGCGGTGAGCGGCACGGTGCCGGCCGAATTGCGCAACCGCCTCGGCATTGCGATCGCACAGCGTACCTACCGGGCTTATCGCGAGCTGCTGGCCTCGGCGCGCTGGCGCAAGCTCGCCGCTGCCGGCGCGCGGGCGCAGCGCCTGCTCTGGGCCAGTACTGGCACCAAGGATCCCGGCGCGCCAGAGACGTTGTACGTCGAGGCGCTGGCGGCACCCGACACCATCGATACCATCCCCGAGAAAACCCTGCATGCCTTCGCCGAACATGGAGCGCTGCACGGCGCGATGGCCGAGGACGGCGGCGACGCGGAAGCGGTGCTGGCGCGCTTTGCGCGAGGCGGCATCGATGTCGATGCGCTCGCGGCCCAGTTGCAGCGCGAGGGAGCGCAGGCGTTCGTGAAATCATGGCACGCGTTGATGCAGCGAATCGACGCGAAGAGCGAGGCGCTCGCGTGAGCGTCCTGACCGGACGCCCGCAATGGCGGGCGCTGCAGCAGCATTTCGGGGCGATCGAACGGCTGCACCTGCGCGAGCTTTTTGCCGAGGATCCTTCCCGCGGCGAGCGTTTTGTGGCCGAGGCGGCCGGCCTGTATCTCGATTACTCCAAGAACCGCGTCACCGGCGAGACCCTGCGCCTGCTTATGGAGCTCGCCAGAGCCTGCGGCCTGAGTAGTCGCATCGAGGCGATGTTCCGCGGCGAAAAGATCAATACCACCGAGCAGCGCGCGGTGCTGCATACAGCCCTGCGCGCGCCGGCGGGGGAGCGCCTCCCGCTGAACGGCAGGGATGTCGTGCCGGACGTGCATGCGGTGCTCGATCGAATGGCGGCGTTCTCCGAGCGCGTGCGCAGCGGCGCATGGACCGGTCACGGCGGCAAGCGGATCCGCAATGTGGTCAACATCGGCATCGGCGGATCGGACCTCGGCCCGGTGATGGCCTACGAGGCGCTGCGCCACTACAGCCAGCGGGACATGACGTTTCGCTTTGTCTCCAACGTGGACGGCACCGATTTCGCCGAGGCCGTCCACGGCCTCGACCCCGGCGAGACCCTGTTCGTCATCTGCTCCAAGACCTTCACCACGCTCGAGACGCTGACCAACGCCCGTGCCGCCCGTGCATGGTGTCTACAAACGATTCGCGACGAGAAGGCCGTGGCCAAGCACTTCGTCGCAGTCTCGACCAACGCCGCGGAGGTCGCCAAGTTCGGCATTGACGTTGACAACATGTTCGGCTTCTGGGACTGGGTCGGCGGACGCTATTCGATGGATTCGGCGATCGGGCTTTCGACCATGCTGGCGATCGGGTCGCAGAACTTCCGCGCGATGCTCGCTGGGTTTCGCGCGATGGACGAGCACTTCCGCAGCGCGCCGTTCGAGCGCAACCTGCCGGTGTTGCTCGGGCTGCTGGCAATCTGGAACAGCAATTTCCTCGGCGCGCCGACGGTCGCGGTTCTGCCCTACGAGCAATACCTCAAGCGCTTTCCTGCCTATCTGCAGCAGTTGACGATGGAGAGCAACGGCAAGCACGTCACGCTCGAGGGCGAGGCGGTGGACTACGAGACCGGCCCGATCTATTGGGGCGAGCCGGGCACCAACGGCCAGCATTCGTTCTATCAGCTCATCCACCAGGGCACCAGGCTCGTTCCGTGCGACTTCATCGGCTTCTGCCGGCCGCTGAACCCGCTCGGCAACCAGCACGATTTGCTGATGGCCAACCTGTTCGCGCAGAGCGAGGCGCTGGCATTCTGCAAAACCGCAGATGCGCCGCACCGCAGCTTCGAGGGCAACCGGCCGAGCAACACGCTCCTCGCGGAGCGGCTCACGCCACAAACGCTAGGCGCGCTGGTGGCGCTGTACGAGCACAGCGTGTACGTGCAGGGCGCGATTTGGAACATCAACTCCTTCGACCAGTGGGGCGTGGAGCTGGGCAAGGCGTTGGCCGGGCGCACCGCTGACGAAATTGCCAACGAGAGCGAGCCCGAGCTTGCGCACGGCGCATGACGGATCTGGATCAGCTTTGCATCAACACGGTGCGCTTTCTGTCCGTGGACGCCGTGCAGAATGCCAACAGCGGTCATCCGGGCATGCCGCTGGGCGCCGCGCCGATGGCGTATGTGCTGTGGACGCACCTGCTCAAGCACAATCCGCGCAATCCGGACTGGTTCGACCGCGATCGCTTCGTGCTCTCGGCAGGGCACGGCTCGATGCTCCTCTACAGCCTGCTGCACCTCACCGGCTACGAGCTGCCGCTGGAGGAGATCAAGCGCTTTCGCCAGTGGGGCAGCAAGGCGCCGGGGCATCCCGAGCGCGGGCACACGCCGGGAGTTGAAGTCACCACCGGGCCGCTCGGACAAGGCTTCGCCAATGCGGTGGGCATGGCGCTCGCCGAAGCGCAGCTCGCGGCGCGCTACAACCGCCCCGGATTCGAGGTGATCGATCACGCGACCTATGCGATCGCCAGCGACGGCGACCTGATGGAGGGCGTGGCGTCGGAGGCGGCCTCGCTCGCCGGACATCTGAAGCTCGGAAAGCTCACCTGCCTGTACGACGACAACCGCGTCACCCTCGCTGCGGGCACCGACATCACGTTCACCGAGGATCGCGCGCGGCGCTTCCAGGCCTATGGCTGGCACACGATCGTGGTCGCGGACGGCAACGACCTCGCCGCCATCGACGTCGCGCTGCGGGCCGCGCGGGCGGAAACCGCGCGGCCATCGTTGATCCTGGTGCGCACCCATATCGGCTACGGCTCGCCGAACAAGCACGACAGCTTCGAGGCGCACGGCTCGCCGCTCGGCGCGGAGGAAGTCCGCCTGACCAAGCAGGCGCTGGGCTGGCCGGCCGAGCCGGCGTTCCTGATTCCCGAACCGGCGCTCGAGCATTTCCGCGAGGCGTTGACGCGCGGCGCGCGCGAGGAGGGTGCGTGGAACGAGCGCATGGCAGCGTACGCGAAGGCCTTCCCCGATTTGGCCCACGAGCTGCAGCACCGCGTGCGCGGCGAATTGCCGCCGGGCTGGGATGAGCAGGTCCCCGTTTTTCCCGCGGATGCCAAGGGCATCGCCACGCGGGTCGCCTCGGGCAAGGTGATGAATGCCATTGCGCCGCGGCTGCCGGCGCTGACCGGCGGCTCGGCGGACCTGGATCCTTCCACCCATACCGAGCTAAAAGGATTGAACGGACGCAATGTGCATTTTGGCGTGCGCGAGCACGCCATGGGCGCGATCGTCAACGGCATGGCGGCGCACGGCGCCACCATTCCCTACGGCGCGACCTTCCTGATCTTCTCCGACTATATGCGCCCGCCGATCCGCCTTGCCGCACTGATGGGGCTGCACGTCGTGCATGTTTTCACCCACGACGGCATCGGGCTGGGCGAAGATGGCCCTACCCACCAGCCGGTGGAGCAGCTTGCCTCGCTGCGCGCAATTCCGAACCTGACCGTCATCCGGCCCGGCGACGCCAACGAAACCGCGGTCGCGTGGCGGGTGGCGCTGGAGACGCACGATCGCCCGGTGGTGCTGGTGCTGAGCCGGCAGAATCTGCCCACGCTCGATCGCAGCCGCCACGCGCCCGCGGATCGCCTGCGCCGCGGCGCGTACGTGCTCCGCGATGCGCCGAATGGCAAACCCCGTCTCATCCTGATCGCCAGCGGCTCGGAGGTCGAGCTGATCACCGCCGCGGCGCAGATGCTGCAGGAGGAAAAGATCCCCGTACGCCTCGTTTCCATGCCGAGCTGGGAGCTGTTCGATGCGCAAGCCCTGGAGTACCGCAACTCGGTATTGCCGCCGTCGATTCCGGCGCTTGCGGTCGAAGCGGGCGTGGCGCAGGGATGGCTACGTTACGCGACCGACGTGCTCGGCGTGGAGCGTTTCGGCGCCTCTGCGCCCGGCGGCGAGATGCTGGAGAAATACGGCTTTACCGCTGAAAACGTCTGCGCGCGCGCACGCGCGCTATTGGGGGAGGCAGGATGACGAAGCTCAAGTCCCGCGTTTTCAGTGGCGAGGAGCTGCGCGAGGTTTCCGGGTAACTCGAAAGCCTGAAGTAGCGAACCAAACCCACAGGAGACCCACCTTGAGCAAGCACATGACCGACTTCGGAATCTTCTATCCTCGCGGTCACATCGTAGTCGCGTTCGCAAAGCGGGAAGACGCGGAAAAGGTGCGCCGCGACCTGCTGACCGGCGGCTATGACCCGGCCGATTGCCTGCTCTCCACCGCCGTAGAGGTAAAGAAACGTGCGCAGCGCAATCTCGATGACCATACCGGCTTTCTCGCGCGGCTCGGGAAGAGCGATGAGGCGGTAGGCCAGCGCCTCGAAGCGGCGAAGCGGGGCAGTACTTTCCTGCTGATCTACGCTCCCGGGGACCTAGAGGCCGAGCGCGCAATGAACGTGGTCCGACGGGTGTCGTTCGAATTCGCCAACCGCTACCATCGCTTCGCCATCCAGGTTCTGAAGTAGTCAGGCGGCAGACAGGACATTAACGATCATGAAGACGAAATTCAAAGTCGGCGATCACGTGCGCTGGAATTCGGAGGCTGGGCATGTGAGCGGCAGGATCGTCAAGGTTCACACAAAAGACACGGACTACAAAGGCTACACGCACCACGCCAGCAACGGCGATCCACAGTACGAGATCAAGAGCGACAAGACCGAGCACTTCGCCATGCACAAGGGCGCGGCGCTGCACAAGATTGCTTGAACCGCATGAGCTCGACCATCTGGACGCGATCGGCCATTCGAACCGATCGCCGGACTTCGTTCCTCGAGCTACTCGCGCGCTAAACGATCACCCGACCATCGCGCGCGAGACCGTCCCTTCCGTCGCCGGGGCCGCAGCGGCGAGGCGATAGTGCGTGCCGCAGTAGGGACACATTGCTTCTGCTTCATGCAACACATCCAGGTAAACCCGCGGATGCCAGGACCACAGCGGCATATTCCGGTTCGGACAGAACGCGGGAAGGTCGCTTGCGGAAAGCTCGATTACGGCGCCCATGCCAGGTCTCCCGTCACGGTTCCTCCACAATCGGCGCGCCGCGCCGCAGGATGAAGCGCCGCACGGCGTTCGCGAATCCTTCGTTCTCGTTGCTGTCGGTCACGGCGCTCGCCTGCGCCTTCACCTCGTCGCTCGCATTGCCCATCGCGATGGAGAAGCCGCTCTTGCGGAACATCAGCACGTCGTTGGGCATGTCGCCCATGGTGGCGATTTGCGCGGGCGGGATGTTCAGATGCTTGGAGAGGGTCGTCACGACCATGCCTTTGTTGGCCTGTGGGTGGGTCACGTCCACGTAGTAAGGCTGCGACCGGGCGGCGCTCACCCGGCCGCCGAGCGCCTTCTGTACCACCCTCTCGCAGGCCGCGACCGCGTCCAGATTGTCCGAGATGCCGACAATCTTCACCGCGTGCGCCAAGTGCGCATCGGTGAATTCCGGCACCACGCGCGCGTCGAACTGAACCGTCCACGCCTCCCGCGCGACGTGCGGCGCGCCGTGGTCGCGAATCAGCCACTCGGTCTCGGTATACACCCAGACGTCCAGCGCCTGCTCCAGGATGAGCGCCAAGGTTTGCCTGGCTGCCGCGAGGTCGAGCGTGTGGCTTTCGATCACTGATAGATCCGCATTGACGAACACGCCACCGTTGAAACCGGCGATGGGGCCCGTCAGCGCGAGCGGCTCAATGAGCATGCTCATCCCGCGCGGCGGGCGGCCGCTGGTGATGGCGAAGGCTATGCCGGCGGCGCGCAGTTCGTGCACTGCCGCCTTCGCGGCCTCGGTCAGTATTTTGTCCCGGGTCACCAGCGCACCGTCCACGTCCGCCAGAAAGAGGTGAATGCCATGCGGGGCCTTCATCAGTGGATCGCCACCCGATAGTCGACGCCTTCCCAGCGCTCGGCGGCCGGCCAGTAAAACGTAAAGACCACCTCGGCGCCGGCCTTCAGCCCGCCGGTGTCGAGGTCGGCGAAGTGGATGCCCAGGCCGCTGTCTCGCGTCGGCGTGTCGCCGATCGTGCGCCAGCCATCGCTGGTCCAATGCACGGAGGCGGCGGCGAGAAGCTCAACGCGCAGGATGCTGCCGCTGGTCACGCCGCGGGCCTTCTGATTGAAGCTCCAGACGCACAGGCGCGAGCGCACGCCTTCGATCTGGTAGCGCTGGTGTGCCTGCGTCGGCATGTCGAAGATGCGGCCGTCGGCGAGCGAGCGCAGCAGCTTGATGTGCTCGGCGTGCGCCCAGGCGAGCGGCATGGCGGAGCCGGAGGGCCGGCCGCGCCACAGCTCGCGTGCAGCAATGTCCGGGGCGTCCCAGACTTGCTCGGGAAGCAGATGTCCGTCGCTCGCGAAGCCCTCGAGGGCAGCGAGCAGCTTCTGCGCGGCGTCTCGGTTGCCCGCAGCGAGCTCGTAATGCGCGCGCTCGCCCGTGAGGAGCGGCCACGGCCGCCCGACCCCGGTGCCGTCGAACGCCCGGCCGTCCTCGTGCTCACCGTAGCCGTCGCCGTTGTAGCGGCGCCAGCACGGGCCGGCGGGTAGCTCGACCTTCAGGAGCGCGTCGATCACTTTCACGGTGTTGCGAATGCGCGGATCGTCCGGCGCGCGCAGCCCGAAGCGCACCAGGGCGAGCGCATCGGGACTGACCATGAGGGAAGCCGGCCCGCCGCTGCACCCGGGAGGACGGTTCTTGATCGGCACGAAGCCGTCGACCGGCGACGCCGCCTCGGCGGTGTCGGGCGGTGCGATGCGAACGTAGTAGCCGTCGACGCCCGCCTGCTTCGCGAGCGGGGTGCCGGCAGCGTAGATCCAATGCTCGATCAGGCCGTTCCACATGTCGGCGGTCTCGCGCAGAAAGGCCGCCTGCTCGGGCGCGGCGAATTCGTCGGCGAGCTCGGCCGCGGCGAGCAGCGCGGCGATCTCGACGGCAAGCGTGAACGGGGAATAGCCGCCGTCCTCTTCCCACCGGTCCTGCCCGGTCACCGGGCCGTTGCGCACGATGTACTGCGCCGCCTGCTTCACCATCGGCCAGAACCCGGCAAGCTCGGACTGCGGGATCGCGCCCTCGCGCCGCGCGAGATCGGCGAGCAGGATCGGGAAGGCGCACTCGTCCATCTGCACGCCATTCCAGAAAGGCGTGCCGTCGAGCCAGCAATTCTGCGGCCAGTGGCCGTCGGCTTCCTGGATGCCCTGAAGATAGCGAAGGATCTGCAGCGCCTCTGGCTTCGCGCCTGCCGCAAGCAAGCCGCCCGCGGTTTCCACCAGGTCGCGCGGCCAGACGAGGTGGTAGCCGCCCAGATCCTCGTCGCCTTTGGAGAATCCCCACGGGATGGAGAGGCTGGCGATGTAGCCGCCGGCAAACGATCTCGCCTCGTGCGTGCGCAGCACCGCCGTGCTGACGCGATAGGTGTTGGCGCTGCCCGCGGGCAGCGCCGCGTCGAGCGGCAGAAGCGTGTCCTGCCACGCACGCCAGCCGGCAATGTATTCGGCGAGGGCCGTGTCGACGCCCTCATCAAGGCTGGCACGCACGCGAAGCGCGGCTTCCGCGGCGCTGCGCCCGAATCCGAGCGCCAGCACGAACCGGCCGCCGCAGGCGCGCAGGTCGATTTCACCGGTCAGCGCGACATTGCCGTGGCGTGCGTCTGCGTAGCGCCAGCGCAGCTCGAAGTGCCGCGAGAGATCCTGCCAGCCGTCCGACACCCCGACGAAGCCCGCGCTGCGGGCGAGAAACGGGGCCGAGCAGCCCACGGCGAGCGCCGTGCCGCCGCCTTCGGCAAACAGCATCGGCATGCCCTTGTACTCGCCGATCCAGGCGCTGTTGCCGGCGCCGCGGTTGACCAGATGCGGCGCGAGGAGCGCATAGAGGCGGTAGCCGGGGATTTCGCCGCTGAGCGCGTGAAGATGCACGCGCTGCAGGACGACGTCGCGACGCGGATCGGTGAGCACCTGTTTTTCCAGACGGTAGCGGCCCGAGTCGCAGGTGCTGGCAATGGCGAAGGCCGGCACCCCTGGCGCGATCGGCCGCAGGGTGCTTGCGGCGTTGCGCTTCTCCTCGGAGAAGAACCCGCGAGCGTCGGTGACGATGAAGCCGAAATCGCGCGTGCAGGCGTGATCGATGCGGGGATAGTAGATCTCGTTAAGGATGCCGTGGCTGATCGTGAACCAGACCTGGCTCTGCGCCGCCAGCGCGGTGCCGACGCCGCTCTTGGCGCTGGAAGTCCAGCGCGCCGCGATGCCGGGGGCGCCCGGCGCTGGGATATCAAGCAACGCGGCTCAGGGGGAGCTGTACGCGCGGCTCGCCGTGGATCGGCCAGCGGCTGTTCCATAGGTTGAAGCGCGGCTTCTGGCCCCTGGCGTCGTGCTGCGCGGCGGCAAGCGCCGAGAGCGTGCCGACGTCGCGCCAGTAGGAGCGCTCCTCGAACTCCTGCACGCCAGGGATCTGGTTCTGCGCGAAGTCGTACGCGTACACACGATGGCTCGCACAGATGCGCGGCAGGATATCGCGGCCGAAATCGGTGCGGCCCCCGGACCGACCTTCCTCCAGCACACGCTCGAGCACCTCCGGGTCGAAGAGGTAGTTGCCCATCGACGCATAGGCACGGCGGGAGTCGCCAAGGATCGAGGGCGCGCCGGCGCGCGGCTTCTCCCGGAACGCCTGGACTCGCCCGGCGGGCGTAGTAGAAAGAATGCCGAAGCTCGCGGCCTGCTCGATCGGCACGCCGCAGGCGGCGACGCAAACCTCCGCGCGGCGCGCGCGATGGAAGTCGATCATCTGCCGCACGTCCATGCGGTAGACGTGGTCGGCGGCGAACACCGCGACGAGATCAGGCGAATGCGCCCGGATGAGATTGAGATGCTGGTAGACGGCGTCGGCGGTGCCCTTGAACTGCCCGCCCAAGACATTGGTGGGCGGCAGCAGCACCTTGATCCTCCCTTCCTCGGAGAACAGCGGCGCCCAGGCTGCCTGGATATGCTTTACCAGGGATTCGGGCTTGTACTGCGCCAGCACATAGATCGTGGAGAGCTTCGAATTCACCAGGTTGCTCAACACGAAATCGACGATGCGGTAGCCGCTGGCGAACGGCAGCGCGGGCTTAGCGTGCTCGGCGGTGAGCGGATAGAGCCGCGTTCCCTCTCCGCCGGCGAGTACCAGAGTTACGATTTTCATTCGGATCTAGGAGAGCGCATTGCGCAAGTGGCCGCGCGCGCGGAAGAAGCGCGTCCTGACCGTGGCTTCGCGCAAGCCAAGCGCCTGCGCCATTTCCGCGACCGAAAACTCCTCCAGCGCGCGCAGCAGGAATACGGCGCGCAGCGGCTCCGACAGCGCGCCTATCTTCGCTTCGAGGACCCGCTGGAGATCGCGGCGTTCCGCGATCTGCGCAGGCCCATCGCGCTCGCACGGGCCGGCCGGGGACTCCAGCTCGCGCTCCTCAGAGGCGCCGTCGGCGATCGGTACGATCCCGCCGCGAGCCGCCTTCCGGCGACGCGCCAGCGCCTCGTTCACGACGATGCGCACCAGCCAGGTCGAGAGCTTTGCCTCGCCGCGGAACGTGCCGATCGAGCGATAGGCGCGCAGCCAGGCGTCCTGCACCGCGTGTTCCGCTGCGGCGTCGCCGCGCAGGATGGCACGGGCGGTGCGGAACAGCATCCGATTGCAGCGGCGCATGAGCTGCTTGAACGCCGCGCCGTCTGCGTTGGCGATGCGGCGGCAAAGCTCCATGTCGGCGCCTTGCTTGCCGATTGCGAAACCGCCGCCGAGCGCCTCGAGTGAGAGCGTCTCCGGCGTCGCCGCGCTGCCGGTGGTGGATGCCATGTTGCCTCCAGTCCGGAGCATCTTCGGCCGCGGAGCAAATGAAGTAAAACGAAACTTAGTGCTCTTTCAATCCACTTCTGTTCATACTTGCCCCGGGGCGCCCGGCGCCGGAGCGTCACACACCAGGCGCGAGGATGAAGCGCTGGACCGCCGCCGCGAATCCGTCCTCGGCGTTGCTGCCGGGAGGATGTCGGCGGCGAGTTTCACCTCGCGGCTGGCATTCCCCATGGCGATGCTCAAGCCACTCTTTTCGAACATCGCAACATCGTTGGGGCCGTCGCCGATGACGGCGATCTCGGCCGGCGGGATGACGAGGAGCTCCGACAGCGCTAGCAAGGCGACGCCTTTGTTGGCGCGCGGATGCGTGAAGTCGAGATAGTAGGGCTGCGAACGGGCGACGCTCGCCTGACCGGCGAAGGCAGCCCGCGCATCGGTCTCGAGCCTTTTCAGAAAGGCGAAGTCCCCGCTCACGCCGACGATCTTGGCGGCGCGGCCGAGGTTGCCTGCGAAATCCTCGACGATGGCCGGTTGGAACCGCACCGTGCGCTTCTCGAGGTCAACGTAAGGCCGGCCGGCATCGCGAAGCAGCCAGCTCTCCACGGTAAACCGCCAGACATCGGCGCGATGGCTATCGAGGAAACCGATCGCCCGCACGGCAATAGCCGGGCGGCAGAAGGTACTCGCGGGTGCTGGTCAGTGCGCGACTGACCAGCACGGCGCCGTTGAAGCAGGCCATCGGCGTCGAGAGGTCCAGCGGCTCGACCAGCATGCGCAAGCGCGCGGCGGCCGGCTGCTGATGATCGAGAAAGCAATGCCCGCGGCGCGCACCTGCGCCACCGCCTCCCGCGTCCGCCTCGTGAGCACCTTGTCGTCGGTGACCAGCGTGCCGTCGACATCCGAGACCAGGGCCGAAATCCTTTTCTTCATTCTTTCCTGATCTCGTGCCCGCCGAACTGGTGGCGCATCGCCGAGAGCAGCTTGTCGGAGAATGACCCCGCATCGCGCGAGCGCAAACGCGCCAGGAGCGACAGGGTGATCGCAGGCGCCGGGACGTCCAGATCGATCGCCTCTGCGACCGTCCAGCGTCCCTCGCCCGAATCGGCGACATAGGGTGCGATTCTTTCCAGGTTCGGGTTTTTCTCCAGGGCGGCCGAGGTCAGATCCAGCAGCCAGGAACGCACCACGCTGCCATGGCGCCAGATCTCCGCGACCTGGTGCAGGTCGACGGCGAATTCCGATTTGTGGCGCAGGATCGAGAACCCTTCGGCATAGGCCTGCATCAGGCCGTACTCGATGCCGTTGTGGACCATCTTGGCGAAATGACCCGCCCCGGCCGGACCGACCCGGCCCCAGCCTCGATCCGGTGCCGGCGCCAGAGTCTCGAAAACCGGCCGCAGGCGTTCGACTGCAGGCGCATCGCCGCCGATCATCATGCTGTAGCCTTTGGCGAGCCCCCAGATCCCGCCGCTGGTGCCGCAGTCAACGTAGCCGATCCGCTTTCCTGCGAGCACCTCCGCGCGGCGCAATGTGTCCTTGTAGTTGGAATTGCCGCCGTCGACGAGGATATCGCCAGCCGCGAGTTGCGGCAGCAGCCCGGCGATGACTTCATCGACTGCCGCGCCGGCGGGCACCATCAGCCACAGCGTGCGCGGGGGCGCCAGCGCCACGACCAATGCGTCCAGCGATGCGGCGGATTCGGCGCCTTTCTCCTCAGCGGCCTTGCGCGATGAAGCGTTGCGGTCGAAGCCGAACACGCGATGGCCGCGCCGCACCAGCCGCTCCGCCATGTTGGCGCCCATGCGCCCCAGGCCAATCATGCCCAGCTCCATATCGTTTCCTTCTGTTGTACATGTACGACCCGGCGAACGCGTAGCCGTTCGGGAGAAAGGCTTCGACGCCCTTTTTATGCGCGCTCGGGAACGCGGGGCACGCCAGCCTCATCCAACAGGCTTAACGCCGGAGTAAGGGTAGTCATTCGGCGCTCGTTCACGCCCTCACACAAGGAGGCTCAGACATGGCTGCAAATCCCGCTCTGGAAGCCAACGCGCAAAGCGCGCTGCGGACCCCGACCTCGTTCACGCCCGACGCCATCTCCGAGATCTCGCAGGCGCTCAATGTGGCGCTTGCCGACACGCTGGCGCTCTATCTGAAAACCAAGAATTTCCACTGGCACGTCAGCGGTCCCCATTTCCGCGACTATCACCTGCTGTTCGACGCGCAGGCGGCGCAGGTGCTCGCCGCCACGGACGGCATCGCCGAGCGCGTCAGGAAGATCGGCGGCAGCACGCTGAAATCCATCGGCCATGTCGCGAAGCTGCAGCGCGTGAAGGACAACGACGCGGGCTTCGTCGCCGCCGGCGACATGCTGCGCGAGCTGATGGAGGACAACAAGACGCTTCTGGGCTCCCTTCGCGACGCGCATGCGGCCGCGAGCGAGCACGGCGACGTGGCGACAACTGGTCTGCTCGAGAACTGGATCGACGAGGCCGAAGAGCGGGCCTGGTTCCTGTTCGAGACCAGCCGCACGCCGCCGCACTGAGCGTCGCGCATGCCGCGCGCCATTGATTCGGCGAGCAGCCAGCACAAGCGCGCCGCCGCCGGCCATGAGCTGGCGGCGCGGCAGCACCGCAAAGCCGCTTCTCTGTACGACCAGGAAAGGTGGCATGCAGCCAGCCTCGCCTCCGCGAGCGCGATGGAGTGCGCGGAACAAGCGCACCAGCAGTCGATCCGCGCCTGCGAGCGCTCGAAACGTCCTCCTGGAAAAGCTTGACGATGATGAACGACTTTCGCAGCGTGAAGGATCTGCAGGGCGAAGCGATCGTCGCGCGGGACGGCCCGATCGGCTCCATCGTGGCCCTCTACTTCGATGACGAGCGCTGGGCCGTGCGATACCTCGTGGTCGACACCGGAAACCCAATGCCGCAGCGGCAGGTCCTGATCCCGCCTGCGTCGATCGAGCGGGCGCCGGCAGGCGGACCGATCCGGGTGACGCTGACGCGCGAGCAGGTCGAAAAAAGCCCGGATGCGGAAACCGAGCGCCCAGTGTGGCGTCAGCACGAGTTGACATACGCGGCACTTGCCGCCAGCGATCCGCATTTGCGAAGCAGCGAGGTCGTGGGCGGATGCCGCGTCGAGGCGCGCGATGGCGCCATCGGGCATGTCGAGGATTTCATCGTGGACGGCGAGAATTGGAACATCGCAGGGCTGGTGGTCGCGACGACCAACTGGCTGCCCGGCAAGCGGGTGCTCATCGACCCGCAAGCCGTCGAGCGGATCGACTGGCCGTACCGCAGGGTACACGTGCGTCTTACGCGCAAGGCAATCAGGGAATTGCCGGCCTACGCGATGACCAGGACTCCGGACCGCAGAAAGCAGTCCGGGATCTGACCCGTGGTTTCCCACGTCGTGGAGCACGATCATGAACTCCCGGAAGCGATGCGGGCGAACGCCGAATGGTTGTGGATCGATTCGAAGTTCTCGGCTTCGATCACATAGGCGCCGATGCGGGGGTCCCGCTTCAGGATCAAGGCAACCTCGCGCACGAGATCCTCGACGAAGCGTGGATTGTCGTAGGCGTGTTCGGTGACGTATTTCTCGTCGGAGCGCTTCAGCAGGCCGTACAGCTCGCTGGAGGCGCTGCGTTCGGCGGCGGCGATGAGCTCCTCGATCTTCACGGCGCCGAGCAGCTCGGCCTGGATGCTGATGCGGGAGCGCTGGTTGTGGGCGCCGTATTCGGAGATCTCCTTGGAGCAGGGGCACAGGCTGGTCGCGGGCACGGCAACCTGCATCCAGAAGGAGTGCTGCCCGTCCTCGAACACGGTGCCGCGCCAGCAAACTTCATAATCCAGCAGGCTTTGCGCCCCGGAAACTGGCGCGGCCTTCCTGACGAAGTAAGGGAAGCGCATCTCGATCACGCCACCCGGCGCATCGAGCCGCTGCAGCATTTCGAGCACGAGGGTTTTGAAGCGCTGCATGCTGAAGGGCTCGGTGCGCGCCTCGAGCAGCTCGACGAATCGGGACATGTGCGTTCCCTTCTCCGTAGCGGCCAGACCCACGGTCATGGCAAAGGTCGCGATGGTCGCAACCTCGTGGCCGCCCGCCTGGATGGTGACGGGATAGCGAAGGTCCTTCACGCCGACCGCGTCGATGCGAAGGTTGCGGCTGTCCGGCCGCGACTGAACGTCGCCCAGCGCGATTTGTTCCGCGTCGCTCACCTCGCGATCCTTGCCATGTCTCATCGTCCTTTGGTTGCTCTGTCCATTCGATGACGCGTGTCAGCGCGGCGTTCCACGAGGAAACCTGCATTCGCAGCGGCGCGCCGGCACCACGGAACCCTTGGGAAAGACGCGGACAAATCAAGTGAAGCCCGCCTGATGGGCGCGCTCTTTGCGTTGGGCTTTCGCCCGTTCTATCTGCTCGCCGGAGGCTATGCCGCGGCGAGCATCGCCATATGGGCCCTGCAGTATTCTGGGGTACTGCCGGGCGCCGATATGCATTGGCATGCCCATGAGATGCTGTTCGGATACGCCTTCGCGGTCATCGCAGGATTCCTGCTGACCGCTGTGCGTGCGTGGAGCGGCCGGCCGACGCCGACGGGCGCGGCGCTCGCTGGATTGGCCGTCGCATGGGTCTGCGCCCGCCTGTTGGCGCTGTACTCGTTGCCGCTGGCTGCGCTGGCCGACATGGTGTTTGCGCTGGGCGTTGCATGGGGCATCGGCAAGCCGCTCGTCGCGAGCGATAACCGGCGCAACTGGTTCTTCATCGTTCTGATGGTGGCCATGGGAGCGGCGAGCATTCTGTTCCAGGCTGACCCCCGGCTTGGAGTCGCGGCCGGCTTGGATCTGGTGCTTTTCGTCATGGCCGTGGTTGCGGGTCGCGTGGTGCCGGGATTCACCAACAACGCCGTGCCCGGCGCCGGCGCGCGGCGTATCGCGCCTCTGGAAAGAGCGGCGCTCGGCGCAGTTCTATTCCTGTTCGCGGCCGATATGCTTGAGCTCCCGGTCATCGCAGCCGCTGCGGCAATGGTGGGCGCCGCGCTGCATGGTTGGCGACTTGCTCTGTGGGCGCCGTTCCGAACACGAGGTCTTCCCATTCTGTGGATCCTGCACCTCTCCTACGGATGGGTCGTGGTCCATTTGGCGCTGCGGGGCCTGGCAGGGTTTGGCCTCGCCTTGCCCTCGCTTGCTGCGCATGCGCTTACGGTGGGCGCGATCGGCGGATTGACCCTTGGAATGATGACCCGGACGGCACGCGGACACACGGCACACCCGCTTTCCACGGGCCACGCAGAGCTCCTAGCCTACATGATGGTGCAGGCGGCAGCCGTCGTGCGGGTGCTCGTGCCGCTGGTCGTGCCTGGCGCGCACGCGGCCAGCATCAGCCTCTCGGCGCTCCTGTGGTCCGCTGCTTTTGCAGTGTTCACGGTGACGTACTTCCCGATCCTTTCGCGTCCGCGCCTCGACGGCCGGCCGGGCTGAAGCCTTACTTCAGCCGGATGTCGCCGCCGAAAGGCACCTTGAGGCCGATCGCCGGGATCTCGAGCGTCATCTTGGCGGCGAGCGGCGCGTTTTCCGGCAAGGAACTGCGTTGCGCCGCCTCCCGGATCGCGTGCTCGATCTCACGCTGCGAGCCGACGCCGACCGTCTTGAGGAACTTGCGAACGCTGAGATTGAATGCTTCCTGGTCCATAAACGCGTGCACTCCTGTCTGCCTTGGATGCTCGGCCGGAAGCGTAATCAAGTAAAGCGAAACTTAATCCTCCCTGAGCCCATTTTTGTTCATATCAAAGCACGCCGCTTGCGCCCGCCGCTGGAGAAAGACGCGTTGACATCAACAAAAGAGGATTGGAAGCTGAATATCTTTCGTTTTACTCGGGCATCGCGCGGGCGCAGCATTGCGGCAACCAAGGAGATTGCGATGAACGCCAAAGACATCATGACCTCGAAGGTGATTACGGTCACCCCCGGAACTCTGGTGAGCGACGTCGCGAGCCTGCTGTTTACCTGCCGCATCAGCGCGCTGCCCGTGGTCGATGATGGGCGGCTCGCGGGGATCGTCAGCGAGGCCGATCTGCTGCACCGCTACGAGATCGGCACGGACTGCGCCATGGGTGGGGACCCGTGGTGGATGCAGTTGTTCAGCGCCGACCGTTCGCCCGAGGAGTACGTCAAGTCGCACGCCCGTTATGCGCGCGACATCATGACGCGGGATGTGGCGACCGTGGCGCCCGACACGCCGCTGGCTGCGATTGCCACGCTGCTGGAGCGGCGACGCATCAGGCGCGTTCCGGTGCTGGAAGAGGGGCAACTCGTAGGTATCGTGAGCCGCTCGGACCTGGTCCGCGCCCTGGTTTCGGCGAAGCGGGCGGGCGTGCCGGCCGATCTGGCCACGGACGACGCGATCCGCGCCCTATTGCTGACGGAGCTGCGGCGACAGGCGTGGTGGCGGAAGGATTTCGCGCAGGTGACCGTGGAGGACGGTGTGGTGACCTTCGCCGGCATCATCGGGTCCGAGAACGAGCGGCTCGCTGCCCGGGTCGCGGCAGAAACTGTTCCTGGCGTGCGCCGCGTCGTGGACAAGCGACTCGCGTACCGCGATCTTGGTTCGACGGTGTAAGGCGATCATCGGAGTCTCGGCACGGACCGTTTCGCCCTTCGTCGTCGTTTGGGACTTGGCTACTGTGCGACGCCGTGAAATCGTCGTGGTCCACCCGGCGGAGGCGGATGCGGCCGCGGGCCGTATCTCGGTGCTCGACGAGCTTGGCATGGCGCTGCTCGGCGCGTCGATCGGAGACACGATTGAATACGAATCCATCGACGCGCCCAACCGGTCACTCGTCGAGCAGATCCTTTATCAGCCCGAGCAGTAGATGCGGATGCA
>Ga0075430_100001295_pt1 | contig 20186 bp, 10 predicted proteins | sample RhiMetdeltSRZDD4_FD_75294 | JGI IMG/M metagenome (GOLD analysis project Ga0075430, IMG submission 75294) | Populus rhizosphere microbial communities from Tennessee, USA - Rhizosphere MetaG P. deltoides SRZDD4 | ecosystem: Host-associated > Plants > Roots > Rhizosphere > Soil | place: USA... | reverse complement strand
CACCGTGTCTCGCCTGCTCAAGCGCGCGATGGACGAGGGACTGGTGCGGGTGGAGCTCGATCTCCCGCGCACCGAGGATCTGGAGACGTCGCTCGTGCAGACGTTCGGCCTGCGCGAGGCGGTGGTGGTCGCCTCCGGTGGCCGCGGCGACCTGCGGGCGGAGCTCGGCGCCGCCGCCGCCGCCTACTTCGAGAAGGTCGCCGAGAACGGCATGAAGATCGGGCTGTCGTGCGGGCTCACGCTCTATCACACGATCCGCTCGCTGCGCGAGCGGCGTCTGCGCGATCTCGCCCTCTATCCCCTCTCGGGCGAGAGCACGCTGAAGCTCGTCGACATCTTCTCCAACACGCTGGTCGGCATGATGGCCGCCAAGTATCGCCCGCACGTGCGCGCCTATGCCCTGCCCGTCCAGCATCTGCTCTCCCTCGGCCAGATCGAGCGGGAGCGACGCCGCCTGCTGCGAGATCCGGAAGTGCGCTCGATCTACGAGGCGGCGCAGGACGTCGACATCGCCGTGGTCGGCGTCGGCATGATCGCCGAGCAGACGCCGGGCTTCTGCTCATTGGCGGAGTCCTACGGCGTCAGCGTGAAGCGGCTGCGGCAGCTCGGCGTCGTCGGCGAGATCAACTATCAGCCCTTCGACGCCCACGGGCGCATCGTGGACCGCCCGGAGCTGGCGGCGCTCTCGCGCCGGCTGCTCTCGGTCCAGGGCGATCGCCTCCAGGGCCTGTCGCGCCGCGACGATCGCACCGTCATCGCCGTCGCCGGCGGCAAGGCCAAGGTGGAGGCGCTGCGAGGGGCGCTGGCCGGCCGCTTCATGAACGTCCTCGTCACCGACGAGGACGCCGCCCTCGGACTCCTGCGCCGCTGAGGAGGCTCTCGGACATCGACGCGCGCTACGGCGTGACGGAGCTCGTTTCCTCGAAGCGGCCCATCCGGCGGAACTTCTCGTAGCGCTCGCTCACCAGCTCCTCGCGCGACTTCGACCGCAGCGTCCACAGCTGCTCGCGGAGCACGGTCCGCAGACCGCCGGCCGCGCCCTCCCAGTCGCGATGGGCGCCGCCGACGGGCTCGGGCACGATGCCATCGATGATCCCGAGCTGCAGCAGCTCCGGCGCCGTCGTGCGCATCGCCTCGGCGGCGTCCGGCGCCTTGCCGGCGTCGCCCCAGAGAATGGCCGCACAGCCCTCGGGCGAGATCACCGAGTACACCGCGTACTCGAGCATCAGCACCCGGTTGCCCATGCCGATGGCGAGCGCGCCGCCGCTGCCTCCCTCGCCGGTCACCACCACGATGATCGGGACCGGCAGCGACGCCATGCGCTTGAGGTTGCGCGCGATTGCCTCCGCCTGGCCGCGCTCCTCGGCGCCGAGGCCGGGATACGCGCCGGGGGTGTCGATGAAGGTCACCACCGGCTTGCCGAACTTCGCCGCGAGGTCCATGAGCCGATGGGCCTTCCGATACCCCTCGGGATGCGGCATGCCGAAGTTGCGCGCGATCTTCTCACGCGTGTCGCGCCCCTTCTGATGGCCGATGACCACCACCGACTGGCTCTCGAAGCGCGCCAGCCCGCCGACGATGGCCGCGTCGTCGCCGTAGACGCGGTCGCCGTGCAGTTCGAGGAAGTCGTCGAGCAGGAGCTTGCACCAGTCGCGCGTGTGCGGTCGCTTCGGATGGCGCGCCAGCTGCGTGCGCTGCCAGGCGGTGAGGCCCGCGTACGTCCGCTGCCGCAGCCGTGTGAGGCGCTCCTCCAGCCGCGCGATCTCGTCGGCGCGGGTGGGGTCGTCGAGCGCCGCCAGCGCGGCGATCCGCAATTCCATCTCGAGCAGCGGCTGCTCGAACTCCAGCGCCTCAGGCATAGTCGATGCTCAGCGCGGCCGGCCCCAGCAGCGCCTCCACTTTTCCCGTCAGCGCGGGCGTGGCGTCGACCGAGACACCGCGCGAGCGCACCACCACTTCCAGCCCCGGCACGATCACGTGCACGAACACCGGGACCCCGCCGGGATGCTCCTCGCAGACCTTGCGCAGGGCCGCCAGCCGCGCGGAAGGATCGCCCTGGGCGCGTACACGGATCCGGCAGGCGCTCGCCTCGCCGCCGTTCTTCGGCCGGGCGCTGACGGCGCCGAGCGACTGCTCGAGCAGCCGCGCGTCCTCCGCGAGCACCACGCGCCCCTTGTCGCTGTCGTCGACGCGGCCGCGCACGATCAGCGGTTCCCGCCCGCGCAGGAACGGCGCGGCCGCCTTGAAGGGCTCGGGGAACACGGTGACTTCCACCGTCCCCGTCATGTCCTCGAGCGTGAGGAACGCCATCCGGTTACCGCTCTTGGTGGCCGTCTCCTTCAGCGCGGCCACATGGCCGACCAGCGTGATCTTGGCCCCGTGGCCCTTGGCCGCGAGATCGGCGGCGGTGGTCACGCCCAGCGATTCCACGAGGCCGGCGTACTGCGCGAGCGGATGACCGGAGACATAGAAGCCGAGGACTTCCTTCTCATAGGCGAGCCGCTGGTCGTCCGGCCACTCTTCGAGCACCGGCGCCATCGGCTCCGCGCGTGTCTGCACGGGTGCCTTGGGGAGCAGGTCGTCGAAGAACGAGGCCTGGCCCTCGGCCCGGTCACGCTGCACACGCTGGCCGGTCTCGAGCGCCGCGTCCGCCTGCGCCAGCAGATGCGCGCGCGGCAGGGCGAGCGAGTCGAACGCGCCCGCCTTGATGAGACTCTCGATGACGCGCCGGTTGACCAGCCGCAGGTCGACGCGCACACAGAAGTCGTCGAGCGTCTTGAAGGGCCCGTCGTCGGCGCGCGTCTTGAGGATGGACTCCATGGCCGCTTCGCCGACGTTCTTGATGGCGGCCAGTCCGAAGCGGATGGTCTCGCCGGCCACGCTGAACTGCACGGCCGAGACGTTGACGTCGGGCGGGGACACCGTGAGTCCCATCGCCCGGCACTCTTCGATGTACTTCACGATCTTGTCGGTGTCGCCCATTTCCGAGGTGAGCAGGGCGGCCATGAACTCGACCGGATAGTTCGCCTTGAAGTACGCGGTCTGGTAGGCGACCAGCGCGTAGGCGGCTGCATGAGAGTTGTGGACGACGATGCCGTTGGCGATGAAGCTGTGCGCGCCCGGCACCTCGAAGTCGTAGGTCGGCTCCTGGCCCTCGAGCACGAAGGAGACCGGCGTCGCCCACGCCAGTGGCGTCGTCATCGACTCCGTCGCCTCGCCGCGCCGGCGGGCTTCCACGCGCTGGAACGCCGCCGTCGTCGCGTCGAGGACGGCCACCGCGTCGCCCGGCTTGAGATCCTCGGCGTTGACCCAGCCACGCTCGGTGAAGATCGGATGGTCCGGCGTGCACCGTACGGCGGAGCCGTTGGCCAGCGTCAGCCGCCCGATCTGCCGGACGCCGCTGGGCCGGACGCGACACGCCCGGTGCGGCCCGTCCTTGGTCTGCACGAGGTCGCCGTCGCGGATGGCGGTGATCGGCTTGCGCGAACCATCCGCCATCTCCACCCACGTGTCGGCGCTCAGGCACTTGTTGAAGCCGTAGCCGGCGAACTTCTCCATCAGCTCCCAGACGCGCTCCGCCTTGGCGGCCGCGGTGCCCTTCTCGGCGCACCCCGCGAGGAATTTCTCGCGCTGCTTGGCCATCAGATCGCGATCTTTCTTGCCCATGGCGCGGCGAAGCGTGTCCGCTTCCCCCATGGTGAAGCCCCCCATCTCGGAGGCGATCTGCATGATCTGCTCCTGGTAGACCATGATCCCGTACGTCTCCCGTGTGAACTTCTCCATGGCGGGATGCTCGTAGGTGACCTTGGCGCGGCCGTGCTTCCGGTTGATGAAGTCGGGGATCAGCTCCATCGGCCCCGGCCGGTAGAGCGACACCATCGCGATGACGTCCTCGAGCCGCTCCGGCTTGAGGCCGCGCAGCGCCTCGCGCATGCCCGACGATTCCAGCTGGAAGACACCGAACGTCTTCGCCTCCGTCAGGAGCGCGTAGGCCTTGGGGTCGTCGAGCGGCAGCGCGTCGAAGTCGATCTCGATGCCGCGCGAGTCCTTGATGAGGGCCGCCGTGTTGGCGAGCACGGTCAGCGTGCGCAGGCCGAGGAAGTCCATCTTGAGGAGGCCGAGCTTCTCGATGGGCCCCATGGCGTAGCCGGTGATCAGCTCGGGGCGCTTCGGATCCTTGTAGAGCGGAATGTAATCGTCGAGCGGCTCGTCGGCGATGACAACGGCGGACGCGTGCACGGAGGCGTGGCGGGTGCAGCCCTCCAGCGCCCGCGCGATGTCCCACAGGTCGGCCACGCTCTCCTGCCCCTTGACCATCTCGGCCAGCGGCGGGGATTTCTGGTAGGCGTCGTCGAGCGTGATGTTGAGCGGAAAGTTCGGCACCAGCTTCGCGATGCGATCGACGTCCGCGTACGTCATGCCCAGCACGCGACCGACGTCGCGGATGGCCGCCTTGGCGCCCAGGGTGCCGAAGGTGATGATGTGCGCCACCCGATCGCGGCCGTACTTGTCGGCGACGTAGCGGATGACCTCGTCACGCCGGTCGTCGGCGAAGTCGATGTCCATGTCGGGCATCGAGATCCGCTCGGGGTTCAAGAATCGCTCGAACAGCAGGCCGTAGCGAATCGGATCGACGTTCGTGATCCCGAGACAGTACGCGACCAGCGAACCGGCCGAGGAGCCGCGTCCGGGGCCGACGGCGACGCCGTGCTGCCGGGCGTAGTGGATGAAGTCCCAGACGACGAGGAAGTACCCGGCGAAACCCATCTTCTCGATGACGGACAGCTCGTGGGCCAGGCGATTCTCGAGGGCGTCGCCGGGACTGGCGCCGTAGCGGCGCCGCAGTCCGTCGCGCGCGAGCTCCGCGAGATAGGTCTCCAGCGTGTGGCCCTCGGGCACGACGTACTTCGGAAGGTGGAAGCGGCCGAAGTCCAGCGTCAGGTTGCACCGCTCGGCCACCGCCAGCGTGTTACGGCACGCCTCCGGGATGTCCTTGAACACGACGGCCATCTCGTCGGCGGACTTCACGTAGAACTCCTGCGTCGAGAATTTCCAGCGCGCCGGATCCGCGAGCGTCGAGCCGGTCTGGATGCACAGCAGCGCCTCGTGGGCTCGGGCGTGCCCGGCCTCGAGGTAGTGCGAGTCGTTGGTGCCGCAGATCGGCGCGCCGATCGCCTTGGCGATCTTCAGCGTCTCGCCGGTCACCTTGACCTGCTCGTCCATGCCGTGCGCCTGGACTTCCATGAAGTAGTTCTCACGCCCGAACACGTCCTGGTACCAGGCGGCCGTCTGTCTGGCCTTCTCGAAGTCGCCCGCGGTGAGTGCGCGCGAGACCTCGGAGTTCAGACAGCCGGAGAGGACCAGCAGTCCGCCCGCGTGCTGCGCGAGCAGCTCGCGGTCGACGCGCGGCTTGTAGTAGAAGCCTTCGAGGTACGCCTTGGAAACCAGCTTGATCAGGTTGCGGTAGCCGGTGGTGTCGCGCACGAGCACGGTCAGGTGGTTGGCGCCCTCGTAGCCGCCGTCCTGCGAGCCGCGGTCCGTTCGCTTGCCCGGCGCCACGTAGAGCTCGCAGCCGAGAATCGGCTTGATCCCCGCCTTCTGGGCGGCGAGATAGAAGTCGACACCGCCGAACAGGTTGCCGTGGTCGGTGAGCGCGATGGCCGGGAACTTGAGGTCCTTGGCCTTCTTGACGAGCTTCTCGAGCTGCGCGGCGCCGTCGAGAAGGCTGTACTCGGAGTGGACGTGGAGATGGACGAACTCGGCGTGCTGCACGCGCCTACTCGAGCTCGATGGTCGCCGGCGGCTTGTTGGTCACGTCGTAGACAACGGCGTCGACGCGATCCAGCGTCGCCAGGGCCTGCGCGATGTCCCGGATCACGGGCTCCGGAAGGCGCGCGTATTCGGCGGTCATCCCGTCCCGCGAGCTCACGGGCCGGAGCACGATTGTCTCACGCCCGGGCTCGGCGCCGAGCGGCAGCATCCCCACCGGGAACTGCCAGATCGTGTCGTAGATCCCGTGCGCGCGGACGACCCGGGTCACCCGCGCGTCGGCCTCGCGCAGCAGCGCCACCCGCTCGCGCGTCAGCGTTGCCGGCTGGATGGACAGCGCATCGAGCGGGCGCCCGGCGCGCCGATGGACGACATCGACCACGCGGTTGATGGTCCGATGCTCGTTGGTCACCCGGCGAGCCAGCGTGCCGGCGGCCTCGACACCACCGGCGCCCTCGATGGCGAGGAGATTCGAGTAGCTGCGCTCGTCGCCTTGCACGCCCACGGTGCGCACGGGGACGATGAAGCCGCGCACGCCCGCCGGCAGCGCGATCGACGTCGCGTGCACGGACGCGCCGGCGTCGGCGCAGACGCAGCGAACGGCCAGGCCCGGACCGGGGAACGGGTGACGCCAGACGACGTCGTGGGGCAGTCCCAGCTGGTCGCCGAGCACTCGCACCTCGTCCTTGTAGAACTCCACGAGCGGCTCGATGACACGTCCGGCGTCGATGAGGGCCTGGATGCGCGGCGCGCGGTTGTGGTGCGTCTTGATCTTCGCCGCGTGCCGGGCGCCGCCCGACTCGATCGTGTCGGGATAGATCGTGCCCTGGCCGAGCAGCCAGTCCCGCGCGTGCAGGCCGAGCTTGGCGAACTCGTCTTCCTGCACGTCGACGAAGACATCGCCGATGATCGCGCGCTTGCGCTCCGGGTTGCTCACCCCCTCGAGCGCCGCAAAGAAGTCCGCGCTGCGATCGGCGACCTGGATCGCCTTCCGCCCGACCGCGCGCTCCAGGTAGTGCATCGCGTCGGCGTCGCTGTCGCGCATGAAGCCCGTGTCGACGTAGAGGCCGAGAACGCGGTCGGGCCCGAGCGCCCTGGCGCAGAGGTAGAAGGCCACCGTCGAGTCGACGCCGCCACTGATGAGGAAGAAGACATTCCGGTCGGCGGCCGTCGTCCGGATCGTCTCCATCACCTGCGCGAGCCGGGCCCGCGGGTCCCAGTCGGCGACGCAGCGGCACACGTCGGCAACGAAGGTGCGGAGGATCTCGAGACCGTGGTCGGTGTGCACGACCTCGGGATGGAACTGCAGCCCGAAGAGCCGGCGGGTGCGGTCCTCCATCGCCGCCACCTTGCAATCGTCCGTCTCGCCGACGATGGAGAAGCCGGGCGGGATGTCGACCACGGTGTCCCCATGGCTCATCCAGACCCTCAGCTCTCGGGTCGGAACAGCGCTGAAAAGCACGCCATCTCCGGCATGGAGCGCGCTGTGTCCATACTCCTTCGTCACCCCCGGCTCGACGCGACCGGCCAGGTCCCGCGCGAGCAGCTGGTGGCCGTAGCAGATCCCGAGGATGGGCACGCCCAGCTCGTAGATCCCGGGATCGACCGAGGGGCTGGTGGGCTCCACGACGCTCGCTGGACCGCCGGAGATGATGATGCCGCGCGCGGTGACGAGGGCGGCGGCGGGGGCGTCGATGTCGGCGACGGTGGCGTGGACGCCGAGCTCGCGGATGCGGCGGGCGATGAGGTGGCAGTACTGGCCACCGGCGTTGAGAACGACGATCTGGCTCACGGCGCCGCGGCCTTTACCGCGGACGCCCCAGCTTCTGGGCCTGCTGGAAGACCTTGCCCTCCGTCTTGATCGTCGGAGCAATGATGAGCTCCGTCTGCTGCAGCTCGCGAATCGACTGGGCGCCCACGGAGCCCATGCACGTGCGAATGGCGCCCACCAGGTTGAGGGTGCCGTCCTCGGTGAACGCCGGCCCGAAGAGAATCTGCTCGAGCGATCCGGCAGTGCCGACCCGGATGCGCGTGCCCCGCGGCAGGTTGCTGTGCGGCGTGGCCATGCCCCAGTGATAGCCCTTGCCGGGCGCCTCGTGAGCGCGGGCGAAGGCCGAGCCGATCATGACGGCGTCGGCCCCGGACGCAAGCGCCTTGCAGACGTCGCCGCCCGTCGTCATGCCGCCGTCGGTGATGATCGGGATGTACCGGCCGGTGCGCTTGTAATGAAAGTCGCGCGCGGCGGCGGCATCGGCGGTGGCCGTCACCTGCGGCACGCCGAGGCCGAGGACCTCGCGGCTCGTGCACGCCGCACCGGGCCCGACGCCGATCAGGAGGCCGTCGGCGCCGACTTCCATCAGCTCGAGGCACGCCTCGTAGGTGACGACGTTGCCGATCACCAGCGGAATGGCCAGCTGCTTCTTGAGCTTGCGAAGGTCGACGGGCGTGTACTCGGTCGCAACGTGTCGCGCGGTGGTGACCGTCGACTGCACCACGAAGATGTCGGCGCCCGCCTCCTGCGCGATCTGACCGAACCGCTCGGCGCGCTGCGGTATCGATGAGACGACGGCGGGGCCGCCGCCCTTCTTGATCTCGCGGATTCGCTGGTGGATCAGCTCTTCCTTGATCGGCTCGATGTAGATCGACTGGATGATCTTCGTCGCCTCGTCCTGGCTGGCCGAGATGATGCGCTCGAGGACGTCCTCGGGGTTCTGGTAGCGCGAGAAGATTCCTTCCAGATTCAGCACGGCGAGGCCGCCGTGCTTGCCCATCTCGATCGCGAGCCGGGGCCCCACCACGCCGTCCATGGCGGCCGCGATGATCGGCAGGTTATAGCGCTGGCCGCAGAGCTCCCAGGAGATGTCGACCTCGTTGGGGTTGACGGTCAGGGCGCCGGGCACGAGCGCGATGTCATCGAAGCCGTACGCGACCCTTGCCTTCCTGCCTCGCCCCACCCACATTCCCATCGATTCGCTCCTCCTCAGGCCACCCGCCGGTTCCCTGCTCGATGCTAAATATAGGGATCGCCCGCCTACCCAGCCACTAGATTTGGTGCAGTATAGCGATCGACACGTAAGGCGTCAAGGCACCCGCCGCTCGTAGAGGAGCCGCAGGCCCTCGAGCCCGAGGTCGACGTTGACGTGGTCGATCGAGCGGGCCGCCTCGGCGATGAGGGGGGCATGCCCGCCGGTGGCGATCACCTTCGCCTGCCCGGCCATCTCCGCCTTCATGCGGCCCACGAGCCCATCGACGAGGCCGGCGTAGCCGTAGACCACGCCGGACTGGAGGTTCGTGACCGTGTTCCGCCCGATCGCCTCCTTGGGCCGGACGAACTCGACGCGATAGAGCCGCGCCGCCCGGGCGGTGAGGGCCTCGGTGGCCGTGGTGATGCCGGGGGCGATGGCGCCGCCGATGAACGCGCCGGCCGCATTGACGCAGTCGAACGTGGTCGCCGTCCCGAGGTCCACGATGATCAGCGGCGGGCCGTAGATGGCTACTGCCGCCACCGACTTCGTGACGCGGTCGGCGCCGACCTCGCGCGGATTGTCGACCTCGAGCGGGAGGGAGGCGTTGACACCGGGCTCCACCGAGTAGGGCGTGATGCCGAAGTACTCCTCGCACATCCATTCGAGCGTCTGCTGCACCGGCGGCACCACGTTGGAGATGGCGATGCCCCGAATGCCGCGCGGATCGAGGCCGCGCGTGCGAAACAACGTCTCGATGAACACTCCGTACTCGTCGACCGTCTGCTCGCGCCGGCTGGTCAGCCTCCACGACACCACCAGCCGCTCGCCGTCGTAGACGCCGATCTTCGTGTTGGTGTTGCCGACCTCAAGGACGAGCAGCATGCTCCGCCTCGTCGCGGACCTCACCGGCCATCACCCGATGACGACCGCTGGCGCCGTCGAGGACGAGGGCGCCATCGGGATCGAGATCGACGGCCACGCCGCTGACGCCGTCGATGCTGACGCGACGCCCGATGGTGTCGGCCAGCGCCAGCCAGCGGGCGCGCACCGGCGCCATCCCCTCGCCCTCCAGCCGCGCGCGCCAGGCGTCGAACGCGTCGAGCAGCGAGCCGAGCATCGCGTCGCCCGGAACGGTGCGGCCGGTTTCGATGGCCACCGACGTCGCGCGGGCGGCCAGCGCGGCCGGAAACGCACGCTGGGCGAGGTTGATGCCGACGCCCACGGCGACCATGGCCGTGCCGGCGTCGCCGACGCTCCGGCTCTCGAGCAGGATGCCGGCGATCTTGCGACCGGCGATGAGGACGTCGTTCGGCCACTTCAGCCGGGCCGCCAGCGCGGCCGTTCGCGCGAGCGCCTCCGCGACCGCCACCGCGGCCACCAGCGAGTACGCAGGCCACTGCGCCGCCAGCAACCGCGGACGCACCAGAATCGTGCTCAGCAGGCTCTGGCCCGGCGATGCCTCCCAGGTGCGCCCCCGGCGGCCCCGTCCCGACGCCTGATAGTCGGCGACCACGACGGTGCCGTCGTGGGCGGCGCCGTCGGCGGCGAGGGCAAAGGCCGTCATCTGCGTCGAGTCCACGCGCTCCAGCCGGACAACGCGCCTCATCCGACCCAGCTCAGACTGGCCACGAGCTTTTCGCGGAGAGCTTCCTGCTGCGCCACCTTCTCACGCTCCTTGTCGACGATCTCGGCGGGCGCGCGCTCGGCGAACTCCGGGCGAGCGAGCTTCGCGCGGCCGAACGCGATCGCCTCGTCGGCGCGCTTGATCTCCTTCTCGAGTCGTTGCCGCTCCGCGCCGAGATCCACCACCCCCTCGAGGGCCACGTAGACCTCGATGTCACCCACCACGCCGAGCGCGGAATTCCGCGGGCGGCTCGCGTCGGCGGCGACGGTCACCGCCGCCCGGGCCAGCGTCTGGATGAGCGGCGCATTGGCGCGCACGAGCGCCGCCGGCGCCTCCGGACCGGGCTTCACGATGGCGGACAGCATCATGCCGGGCGCCACCCGCATCTCGCCGCGGATGTTCCGGATCGCCGTGACCACGCCCATCACCACGCCCATCTCGCGCTCCGCGGTCGCATCGACGCGCCGCCGCACGGGCTTTGGATACGGCGCGATCATGATGGAGTCGCCCTCGTGGGGCAGGCGCTGCCAGATCTCCTCGGTGATGAAGGGCATGAAGGGATGCAGCAGCCGGAGCGTGGCTTCGAGCGTCGTCACCAGCGTGTGCTGCGTCGCCAGGCGGCGGGCCGGCTCGTCGCTGCGGTAAAGATCCAGCTTGGCGATTTCCAGATACCAGTCGCAGAATTCGCCCCAGAGGAACTGGTAGATCGCGCCGGCGGCGTCGTTGAAGCGGTAGGCCTTCAGGTGACCGCGCACCGCCCCGATGGTCGCCTGCAGTCGGCTGTCGATCCAGCGCGCAGCCAGATCCGGCTGCGTTCGGCGTGCGGCGACCGCATCGTAGCCCTGCAGATTCGAGAGCACGAGGCGCGCCGCGTTCCAGAGCTTGTTGGCGAAGTTGCGGTACCCCTCCACCCGCTCGTCGCTGAGGCGGATGTCGCGGCCCTGGGCGGCCAGCGCGACCAGGGTGAACCGGAAGGCGTCGGTGCCGTACTTCGTCATCAGCTCCAGCGGATCGACGACGTTGCCCTTGGACTTGGACATCTTCTGCCCCTCGGCGTCGCGCACGAGGGCGTGGATGTAGACGTCGTGGAAGGGCACGGCTTTCATCACATAGAGGCCGAACATCGCCATGCGCGCCACCCAGAAGAAGATGATGTCGAAGCTGGTGACGAGCAACGAGGTCGGATAGAACGTCCGGAGCTCCGGCGTGTCGTCGGGCCAGCCGAGCGTGGAGAACGGCCAGAGCCCCGACGAGAACCACGTATCGAGCACATCGGGATCACGCCGTACCGGGCCGCCGCAGTCGGGACAGCTCGTGACGTCGGTGCGCGCGACGTGGATGGAGCCGTCGCGCTCGCAATACCAGGCGGGGATCTGGTGGCCCCACCAGAGCTGCCGGGAGATGGGCCAGGGCCGGATGTTCTCCATCCAGTGGAAGTACGTCTTCGTCCACCCGCGCGGGATGATCTTGATCTTCCCCGCCCGCACGGCCTTGATCGCCTCCTGGGCGAGCGGCTTGACGTTGACGTACCACTGCTTCGAGACGAGCGGCTCCACCACCGTCTTGCACCGGTAACAGAGACCGACGGCGTGCCGGTACGGCTCGATGCGATCGATGAGCCCCAGCGCCTGCATGTCCTCGACGATCTTCTTGCGCGCGTCGAAGCGATCCATGCCCGCGTACTGACCGGCCGCGTCGGTCATCTTCCCGTCGAACCCGATGACCGTCTTGATCGGCAGGTTGTGGCGCCGCCCGATCTCGAAGTCGGTGGGGTCGTGGCCCGGGGTGACCTTGATGACCCCGGTGCCGAATTCTGGATCGACGGCGTCGTCGGCCACCACGCGCACCCGCACGGTGCCGTCGACGGATGGAATATCGAGCGTCTGGCCGACGTACTGCCTGTACCGCTTGTCCTTCGGATGCACCGCCAGTCCCGTGTCCCCGAGCTTGGTCTCGGGACGTACCGTGCCGAGCGTGAGCGGTCCGTACTTGATGTAGACGAACTCCGCGTCGCGCTCCTCGCGATCGACCTCGAGGTCGGAGAGCACCGTCTCGCAGCGCGGGCACCAGTTGACGATGTAGTCGTCGCGGTAGATCAGCTTCTCGTCCCAGAGCCGGACGAAGACCTCGCGCACGGCGCGCGAGAGCCCCTCGTCCATGGTGAACCGCAGGCGCGACCAGTCGCATGAGGCGCCGAGACGCTTCAGCTGCTTGATGATCGTGCCGCCCGACTCTTCCTTCCACCGCCATACTCGGCGCACGAACTCCTCACGCCCCAGATCCGCCTTGCTCTTCCCTTCGGCCGCCAGCTGACGCTCCACCACCACCTGCGTGGCGATGCCGGCGTGGTCGGTGCCGGGCTGCCAGAGCGTATTGAAGCCGTCCATCCGCTTCATGCGGATCATCACGTCCTGCAGGGTGTCGTTGAGGCCGTGGCCGATGTGCAGCGAGCCGGTGACATTCGGCGGCGGAATGACGATCGAGTACGGCTTCTTGGGGGAGGCCGGGTCGGCGCGGAAGTAGCCGCGCTCTTCCCAGATCGGGTACCACCGCGCTTCGACGGCGGCGGGCTCGTAGCGGTCGGAGATGGCGGCCGGGTCTGTTTGCTGCTCGCTCATTCGGAGCGGCTATTGTAGCGGGCCCGGCGCGCCCGGTTCAACCTGCTCCGCCGATCACGGGGATACCACGGTCGCACCGGTGAGCCGCCAGCGCGGCCCGGCGCGCCGGAACGTGAGGCTCCACGGCCGGCGCTCGGGGCCGGTGGCGGCGATCGACACGGTCTCGCGCGCCCCGTCGGCGGCGTCGCAGGCGGGCTCGGCGTTGAGCGCCGGCAGCCGCGTGCGAAGCTCGCGGTCGGGCACCACGCTGGCGAGCGTCGCGTCATCGCCGGCGGCGAGCGCGGCGAACAGGCCGCTCACCGTGACGTGCAGGTCGCGGTGCCAGCCATTGTGCTGCTGGCGACTGGTGCGCGTGACCAGCCCGGGCCCGGACACCACCCGGTAGACGTCCTCCTGTTCCGTCTGGCCCTCACAGCCGGGAATCCAGCCGGGGTAATGCAGCTCGTAGCGCAGCCGGATATCGGGGGGCCGCACGGCGTACGAGCGTGCGTAGAGCCCGTCGGGGAAGAGCGAGGCCGTCGTCCACGCGATGCGCACGCCATCGGCGTGGGCGCGCACGAGGTCGATGCGGAGCTCGCGGGTCCCCCGCCCCGACGTCGGGCCCTCCCAGGCCGCGATGAACTGCGGCCCGTCGGCGCCGGCCGGCAGGGCATGGATCGCGGGGCGGCCCTCGCGGTACATCGTGGCCAGCAGGGCCGATTCCTCGCGCAGCGGACCGTACACGCGAACGCTGTTGCCGGAGGAGCCATCGGTGAGCCGGAAGGCGCCGACGAGGAGACGACCGGCGCGGGCGAGCCGGATGTGAGCGCCGCCCCACGCCTCACCAAACCCGTCGAGACGGTCCTGCAAGAACTCGAGCGAGGCGAAGACGCCGCCCGAGGTCAGGCTCTCGACGATCTCCTCGTCGAGCAGGGCGTAGATATCGCGGTAGGCTTCGGCAGGGTTCTCGGGATCGACGAGCTCGGCGAGTCCGAGCCGGCTGCGGGCGAGGTCGCGGAATCGATCGAGGCGGTCGGGCGCCGCCCGCCCGGCGGCGATCGCGCACGAGCCGGCGAAGAACAGCATGACGAGGGTGGCGGCCCGCGCCCGACGCGTCACGTGGCTATGGTACAACAGACGCGTGAAGGTTCGAGCGGTCCCCGTCATCGACCGCTACCTCGTCAAGGAGCTGGTCTCTCCGTTTCTCTTCGGCGGCGCCCTCTTCACGTTCTTTCTCGTCATCGACCGCCTCTATCACCTGACCGAGCTCGTCATCACCAAGGGCGTGCCCTTCCATCTGGTGATGCAGCTGCTCGTCTACATGCTCCCGTCGTTCCTGGCCCACACGCTGCCGATGGCGCTCCTGGTGGCCGTGCTGCTCGCCGGCGGCCGCCTCGCCGGCGATCTGGAGATCATCGCCTTCAAGGCGGCCGGCGTGAGCACCATGCGGCTCTTCCGTCCGGTGCTCGTGGCGGCGGCGCTGGTGGCCGGGCTGACGGGCCTCCTCACCCTCGTGGTCAATCCGATCGCCAACGAGGAGTTCCAGCGTCAGCTCTTCCGGATCTTCCAGTCGCGCGCGCTCAGCGGGCTGCAGGAGCGCGTGTTCAACGGCACCTTCGGTGACGTGATCATCTACGTCGAGGACGTGAGCGCCTCCCAGGTCGCCTTGCGGGGCGTGCTCGTGTCCGACGAGCGCGATCCCAAGATCTCCCGCATCATCACTGCCCGCGAGGGCCGGCTGCTCAGCGACGAGCCCAACCGTCGCCTGACGCTGCGGCTGATCAACGGCGCCGTGAACGAGGCCGACGTGGCGCCGGCGACCACCGCCGGCACGCCGGGCGCCACGCCGGGGTCGACGGGCGGCGCCGCCAGCCCCGCCCGCTACCGGTACACGAACTTCAGCATCTACGACATGAGCCTGTCGGTGGAGTCGCCCCTGCGGGGCTCCCAGCGCGGCGACAAGCCCGAGCGCGACATGTCGGTGCCGGCACTCCGCGCGCGTATCGCCGAGCTCTCGCAGGATCCGCACGCGCGGGCGCCGTTCGAGGTCGAGCTGCACAAGCGCTTCGCGCTTCCGGCGGCGGCGCTCGTGTTCGCGCTGGTCGCCTTCCCGCTCGCCGTGCGGTCGCATCGCGGCGGGCGCTCGGTGGCGCTGACGGCCAGCCTCGTCATCCTGGTCGCCTATTACCTGGTGCTCACCGTGCTGGAGGGCATGGCCCTGCGGCAGCGGCTGCCGGCCGCGCTCGCCATCTGGGCGCCGAACGTCGGCTTCAGCGTGATGGGGCTGGCGCTCCTCCTCAGCACCGCCCGCGAGTGGACGATGCCGTCGATGACGGTCGTCTGGCGCGCGCTCCACGGGCTGGATCGGCTGGTGCCGCGTCGCGCGGCGGCCGCCGATGCGCGCGTGGTCGCCACTGGCCGGGGCTCCACGCACATCCTCGACCGTTACCTGGTGCGTGAATTCCTCGTGTTCGTCGCGATCGGCCTCGGGGTGGCGGCGGCCCTCTTCGTCGTCATCGACCTGCTGCAGACGCTGGACCGCTACCTGCGCGTGAAGCCACCGCTCATCTACATCATCGAGCACTTCGTCTACCGGCTGCCGGCGGCGCTCCACGACGGGCTGCCGGTGGTGATGCTGGTGGCCACCATCTTCCTGTTCCTGGCGCTGAGCCGCTATCACGAGTTCACGGCCATGAAGGCGGCCGGCATCAGCCTCTACCGGGTGAGCGCCCCGATACTATTGATGGGACTGAGCGTCGCCGTGAGCGCCGGGCTGTTCCAGGAGCTGTTCCTCCCACGCCTCAACGAGCTCGGTGAGGAGGTCGACCGCGTGAAGATCCGCGGCCAGCTCCCGCGCCACCTGCAATCGCGCCAGCGCCTGTGGCTGCGCAGCGCCGACACCCGCTTCTTCCGCGTGGAGCTGCTGAACCCGGGCACCAACGACATGTACGGCGTGACGGTGCTCGAGGTCGACAGGCAGTTCCGCCTCGTCAGCCGGCTCGACACGCGGCGGGCGCACTGGACGCCCGGCGGCTGGGAGCTCACCGACGGCGCCATCCGGGAGATCGTCGGCAATGGCAACGTCGAGACCGTCCCCTTCACGACGACGTCGCTCAGCATGCAGGAGGACATCGAGGAGTTCACGCGGATCCAGAAGCCGATCACGTCGATGAGCTACTGGGAGCTGCGCGACTACGTCACCAAGCTGGAGGCGGCGGGGTTCCAGGTGAAGAAGTACCTGGTGGAGCTCTACTCGAAGCTGTCGTTCCCGCTGGTGAACCTGGTCATGGTGCTGGTGGCCATCCCGTTCGCGCTGCAGGCGCCGCGCGGCGGACGGCTGTTCGGTATCGGCCTCGCCATCTCCATCATGGCCGGCTACCTCGTCGTGCACTACGTCGCGCTGGCGTTCGCGCGCGCCGACCTCCTCCCCCCGCTGATCGCCGCGTGGACCGCCAACGTCATCTTCCTCGGCATCGGCACCTCCCTCTTCCTCCGCGCGAGAACCTGACGTCGAGGCGCGCCGCGGCGCGCCGAGCGCTGGGGGGTTCGGGGGGCCATTTCGGGGCCCCCCTACTTCACCAATTCTCTGAGCGCTTCTTCCACGCGCTTCTGCTCAGCGCCGTAGGCAGCCCAGTCGCCGCGGCGCAGCGCGTCCTGCGCGCGGGTCCATGCCTCCCACGCGCGCTGCGCGCCGGCCGCGGCGACTGCCGGCGGCGCGCCGGGGCGGCCCGGCGCCGCCGGCGCCGGCGTGGCCACCGTCGGGGCCGCCCGACCGCCGAAGATGCGCGACAGGGATTGCTCGAGCGTCGGCTCCATGGCGATCTGGTTGCCGTAGGCGGCGATGACCCGGCGCAGCTCGGGCAGCGCGCCCTGCTCGGACGCGGCCAGGTAGAGCGGCTGGACATAGATCAGCGAGCGATCGATCGGGATCGCGAGGAGCGACCCGCGGATGACGGTCGAGCCGCGCTGGTTCCACAGCGCGAGCTGCTGCGAGATGACGGGGTCCTGATCGATCCGCGCGTCGATCTGCCGGGGGCCATAGACGAGCTTCTGCTTGGGGAAGTTGTAGACGATGAGGCGGCCGTAGTTCGCCGGATCCGAGCGCGCGGCCAGCCACCCGATCATGTTGTCCCGCCGGGCCGGATTGAACAGCGTCAGCAGGATGAACTCCTCCTTCTGCTCGCCGGGCAGCCGCATGATCGTGTAGTACGGCTCCATCTCGCGATCGCGGCCCTCGATGGTGCGGCGCGGGATCGCCCAGAGGTCTTCCTTGTTGTAGAAGACCTGCGGGTCTTCCATGTGATACGTGGCGTACTTGCGCGCCTGGATGGCGAACAGATCCTCGGGATAGCGGACATGGCGGCGCAGGTCGGCGGGCATCTGGTCGAGGGGCTTCAGCAGCCCGGGAAACGCCCGCTCGTAGACACGCACGATGGGATCGGTGGCGTCGGCCACGTAATACACGATGTTGCCGTCATAGGCGTCGACGGTCACCTTCACCGAGTTGCGGATGTAGTTGCCGATGCCGCGCACGGGGTCGGAGTACGGATAGCGATCGGTGCTGGTGTAGCCGTCCAGCATCCACACCAGGCGGCCCTGGTCCGTCACCACCAGGTACGGATCGCGATCGAACCGGAAGAACGGCGTCACCTGCTGCGTGCGCTGGTTCACCGTGCGGTGGATCATGATCCGGCTCTCGGCGGTGAGGTCGTCGGAGAGGACGATCTTCGGCTCCCCGAAGCGGGCCGCGAAGAGCAGCCGCCGCGCCAGCGAGCCGACCGGGATGCCGCCGGAGCCACGATAGGTGCTGTAGACGTTCTGGTCACCGGCGGGATAGTCGAGCTCCTGCGAGCGCGTGCGGACCAGCACGTAGTCGTTCGACGTCTCGGCGTAGTAGATCTCCGGTCGCGTGATCTTCGGCAGCCCGTCGTCCGCGCGCGGGGGAATGTCCTTCACGAAGAATTCGGGCAGCCCCTCGGGGGTGACGCGATTGACGGGGCTCACCACGAGGCCATATCCGTGCGTGTAGGTCAGGTGCTCGTTGATCCAGTTGCGGCCGCCCTGCAGGTGCTGGTAGGAGAGCTCGCGCGGCGAGAGCATGAGCTGCCGGTACTCGCCATTGACCACGTAGCGGTCGTTGTCGACGTCGATGAACTTGTAGTAGGTGCGAATCTCCTGGAGCTGCCCGTAAGTGCGCAGGAGCGGGCGGTAGTCCCACAGCCGGATGTTCTTGATGGTCAGCTCGTTGCGGTCGAGCGCGCGCGCGTCGAGGTTCTCGTCGGCGGGGAACTCCTGCTCCTCGATGCGGTCGAGGCCGTACGCCTGGCGGGTCATCCGGATGTTGGCCTGGATGTAGGGCCGCTCGGCGGCAAGCTCGTTGGGCGCCACCCGGAAGCGCTGGAGCAGCGCGGGGTAGATGCCGAGGCCGACCACCCACACGATGGCGAGGGCGCCGAGGGCGCCGGCCACGAATCGGAGCCCGGCGCGACTCGTCTGCACCACGCAGGCGGCCGCCGCCAGCGCGCACAGCACGGCCAGCGTCTTCAGCATCGGCAGCGTGGCGTGGACATCGGTGTACGAGGCGCCGAACACGATCCCGCGCGGCGAGAAGACGAGCTCGTACTGATCGAGCCAGAAACCAATCGCCTTGAGCCCGAGCAACAGCGCACCGAGGATGAGCAGATGCGTCCGCGCGCCGGCGGCCAGGCGCGGCCCGCGCGTGGTCAGCACCAGGCTGCGCTGGAGCACGTACACGGCGAGGGTGAGAATCATGGTGGCCGCGATGAGCGCCAGCGCCCAGCCGTGGAGCAGCCGCCAGAACGGCAGGAGGAACACGAACACGGAGAGGTCGTAACCGAACACCGGGTCCTTCGTGTTGAAGGCGGTGGCGTTGGCGTAGCCCAGCACCGTCTCCCAGCTGGCGCTGGCGCGCAATCCGGAGACGACGGCGATCAAGGCCAGCACGACCGGCAAGAAGCGGCGGATCAGCGGCTCGATCACGACCCGCCCGGGCAGGCCAAGCTGATCCTCGAGCTCCCACAGCACGTCGGGGGCGGCCGTGCGCGCGGCCAGGGTCAGGTTCGCCCACAGGAACAGCGCCACCACGAGCGCGACGAGCGCGAACAGCGTTCCGCGGAGCGACAGCGTGGTGGTGAAGACCTGCGTGTAGCCGACTTCCTGGAACCACAGCCAATCGGTGTAGAGCGGGATCAGCTGGCCCAGCAGCCCGAGCGCCACGAAGGCGACGACGACGAAGGCGATCGGCTGCGGGCGGCCCATCCGGGAGGCGCGCGGGCTCGAGTTACGTGCCGTGACGCCAGGAGGCGAGGTAGGATTCCTGCTCGCGCGTGAGCGAATCGATCTCGACCCCCATCGAGGCCAGCTTGAGCCGGGCGATCTCGAGATCGATGTCCCGCGGGACCACGTAGACCTTCCGCTCCAGCGTCGTGCCCTTCTTGACCATGTACTCCGCGGAGAGCGCCTGGTTGGCGAAGCTCATGTCCATCACCGCCGCCGGGTGCCCTTCGGCCGAGGCCAGGTTGATCAGCCGCCCCTCGCCCAGCACGAAGACGCGCCGGCCGCCGCCGAGCTCGAACTCCTCGACGAACGGCCGCACCATTTTCCGGCTCTGCGCCATCTTCGCCAGCGCCTCCAGATCGATCTCGACGTTGAAGTGGCCCGAGTTGCACACGATGGCCCCGTCCTTCAGCCGCGCGAAGTGCTCCTTGCGGATGACGGAGGTGTTCCCGGTCACGGTGACGAAGACGTCGCCCGTCTCGGCCGCCTTCGACATCGGCGCCACCTGGAAGCCGTCCATCACGGCCTCCAGCGCCCGCATCGGCTCCACCTCGGTGACGATCACGTGGGCGCCCATGCCCTTGGCCCGCGTGGCCACCCCGCGCCCGCACATGCCGTAGCCCGCGACCACGACCGTCTTGCCGGCGAGCAGGATGTTCGTGGCGCGCAGGATCCCGTCGATGGTCGACTGGCCGGTGCCGTAGCGGTTGTCGAACAGGTGCTTGGTGTCGGCGTCGTTGACGGCGATCACCGGAAAGGCCAGCACGCCTTCTTTCTCCATGGCGCGGAGGCGGATGACGCCGGTGGTCGTCTCCTCGGTGCCGCCGATGACCTCGCGCACCAGGTCGCGGCCGACGTTGTTCTCGCCGTGGAGCTGCGAGATGAGATCGGCGCCGTCGTCCATGGTCACCTGCGGCCGCGTCTTGAGGACGG
>Ga0075430_100001292_pt1 | contig 20193 bp, 17 predicted proteins | sample RhiMetdeltSRZDD4_FD_75294 | JGI IMG/M metagenome (GOLD analysis project Ga0075430, IMG submission 75294) | Populus rhizosphere microbial communities from Tennessee, USA - Rhizosphere MetaG P. deltoides SRZDD4 | ecosystem: Host-associated > Plants > Roots > Rhizosphere > Soil | place: USA... | reverse complement strand
TCAATCTGTATTCGACGCCCACCGGCGGCTCGGGAATGACTGTCCGCACGACGAGCCCTTCGGCCTCGAGCTCCTTGAGACGCTCGGCGAGCATCCGGTCGCTGATGTCTGGAATCTCGGCGCGGATCTCGTTGTAGCGCGCTGCACTCCTCAGCAGGATGCTGATGATCGCGCCAGCCCAGCGACGTCCAACCAGCTCGACGGCCTGGTGATAACGGGGACAGAGCCGACTCTCGGCCATGCCTTTATTTTACCGCATGTAACTTACTTGACATTATCTACTTACTATTTTATAGTTACTTCCTAAACGATAGCATGGAGGATTTCATGAGCACTGTTTCCACAGCCGTCGCCTCCGCGTGGCGGGTCGACCCGGCCCACTCATCTGTCGAGTTCGCCGTCCGGCACCTGATGATCTCGACCGTGAAGGGTCGCTTTGCCGACGTCAGCGGAACGCTGGCCGGCGACGAAACCGACCTCGAAAATGCATCGATCGACCTTACGATTCCGGTAGGGGGCATCGACACGCACGAGGGGCAGCGCGACGCGCACCTTCGGTCCGCCGATTTCTTCGACTCGGAACACCATCCTGCAATCACGTTCCGGAGTACGAAAATCGCTCGGGCCGACAGCAACAGCTTCACGGTGACCGGCGACCTCACCATCCGTGGCGTCAGCAAACCGATTATCTTGACCGTCCACGCAGGCGGCCGCGGGCGCGATCCGTGGGGCGGTGAGCGCATCGGCTACAGCACGACAACGCGCATCAACCGGAAGGACTTCGGGCTGAACTGGAATCAGGCGCTCGAGACCGGCGGTGTGCTGGTCGGCGACCAGGTCACGATTTCCGTCGAGCTCCAGCTGGTGAGGACTTCCAACTAACGCGGAACGTGGTGCGCCTGGGGAAACACCGCGGAGAGCCATTCGCGCGCTTGAACGATGTCCTGGGACGAGAGCTCGTGACCGGCGGGCTGCAGTGCCAGCGTGACGTCGGCGCCAGCGCGGCGAAGCAGCGCCGCGAGCCGGTCTGTTTCCTCCAGCGATACCAGCGGATCGCTGCGTCCATTCGAGAGCAGCACCGGCGTCGCGGGAAGGGTGGGAAGCGTGTCGGGCACGAGCGGCACCATCGCTCGAAAGAGGACTCCCCCACCCAGCGTCGAAGGCTCGAGCAGCAGCAGGCTTGCCGCGATGTTCGCGCCATTCGAAAAGCCGACCGCAACCAGTTGCCGTTGCTCAAAACCGTAGTGCGCAGCGGCCCGCTCGACGAAGCGCGCGAGCTCGTGCGTCCGTCGCTCGAGGTCTTCGAGATCGAACACACCTTCAGCGAGACGGCGGAAGAAACGCGGCATACCGCGCTCCAGCACCTGCCCCCGGGGACTCAGCATGGCTGCATCGGGCAGAAGAGCCTCGCCGAGCGGCAACAGATCGTGCTCGTTGCCCCCTGTACCGTGCAGAAGCAGAAAAACAGGGGCACCAGCAGCTCGGGCCGGCCGGAACACGTGGTCGAAGCCGAGGTCCGCAGCGCTCATTCGGGAACCGCTGTGGGCACGTGCGGCGTCAACGCTGGCAGCGCACCTTCGATGCTCGCGCGATACGGTTCGAGCCACGGAGGGAGCACGAGACTCTCGCCCAGGTGCGCGGGGTCTTCATCCACGCCGAAGCCAGGGCCGTCGGTCGCGAGCTCGAACAACACACCGCCCGGTTCCCTGAAGTACACCGACTTGAACCAGAATCGATCGATCACTGGCGTCGGACGTGCACCCGCCGATTCGACCCTTCCTCTCATCTCGAGCTGATGCCGTTCGTCGTCGACGCGCCAGGCGAGATGATGCACGCTCCCGACACCCCATGCACCGCGACGACTTTCGGGAGCGTCACGAATGTCCACGATTCCGGCGGCGTCGCCAAACCCATAGCGCATCCAGCCGTGATCCGTGGCCAGATGCTCGAATCCGAGGACCGTTGTAAGGAATTCGGTCGTCGCGCGTGACTCGCGTTCCCACAGCTGCGCGCCGTACAATCCGCGGATCTGCCGTTCGGCGGGGATCGGGCTTCCATCCCACGGCGTGAACAGACGCTTGCGCATGCTTCCACTCTCGACGAGCGCGAGCTTGAGGCCGTGCGGGTCGACAACAGGCAACACCCTGTCGCCAAACCGTGACTCGATCGATCCGAGCGGCGTGCTGTACTTGTCGAGTCTGGTTCCCCAGTACTCGAGTGATCCGGCCGGAACCTCGAGCGACACCTCGACGGCGAGCCCATGGCCAAGGCGCGGAGGCGCCATCTGGGCCCATGGAAAGAACGTCAGGTCTGCGCCGGGGTGTCCTTCAGCGTCGGCGTAGAAGAGGTGATACGTGCCGGGATCGTCCTGGTTCACCGACTTCTTGACGAGGCGCATTCCCAGCACGCCTGCGTAAAAGTCGAGATTCTCCTGAGCTGGTCCGGCAATGGCCGTGATGTGGTGAAGGCCGTTTACGGATTCCATATAGCAATGCTAACAAGTAGTAGGGCAGTGGGCAGTAGGCGGTAGGCAGCGGGCAGCCCCTCTCGGTGAACTGCCTACTGCCTACTGCCTACTGCATACTGCTGATGGACAGTTGCGGCCAAGCGATGGCAGAATGCGCGAGTTTCCGTTCGCTTTGCCTTTTGACCTTTGACTTTTGACTTGTAATCTTTGCCTTATGACCAGACACATCTTCTCGCTCGCCTCCGCAACCCTGGCTCTGCTGCTCATCGCCGGCCCTCGCGGCGCGAATGCGCAGACCCCACCTCCGGCTCCCTCACCCGAGGGGCCGCGGATCGTCGTCACTTACGTCGATGTCGTGCCGGCATCCGAGGCGCAGGCGGTGGCGCTCTTGAAGGCCTACCGTGACGCCTCTCGCCGCGAAGAGGGGAACCGCAGCGCCGAAATCTGGCAGCAGCAACAGCCGCGCGGTCGCTTCGTGGTAGTCGAGGAGTGGCGAGACGAGTCAGCCAGACAGAAACACCGTGAATCCGCGCAAGTCACGCAGTTTCTCGAGAAGCTGAAGCCGCTGCGCATTACCGCGTACGACGAACGCACGCATACGGTGTATGCCGTGGCGTCGCCGGGGAGCGTGCCTGCTGACGCGGTTCTCGTCGTGACTCACGTGGATGTCGTGCCGACAGGGCTCCCAAAAGCACGCGAGTTCCTGAGCGCCCAGGTAGAAGTGAGCCGCAAACAGATGGGTAATCTGCGCTTCGACGTGTTGCAAGGCGCCCGGATGAACCACTTCACCGTGCTCGAGGCATGGAGAGACGAGCGGGCGCGCGAAGCACACATTTCTGCCGCGCATACTAAAACCTATCGCGAGGGTCTGCGGGAAACCGCTGTCGACGGCGCGCCGTACGACGAGCGGCTCTATCGCGTGCTGCCGTAGCGTTCGGCGTCACCGCAGGTCCGGCTTAAAGCCGGACACTACGTACCGTAGAGCGCACGCTTCAGCGTGCGCGATCGCTATTTCGCGGCTAGCGCTTTGGCAATGGCGCCGCGCAGGCGGGAATCCTCGGGCGTGACGTCGCTCGGAAAGAACGCCACCACACGACCTGTCCGGTCGACGACGTACTTGCTGAAATTCCACGCGGGCAGACTCCCTGACCGGCCGAGGAACGCATAGACGGGCGACTGGCCCGTTCCGCTCCTGGTCACGACCTTTTCGAACATCGGAAAGCTGACGTCGTAAGTAAGCTTGCAGAACGTCGCGATCTCCTCTGCCGTACCGGGCTCCTGCTCCCCGAAGTCATTGCTCGGAAATCCCAGGACGTTGACCCCCTGGCCTTTCATCTCGCGATGGAGCTTCTCCAGCCCCGCGTACTGGGGGGTATATCCGCAGAAGCTCGCCACGTTGACGACGAGGCTGACGCTGCCGCGGTACTGCGCGAGGTCAGCCGGCTTTCCGTCGAGGGTTCTGGTCTTCAGGTCGTAGAACGATGTCACCGCTGTACCCGACGCGCCCCGCGGCTGCTGGGCCGACACCGGCCATACGCAAACAACTGCCGCCATCAGCATCAAGAAAAGGTTACGCACAATGAGGAGTTTACGCCCATTTGACCCACGTCGGACGGGATCTATAGGATTGGCGCGTTCCACGCAACAGCTAGCGAGCCTGCGCTTCAATTTTCGGCCTTGAAGGACGTCTAGAGAAGTGCACCTTTCAGATGAGGGGACTTATGTGGCCTCAAGTCTATGACCCGCTGAACAACGCCGCGCTGTCCACGGTGTGCGCTGCATTGCCCGTCGCCGTGCTCCTCGGCTCCCTGGGCATCTTCCGGGTGAAGGCGCACAATGCGGCGCTGCTTGGGCTGGCCACATCGCTTGCGATTGCCATGTTCGTCTTTGGAATGCCGACCGGGATGGCAGCTGGCGCGGCGGCATATGGTGCCGCGTACGGGCTCTTTCCGATCGGTTGGATCGTGCTGAACGTGATCTTCCTGTATCAGCTGACGAATGAGCGCGGCTTGTTCGCGATCCTGCGCAGCAGCATCACTACGGTCACCGCCGACCGGCGCCTGCAGTTGCTGCTCGTCGCGTTCTGCTTTGGCGCGTTCTTCGAAGGCGCGGCAGGCTTCGGAACTCCGGTTGCCGTCACCGCTGCCATTTTGATCGGACTCGGATTCACCCCTCTTGCCGCTTCAGGACTGTCGCTCATCGCGAACACTGCGCCGGTAGCGTTCGGGGCTTTGGGAACCCCGCTCATCGCCTTGGAGAGCGTAACGGGGCTGGCGCTGCAGGATCTCAGCGCGATGGTCGGCCGCCAGTTGCCGTTCTTCTCGGTCATCGTCCCGTTCTGGCTGATATGGGCATTCGCGGGATTCCGCGACACGATGCGCGTGTGGCCAGCCGTGCTGGTCGCGGGTGTCGCGTTTGCGGTGCCGCAGTTCCTCGTATCCAACTATCACGGGCCATGGCTCGTCGACGTGGTGTCCGCACTGGTCTCAATGGGCGCACTCACGCTGCTGCTCCGCGTGTGGCAGCCGAGAGATGTGGGCTACTCAGTAGCCGAGACCGGCAATGGTCCTGCGCCAGTGGCGACTGCACCGCACGCCCCGTCTGGCCAGGTGATGCAAGCGTGGATGCCGTGGATCATCCTCAGCGTTGTCGTGTTCGTGTGGGGTCTGCCGCAGATGAAGGCGGCACTCGATGGAATCTCGATCGTGCGGATTCCGGTGGCCGGGCTGCACAATCTCGTGCAGCGCGTCCCGCCGGTCGTCACGACGCCGGCACCGGAAGCCGCGGTGTTCGCGCTGAACTGGCTGTCTGCAACCGGATCCGGCATCCTCATCGCCGCGATCATCGCAGGCTTCACCATGGGCTACTCGATACGCGAGCTGCTGGTGATGTACTGGCGCACGCTCCTTCTGGTTCGGTTCTCCCTGCTGACGATCGCCGCGATGCTCTCGCTGGGGTACACGACGCGTTATTCGGGACTCGACGCGACGATGGGGCTCGCGTTTGCGCAGACGGGAGTGCTGTATCCCTTATTCGGCACGATGCTCGGATGGCTTGGGGTCGCGCTGACCGGCTCGGATACTTCGTCGAATGTGCTGTTCGGGAGCCTGCAGCGCATCACCGCCGAACAGCTTGGACTGAGTCCTACATTGATGGCTGCGGCGAACAGCTCGGGCGGCGTGATGGGCAAGATGATCGACGCGCAGTCGATCGTGGTCGCAAGCACCGCCACGCGCTGGTACGGGCACGAGGGGACGATTCTGCGGTACGTGTTCTTCCACAGCATCGCGCTCGCGCTGCTCGTCGGCCTGCTCGTGCTGCTGCAGGCGTACGTACCGCCGTTTTCGTCAATGGTCGTACGGTAGCCGAGGTCCGCCTGAAGGCGGACCACCGCTAGGCCGTTCTATCGGGTGCGTCCGAGGGCGTCGTACGCAGCAATCCCGACGCGCAGAAGTCGTCCACGATCTTCATGACGAGCGGCCACGCCGCCGGGACGGCCGACTGAATCGGCGCCATCCGGCGCAGCACCTGCGCGCGCTCCACGTCGTGATCGCGCCAGCTCCCACCCTGCGCGCATGCGTTCTGGAGCAGCGGCTGCAGGCGATCCATCGCATTCGCGAAGCACGCCTCCGGCGTCTCCTGCGCCTCGAACTCCTCCCACAGCGACCGCAAACGCGACGCCTGATCCGCCGGCAGCAGCGCGAAGACGCGCTCGGCCGCGGCCCGCTCGCGTTCGGCTTTCGTCACCAGATCCTGTGTGTCGTAGGCGAACGTGTCCCCGGCATCGATTTCGACCAGATCGTGCACTGCCAGCATTTCCAGCACACGCAGCAGATCGATCTGGGCAGCCGAGTACTCACGCAAGACGATGGCGGCCAGAACCAGGTGCCAGGAGTGTTCGGCGGAGTTCTCCTTCCGCGATCGGTCGGCCAGCGGAGTGCGGCGAAGGACCTGTTTCAGCTTGTCGGCTTCGATGAGAAATTCAATCTGCTGAGTGAGACGATCGGACATGCGAATCGATTATGTCACTGCCTCGCAAAGCGCCAGCAGAAAGCGGGCCTCGTCGTCGATCCAATCGCAGCGCGTCTGGAACCCGCAGGATTCCACAAGCGCGCGAACGCCGTCAGGCTCGTACTTGTAGGAGCTTTCGGTCCAGATCGATTCACCCGGCTCGAGTGTGAATTCCAGGCTGCGCGATGCGCCTGGCACGACGACGTCCTGACGATGCCGGCTGACGAGGTACATCTCGACCCGCGACGCGCTCCGGTTCCAGCGGACCTCGTGCTGGAACTCCTCCAACCTGAAATTCGTGCCGGCTTCAGCATTCAGCCGCAGAAGGAGGTTCTTGTTGAAAGCAGCGGTGACCCCGAGCGGATCGTCGTACGCCAGCATCAGGTCACGTTCGGGTTTCACGAGATCGACGCCAAGCAGCAACCAGTCGCCGCTGCGCACCGCTCGCCGCGTGAGATGCAAAAACGCCGACGCCCCCGGGGGATCGAAGTTCCCGATGTTCGACCCCAGAAAGAGGATGAGCCGGCGCCGGTGCGGCGCCGACGGCAGGTGCATCAGTCCATCCTCGTATGTGCCGTGAGCCAAAGTGATTCGTGCAACGCCTGCTTCGCGCAACAGACGGGTGGCCTGGTCCAGCGCCTCTTGCGACACGTCGATCAGATGGATGTCCGGCCGCAGCGGCGACATCGCGCGTACCAGCGCCCCGAGCTTCTGGCCGTTGCCGCACCCCAGCTCCACGAGCTCGGCCGGCGACGCCCGACGACCGATAGAGGCACCGTGCGCGACGAGCAGACGCATTTCCGTACGTGTGATGCCGTACCACGGCAGCAGGCAGATCGCATCGAAGAGAGTCGACCCCAGGGTGTCGTACAGCAGGCGGGACGGAAGTTGCCGCGGCGCCTGCGACAGGTAGTAATGAATCTCCTCGAGGTCGCGATCGGCAATCGCGCGAGCAACTGTCGTTGGCGGCCTGGGACTCATGCGCGCTCCGACACGCAGCGGAATGTCGCGTACACGTATGGATAGTTCGGCCTGAACCAGTTGCGAAAGCTCGGGCGCAACAACGTGCGTGCCGTCGCTGACGACGCTCCCCGCATGACATAGTGCCGGCCGTCGAAGAAGTCAGCGGAGTATTCGGGATACGACGCCATCGGTCTGAATCCTGGCAGCGGCGCAAACACCGTCGACGTCCACTCCCATCCGTTGCCCACCAGATCGTCGACGCCCCACGCGCTCCGCCCCGCGGGGTGCTGACCTACGGGCTGCGGGTCCCATCCCGCGAAGTCGAAATGCCCGTGGCGCGCTTCGGGCTGATCGTCATCCCACGGATACACGCGCTCGCGTCCGACTGGCGTGCCGTACGCCGCACGACAGAACTCCGCCTCGGTCGGCAGTCGTCTGCCTTTCCATCGTGCATACGCCGAAGCCTCGCTCTGACTGACGTAAACCGGCCATGACGCCGGAAGCGGGAATTCCTGAAACATCCCGCGCCACCACCACTGCCCGTCGTGCCAGCTCCAGAACTGCGGGTGCTCGATGCCTTCGGCCCGGAGCCACTCAAACGCGTCCCGCGTCCACCATCTCGGATCGCGGTAGCCGCCAGCGTCCACGAACTCCAGAAACGACGCGTTCGTGACGTCGTACCGATCGATGTCAAACGCTGGTACGTCCGCTCGTACGGCTTCGAATTCGTTATCCCATCCGAACGCGACATCTGCCCTGTTCGCCCCGACAGTGGCTCGGCCCGCCGGAACGTGGATCGTCTCAGCGGGGGGCGAAGATCCGGCGTCGTTTGGAGATCCATTCGCAGGGGCCCGCTTTTGCTCATAAGGCAGCCTGTGCCACATGTACAAAAGCGTCTCCTGATGCATCTCCTCGTGCTCGAGAATCGTATGCACCGCCTCGCCGCGATCCAGCAACGGATGGCCCGGCTGCTCGATCGGTGCCGAACGGAGCGCCTCGAGCACACGTCGATCCGCTTCGTCGACGTATGCGCGCACTTCGTCGCGCGAGGGCCACTGTTCGCGGCCTGAGGACGCAGACGCCTGCTCGGGGTCGATGCCGCGCGCGAAGATGCGCTCGAGACGCGCATCGATTCCCGGCTGGCCGAGCGCTCGCTTGATCAACGTGTTGATGCTGAACGCCGGTAGATGCCCCTCATAGAAGACGATCGGATTTCGCAAGGCAATCGGACGTGAGTAGTAGGCGGCGGGCTCGAGCAGATCGAACAGCCGGCGCGACCGCTCGCGGATCGTCGTGAACCGATCAGCCGCCTTTGCGCGATCAATGGATGAAGTAGCTGTCGCAGGCATCGCTTCCCCTATCCTCTCTTGATTGTGACAGCCGCGACCAGTGCGCTGGCGGCCGCCAGCCCAGCCGCAGTCAGCATCGCAGACCGAAAGCCCGCGACGAATGAATCGTCGACCGCCGCGTTCAGCTCGCGCGCTTCCTGGGGCGTGGCTGTCGACGGAATCGTCGCAGCGGCGAGACCCACGCCTATTTGCACAAGCTGCTCCACGACAGCCGGCCGTACCTGCGTAGATGCCAGCCGGCGGTCGAGTTCGCGATTGGACACAGTGAGCACAAGCACCCCCATCACTGCGAGTCCCAATAGTCCTGCGGCGCGCGACACGGCATTGTTGATCCCCGACGCGACGCCCGCGCGACGTGACTCAACCGAACCCATGACGACGGTGACGAGCGGAGCTACCGCCACCGCCATGCCCAGTCCCATCACCACAAACGCCGGAAAGAACGTGGTCCAGTACCGGCCACCGGCACCCGGCAGTGCCGCCAGCAGGAATCCGGCAGCCGTGATGAGCGGCCCGGTCACCAGCAGAACTCTCGCGCCCACAACGGGCACGAGCGTTCCAATCCAGCGCGACAGCGCCGCGATGATGAGGATGAAAGGCAACCACGCGGCACCCGCCTGCGCCGGCGTGTAGTCCTGGACCTGGATCAGATTGAAGGGCACAAAGAACAGTGCGCCCCCGAGTGCTCCGTACAAGAAAAGCGTCAAGAGGTTCGCTCCGGTGAATCGCCTCGACCGGAACATGTCGAGCGGCATCATCGGCGCTCTCACAGACGATTCAACCTTGATGAAGGCTCCGCAGAGCAGCACGCCCGCGGCAATCGTCGTCAGCACAAGTGGATGTGCAAAGCCAAGGTTTGGAGATTCGATGAGGCCGTAGACGAGGAGTCCCAGTGCCCCGATGCTCACGGCCGCACCGGCCCAATCGAGCTGTCCTGTTGCCGAGGGGTCGCGTGACTCGGGAACTCGCGTCACCGCAATCAGGAGCACCGCAACCGCTAATGGAATGTTGAGCAGGAACACCCACCGCCATGAGGCGTGTCCCGCCAGCCAGCCGCCAACGACTGGCCCTGCCGCCGCTGTGATGGCCGACGCACCCGACCACGTGCCGATAGCCGCGCCTCTGGACGCCTCATCGAACGAGGAGCTGATGATCGCGAGGCTGCCAGGTACGAGCAGTGCACCGCCGATGCCCTGCACCGCCCGCGCCGCAATCAGCTGCGCCGGGTCTGGCGCCAGGCCGCACCAGACCGAGGCCAACGCGAAGATACACACCCCCCACGCGAACACGCGCCGCCGACCCAAGCGGTCGCCGAGGGCGCCGCCAACCAGGATCAGTGCAGCAAGGAGGAGCATGTAGATTTCGACGATCCACTGCACCTCTGTCGCCGAGGCGTCGAGACTTTGCTGGAGCACCGGGAGCGCGACATTCACCGCCGAGCTGTCGATGAACACCATGCTGCTCGCGAGGATCGTGGCCGCAAGGACCCATCGACCGGTTCGCGGCGAACATACCGCTCCAACCGATCCACCAAGAATCGCTCCTGCGTCGCACGGCGGCCTGGCAACCATCGTGGTCATTCGTGGTACCTCTGCGCCATCTTCTACCCGGAGCTCAGTTGTGTTGGGCGTCGCGAATCCCGATTCCGGTGGCCGAACCGCGGATCCTCAGCCTTCTCGCGCGGTTAGGCGACCTATGTCGGCCTGACCTCCATAGGGCTTCGCCACGCCCAACACGCCCGATCTCCCGGCTTAGAACGTCGCGAGAACGTTGATGGGACCACCGGTTCCGCCGGTCACGGGAATCGGCGCCACCGACATCATGAACTCCCATCGGCCCAGCTTCGCAGCCGTCTGCGCGACCGCCTCAAGATCGAGCGCGTCGAGGATGGGCGCTCCGAGGCCCGCGATGATGAAGTGATGAAGCGGTTCGAACAGGCCATCGAACCGCGCCGGTGTGACGTCGGTCGCGGCGTCACTGCCCACGACCGCGACATCACGCTCCTTGAGCCATCTCCCAACGGACACATGAAATCCCGCGACGGGTCCTGGCAAGCGCCATGGCCCCATGGCTGCGCGTCTCGCCCACCGTCCAGTGTAGAGAAGCACAGCATCACCCGAGGTCACTCGCACACCAGACTTCTTCTCCCATGCTTCGATGTCGCGGGTGTACACCGCCGTACCCGGTTCGAGATATGGAACACCGCGCAGCCGGGGGATGTCGATCAGGATTCCTCTTGTAATGACACCCGCTTTCAACGCTTCGATACCGAGCTTCCCACAACCCTTCTCTGTGTTGGTCGTGGTCGGCGTGCTGTTATACAGCCGCCCCTTGTACTCGAAGTGGCAGAGCGCGTCGATGTGGCTCGTCACGTAGCCGTGATAGTTGAAATGAATGGTGTCGCTCATGAGGTCGGGACCCATCTGCAACGCAAATGTCTGGGCTGGATTGTCGGGAAGCCCCGACTCGGCGATCGGGTTGTGCGCGAGCGACACCGACAATCCGGACTTCACGAGGCTGGCCGCCTGACGGACCTTTGCGGGCGTGACGAGATTGATGGTACCCAGTTGATCGTCGCGTCCCCAGCGGCCCCAATTCGACAGCTCGTTGAACATGCGGTCGAATTCATCGAGGTTCCTCGGCGGCGGCTCCGTGGAGCCCTGGCTACGGAGAGCAGTTGAATCTCCAACAATCACTATTGCAATAAGGAAAGTGGTCGCAGCCAGCGTGCGTCTCATGGTTGCTCCGGAATTCCCAGTTCGCCGCGGTCACCCGACGTCGCCAGTGCGTTTTGGCGACGCGGGTCGCTCAGGGAAACTGGAGAGCCTAGCATGACTGGCCGATAGTCGTGTCAGGGGAAAAAGGCACGTGCGTGCGCGCCGAGGGACGACTTCGTCCCGGCACCCTCAGTGGGACCTGGATCAGATCCAGCTATCCCGCCGGGGGGATATGATTGTCGCTTCCAGAGGTAGTTCAAGCATGTCGCAAGCAGTCGGGCAGTTGGTGGAAGGGCTCAAAGCGTCGATGAGCGATGGATCGACGGTTTCCATCAACGGCAGGCCGGTTCGTCTCCTCCACGTCTCCGACAATCGGGCGCGGCTGGAGCTCGGGTGGCGCGTGTCGCCGAGCACGACCATACATCTCAAGGTGGAACCGCCCGGCGGGGAACCGATCGTCATGAAGAGCCGCGTCGTGTCTGCACGAGTGGCCACCGTCAAGGACGGAACCATCACCTACAGCGCGGAAGTGACGTTCGAGAGTCTTACATCGACGTCACCGACCGCGCGGCCGTCACAGGCCACTGCCGCCGCGGGCGCGGCAAAGAAGTCTGCCGAGCCGGCCGCCGAGCCGGTCGCTCCGCCTGCTGCGCGTCCCACAGCGGCTGCGCCGCCCCAGGAGAAGGCACCGGATCTCAGCGACCAGGTGCGCGCGTTGCAGGAGGAGCTCGCGGCGCAGCGCGCTGAGCTCGCCGAGGAACGCGAACGACGACAGAAAGGCGAGGAGACGGCGCAGGAGTCCGAGCGCCGGTACGGTCAATTCGTCGAGGAGTACGAGGCCCAGAAACGCCGGTGGGAGGATGAACGGACCACCTTGTCCGCCGAGCGGCAGGCCGCCGACGCCCGAACAGCAGACGTGCAGACCGCGCTCGACAAGGAACGGTTGGAGCGCACGCAGATCAACCAGGACGAGAACAGCAAATGGGAAACCGAGCGTGCCGCCCTTGTCGGCCAGCTTCAAGCGGCCGAAACTCGCGCCGCCGCCGCGCTGGCTGCACTCGAGCAGTCGCGTCGCGAGCTCGGGGAGTCCATTGACAGCGAGAAGCGCCGCGGGGACGAGGAGCGCAACGCCCTAGCCGCCCGGGTGCACGCGGCTGAAGCTCGGACCGCGGAAACGCAGTCGACACTCGAGCAAATACGTCGCGAGCTCACCGAGTCACTCGAGAGCGTACAGCGTCAGTGGGAGGAGGAGCGTCATGCGCTTGCCGCCAGCCTTCAGGCGGCTGAGGCTCGAAGCGGTGACGCGCAATCCACGCTGGACCAAGTACGTCGCGAGCTCGCCGTGTCGCATGAGGACGCGAAGCGCCAGTGGGACGCAGACCGCACGGCGTTGTTCTCCGAGGTGCAGACCATGGAGGCCCGGGTTGCCGACCTCCACACGACGCTCGAGAGAGAACGACGCGAACGCACAGAGGCGCACGAGCGAGAGCAGCTCCGATGGGAGGGCGACCGCACCGCGTTACTCACGGAATTGCACGCCGCCGAGACCCAGTCTGCGAACGTCCTCAATGCTTTGGAACGAGAGCGACGCGAAAGAGCGGCGGCGCGGGAAGACGACGAGCAACGGTGGGACACCGAGCGAGCCACGATCTCGGCAGAACTGCACGCAGCCAAGGCGCAAGCCGCTGACCTGCGCGCCAGCCTGGAACGGGAACGCCAGGAGCGCATGGAAGCCCTCGAGGCCGATCGACGCCGGTGGGAGAACGAGCGCGGCGCGCTGCAGACCGATTTGCAAGCGTCGGAACGACAGACGGCAGACGCACGCGCCGCTCTCGATCGCGAACGACAGGAGCGCTCGGAAGCGGTCGGCAACGAGCGCAGCCGGTTTGAAGCGGTCATCGCGGAGCTCGTCGAGACCACCAACGCGCAGCAAAACGAGTACGAGACTCTGCTGGCGCGGATGTCGGCCATTGAAGCTGAAGCGCAAAGCCTCAAGGAACAGTACGAGGCGGAGCGGGACGCGCGTCAGGACGCCTGGGATCAGGCGCGAGCCGACTGGGCTGCCGTGAGACGCGTCCTCGAAGGGCACCTCGAGACGGCCGACGCGCTCTGCTTGGCGCAGCGCGATGCCGCACAAGCGCTGCGGACACAGAGCGACATTCTCACCAATCTGCTCAACGTCGACCGCGGTCCGAAAACGGTCTAACGGGCGAAGCAGTAGAAGCGACCGGCGCCGCCACCGGGCGCGGTGTTCGCGCAGCCCGCGCTCGTGTGGGCCGAGTTCCACGACACGACGTTGTTGGTCGGCGTAACAGTCGTGCTCCCACCGCCTCCGAGACCGTCGGAGTGTCCGACCCGGCGGCTGACGCCAGTGGCGGCCGTCGACGTCCAGTCGCCGCACGTCTCTCCCGGTATCACTGTCCCCTCGGCTGTCGAGCCCGTGAGGATATCGTGCTCATTGGGCGAGGGTGATCCCGGCCATTGGCCGTTGACGCGTTGACCTCGCTCGTCCACGAACACCGCGGCGTCCCCCCTGCGGGAATGAAGCTCTGCCACGTTGTTGGCAACAAGGAGACCGTTGGCGTTGTACCAGGGACCTGTGCCGATCCGATCACGCGCGTTCGTCGGCTGATTCCCGTTTGACGAGTCGCGCTCCACGCTCAAGTAGGCGCGCCACGCGCGCACGCGATGACCGGCCGCGGCCGCCAGACGCTGACACGTGAAGTCCGCGCCACCGAGTCCGCCCAGATTACCGGTCACACTGGTCGTGCTCGTCACAAAAAACCCGACGGGCTGACCCGATGGCCCCGTCGGAGGGTCGTCGCTGCAGGCGACGCTGACAAGCAACACAGTGGCGATCAAAACGTGTTTCATTGGATCTCGAGGAGCGGATTATAGGCGATCTCAACCTGGCAGCCCGAGCAGACGCGGACCGCCTGCCCCGCGAAACGTCTCGACCGCCTGCCGCTGCAGCTCCTCGGCCCGGCGGAAGATCTGGTTGAAATCTGGCGCGGCGCGCAACGCGTCGAACCTCCCATCGCGCGCCATCGACGACGCCGGGTGAAATCCGCCGTCAATCGCGCGCTCCAGAAGGCCGAGCGCTCCGTCATAATCGCCCGCGACAGCGAGCGCTGCGGCCCAATGGTAGAAGACCTCCGCATCGGCGAATCCTGAGTCGATTACCCGCCGGGTGTGAACAATCACATCGTCGTGCCGCTTTTCGAAAAGCGCAATCATCCCCTGCATCAGATGGTGGAGCTGCGGATGCACGCCCCGAGCCGCAGCCGTCCGGAGCAGCTCGAGACCATCGGATACGCGCCCGAGCTGAATAAGCGATACGGCCGTGGTGAATGGCGGGTCGCTGCGATCGGCCGCAATCGCCTGCTCCCACTGCCCCTGTAGAAAGAACGTCTGCGCCACGCTCGTGACCAGGGCCGGATCGAGGCTGCGGGCGCGCTCGTACGCCGCGATCGACGCGTCAAGGAGACCGCAGTACCGGCACGCTTGAACGAGCCCCGCGAACAACTCGGGCTCCGATGCTGCCGCGCGCACGCGCTCGAGCAGTCTGGCTACGGCTTCGCGGGCATGCCCAGCATCAACCTCCACGTGTGCGTACAGGTTGTGCGCAAGTGACAGGTCGGGGTTGATGTCGAGGGCACGCCTGAGCGCGTTCACACCCAGATCGAGATTCGCCGCCGCTTGCGAAGGATCGTCGAACTTGCCGAGCAGCCGATAACACCGTCCGAGCCTCGCCCATGCGGGTGCAAACCGCGGATCGCGATCGACGCAGCGGAGATAGAGATCGCGGGCAGCTTTCCACTGCTTCGAGTCGAGTTGAATCTGGTTGGCGCGCAGATAGTCCTCGTACGCCTCCGGGTTGGCCGGCACGTCGCGGTTGATTCGGCGCTGATCGGCCGGTGTGAGCGACAGCGACAACGACTCCACGATTGAATTGGCGAGCGAATCCTGCAGCTGGAAGATCTCGCGATTGGCGGACTGAAAGGTCATGGCGCGGACGAGCGTGCCTGACGGCGCCTGAACGAGCTGTGCGCTGACACGCACCTGGTCGCCGCTGCTGAGGAGTGTCCCGAACAGGACGACGTCCACGTCCAGCGACCCTGCGATGGCGGCAATCTCGGTCGTGTCGCCGGCAAGCCGCGACGCGGCCGCCGTCGAACGCACGACGAGTGAAGGAAGACCCGACAGCGCAGAGCTGATTGCGTCCGGCAGACTGAACGTGAGGAATTCGATAGACGCATCCGGTCGGAGCAGCCGAAACGGCAGCACCACGAGGCGCGACATCGGCCGCACGCGCGAAACTTCGCCCGTTTCGATCACGAGCGACCGGAGATCCTCTGCGAACACGTCGGCCGTCTGGTACCGCTCTAGCACGGGCTTGCGCAACGCGCGATGAACGACGCGGTCGATGCCCACCACGCCAGGCGAGCCTCCCAGCGCCGGCGGCTCGTCGTGCACGATGGCGCGGGCGACCTCGAACACCGAGTCGCCGCGAAACGGACGCTTACCGGCAAGCATTTCGTACAGCACGATGCCGAGCGTAAACAGGTCGCTGCGTGCGTCGCCGCTGCCTCCTTCGATCAGCTCGGGCGCCATGTAGCTTGGAGTGCCGAGCAGCATTCCCGGCACGGTCAAGCGCTCGTCGCTTGGCGCTTCTGATCCACGCAGTGGCCGCGCGAGCCCGAAGTCGAGCAGCTTCACGCCATGCGTGGACAGGAAGATGTTCGATGGTTTGAGATCGCGGTGGACGATTCCCTTCCGATGAAGAGCGGCAAGCGCGCTGAGGACGGACAGCGCGGTCTGGACCGCTTCACGCGCCGGCAGAGGCCCCCTGGCAACACGCTCGCTGAGTGGCTCGCCTTCGAGAAGCTCCATGGTGAGAAACAAGCCACCGCCGTCTTCATCGATCTCGTACAGCTGGCAGACGTGTGGATGGCTGACGCTCGAGGCGGCCCGCGCTTCACGCCAGAACCGCTCTCGAGCCAGCCCGTGGGTGAGGTCCGGCCTTATTCGCTTGATGGCGACAGGTCGATCGAGCCGCTCGTCATGCGCGGCATAGACGACCCCCATTCCGCCCTCACCAAGCTTGCGGACGATGCGATATCGGCCTGTGGCTTCCAGGACGCCCTTCCAGACCGAATAATCCCACACGGGCGCGTAGTCGTGAGTCCTGAGCTTTGAGCCTTGAGCCTTCTCTCAAAACTCACAAATCAAAACTCACAACTCTTACGCGAAGCGTCAGGCAAGCTCTCGAAGCAGATCGACGAGCCGGCCGAGGGATGGGGGCACCGGGTCGCTGACCTCGACGGTGTGTTGGCCGGCGTCGTCGGCCACCGTGATGGTGTGGGTCTGGTAGTCAGCAGCCCCTTTTCGCGGCGGCGTGCGCGCGGGTAGATCGAAGAACCGGCTCTCGGCGAGCAGGTTACGAATTTCCTGCTGACGATCAGACGGAAGCGATGACACGTCGATCGTCTTCGGCGCCGAGAGTCCCGGAAAATAGGCGACCCCTCCGCTTGATTTGAAGGTGATGTGCACGCCCGCGCCAGTATCTGTCGAACCTGCTCAGGTCAACAGGCCGTGGCCAACCGAAATGCCGACGTCATGCCACGCGCTCGCCACTGTTGTCTGTTCAACACTGGGGACCCCAAACAGTCGCCCGGCATTGGCCACGCTCAGCGCCGCAAATCGCCTGAATCCCGAGTTCGTTCTCAGCCGCGAGTCGCGCAGCGTCTCGTACCAGATGCGACCGGCTTTCTCCCAGGCGTAGCCGCCGAGTCGCGTGGATGCGAGGTAGAACGCGCGGTTCGGGATCCCGGAATTAATGTGCACTCCGCCGTTGTCCTCGTAGGTTCGGACGAAGTCGTCCATGTGTGCGGGCTGCGGATCCTTGCCGAGCACCGGATCGTCATAGGCAGTTCCGGGGGCCTTCATGGAGCGGAGAGCAACTCCCTGCACGCCTGCCGCCAGCAGTCCTTCGCCGATCAGCCAGTCTGCCGCATCCGCTGTCTGATTGCGACTTGACTGCTTCACGAGCGACCCGAACACGTCGGACATCGATTCGTTCAGCGCACCCGGCTGAAACAGGTATGCGAGTCCTGCCTCGTCCTCGGTCACGCCGTGACCCAGTTCGTGGCCGATGACATCGAGCGCGATGGTGAAGCGATTGAAGAGCCGGCCGTCGCCGTCGCCGAATACCATCTGCTGACTGTTCCAGAACGCGTTGTTATAGCGGTTGCCGAAGTGCACGGTTGCATCCAGCGCCATTCCTTCGTCGTCGATGGAATTTCGTCCGTACACGTTCCAGAAGAAGTTCCACGTGTCGGTCAGACCGTCGAAAGCCTCATTGACGGCTACGTCCGCGCTCGGCGGATCGCCTTCGCCTCGTACACGACGGCCCGGCAGCTCTTGTGAATGGCCAGCGTCGTACACGGTGCAGCGCTTCTCGGCCGGCGCTGCGAGGGAGTCGACCGACGGAGCCGCTTCAAATGAGCGCGCCGAAGCACGGAATGCGCGCAGCGTAGCGTCGACGGCGAGCGTATTGGCTGCAATCTGGCGCTGCTCTGGCGTCCCTCTCTCGACGATGGATCGGAGCACGTGTGGCGGAAGAATGCAGAAGATTGAATGTCGATGGGAAGTGGTGCACATCTCGGACTCCTTTGTCACGATCGGGATTCCGATCCGCTGTCTGCGAGGGGAACCGAACCTATCGCGTTTCTGTTGAGATAACAAGAGCGAAGCCGCGCGAATCTATGGCTGAGGTGCGTGAGTGAGCGCGTCTAGCTCAGCCACAGGAGCGGGGCCCGCTACGCGTGTAAACGTCAGCCGCGCAAGAAACGAACTATGGATGTTTGTGTGGACGTGCAGCCGGGCGCAATAACGCCTGCCGTGCGTACGGCCGGCGCGTAATGAGATGCCGAAGAGCGGACGTTACAGACTTGCAGTCGTGTGCTGGCGCGACGTGGCCAACCGATCACTCGACCGACCGAGTGTCATCAGGTGCAACAACAGGCCGAGCATGCCGCGCGCGGCAGCTAACGTCGTGAGGATGGAGCCCACCAACAGCGCGAAGATGATGAACTGGTCCATGCCGTGGTTATCGGCGGATTGGTGCACATCGAGTAGTAGGTAGTAGGCAGTAGGCAGTAGGCAGTAGGCAGTGGGCCGCCTGAGCAGGGCCCTGCACCTGGAAGATCTGCAAGGTGATCATGAATTCACATCGTTTCAACGGCCGGAGCTATGCTCTACCGCGTGCGCGAGCACCTGCCTGCAATCGCCGCGGTACTCAGCATCGCGGCGCTCGGGTGCGACGGGACAAAAAGCCCCTCGTCGCCCTCGACATCCGGCGCTGCTGTCACCGCGGTGCGCATCGTGTTTGCGGGATCCACGACTCGGCGCGCGGATCTGCCCGCTTCGGCAGCGGCCTGCGCCGGTGGCGTCGGCGCGACGCACATCCATCCAAGCTGGCGCAGCTTCGAGGCAATCCCGCTGCAGCCGGTTCCGCCAGACAGGTACGAAATCGGGTTCACGGATGTGCCTGTCAGAACGCGCGTGTCGTTCCGGATCAACGATCAGAACTCGTGCGACGAAAACCCCACGGGTGCGGTCACGCGCAACATCTTCGTGAACGACCTTCGAGTCGTGCAGAACACGACGACGCCCGGTAACGGTGATGAACCGGGGTTCGCGTTCACCGTCGCGGCGAACGGCACTATCACCCAGTAGGCCGAATCCTTTTCGCCTTCGCCAGGTCGCCAGGCCGGGTCCCTCCAGACCCGGCGAATCAGGCATAATCTTCCGGACTCTGAAGGAGGAACCATGCGGTTGAGGCATCTATGGGTGTTCGCTGCGTTGGGTGTCGTCCTCTTGGCGCTTCCTGCCGCGGCACAGTCGCACCGCATCACCGTCGTCAAAGACATCGATTACGTTCCCGCCGCTGAGTACCCAGGGGGCAAGGACCGGCTCGACCTGTACATACCTGAGGGCGTGGCGAACGCACCCGTCATCCTGTCGATCCACGGCGGCGCGCTGTCCGCCGGCGACCGATCCGAGGAGAGTTTCGTTGGCCGCCGGCTCGCGGCGGAAGGCTACCTGACCGTCGTGATCAGCTATCGCCTGTCCCCGCAGGTATCCCATCCAGCCCACATCGAGGACGCCGCAGCGGCGTTCGCCTGGGTCAAGCGCAACATCAAGCAGCGCGGGGGTGATCCCGATCGCATCATCGTCATCGGCCACTCTGCAGGGGCGTACCTGTTGATGCTGCTCGCAACGGATCCGCGCTATCTGGCCGTCCACAAACTGTCGCCGGGTGACATCAAGGGTCTCGTGCCGGTCAGCGGATTCTTCTGGGTGGATAAGACGGGCGTTGCGCCGGACCGTCCTTCATACGTATGGGGAACGGATCGCAACGTATGGGTGGACGCCTCCCCCGCACGTCACCTTCGGGCGGATCTGCCGCCAGTACTTCTCATCGACACCGACGGTGACGAAGGCTGGCGCCAACAGCAGAACCTCGACATGGCAGCGGCGCTTCGAGCGGCTGGTAACAAGGATGTCACCTTCCACCAGGTAAAGGGCCGCACTCACATGAGCGTCTGGACAGAAATGCTCGACGGAGAGTCGGAAGAGACCTCGTCGTGGATCCTGCGCTTCGCGGATCGCGTCCTGAGAC
>Ga0075430_100001288_pt1 | contig 20222 bp, 13 predicted proteins | sample RhiMetdeltSRZDD4_FD_75294 | JGI IMG/M metagenome (GOLD analysis project Ga0075430, IMG submission 75294) | Populus rhizosphere microbial communities from Tennessee, USA - Rhizosphere MetaG P. deltoides SRZDD4 | ecosystem: Host-associated > Plants > Roots > Rhizosphere > Soil | place: USA... | reverse complement strand
GTGCCAGCGTCCGCGGGCGGCGCCTGACCGCCTCGCGCATTCAGGCCGATCCGCACGAAAAGACACGAGACCTCCCTGGTAGACGACGCCTGGTAGTGGCAGCCTTGCTGATTGGGGGCCTACACAGGGGTCGTGGGTCGGGGCGCAGCAGCACGTCACCGACATGGTCACACTCTCGCCAACTTCACCAGGCGAGCGGCAGGGAAACGCCGGATTCTGTAAGGCAAATCAAGTGTATGGCCGGGCGACGGTGCGAGCAATAGCGGAACCCTGCGCGAACCATCACAGTCCCGCGCGGGCGGCTTCGCCCGGGAATTCGATGGGACGTAAAGGAACCTCAGGCGCGGAACTCGCAATATGCTCGACTCGTGCGCTCGAGCTTCGACTGGCCGATTTCGGTGACACGCGTTGCGTCCACCCCCACGCTGTCAGCCCCGTGGTCGAACGCGGCGGCATCAGCCGCGCGATTCGCCGCAACGGCGCGACCGCTGCCAACACTCTTTCGGACGCCCATGGTGGCGCACGCGCTGTCGTCACGAGTCCCGGCTCCGCCGCGCCTCCAGTCCGTGGTTTCCGCGCTCCACGGGCGACTCTCCGTCGTGAACCCGGCCCACTCGGCCCGACTACCCGCGGGCCTCGCCGCTGCCGTCCACGGTCTGATACGCGTCGGATTCGATGGCGCCGCCCTTCTCGCGAAGGACGGATGGGACACGCTGGGACTGCACCCGTACCCCCGAGGCTATTCGCGCGTGCGGCCAGGAACGGATCCCCGCGGGACGTACGAGCTGCGCGTGGCCCGCTCGCTCATGAACGGGCTTCCAGGGGAAACACGCGACCAGCTCGACGAGGGAGTTACGTGGGCCGCGCTGGCCCTGTACGAGGCATCGCGCCCGACTATTCGCCTCACGCCGTCTAGCAGGACGGACGCCAGCGACGGCACGCCGAGCGCAGTGGCGATGGCTGAGATCGGTTACCGGCTGGTCATCGTGGCCGGCACCGCACCATTCAGTAACTGGGAGGAGCTGGATCACGCCGTCGGTTCGGCGCCTGCGACGCCGTGGCCCATCCCTCGGCGCGCGCGACAGGGCGGCGGTCACGAGCAGGACACCGACCGCAGCCCTGCCTGGTTCGTGGCACCATTGCTCGTCCCGGACGCGTGGCTCGCCGCGCACGCCGATCCCGAAACGCTCGCCCACTGGGCCCGCCTAACGGGCCGGTCCGGAGGGCCCGATCGCTACTGGTTCCCCGAGACCTGGGACCGGTTTCTCGAGCCGGGACGTCGCGTCGGTTGGCTCACGGCGAACGATGTGTGGCGCCCTCGGCGTGGGCGACTCGCATCGGCCGCGAGCCCCAGGGCGGTCGACGATGACGACGATCTGCCCGCCAACCGCTTCGGCGCCATGACCCTGACGCCAGACCTCGAGCGCGGCGTCGGCGTCCCGCCGGGATATGCGTTCGTTCAGTGCGTCGGGACGCTGGACGTCTCGGTCGTCGTGACTCGCTGACTCACGCGGGCACGGGTGGGATCGGGCAATCGGGCAGCTCCAGCGCACCGGCGGCCGTCATGACATCCACGAGATGCGCCACGTCGGCGATTGTCACGTCGTCGGATACGAGTCCCGCCGCACGCAGCCCCTGGAGAAGCGCCGGGACGTCGCGGGTCCCATCGCAGAGCTCGAGCAGTGTGGGCGCCAGCGCCGGGGCCTTCACGAGCGCGTGAGTGGGCCACGCCGTCTCCACCGCCGCACCGACAGTGAACCACGCCCCCGACGCGTCCGACTCCAGGTGCACCGCGAGACGCGCACCCGGAGCGACCCTGGGCCGCTGACCGCGCATTCGCGCCTCGGCCGTCGAACCGGCCGCGACGTTGCGTCGTGCCCAGCGAAACACCCAATCCACCGCGCGGTGGTCCGGGGAGTTCCCGGCAACGCGTCGCTCTGTCACCGGCGCGCGGCCAACCGCGTCACGACGAATCTCGACGACAGAGACCGCGAATCGCTCGATCTCCAGGTCCTCGAAGTGCTTGAGCCACCGCTCGCAGTCGACGAAGCCCTTACCGCCCTTCGTGACGTTCCGGTAGGCCTCCATCGTTCCGTACTCGCCGATCTCGAGAACGACCAGGTCGAACGAGTCACTGGCCTGGCCAAGCCAGTCGCGCACCCGGCTCGCGATCGGAGCGCCGCGCCGGTCGCTCAGCGCCGCGCACATGACGAAACGCCCGCCGGGCCTCAGATGCGCGCCGAGTCCTCCCACGATTCGGCGTGCCACCTGCTCCCCGTCGGCGCCCCCGTCGCGAAAGTCGAATCGGTGCGAGAGCGCCGGGACGTACGGCGGGTGCGCGACGATGAGGTCGAACGTCTCGTCCTCCAACGCGTCCCAGACGTCGCTCTCGACGACGTGCGCGCGGTCGGCGAGATCGTTCAGCAGCACGTTGAACCGTGCGAAGTGGACGCACCGTGGTACGATGTCGCTCGCCCAGGCCTCGCCCGCACCACGGCGCAACGCACGCAGCGCCGCGATGCCGGTGCCCGCACACAGCTCGAGCACACGTCCGCCGGGCGCGTCAGGGACGAAGTCGAGGAAACGCTCGGTGAGGTCGCTCAGCGCGCCGAACACGTAGTCCTGCGGGACGGCATCCACATCGGCGCCCCGCATTGGCTGACGATCCGATGCGAGCCACAGCCCCTGCGTGGGATAGAGCATGACAGTGGCGACGAGCGCCGCGGGTTCGCCGCTCGCCGGCGCCACCACGCCTAACGTGTCGAAGGCCTCCAGCGCCCTGACACCGAGGAGCCGTTCCGCCAGCGACACGGGAAGCGCCTCGCCGTCGATGAGCAGCCGAATGAGCGCCTCGTTCGCGTCCTCCGGGACACCGGCGAGGTTCGTCCGGCCGTCGGCGATGCGCTTCACGTTGTACAGCGAGCGAACACCGAGTCGCCCGGCGATCGTCGGCTCGTCGAAGCGCGCCGACACGAGGACGTCCCGCATCGTCGCGAACGCATCGGATGCTTCGACGCGCAACGCCGGTTTCGAACCGACGGGCCAGACATTGACTGAGGTCAAGAACGGAACCCCGAAGCAGGTTGATGGGCGAGCAGGGCGCTCAATCGGACTGCTCAAATGGCGCGCCCCACTCGGCGCGTCAAGGCTTGCGCGAGTCGCCGGTCGCGAAAAGGGTTCGCTGGCAACTGGCGCAGCGGCACTCGTCTGGTACGTTGTACCCCATGCCTTCTCTCGACCTAGTGCTGTGGAGCAAGGGGACGCTGCTCACGCCGCAGCATCTCCAGGCGCAGGACCGGTATCTCGATGAGCTGCTGCGTCTTCAGCTCGGCGCCCTGACGTTCTGCCCCTGGGGCATCACCCGGCTGGAGATCGACCGCGAGGCGCTGGCCGGCGGAACGGTCGTCGTTCGCGCCGCCGCCGGACGCTTCCCGGACGGACTCCTGTTCGATGCACCCGCGTCGGATCCCTCGCCGCCCCCTCGAGCACTCGAGTCGGCATGGCAACAGGACCAACGGGCGATGGTCGTCTCGATCGCCGTTCCGGAATACCGGCCGGGTGCACGAAACGTCGTTGGCCGAGACGCGCGAGGAACCGGCGCGGCGACGACCGCGCGATGGCGCGGCGAGGACCAGCTCGCCCGCGACGAAACCACCGGGCTCGCCGAGCGACCGATCCAGATCGCGCGCCCGAATCTTCGGCTGCTCCTCGAAGGAGAGTCGGCTGAAGGCTACGTGCTGATGCCGCTCGTCCGGCTGCTCCGCAATTCGGCGGGCGAGGTGTCGCTCGATCCGGCGTTCGTGCCGCCGCTCCTCGACATCGTGGCGAACCCGTTCGTGATGGGGATCGCGCATCGCGTGCTCGAGCGCGTCGGAGCAAAGGCGTCGTCCCTCGCGGGGACGCGACGACAACGCAACCAGGGGCTCGCGGATTTTTCGGTGACGGATGTGGCCAGCTTCTGGCTGCTCTATACGCTCAACACGCATCTGCCGCAGCTGCGCCACCTGCACGATGTGCGACGCGGACATCCGTCCGATCTGTGGGAGGCACTCGTGGCGCTTGCGGGAGCGCTGACGACGTTCGCCCCATCGTCACGCGCGGTGCCCGCGTACGACCACTCCCGTCTCGGCGACTGCTTCAGCGCCCTCGAGGCGCAGCTGCTCGAGCTGCTCGAGACCGCGGTGCCGGAGACAGCCGTGGCGCTTCCGCTCCGCACGGTGCGACCGTCGGTTCAGGCCGTCGCAGTCGAGCAGGAGCGATGGCTCGCGGCGCCGGCGTGGTATCTCGCGGTGAGCGCGCCCGTCCGACAGAGCGAGCTCGTTCAGAAGGTGCTGACGGGCTGCAAAGTCGGGTCGGCGGACGTGGTGGACACGCTCATTCGCCAGGCGTTGCCGGGGCTCGAGCTCGTTCATGTGCCGCAGCCCCCAGCCGCCGTCCCCGTGAAGCTGGACTTCGTGTACTTCGCGGTGAAGCGCGCTGGCGGAGCGTGGGACGCCGTGGGCCGGGCGAGGAATCTCGCGGTCTACGTTCCGGCCGAACTGGGCGACGCGCGGTTCGAGCTCGTCGTCGTGCTGGTCTGACGCGGGACGGCGCCGTCAGCGGTTGGGCGATGGGGTCGCGGGGAGCTTGGGGGCGGCGGGCGTCTGCACCGTTGGCGCATTGGGGACGGCAGGCGCCCGCACCGCCGGCGAGCTGGGTGCGGCAGGCACCGGCCCGCCCGGGACCGCGGCAGGCGGCGCAGGACGCAACACGAAGTACGCGACGAGCGCGATCGCGAGCACCAGCACCACGTTGAGCGCGATGAGCAGGCCGAGCGGAATTGATCGCTTGGTCGGGGTCGGCTGTGCCGGCGCGGGCGCTGCCGCCTTAGGTGCGGGAGGCGGCGGCGTCGCCGACTGCCGGATCAGCATCGTGTAGTCGCTCGGCCCACCACCTCGGCCGTCGGCGAGCGGCGATGCGGGAACCGCGTGTCCGCCGGCCGCGCCGGGATTCGTGAACACGGGTGGCGCGATCAATGGCGGAAGCGGCGTGTGATCGTGCGGCTGCGCCGCGAGTGGCGAAGGCGGAACGGCGAGCGGAGACGCCGCCGTGGGCCGCGGCCCGAGCGGGGGCGGCCCGTGTTGCGGTGCGGGCGGACTGGCCGGCGGGCGGTTCGCGGGCTGCGCGAACGACGAGGTCGCCGATCGTGGCGGCGCCGGCGGGCTGCCTAACGTTGACAGCGGGTCGGACCCGAGCGGCGATGGCGTGGCAAAGGCGCGCGGGGACGATGGCCCGAACGGCGACGCTGCGGGCGGCGGCGCCGGGGGGCCGAATGCCGGGCTTCCGGCACGCTGATTCATCGGCGGAGGGCCGACGAAGGGAGATGATGCGATGTCGCTTGGCGTGGGCGCCGCCGACGGTGTGAAGAGTCCCGTGAACTCGCCGGGCCTGAGCGGTGGCGCTACGGGCGGCGGCGGTGCGACGTGCGGTGCAGGTCGTGGCGGCGCGGCCGCGACCGGCGGTTGTACCGGCGGCGCGGCACGAGCGACAGGCGGTGCCGCGTTAGGCGTGATCGGTGCAGCCGGCGGGATGCGTTGTGTGATGGGTGCGGCGGGCGTCGGCGGCGCGGTCATTGGCGGCGGCCCGCCCGGAGGGCGCCCCGCACCTTGAAAGAGCTGTGTGAACTCGCCGGGGGCCGGGGCCGGCGGCGGTGGCGGGGTGTGCGAGGATGCGACCTTCCCGATCACGAAGCTTTCGGTTGTCCCGACCTTCTTTGGCGGCGCTGACTCGGGTGGCGCGAGCGGACCCGGCTCCGCGTCGGCCGCCGGAACCCGCGCGTCGAGCCATTCGGGAAACGTGGTCAGCCCCGCGAGGAACTCGCTCACGATCGCGAACCCGCCATCCGTCGGCGTCATCTCGAGAATGCGCGACCGGTCCGCGACCGGCAGCGCGCCGACCTGTCCGCGGAGCCGCTCCACCGCGTCGGGTTCGGCGCCGTCGAGGATGTGCACCATCACGGGGCGCCCGGTCGACGCCTCCTGCGCGTTGTGAGTGCGGATCCCACCGCCAAGTGCGACGCACTTCAGCAGGCGGTAACGGTCGTCGAAGCTGTTCATCGGGTGTCGGCGCGGGAACCACACCCCGGCCCGCACTGCAGGAGCGTACCGGGCGGGCGGGAAGAGAAGGTGCGGAGGGAGTATATTGTTCACTCCCATGCGACGCGGCGCAATCGTGCCACCTCGCTCCTGTCGTCTATTCCGGATTCCGTCATGCGCCTCCCTCCTCGCCGAGTGAACCGCGTCGTCTGGGAAGAGGGAATGTTCCTCGCGCCCCAGCACTTCCAGGCGCAGCGGCGGCACTTCGAGGATAGTCTCGGACACACGATCGACGCGCTCTTCCCGTTCGGCTACGGCGTCACCAGCGCGGCGCTCGACGCCGACGCTCTGGGCGGCGGGATGCTCGCGCTGTCCCACGCGCGCGGAATCTTTCCCGATGGAACGGCCGTGGCCGTGCCGGAAGCCGACACCCCGCCGCCCGCAACGTCGCTCGCCGACCGCTTCTCGCCCACGCGCGATGCTCACGTCGTGTTCCTGACGATGCCCGGGTGGCGCAGCGATGCGGCGAACGTGAAGTCGACGAACGGCAATGCGTCCGAGCTGGCGTCGATCATGGACGCGGCATCGGCCGGCGACAGCTCGGACAGCACGCGGTACATCGAGACGGTCGCCACCGTTCGCGACGAAACCTCGGGCGAGGACGCGACCGAGATTCACTTCGCGTCGAAGCGGTTGCGCCTCTGCCTCGACGACGAGGTGCAGCCGGACGATGTGGCGCTCGCGGTCGCGCGCGTCCGGCGCGACGGCGGCGGCCGCTACGTCGTGGACCCGGACTACGTCGCGCCAGCGCTTCAGATCGGTGCGAGCGACCGCTTACTCGAGATTCTGCGATCGGTCATCGGCATGCTCGAGGCGAAGGGCGCGTCGCTGAGTGCGTCGCTCGGTCCCGCCGGGACGCAGCGCGGTGGAGCGGCACCCGCGGCCTACATCGGCAACGAGCTGGCGACGCGATGGCTCCTGCACGCCGTTCGATCGGCGGAGACGCCGCTGCGGCATCTGCTCGCGACTCGCCGTGCTCATCCGGAGCGCCTGTGGGCGGAGCTGTCACGACTCTCCGGCGCGCTTTGCACGTTCTCGCTCACGACGCAGGCGCGGGAGCTGCCGACGTACACGCACGACGATCTCGGCGGATGCTTCGCCGCGATCGAGCGGCATCTGCGAACGCACCTCGACGTCGTCGTCGCGGCGAAGGCGGTCGTCGTTCCGCTCGCTCGCGGCGATGACACGTTGTTCGGCGGTTCGATCGCCGACGCGAGGTGCTTCGACCCTGCGGCGCGGTGGTTTCTCGGAGTGCGCTCGACGCTGGCGGCGCACGATTTCATCCCGCGCGTCCCGCAGCTCTTCAAGGTGTGCGCGCGAAAGTTCGTGCTGGAGCTCGCGCGACGGGCATTCCCGGGGCTCACGCTCGAGCACATCCCCGCGCCCCCGGCCGGACTCGCACCCCGGGCGGAGCTCACGTACTTCGAGATCGTGCGCGCGGGTCCCTGCAGCCAGGCGTTGAACGACACGCGCGAGATCGGCGTGTACGTGCCCGATTCGCTCGGGGAAACGACGATCGAGCTGGCGGTGCTCGTGGAGCGCCCGTGAGATGTTGGGATTCACTCCACTGATGGACCAGCATAGAGCAGCATAGAGCAGGATGTCGGGATAGGTCGGTATCGCTCGATATCGCTGACATCACATGGCGCGATCGGGCCGGGCGCTCTAGCTTCGCCATACGCGCCAACCCCGGATCACGCATCCGTGAGCGGCGACCGTTGCCCATCCCCCGCTACGTCATTCGCCATGACGAGTCCCGTCGCCGCTTCCGCTCCCGCCGCTCAACCCGCGCTGACGCCCGCGACCGCGACCCCGGTGGGCGCTGGTCGGCTCGCGCAGATTCTTCAGGAGCTGCTGACCGCAACGGCGCGATTGCGTGGCGACCGCCAGCCGGTCCCTGATGCCGCCGCGTTTCGATCGCAGCTGCTCGAGCTGGTTCGCCGCGCCGACCAGGAGGCTCAGAGTGCCGGCTTTCCGACTGCCGACTCGCGCCTCGCGATCTTCGCGGCTGTTGCACTGCTCGATGAGTCTGCGCTGAACGCGCGACAGCCCGCGCTCGCCGACTGGGCGCGGCGTCCGCTGCAGGAAGAGCTCTTCGGCGGCCACATGGGTGGCGAGTGGTTCTTCCAGCACGTCGAGCAATTGCTGGCCCGACCCGACTCGCCGGTGCTCGCCGACCTGCTCGAGGTCCATCACCTCTGTCTCCTGCTCGGCTTTCGTGGTCGCTACGGCGCGGACGATCGCGGCGCGCTGCACGCCGTCGCGTCGCGACTCGGCGAGCGCGTATCGCGGATGCGCGGTGCGCCGGGAGATCTCACCCCCAGCTGGCGCCCGCCTAACGACGCAGTGGCGGGCCGCGATCCGTGGATCGCGCGTCTCACGATCGGCCTGATCGCGAGCGTCGTGCTCGCGGCGGTCCTCTGGGGCGCCGGCACCTTGTCGCTTCGCGGATCCGCGCAGAACCTCGACGCACTGGCTCCCCCGCGCGCTGCAACGAGCTGACAGCCAACGGCAGCCGGCCGACCACGCTTCGATCACGCTTCTCCTTCGTCGTTTTCGCCACACCGACGCCTGACGCCCCATGGCTCGCAGCAAATCGACTCGCTGGTACGCCGCTCTCGCCGTTCTCCTGGCGTTCGTCCTCCTCGCCTGGCTTCTCGGCGGGGTGCTCACGCTCTCCGACGGCGAACGCGTCGCGTTGCGTGTCGGGCTCCTGGTGCTCGGACTCGTAGCGGCTGGTGCACTGCTCTGGTTCCTTCGTCCGGTCGACGAGCCGGTCGTCGCGGCTGGCCCCGGACGCGACGACGCACTCGCCGCGGTCGCCGCGGCGCGAGCGCGACTCCCTCGTGGCGCCTTCGACGCCAAGCCGATCGTGCTCGTCCTCGGCTCCCAGGGCAGTTGCAAGACGACCGTCGTTACGAATTCGGGAACCGATCCGCAGGTGCTCGCCGGTGATGCGCCCACAACGAAAGGCGATGTACCGGCGTCTACCGCTGGCGCGAACCTCTGGCTCGTGAGGGACGCCGTTCTCGTCGAAGCCGGTGCGCCCGTCCTGACCGACGCAAACCGGTGGCGTAAATTCGTTCGCACGCTTCGCGCGCCGCGTCTCGCCGCCGCGTTCGGCCGAGGGTCGGCCCCTCCGCGCGCGGCGGTCGTGTGCGTGAGCACCGATCTGTTCTACTCGGGCGGCGCCGGCGAGCACCTCGAGGGGCTCGCGAAGCTGATGCGCGACCGGCTGAGCGAAGCCGCGCGGGAGCTCGGCGTGGCGATGCCGGTGTACGTGCTGTTCACGAAAGCCGATCGCATTCCGCACTTCGAGGACTGGGCAGCTCCGTTCACGACCGACGAGATCCGCGCGCCCGTCGGGGCTGCGCTCGCGTTCGACAGCGCCGCGACCCAGACGGGCGCCGCCCGCTCGCGAGCAGTGGGCGGATACGCGGAGCGGATGTCGCCGCAGATCGACGCCGCGATGGCCGGGATCGTCGCGGCGCTCGCGAATCGTCGCGTGCAGCTGCTGAGTCGCGAGAGCGTGGCCGAGCGGCGTCTCACGGGCTACGAGTTGCCGCGTGAGCTGGGGAAGCTGGCGTCGCCGTTGTCTCGTTTCCTCGTCGAGCTCTGTCGCCCGATGCACCTCGGCGTGAGCCCGCAGCTGCGTGGATTCTATTTCGTCGGCGCGCGCCCCGTCGTGCTCGCTGACGTCGCGGCGCCGGTTGCTGCGCGCGCACAAGCGGCGCCGGCTGTTGCACCCGATGCGACGCGCGTGTTTGCGTCGGCGGGGGTCGCGGCGGCCGCGGCGCCGCAGACGTACACGCGTCCGGCGTCGCGTCGCGTGCCGCAGTGGGTATTCCTCGACCGACTGTTCCCCGAGGTCGTGCTCGCGGACCGCGGGGCGGCGGCGGCCGCTCGCGGTGGCATGCGCGTGGCGCATCTCCGCCGTGCGCTGCTCGGCGTCGGCATTGCGGCGGCGCTCATCGTTGCCGCCGGGGTGACGCGATCCTGGCTCGGCAACCGGTCGCTCGCGAACCGCCTAACGACTGCGGCGTCGGGGGTCGCGGCGTTGCCGGTGGTCGCGACGCCGGGCGGTGCGGTGACGTTCCCGTCAGTCGACGCGCTCGGCCGACTGGAGACGCTGCGCGCGACGCTCGACACGGTCCGTCAGTTCACGGCCGGTGGCGTGCCGCTGCGACTGCGGTGGGGGCTGTGGCGTGGCGACGAGCTCCTCACGGGTGGACGTCGCGTCTGGCTCGACGGGTATCGCCGCCAGCTGCACGAGGCGACGTGGACCGCGCTGGTCGATTCGCTGAAGACGCTTCCGGCGCTGCCACGACCGACCGACGACTACGGGCGTGATTACGGCATGCTCAAGGCCTATCTCGTGATGACGAACGAGGCGCCGCGGAGCACACCCGAGTTCCTCGCGCCGGTGATGCTCACGAGCTGGGCGCGCGGGCAGGCGCTCGACGCCGATGTCACCGCGCTCGCTCGCCGGCAGTTCGAGTTCTATGCGACTGAGCTCGCCCGCGAGAATCCGTGGCCACAGGCGGCGGATGCCGGCATCGTGCGTCGCTCGCGCGATTTCCTGCGCCGGTTCTCCGGTGCGGACCAGATCTACCAGAGCATGCTCGCACAGGCGACGAAGGCGGTGCCGGCGGTGCGGTTCGCCGATGTCGTCCCGATGGCGCCGGGGATCGTCGCCGCACCCAGCGAGGTTCCCGGCGCGTTCACGTCTGACGGGTGGGCGCAGATGGAGAACGCCTTCCAGAACGCCGATCCGTATTTCGAGGGAGAACGGTGGGTGGTGGGTGATTCGACCGCCGCGCAGACGCAGGACCGTGACGCGGTGCTGGCGGAGCTGCGCCGCAGGTATCGCAGCGAGTACGTGCAGCGGTGGCGCGCGTTCGTCCGGGCGACGTCGGTCGTTCGCGCGAGTGTCGCCCGCGACGCCGCGCAGAAGCTCGGCGTGCTTGGCGGCGCGCAGTCGCCGCTGCTCGCGACGCTCGCGCTCGTCGCACGGAACACGGCCGTGGATTCGGTCATGTCGGCCGCGTTCCAGCCCGTTCATGCTGTGACGCCACCCGGCTCGCCTGACAAGTTCGTGTCGGATGCGAACCAGCAGTACGTCAACGGGCTCGTCGGACTGCAGGCGGCGCTGGAGCAGGTGACGAACATGCCGCCGGTGATCGACACGGCCAGTGCCGTGGCCGTCGCCCAGGCGGCACAGCAGGCGTTAGGCCCCGTGGCGCAGGCGAAGGTCGCCGCGCGTCAGCTCGCGCAGAAGTTCGTGGTGGATACGGCGGCGATCCAGGTCGGCCAGCCCGTCGGCGTCCTCCTTCTCGCCCCGATCGACGGGGCCGAGGGTGTGCTTCGTCAACTCGCGGCAACGAGAGCACCGACGAGGCGGCCCGTCGTCGCCGCAGGCGGCGGTGGCGGAGGCGGCGGTGGCGGCGGGGGTGGTCCCGCGCCCGCTGGAGGTGGTGGCGGCGGGGAGATTCTCAATGACCTCGGACGCGCGCTGTGCACGAACATGGGGCCGCTGCTCGCGAAGTATCCGTTCAATCCCGACGCGACGGCCGAGGCGCAGATATCGGACGTCGCCGCGGTGTTGGCGCCGGGGACCGGGGCGTTCTGGGCGTTCCATCGCGAGCGGCTCGACCCGCTGATGGAGAAACAGGGCGCGCAGTGGGTCGCGAAACCGAACGCACCGATCGCACTCTCGCCGGCCTTCCTCGGCTTCTTCAACCGCGCCGCCGCGGTGTCTGCCGCGTTGTTCGGCGGCGCCGCCGAGCCGCGCGTCGTGCTGACTGCACGCGGTGTCGTGACGGAGCAGGTCGCGCAGGTCACGCTCACGCATGGTACGTACGTGGCGCGCTTCAATCGTGATACGCCGCCGGCGCAGTTCGTGTGGCCGCCGCAGTCGGGGCGCGATGCGCGTCTGATCGCGCGCATCGGACGCCGTGAGCTGGTGATCGCGGAGGCGACCGGCGACTGGGCGCTCTACCGTATCGTCTCTCGTGCGACGAAGGTCGACGGCGGTGGCAGCGCGATTCGCGCCGAATGGACGACGCAGAACGCGGGCGGCGTGCCGGTGGCGGTCGAGTTCGCGTTCACGGGTGGGGTGCCGGTGCTTCAGAAAGGAGCGTTAGGCGGAATCAACTGTGTTCCGCAAGTCACGAGGTAGTCATAGCCGCGGCGTGGTAAGCGATCAACCATCAGCTGACCGGCGTGCCTGGCATCGTTCGAAGGTGGTGTCGGCCCGACGTCAACTCACGACCAGTGACGAGTCATCAGTTATCAGTTTGATCAGTTATCAGTTTGATCAGTTATCAGTTTTGAGTTTTGAGTTTTCAGTTTTCAGTTTTCAGTTTTCAGTCTTCAGTAGTGAGGACGTTCTCGGCCGAGGGGGGCGTCCCGCCACTCGGCCTTCTTAGCCAATCAGCCATCAGCCCTCAGCCCTCAGCCCTCAACGAGCTGATGGCTGATGGCTGATGGCTGATGGCTGATTGCCGCGTCGTCAGACGCCGGGCACCTGAGTGCACGCGTTCGCCGGCTGCGGGTTACGCGCCAGGCACTCGTCCGCCGGATACGGCACGTACGGGAAGATCCTGTGCGTCGGGAGCGCCTTGTCGAGCGTGGCGAGGCGATTGAACCGCCGCGCATCCCACCAGCGGTGCCCGAACTCGAAGAAGAGCGAGTAACGGCGGTTGTACAGCAGTTCGGTCGTGAAGTCGGCGTCGCTGCTCGCCGTCGTCAGGGCCGTCGCCGCGAGCCCGCCCGAGTTCGTGCGGATGAAGTTGATGTCCGAGATCGCCCCGGCCTTGTCGCCCGTGAACCAGCGCGCTTCGGCCCGAATGAGGATGAGCTCCTCGTTCCGGATGATCGCGATTGGTGAACTGGCGCTCGTGTACAGCGTGTTCCGGAGGTTCGAGCTCACGCCCTGCTGCGTCAACGTCGTCGTCGATACCGCAGCCTTCGACGAGGCGCGAAGGTCAGGACTATTATCCGGCCGGCGCTGCGCGTCGTTGAGAAAGGACGGGACGACGACCAGCGCACGAGGGGTAGCGTCGAAGTTCCCGTTCACCGCATCGCCGGATGCCGAGCTGAACACGTTGTACGCGCCAAGGTCGAGCGTCGCGCGTGAGCCGCTGCTCGTGTTGATGAACGATTCGGTGAGCGACGTCAGTACGCTGGAATAGTTTCGCGTGTACGTCTCCACCCGCGCCTTGAGCGCGCGGTTGAACCGGAGGAACGTCGACGGCGTGGTGAAGCCGGTAAAGCCCGAGTGAAGCAGAAACGGAAACGTCGAACCTCCGGCATTGAGATGCGTCTTGCCTTCATCGAGGAGCTGCACGATGTGCGCAAACACCTCGGCCTTCGGCACGATCGGCGCAGGCTCACCCCCACCGGTCGTGGCACTCACCTCGATGGGCAGTCCGAGCTCGTCGCGCACGAGTGCCTGGCCGAGGAACATGTACGCCTGCATCGTCTTCACGTAGCCGCGGATCGCTTCCTTCTGGGCGGCGGTCAGGCTCTCGAGCTGCTCGGTTGCCGTGAGGATGGCTTCGCCGGCACGAATGCCGCGATAGGCGGCGCCGAAACTGAATTCGATGCCAAACCCACCCGGCTCGAGCGGGCCGACGAGAAAGCCGTTGACGTTGCGCGGCTCCGACGGGTCGAGGTTGTAGATCTCACGCCCCATGATTCCGGCGCCCTGGGAGTACGTGAGACCGCGAATCGTGATGAGCAGCCCCTGCGCCGCGGTCGCCACCGTCGCCGCGGTGGGGTTCCCGGTGAGCTGGTCGATGCTGGGGTTGTTGGTGTTGGTGACGTCGACCGCCTTGCACGACGCGATCAACGTTAGGCAGGCCGGGAACAGGGAACGGAACATCGGGCCTCGGGGCCCGCGACGCGGGACGCGGCGTCTCGCCTCCGACGCTCCGATTGCCGATTCTGCCGGTCCGCCTGCGGCGGGGACGCGCCCGATTCCCGACGACCGCGCGCGGTCGGTATCTATGATGGCACGCATCTCAGAAACCAAGATTGAGGTTGACCCAGAAGCTGCGGCTCGCGGGATACGCCGCCAGCTCGCGGTTGCGCTGCAGGTTGTCGTTCCCCTGGCCGAAATTCGTGAACTCCGGGTCGCCGCCACGGTACGGGGTCCACCAGTAGAGGTTCCGGCCGCTCACGTTGAGCTGAGCCTCCGTCACACCGTTCAGGCCGCGGACTCTCGCGAGCCACGACTGCGGAATTCGTGCGCCTAACGTTACCTCGCGGATCTTCGTGAACGACGCGTCCTGGTAGTACACCCGCGTCACGTTGCGGTACACACGGACCCGCTGGTCGCCGAGCTTCTCGCCGCTCGTCGTCACGACGTCGAAGTCGCGCGAATTGCCGCCGAGGTCGTAGTGACGCCACGTGCCCGCCGCCAGCATGCCGCCCTGCTGACGGTCGATGAGCACGTACGCGCTCAGTGCCTTCCACCGGAAGTCGTTCCCGATACCGATCGTGTAGTCCGGGTTGCCGTCACCCATCACGACCGGCACCACCTGGCCAACCCGCAGGCCGACCGAATCGCGCCCGTCAGGCGTCTTCCCGGCGATGCGCACCGTGTCGTTGCCGATGAGCTGCGTCGGCGACTTGCCCTTCTCGATGCGCACCGCCCCCACCTGCGCCGTGCTGAAGAGGAACGGCGGCACCGGCAGCTCGAGAATCTTCGCGCGGTTCATCGCGAAGTTGATGCGCGAGCTCCACTGCACGCCCGCAAACGGTCGCGGGATGATGTTGATCGAGCTCTCGAGGCCACGCACCCGCATGAGCCCGCCGTTGAACCGCTCCGAGCCGAGCCCGGTCGACGGCGGCAAAGTACGGTCGAGCAACAGGTCGGAGATGCGGCGCTCGAACGCCGTCAACTCGACGGTCGCCTTGTTGCCGAACAGGGCGAGGTCCACACCGGTCTCGTACTCGCGCTGTCGTTCCGGCCGCAGGTCCGGCGACCCCGCGCTCGTGCCGATCTGGAAGCCGCCGATGCCGCCGATGTTGCCGGAGGTCAAGTTGGTGAACTTCTGGCCGAACGTCGGCTGGTTGCCCGACTCACCGACGGCGACGCGAATCTTCGCCTCGTCGACCCACCCATCGATGACGTCCGTGAAGCGGTACGACGCCGACGCCTTCGGATAGTAGTGGTACTTGTCCGGGTCGCCGTTGTTCGTGCTGCGGTCCGCGCGGATGCCCGCCGTGAGGAGCAACCGCTCGCGCCACAGGAACTCGTGCTGCGCGAACATCCCGAAGTCCTCGACGCTCTCGGCCTGCTCATCGAGATCGCGCCGCGTACCATCACGGAGATTCGGGAGACCGCTCAAGAGGTTCTCGCTCACCGTACGCGAGACGTCGAGGTCGCGCGTCTCATACTGCGTGCCGATGGACGTCGTGGCCGTGAACGATCCGCCCGCCGGCGTGAACACGTGCACGCCGTTCAGGTTCAGATTCTTGTTGATGTTCTGGCCGTAGGAGAGGCCGTTCAGGCCGGCAAAGCCGTCGTTAGGCTCGAAGTACAGCTCCGGCGGCGAGAAGACGAAGTTCTTCTGGTTGAACACGTCGAGACCCCCGACGCCGAGGAACCGCACCGTGTTTCGCGCCGTGGTGTACGCTTCGTACGTCAGGCGCCCCGATGAGATCGACCGCCACACCGTCTCCTCGTTCTGGAACAGGTCGATCGTCTGGAACGGGTTGCTGTTGTGGAAAGGCGACCGTGGATAGCTCCCGTCCGCCTGCTTTCTGAGGTCGAGCCAGCTCGGAATCTTCGTGATCGTGTAGTAGATGCTGTTGCCGGCGTTGTCGTTGCCGAACAGCCCGCGATCGTTGTTGTTCCGCAGCACCTCGCCGTTGATCGACGCCGTCCACCTCCGGCCGAAGTTCTGGTCGAGGTTCACGCGCAGAGTCTGCTTGCGCGCGTACGTGTTCTTGACGACGCCGCCGTCGTACTTGAGCAGTCCCGACAGGAGGTAGCGCGTCTGCTCGTTGCCACCGGTGACGCTGAGCGACGTTTCCCAGTTGAGAGGATTCTCGCCGAAGACCTCTTCCTCGTAGTCGATCTGCCGATTCGGGTCGAACAGCTGATCGACCGCCGCGCGCTGCGGCGTGCCGGCGATCGGCGCGAACACCGCGTACGCGTCCTGGATGGTCTGGAAGCGACGCGAGCCTTCCTTGTACGCCAGGTCGGCCGTGCCCGCACCGGTCCGCAGCGTGAACTGCGGGCGGCCGCCTCGACCGCGCTTGGTCGTGATGAGAATGACGCCCGCTGACGCCTTGGACCCGTAAATCGCTGACGCCGCAGCACCCTTCAGCACCTCGACGCTCTCGATGTCGTTAGGGTTGATGTCGGCGATGCGGTTGACCGGGCTCTCCTGGCTCGCGACGGCAATCGACGTCGCCCCGGACGCGCGCGTGACGCGGTTGATACCCGGCGCAATACCGATGTCACTCGTGACGACGCCGTCCACGACGTAGAGCGGGTTCGCCGTGCTCGTGAGCGACGTGATGCCGCGAAGCCGAATGCGGTTGCCACCGCCCGGCGCGCCGGTGTTCTGCTGGATCTGCGCCCCGGCCACCTTCCCCTGCAGCGCATTCTCGATGCTCGTCGCCGGCACCTTCGCGACTTCATCGGCGCCAACCGATGCCACCGAGTTCGCGAGGTTGCGCCTCGATATGCCCGTCGCGAGCCCCGTGACGACGACCTCCTCGAGCTTGAGTGGGTCGCGCGCCATCGTGATCGTCACCGTGTCCTGATTCGCGGCGACGGGGACGTCCTGCGGCGGGAACCCGATCCGCCGAACCGTCAGCGTGATCGTCTGCGCGGGCGCGATCAGCGTGAACGTGCCGTCATCGCGTGCGAGCGTTCCGGTGGTAGTGCCCTTGACCTGCACCTGCGCGCTCCCGATCGGCGCGTTGGTGCCGGCCTCGACGACGCGACCGGTGACGGTCCGCGTCTGAGCGAGAGCAGAAGTGCTCGCGAGCAGAGTCATCGCGAGCGCGGACAACAACGTATACCGCATACGCCTCCTCGTGAAAGTGCTGCCTAACCAGAGTGCCAGTGACGTGTGGCGCCTGCGTCGGCTATCCAGGTCACGCTAGGGAGCGTCGCGACAGCGTCAAGCCGCGTGGGACCAAGTGTGAGTGGCTTGACGCAGGCGACCGCAACACAAGCCAGGCTGACGATAGCCTGGCCAGGACAAACCGCCAGGTCTCCACTCGGCCGTCGGCACTCGACGTCAGCACTCGGCCCGGTCGAGTGCCGACGGAAGCGCTCATGTGTCGTATGCTCAGCGTTCAGCGCAGAGTCGAGCGCGGAGTGCTCTGGTTGAAGGCCGTGTCATTCCGAGCCCGGTACCCACGTAGCGGGCAGATGAGGATTCGCGGTCGTCCCGCCCCGAAGGTCGTCCTGACCTCAGGCTTTGTATCCTGAGCGACAGGCACCTTGACGTCCTGAGCCGACACGCACTGTGTCATCCTGAGCCGTCAGGCGAAGGATCTTCGGGGTCCCGACTGAGGGCCTTTTATGAGGGGTGATGAAGATCCATCGCTGCGCTCAGGATGACAACGCGGCCTACCCGATGCCCGCGACTGCTCGACGTCGCGCCTTCGGCCCTTCGCTCGGAACGACAGTCTTCGCACTCGGCTCTCAGACGGGCCAACGAGTCATCGGCGACGCCGAGCGTAGATGCTATCCCACGCCGCGAGCGCGGGCTTTGGGCGCAGCTGCATGTCCACCATCCCGAGCGCGGCGAAGAGCGGCAGGATCGATCCCGGCGGTTGAGGAATCGCCGCGATGTCGAGATCGGTGAACGTCAGCTGAAACACTGCGCTGGCGTTCACCGACTCGAGCAGTTCCGCCTGACGGTGCAGATATCGCGCTTGCTCCTCGCGCGAGGACTCGAGCCCGGGCACGGACGCCGACGTCCATCCACCCTCGACGACCATGACGGGAAGCGCCTGCGTTCCGACGACGCGACTATAGTAGTCGTCGGGAAGATCCTCGGGGTTCGGATACCCGGCGAGATACGGATACGATGAGAGACCAAGCGCGCCGATGAACGGGAAATCGCGCAGATCCTGCTCGATCCCGACGAACGCGCCGTGCGTGCCCGCGAGTCGCCCCCACGCCGTCTCGACCTGTACGCTCACGTAGACCGGCGTCGTCGCGCCGCGAGCGCGGAGCTCGGCGACGGCGTCGGTCGTCATGCGGACGATCGCGTCGTAGACGGGTCGAGGCGCGGCGGCACGGATGAGATTCGTCTCAGCGGCGAGACCGAGGTACATGGGCCTAACGACGTCGGCGATGGCGACGACGTAGTCGCGGTACAGGCGCTGAATCGCCGGTTCGGTGATGCTCCGCCCCGCCGCGACGAGCTCCGGCGCCTCACGATCGCGCGCGAGGCCGTTCGTGACGTCGAGCATGAGCACGATCGGCAGGTTGTGCCCGCGGTAGTAATTCGCGAGCTCGAGCGCGTTCGCTCGCGCGGCGTTCGTCGCGGACATGCCCGACAACATCGCCGCCCACTGCACATCGACGTGCATGATCGCGGCGTCGGCGCGCGTCCTCCACATGTCGAGGCTCGCCACCGCGGTTGCCTGGTTCGGCGACGGCGGGATCGCCGAGAAACCCATCCGAAAGCTCCGCGTTTCCGTTGGGGTTTCGGCGGTTGGAGCTCGCTCACAACCAGGCAGCACCACGGCGATGCACACGATCGCACACAGGTGGCTGAATGCTCGGGCGGGTCGCTGGGTCACGCTGGCGGGTGAACGGCTCTCGGCTGGAGGGATCGGCGCTCGACTCTGCGCTGAACGCTCAGCCGCTGCGCTCAGCCCACGGGCTTCCCGCTCATCTCGCAACCAGCGTCACCGAGCGACCGGCCCGAGCCACCAGCCACAGTCGAGGTTATCGGGCAACTCGTCTGACTCCTTGTGCCACCATCAGCACGACTGCAATCGGAAAGAGGACGTGATACAACCCTTCGTGAAACCCGAGGAAAACCCAGCCGATGAACCACGCCAGGAAGATGATGAACCCGAGAATGCCGAGAATCCCAATGCGGTCGAACATGGCACCTCCTGCTGCGAGCTGCGGCTGTCTGGCGGCGAGCGGAAACGCGGCGTCGCGCGTACCTACGCTGGGTGCCGAACCGACCGGCGGCAAGAGACAGCAAGTCCTTGTTCATGCCGGTACTGCAGGCTAATTCGAAGAGGCTGCGCTACTTGAGCGCCGTTTTCATCGCTCGACGGAGGGTATTCACGCCATGACGCAACAGTCAGCGCCGGGTCGTCCGGCCGTGCTTTCGCTCGTCCTCGCGGCGGTCGCCGTTTTCACCACGACCACTGCGCCGGCATCCGCGCAGCAGACTCGTGCGGCGGAAAGGGATCGCGGCACGACCGAGCGCCCTGCACAGCCGCGCCGGCCCGTGAAGGTCAATCAGCCGCGCGCCGAGTCGCTCTACGTGAGCACGGACCCGGCGGATCACCCGCAGCGCGACTTCGAGCGCGACATCGCATCGAAGGCCCGGACCGACAGCATCTACGCCGCGCGCAGCCGCGGCGTCATGGAGTTCACGAAGATCAAATACCGGAGCGGCGCGGGGGACATCGACGTGCCCGCGTATCTGTTCGCGCCGCTCAACAAGCGTGGCGCGCGCGGACACGCGGCGATGGTCTGGGTGCACGGCGGCGTGCACGGCGACTGGGGTCCGACGATGCTCCCGTTCGTGAAGGAGGCTGTCGAACGTGGATACGTGATCATCGCGCCGGACTACCGCGGCAGCAACGGCTACGGCGCCGCGCACTACAACGCGATCGATTACGGCGGAAAGGAAATCGACGATGTGAAGGGCGCCTACGACCACCTCAAGACGCTGCCGTACGTCGACTCCGACCGCATTGGCGTGATGGGGTGGAGTCACGGCGGCTTCATCGCGTCGCATCTCGTTATGCGCGAGGAGACGCCGTTCAAAGCGGCTGCCGCTATCGTCCCCGTCACGAATCTCATCTTCCGACTCGGCTTCAAGGGTCCGAGCTACCAGCGCAGCTTCGCGACGCAGGCGG
>Ga0075430_100001286_pt1 | contig 20237 bp, 18 predicted proteins | sample RhiMetdeltSRZDD4_FD_75294 | JGI IMG/M metagenome (GOLD analysis project Ga0075430, IMG submission 75294) | Populus rhizosphere microbial communities from Tennessee, USA - Rhizosphere MetaG P. deltoides SRZDD4 | ecosystem: Host-associated > Plants > Roots > Rhizosphere > Soil | place: USA... | reverse complement strand
GCGAAGGCACGTCGATGTCGGTGACGATGTCACCGGACCGTCGAACGCTTGCGATTGATCTGCAGGGATCCATATGGACGTTGCCGGCCGCCGGTGGTGTCGCGCGTCAGGTGACCGACGCCTACAACGACGCACGGCATCCAACGTTTTCGCCCGACGGTCGCACCATTGTGTTTCAGGGATATCGCGCTGGTGGCTACGACATCTGGGCGATTTCGCCCGACGGATCGAACCAGCGCCAGCTGACGACCGGCCCTTTCGACGATCGCGAACCGGCGTGGTCTCATGATGGGACTCGCGTGGCGTTTTCGTCGGATCGTGGCGAGTCGATCAGCGCCGGACAAGCGGGGACCGGCAACTACAATGTCTGGATTCTGGACGTTCGTTCGGGCGCGCTGACGCAGGTCACGAATGATCGTGCCGACGACTTCATGCCGACATGGTCGCCAGATGACCGGGAGGTCGCGTTCATCTCGACGCGAGCCGGCGGACAGACGATCTGGTCGGTTACGCTTGCTGGCGGCGCCGAGCGACGGATCTCCGCCGAGGGCGTTCGTGCCGACGCTCCATCGTGGGGACCGGGCGGCCAGATCGTATATCACTCCACCGCCGGCATCGGCAGCCAGCTCGAGATCGAGGGCCGCGGGCTGACGGGTGAAGAGAACGCCTTTCCGTTCAGGGCCGCGTGGGCGTCGGCGACTGAAATCGTCTACGTCTCCGATGGAAAGATCCGCCAACGCTCAGTCGCCGGCGGCGACTCGCATACCATAGAGTTCTCGGCCACGCTCCCGGTAATGGCCGCGCGTCCGCCAAGGGCGGTTCCATCCAGGCCCCAGGCCCCAGTCCCCACACCCGCCAAGGGCATACTCAGCCCGGCCATTTCCCCTGACGGCAAGTCCGTCGCGTTCGCCGCATTGGGCGACCTCTGGCTGATGCCGATCGGCGGAAAGCCGGAGAACCTGACGAAGGACCGTTTTCTCGATACGGAACCAGCGTGGTCCGCTGACGGAAAGTTCCTCGCGTGGTCGACGGATCGAGGTGGACAACTGCTCGACCTGTGGATCCGCGACATGTCCAGTGGACAGGTCCGCCGCCTGACGAGTACCGAAGGCTCGGCGATGGGGGCCGCATGGTCACCGGACGGCCGACGGATTGCCTTCCTGAATGTCGATGGTGTGTGGCGTCGGGCGAGCGTGAACGTGGTCGACGTCACGACGGGGACGGTCACCCAGGTCCACGCTCCGCTCTTCGGTCCCGGGAACCCGTCGTGGTCGAAGGACGGCAGCCGTGTCCTTGTCGCCGCGTTGACACCGTATTCGGGCCGGTTCCGCGAAGGCACGAACCAGGTGCTCTCGATCTCAACGTCAGGTGGCGACTCCTCGTGGTTCACTCCTGTTGCACACCAGGGCATCGACTCGCGCGTGGGTAACGGGCCTGTGCTCTCCCCCGATGGCTCAGCAATGGCGGTGGTCTACGCTGGAAAGCTGTCCCTCATCGCGACGGGGGCCTCAGGTGCTCCGACAGGTGCCCCGCGCCGCCTGACGAGTGACATGGCATACATGCCCACCTGGACCGCGGATTCAAAGGCGATCCTGTACCAGTCGATGGACAAGCTCCGGATCGTGGATGTCGCAACGGGAACCTCGCGCGATGTTCCCATGCCACTCACATACACACCCTCGGCGCCATCAGGCACTTACGTCATTCACGCCGGGCGGCTCGTCGACATGAAGGGCGACTCGGCGCGCGCCAACATGGATGTCGTCGTCAATGGCAACCGGATCGAGTCGGTCGCGCCTCACGCGGCGTCCGTGCACGGCGGCTTGCGCGTCGTTGACGCGAGTTCACAGACCGTCATGCCCGGCCTGATCGAGTACCACTCGCACATGCAGAAGGACCTGGGCGAAGCCCACGAACGTGCCGCGCTCGCGTTCGGGATCACGACGGTGCGAAGTCCGGGGAGCACGCCATACGAAGCGGTCGAGGACAAGGAAGCCGTCGATGCCGGTGTCCGCGTCGGGCCGCGCGTGGTGGCCGCCGGCTACCTCATGGAATGGCAACGCGTCTACTACAAGATGGCCGTGGCGATCGCCGACTCCGCACACCTCGAGCTGGAACTCGCGCGCGCGCGCGCGCTCGGACATGAAGTGCTCAAGGCCTACGTCCGCATGCCCGACCTCCAGGCAAAACGGGTCGCGGAGTTCGCGAGGGCCTCTGGTTCGATGACGTCGTCATCGCACGAGGTGTACCCGGCGGCGCTCTCGGGGCTCGATGGCACCGAGCACACCACCGGCACGAGCCGCCGCGGGTTCTCGCCGAAGGTGGCCACGTTGAACCGGAGCTACGATGACGTCGCGCAGCTCTGGGGACGGTCCGGCATGACCTTCACGCCCACGTTGGCGTTAGGCGGCGGCACGTTGACGCGGATGGTCGCAGCCGACACGACCCTCCGGACCGACGACCGCTTCGGTCTGTACCCGTCATGGCTGGGCAACCAGGTCACCGGCGGTGGGCGGGGCGGCGCACGCGGCGGCGGTGCTGGTCGCGGCGGCGCCGCCGGTGGTGCAGGCCGTGGCGGTCGCGGCGGTGGTGCGGCCACCCAGGGCGCCATCGACGCCATGATCGTGAACGCCCAGAACGCCGGCGCCCGAGTGGTGGCGGGGACTGACACACCCAATGCGGCGAACGTCCAGGCCGAGTTGATCGCGTACGTCGCCGCCGGCATGACGCCGTACCAGGCACTCAAAACGGCGACGGTCAACTCTGCGCAGGCATTGAGCCTGAACGTCGGTACCATCGAACCCGGCCGTCTCGCGGACCTGGCGATCGTGGAAGGCAACCCGCTCCAGGACATCTCGGCGACCTACCGCGTCGTGCAGGTCATCGCCAACGGCCGGGTGTTCGGGAAGGCGGAACTCGTCAGGGGCGCGTTCACGCCATAGCCCTGCCCCGCACCATCCGTCCCTCAAACCATGCCTCCGTCTCCACTGTCATATAGAACACCGATAGGAGACAACCCCGGAGGCGATCGTGCAACGCAGTCGCATTGTTCTCGCGGCAATCCTGGTCTCGTTCAGTCCTTCGTCGATCGGTGCGCAGGCACCGTCGGCTGCCGAGGGCCGGCGCAACGACCTCGCCACCTTCCGGCGGGAGTTCTTCGCCGTCGACAGCTCCTATTCTCCTGAACGCCGGGCGGAAGCGAACACCCGGCTGTCGACGCTAGAGGGACAGGTCGCAACGACGAGCGCCGCGTCCTTCGAACTCGAACTGGCACGGATTGTCGCGCTGGCGGACAATGGTCACACGGCATCACCCGCATCACTGAGGTCGCGGCGCTACTCCCGCGTCCCGCTGCGTTTTGTCCCGCTCGGTGACCAGTTCTACGTGTTGCGTGCTGACGCTGCCTACGCGGACCTGTTAGGCGCCCGCGTGGTCGCGATCGACGGCAAATCGATTCGCGACGTCCGAACCGTCGCCCACACGTTGTGGGGCGGCACGCCTGCGTGGCGTGACCGACATGTTCCCTGGTTCATCGAATCGCCGGACCAGATGAAAACACTCGGCGTGGCGACCAACGCCGATGCGGTGACGTATCGGCTCGAGCTGCGCAATGGCCGAACGGTGGACCGGCGCGTCGTCGCTGCCCCGCCTGACGAGCGTCGCGAGTTCTGGGGGACGTCACGCTGGCTCTTCCCCGAGCCGCTCGATTCCGACGGAGATTCGTGGCGCATGTTCGCGCCGCGCGACCAGTCGCCGTGGGCGTTCCTCGAACCAGCGACCATGTTCCGGATCCGCCACGCTTCGGAACTGAACGCGGTTGTCGTACAGCTTCGCGCGAATCATGACGGGCCGGGCCAGACCATCGCGGATTTCCTGCGCACTGCCACGAACGAAATCCAGCGCGTGCGGCCGCAACACCTGGTGCTCGACCTGCGCACCAACGGCGGTGGGGACCTCAACAACACGCGCGATTTCGTGAAGTCGCTCCCGTCCCTCGTGCCGGGAAGGATCTTCGTCCTGACCAGTCCGTGGACGTTCTCCGCTGCGATCTCGACAGCCGGCTACCTCGAGCAGGCCGGTGGCGACCGGGTGACGATCGTAGGCGAAATGGTCGGGGACCGGCTCGAGTTCTGGGCCGAGGGACGGCTGGTCCGCTTACCGTATTCTGGAGCGGCCATGTCGTATTCGAGACAGCGCCATGATTACAAGACCGGCTGTCGGCCGTACACGGACTGCCACGGACCTGTCGTGCGCAACCCGATCAGCGTGAACACGCTGGCGCCCGACATCGCGGCGCCGATCACCATCGAATCCATTGTTGCCGGTCGTGATCCAGCGATGGAGGCGGTCGCGAAGGCCATTCGCGCCCCGTAATCACTCGAACTGATCAACCGATCGCGCGCTCCAGGATCCATCGCACCCCTGCCGCATCCACCCGGCGAGGATTCGGGAACGACATCGCGGTAATCAGTTCGGCGGCCACCGGAATGCCGTCCGCGGAGAAGCCGAGCGCGCCGAGCGGACGGATGCCGACCCGTCGCGACAGGTCAACCAGCGCCTGGGACGCGTCAGGCACGCCTAACGCGGCCGACATCCGTTGCATCACCTCCGGTGCCGACTCGGCGTTCCAGGCCGTCACCCAGGGAACGAGCGCGGCGTGCGCTTCGGCGTGGTTCAGCCCGAACCGCCCACCCATGACATGCGCCAGCTTGTGTTCCAGTCCCATGGACGTCATGTCGAGCGATCGGCCGGCGAGGTGCGCGCCGAAGAGGGCGTCGGACCGGGCGGCCGCATCACTGCCGGATTCGACCACGATGGGCAGGCTCGCCACCAGCCGCTTCAGCCCTTCCAGTGAGAAGAATGACGTCACCGCGCTGCGCTCCGGCGCATATTCGGCTTCCACGCAGTGTGCGATCGCGTTCATCCCGCTCGCGGCGCTGACCGCCGGACTCAGTCCGTAGGTGAGCTCCGGGTCGTACAACACGAGCTTCGGGGCGACCTCGATGTTGCGATACGTGCGCTTCATCGTGCCGTCGCTGTTCCCCCAGACGGCGGTCATCTCCGAGCCGGAATACGTGGTGGCGATGGCCGCCAGCGGCAGCTTCGTCTCATACGCCAGCGCCTTCCCCAACCCGATCGCCGAACCGCCGCCGAACGCCAGGAGTGAATCGGGACGGAAATGATCGAGCGCCGCTCTCGCGTCTGCGACGACTTCCAGGGGGACATGCAGTCGCGCGCCGTTGTATTCGCCGGCCAACCGGGCGCCTAACAATGTCAGGACGTCTTCACGATCCTCCATGCGCCCGGGAGTGGTCAGCAGCATGACCCGCTTCACGCCCATGCGTTCGAGCTCCTCGGCGATGCGCACCAGCGTGCCCATTCCGAAAACGACACGGACGTCGCGCGTCTCGTAGGAGAAGTTCATGTCGCCAGCTGGGCCAGCAGGTCGCGCGCGAATGATGCCTCGTCCTCGTTCACCAGGTGCCCCAGGCCGGGATAGATCCGCGTTGTCACGTCGGCGCCCATGTGCTGGAAGACGGCGGCGCTTTCACGAACGCGGGGTTCGGGCACGTGGGCGTCGACATCGCTGCACCCGAAGAACACGGGCGTCGACTGAAAGTCACCCTGCTCGCTCCACGTCGTGCCCGGCGGACCAATGAGCCCGCCGGAGAACGCGATCACGCCGCCGTAACGAGCGGGCCGGCGTTGTGCCGCGGTGCTCGCCAGGCACGCGCCCTGTGAGAAGCCAAGTATCACGATCCGCTCACCCGGAATCCCGGAGTCAAGGATTTCCTCGATGAGCGAGTGCACCACCGCGATGCCTGACGAGATGCCAGGCTCGTTCTCTTCCGTGGCCGACATGAAGCTCTTCGGGTACCAGGTGCCACCAGTCGCGGCGGGCGCGAGGTACGCGGCGCCGGGATGGCCGATTCGCGGCACGAGGTCAAGGATGTTCGCGGGTCCGGCGCCTCGACCATGGACCATCACCACGGCCACGCGCGCGCGGGCGATCGGCACTCCGGCAGTCGCGACGGGCTGTCCGGCGTGCGGGGGCAGCAGCGCGGTCACGACGCTTTCACGGTGGGAAGGCCGGCTTCGATCGACGCGCGCCGTGGCTCCTCCCACGGCGGGAGCTTGAGGGAAGTGCCGAGGTCCGGCACCGACTCATCGGCCGTGAACCCGGGCGGAATCGTGGCCACCTCGAACAGCACGCCGCCCGGTTCGCGAAAGTAAATGGACTTGAAGTACTGGCGGTCCATGACGTCGGTCACCTGCACTCCACGACGCCGCAATTCGCGCTGCACTTCGAGCTGCTGGTCGGGGTCATCGACCGCAAACGCGACATGGTGCACGGTGCCGACGCCGTTGATCCCGGCCCGGTCCGCGTCACGAACAATCTCCACCAGTCGACCCGGCGCGTCCCCGTTCACGGCGACGCGAAGGCCACCCTCGCGCTCGCCCACCACGGATGTTTCCATCAACTCGTTCATGAAGCCGAGCGTTTTCTTCGGCTCAGGCACCGTCAGCGTGACACTATGGATGCCGCGCAAGGCGCGGGCATCGTCGATGTCCTGCTTGCGCCACGGCGCGCGGGCGTCCGCCGTGGCCCCCACGAGCCGGATGGTGAGCCCGGATGGGTCGCGGAAGCGAATGGCGTCTTCACCGAACCCCGAATCTTCGGCCGTGAACGAGACGCCCGCGTATGACAGGCGATCGATCCAGAACGGGAGCGATCCCGCCGGCACGGAAAACGACGTGACCGTGATCTGCCCCGACCCGTGCGCTCCCTGCCTAACGCCCAACTGGCCGTACGGGAACGTGGTCATGATCGTTCCCGGCGTCCCCTTCTCGTCCCCGTAATAGAAGTGGTAGACGCGGGTGTTGTCGAAGTTGACGGTCTTCTTGACGAGTCGCTGCCCGAGGAGGCCGGTGTAGAAGTCGAGGTCGTCCTGGGCGTCGCTGACCGTCGCGGTCACGTGGTGCAGACTGCGGATCGGTTTGTCCATTCGCGGAAACTAGTCGGCGCGTTCGAGGGTCGCTCCCCCATCGAAACCGAAGCCGGTATCGCGCAGGTTGTCACGCATCACCGTGGAGGCGAACGTGAGGTCCGCGATGAATCGCTGCAGTTCCTGCTCGCGGGTCTCCTCGTCCTCGACTCGAAGGATGGACGACGGGTGAACTGTCGCCAGCACGCGTGGTGCGAGCGGAGACCGTAATATCCGGCCGCGTTCCTCCGTGACACGAAAGCTGGGACCCAGCAGGGCCTGCGCCGCGGTGGCGCCGAGACACACGACCAGTTCCGGCTCGACCGCCGCCAGTTCGGCTTCCAACCACGGACGGCACGCGCGAATCTCGTCCGCTTTCGGTTTCTGGTGAATCCGTCGTTTGCCACGCTCTTCCCAGCTGAAGTGCTTCACGACGTTCGTGAGGTATGCCGTTCGCCGGTCGATGCCCGCCCGCTCGAGCGCTTCATCCAGGAGCTGGCCTGCGGGACCGACGAAAGGTTTCCCGATCTTGTCCTCCCGGTCCCCGGGTTGCTCCCCGATGAGCATGAGGCGGGCGTGTTTCGCTCCCCGGCCAAAGACGGTCTGCGTACCTCGCTCCCACAGGCGGCAGGCGCGGCATGCCCTGGCGGCGTCGGCCGCCTCCTCGAGGCTGGTCTGGTGGCGCAGGACCGCATCGCGCCATTCGGCGGGTTCTGGATGCTGATCGCGAGACATCTGGGCCGCTCCGCGTTAGGCGTCCCGGGCGCCGGTGCCCGTGGGGGGTGGAAATGGGAAGCAGGAGAAAGGAATCGAGCGCGGCGTTCATACGGGTGCCTCGTCGTTCCTCCCTCCTGCTTCCACTTCCACCGTTCAGTTTACGGGTCCATGCCGGACCCGCTACGCAATAGGCCGCCGGCCCTGGATGACTCGTACCAGGAAGATGACGACCGCCACCACGAGCAACAGGTGGATCAGGCCACCGACGGTGTACGACGAAACCAGTCCGAGCAGCCACAACGCGAGGAGAATCACGGCGATGGTAAGCATCAGTTTCACTCCGCGAAAGTTGGTGCACGGGCCATCCCGCGCGATCTTCTTTACCCCGCTGTGTCCCTACCGTGCGGCGAACCGGACGTTATGCACGCACCAGACCGTTATGATCGGCGCGATGTACCGACGGCCACGGTTGTTGCCTGACGACTTGAACCGCGTCAATCAGGTACCTAGCGTACGGTCGAGTGCGCTCGCTCGAGAGTGAAACCCGTTACGGAGATTTTCCAGATGCGCAAATCGTTTCTTGGCCTTCTTCTCCTCACGTTGTTCGCGCTGCCGGGGAGCGCCCAGGGTAACCCGCAGACCCGGCAGGGTTTCTGGATCGGGTTCGGCTTGGGCGCCGGTTCGCTTGGGTGTGACGAGTGCGGCGACGAGCGTGAGTCGGGCGTAAACGGCAACCTGCGAATGGGCGGGACGCTCAGCCAGCGCCTTCTCATCGGCGGTGAGATCAATGGCTGGTCGAAGTCCGAAGGCGACGTGACGCTGACCGTTGGGAATGTTGGGCCGGTCGTGCTCTTCTACCCCAGCGCGAACGGCGGCTTTTTCCTGAAGGGCGGACTCGGACTCTCCACCACGTCCCTCGATTTCGGCACGGTAACCGTCGACGAGCAGGGCGTCGGCCTGACGCTGGGTCTCGGCTACGATGCTCGTGTTGGCCGCGGGTTCGCGCTCACGCCGTACTTCGACATCCTGACGAGCAGTTACGACGGCGGCAGCTTCAACCAGATTGCGTTCGGCCTGGGCTTCACCTGGCCGTGACCTAACGAGGGATCAGGGATCAGGGATTGGGGATTAGAGCGCCTGACTAATCCCCAAACCCTAATCCCTAATCACTGGTCCTCAGCCGCCGGTCGATCTCGTGGATCAGGGTCTTTCGCTGCCTGGTGTCCAGCTCGTACTCGCGAATCCGGCGTAACTGCTCCGGATTCAGGTCGTCCAGCCGCGCCTTGGCGCCGCGCACGGACAACTCGTTATAGCCGGGGATCGCCAGCTCACGATCGTCGCCAACCGGCCACGGCTCGCGCGCCGCCGAGTGAATGTGACGCTTGAGCTCTGCCCGGTCGACAATCTTGTCGGTTCCCACCACGCGCTTCTGCGCATCGTCGTCGGTCGGCAAGCCGTTCGGCAGGATGACTTCCTGGAAGCCGCCATTCCGCTCGAGGAACAGGTGCGGCATGTCCGTGAACGCCGGGTCGTCATCGAAGTCGACGAGGTAGAACTCACCTTCCTGGATCGTTCGCTCGCGCTCGTGGTCGGGATCCGAGCGCACCAGGATTTCTCCCTGCTGGCCGCCCACCCAGGCAAACCACATATCGTCACCCAGCACGAGAATCCGGTTCTGCCGCGGAGTCTGGAAGAGTGTGTATTTCCCGCGGCGTTGCAGGGTCGCTGTCATGACATCTCCCTCAGTGACCTGCCACCGGGCGCAGGTTACCACACCCAATAACGGCCATTGCGCTCGGGGAGCGGTGGACGTTCACCGAATAAGGAACTCCAACCGTTAGCGAAACCTTCACCTTGGCTGTCGCCTCACCAGCCTGGTCCGTTCCGACTCTGATGGGTACGTAGCTGCCTGCTTGGCCCAGAATGGCGCCTGAGCTGTCGCAGCCACCCGCGTGAACGTGCCACGGATGGGTATCGCCTGCCTTCGCGCCCTTGATCCGGATGACCACCATGAGGCTGTCACCGGATTGCGGACTCGCCGTCGCGGTTCCCGAAACGGTGGACCCATCCAGCGGCCGAATCGTCGCGCTCCAATCCTTGAAGGCCAGCGACAACACCGCGGGCGCGATCACCATCATGGCGCCAATGCCTGATTTGCGCCGAATCATGGCTCGTCCTCCTTCAACGTTCATCGAAGCACTACCCCGCGACGCGTGAAGGTTGCTCACGCACACGAGCGCGGCGTTGACGGCCAGGACGGTTCGCACGTGGACGCGGGCTTTGGCGTTAGCCCGGGGGATAGTCCCGACTGTCACCGGTGGGATGGAGAAAAATCCATCGCGCGGGGAATGTCGCGATCGCTTCGGCGCTCCAATACTGTCGCCACCCAGCGGCTCTGCCGTGACGACGTCCAGCAAACAAATCGTGTAGGGAGAGAGACCCCATGTCCATTCCAGAAGAGCGCCTGCCGGATGAAGACGAATCGTTCGAAGATCCGACTAACGAGATCGAATCACCGGACATGATCGTCGAGGATGAACAGGAGTCGCTGGAATCGGCTGAGGCGGACTACACTGCCGAAGAAGTTGATGAGGACGACGAGGGCGTCGAGCGCGATACGGCTGGCTTTGGTTTCGGCGATCCAGCGGACTGAAGAAAACCGAGCGGAAATAATGCACTTCGGGCCGGACCCCGGAGTGCATGCAGGTTGAGCGGATAAGCAGAACGAGCGGACTGAAGTGCGGCTCAATGCCGCTGAACAATAGAAACGGCGGCTGTGCCGCCAGCAGGGCATGCGCGGTTCGCGCGTATCGCGCAGCTCAACGTGGTTGTGGGAGACCACGGCTGGTGACTCAGTCGTCGTTTTCTATTGCCCCTACCTCCTCTGGCTGATGTAGAAGTGGCCCTGATGCGGAATGCAATCGAATGGACGCAAAGGTCATGTTCACAACACGCCGGTGTTGGTGACCTGAATTCCGGCGGCATAGTGCGAAAGGACTATTCACAGGAGGAGCACCATGACCTGGGACGAGATCAAGGGAAGCTGGCGTCAGAGCAAGGGCAAGCTGAAGGAGAAATGGGGCGAGCTCACTGACGATGACCTCGACCGCATCGATGGCAAGCGCGATCAGCTGCTTGGCATCCTCCAGAAACAGTACGGGCGCACTCGCGAAGCCGCGGAAAAGGAGATTCACGAGTTTGAAGACTCGATGACCACCGTGGGTGGGTCGCGCTACTAGGCACTGGGCCTCGCGCCGTTTGCCTGCCCGTATGGGACCAAGGGCGAACGGCGCAGAGGCGCCTGGATCGACAGCATACCAGACGCCTCGCCAACGGACTTTCGGCCCGCAGAATCGCCCGAAAGTCGAATGCAGAGTCGTTACCGCGGCGCAATGTTGCGCAAGAGTCCAGCAGCGCATGTTGTGCCAACTTCAATTCACTGCAGGCCGCCACTGAGGATTCGCCGATGCACATGACGTCAGACTTCCATCAAACCGGAATCGCCAGCATCGACGGCCCAGCGTTGATCGAGCGCCGATTCCCCGAGGTGCCGTCGTCGACGTCAGACCTGGAGCGTTTCAGCGGATCACGCCTTCGCTACATCGGCAACACGCAGACCGCGGTCTCGAAGCGCCTGCGGCCGAAGGAGCGGCGTGCCGTCATCCTCGGACTCGAAGGAGCACTCGTCGACACGCGTGAGGCAGCGACGCTCTCGTGGCTCGTCGCCCTGCACGACGGCGGGCATGACGTATCGATCGACCTGCTGCGCCACCTCAGTGGAGTCGCCGCCGGGGAACTGCTCCGCATCGTCGCGGGCGTCCGTGCGGACTCGCCGGAAGGCGGCGAGATGATCCGGCAGCAAGAGCGGATCTTCCGCACCTGGTACCTGCCGCGCATCCTGCCCTTCGTTGGTGCGCGCCGCCTGTTGCAGCGCATGAAGGCCGACGGGCTCCGCGTGGTTGCCCTCTCGAGCGGCAGCGCGGACACGGCACCGGACCTGGTTCGGGCCTCAGGCGTCGCGGACCTGCTCGACGATGTCGTTTCGGCCGATGGAGAACCGCGCGATGAAGCGCTCGCGGAGATTATCACCTCGATCATCGGGACCTGTGGTTGCACACGCGAAGGGATCGTGTTCGTGGGAGACTCCCCTTACGACGTGGCCACAGGAGAACGTGGTGGAATCGACGTTGTCGCACTTCGCTGCGGTGGCTGGACGGATGCCACGCTGCAGGGGGCGGTGGCTGTGTATGAAGATCACATCCACCTGCTGTCGCAGTTCCAGACCTCGCCACTCGGATCGCTCGCCAGCAAGGCCATAACCCCGAAGTACCAGCTGGCACGCGTTCAGTAGGCCACGCCGGCTCTCCAGCACAACAAAGGCCGCCACGAAAGTGGCGGCCTTTGTGTGTTGCGAAGGAGTTATTCCCCTCTTGCCGCTACGCCGCGAGAGGGAATTCCCATGCGATGACAGAACTCGTTGCTGAAGCGCTCCGCGATGCGAACGGCCCATTCCGCGCAGCCCGCACTCAGCAGGCGATCTGGAAACGCCGGGTCCACATCTGAACACAAGGCGTTGTGCTTGTACTTCGCCCGGAGCCTGCGCTCCAGGTTCTGTCGACGCCCATGCTGGTCGCGCCAGTCCGGCGGCCGGCCATGAACCAGCGCGTCACGCAGCGCGATCAGGCCGTCGGCATCCCGGAATGGAGATCGGCTTTCATCGAAAGGCTCGGCGTCTGCGACGACCAGGGCCAGCTGGTATTTGTGAAGAATGGGCGGGCGCGCCGTAGGGGACCAGAAGTGTGCCGGCACGGTCAGCACGCGCTGTCGTCCTCCGGCTCCGCCATTGAGCAGGTGATCCTGCACCTCGAGGTACAGCTCATTGATGGACGCCTCGAGAAACGCGCTGGATGCCAGCACCGAGGCGATCACGTACGCCCGGTGACGGCGGATCGCGTCGGCGTCCGCGTTTCCGGCGCGTTCATCCTCGAGCTCCCGCGCGAGTGCCGCCAGGTGGCGTGCGGTGAACATGTGGTGGCGATAGAGACTTGCCGCGACATGCTCCCCGGTGTCCTGGCCCGCGTCGGCGTCAACCGCCGGCTGCTCGGAATCCGTCAATGACATTTGCCTGCCGCTCGATCCCAGATGCGTCCCTGTGTGTCGAGGAACGCGTGCTGCCACTCTTCGGCGCCCAGCGTCACCTTGAGCACACCGTAGTGACCCTGAATTCGCCGGGCCGAGTTGGCCTGCACCGGAACCCGAATGCCGGTCAGTCCGGCGCCGCCAGTTCCCACGATGATTTGCGTAAGGCCACGCACCGTGTCCCGAACACCCGCGGGGTTCTGTGGCTCGAATCGTTCGTAATGATGTTCGTGACCGTTGAGCACGAGATCAGCATCACCCTCGTAGAGGATGTTCCACAGGGAGGCCATTCGCAGGTCTCCGGCATGTCCGCCGGAACTGAAGAGCGGGCGATGGAAGTAGGCCACCGTGCACTTCTTGTTGTCATCCGCGAGCTGCTTTTTCAACCATTCCTCCTGGGCACGGCGCGACTCCACTGAATACGCGGGGTTCACGACCATCTCGCTGTTGAGCGCGATCACCTGCCACGCGCCGAGGTTGTAGCTGTAATACCCCTTTCCCTTTTCGCCGGCGTTCTTGCCGAAGGCGTCGTAATAGGCATCCGCAAACCCACTGGCGTGGTCGTGGTTTCCAAGCGTTGGACGGAGCCATTTCATGATGCGTTTGGTCGTGTCGCCCCACGACGGCACCCAGCAGCGATCGTGATAGGCCTTTGCGCCGTTGGGATACCAGTTGTCTCCAACAGTGAAAATGGCTTGCTGCACGCCAGCCACGCTGTCAGCGCGCGAGACGCTATCGACCAGTTTCGCGGTCGCCTCGTCGTATTGAGTTCCGCACACGGCGATGTCCCCCGCACCAATGAGCACCGCCGCCCCCGCAAGCGCGAGCATTTCTGCGGGCGCGTCTGCGGGCGGTGGCGTGACTTCAACCGGCGGAAAGCAATTGATCGTGGCCAGCGCTACTGAAGCGAGCGCCGAGCGGGGGAATGCGAATCCCGCTCGGGTCCGTGGCGTTCGACTGTTCTTGATTGTCATCGTGTCAGAAAGCGAATCCCGTGCTGAGGATCGTTCGTCTGTCCGGGTTGTTGGTGAACGTGAGGGTGAGGTTTGCCCGTGGTTTCAGCACCCCTAGCCAGATGCCGCCGCCGTAGCCGGTGTGCCACCCGCCCGGCGACTCGCCATCCATGTACACCCTCCCTGCTTCCGTGAACCCCAGCACGCCGAGGTTCCAGGGAAGGACCAACGGAAACTGAGCAATGGGGACGCGAAGCTCCGCAGTGCCGTACATCGTGGCATCACCAGCGTATTCCTGACGCCGCAACGTACGGACGGACTCGCTTCCTCCCAGAAATGCAGCCTCGAAGTACGGAAACTCACCAAAATTCTTCTGCCCGCCCAGTCGAGTAGCAAGAACGGGCCGAAGCGGCAATGGCAACGTCAGGAACGAAGACGCATTTGCGGAGACGGAACCGAATGCGGCGGTGGCATCCCAAACCGCAGGGTAGTACGCGGCGGTGGCTTCAAGCTCCACTGCACGGAGCGGTTCGGCGCGCATGATGCGCTGCGTCATACTCCCGTGGAACTCTCGTGGCTGCGACTCATGCGCAAGTCGCAGCATCACACCCGCCTGACCGAACCGGCTGAATCCATACGGCTGAAGCTCGGCGACGGCGGTGTTCGGTGTGCTGTCGGTTCGCGTGAACTTGACGATCGGGCCAAACTTGAGCTCAGTCGTCGGGCTGAATGCCCAGCCGATCGCGGGCTGGACCCACCACTGGCCCTGGTTCACCCGAACCGCCTCATCCAGCTCGGGCTGGACGATGTCATTCCCGAAGCCGCCGAAGCGGCCGGTCATGAGCTGCGACAACCCCGTCTCCGAAGCAATGAACATGCGCTTGCTCTCGAACCGGTTGTCGGTCTCCAGTTCCACTTCCCAGCCTTGAAGCGCCGTCGCGTATCCAACTTCCAGCTTGGTCTTGCTCGCATATGGATACTGCCGGAACCCGTATTTCCTCCGGGTGAATTCGAGCATCGGCTTTATGCCCAGGCCACGACCGAACGACACACTCGGCGTGATCCCTGTCTTCTGGCCTCGATCGCGGAACGGCGGGACTTCGTAGCCCTTGAACTGCACCATCGGGCGCCGGTTCCACGCCGTATCGGCGTCGTACCCGACTTTCGTTTTTGCGCTGTCTTGCGTGTTGTCGTTACCCTCGGGCTTCTTTGCGGCGGCACTGTCCGCCTTTCCTTTCGATGAGTCCTGCTTCGGCTCGACGCTGCCGTTGGATTCCTTCCGGGCCATCTTCACTTCGGTCGTACCACCGTTGTCATACATGCGGGTCGGCCGCTGCTTGCCACCCACGGTGGACGAATCCACCAGGTGATTCCGTCCCTTGGCGCCGACGATCCACAGGGGAATGCTCCCCGGCACGTTGCCGGTCACCGTTGCCACGTCATCGCCACCATGCAGGTACAGACGGATCTCTTTTGTGTCCGCCGCGTCAAACTTGCGCTCGAAAAACGTCTCGCCCGCCGAGCGAAGGCGAATGTCGATGCTGCCATCAGCCTGACGAGTAATCGTGGCCGTATCGGCAGCATCCGTGCCATGGAGGTCCACGATGCTGAACAGGCTGCCATAGTATCCGCCAGCCGATGCGGGAAGGTTGTCGCGACGGGCACGCAGGTTAGCCCGCAGGTCCGGCTCGAGGTCCCTGTATTCACGCGGCATCAGGCTGACGGCGCTATCGATGACCGCGTCGGTCACCACGCGCTGCAGGAACTTCGCTACCGAGTCGAAGTCCTGCCGCCTGAGTGACGCCATCAGCCGTCGATCGAAATCGACCGCATTGTAGAACAACGCTGTTTGTGGCCGGGTCTTGAATGTCACGAACCGAGGGATTCCAACCCGCGCCGCCTTGAGCAGCGCGCCCTCGTACGACACGAACGCCTTGTCGCGGTCGCGGGGAATCGGCACCCATTTCCCCTTCGGGTCGGCCTTCAACTGCGCCCACTTCCACTGGCCGGGGTGGCGGTCGTTGTCCCCGATGAGCATGTCGACCAGCCGCGCGGTCAGCAGGGCGCGAGCATCGATCTGTGTAGAGCCATCCTCGTTCAACTTCTCGAGCAGGTCCTCGCTGTCGATGATGTCGACCGCGCCACGAAAGCCTGGTTCTTCCTTGGGGTCCTCCGGGAATTCCTCCATCGTCCCCAGCTTGTTGGCGAAGTTCTTCCGGAATTCCCCGAGCTTCGGATCGTCAGGCATGACGTACAACACCGGGGCCGCGTGTAACACGCCAGCCGCCTCGAGGATCGGCGAGGGGAGCACCGTAGCCGCGGGATGCGACGCGCTCAGTCCGTCCGCAAAAATGTCCTCGATCAGGGTGTTGTGAAACACCTCCGGCAGCTCGAGCACTTCCTTGTACACCGGGCGGAAGACGTATTCCCGACCGTCCTTGCCACGGAGGTGCAGGTTGCGTGTCTGGGCATTGCCGCCTTCCTCGAGAGCCGTGAGTCCGCCGGCAAATTTGTCCAGGTGCAGCACCGGCACCTTGATGGGCTTGGCCCACTGGTCCCGGTAGTTGTCGCCTAACAAGAAGCGGTGTACGCCGCTGGCGCCGTACTTCTGGCTGGCCTGGACAGTCACGCTGTCATCGCTGGGGCGCGCGTTGACCGCGACCGGTGACGCCTGGCCGCTCACGCGTAATGGGACAACGCCCAGGCTCACGAGGGCGATCACTGGCAGGACTTTCAACATGAGTTCTCCTCGGCGACGCGTGGCCGCCGACGTCGAGCGCGTGGCGCTCGCCGGGTCCGGGATTAGGGGTAGTGACATGGAGGAATAGACGTTCAGCAGGACGTGTCCCCTTGACGCGATGGGACGTGGGTCCTACACCGACAGGCCCGCTCTGTGTCGCCACGTTAGGCGGACGCGACCATTCAGCGTCGCGTCCGGACGCCCAGCTCTCTCGTGAGGGGCAGCCGCGCGTACTCCCCTAGTAGATGTGCACGACGGTGCCGACCGGCACGTGCCGATACAGCCAGTCGATGTCATCGTCTCCCAGGCGGATGCACCCGTGCGTCACCGCGCGCCCGATGCTCTTCGGGTCCGCTGTGCCGTGAATCAGGTACCCGTCACCCAGGTCGAGCGCGAATCGGCCCAGTTCACCCTCCACGCGGCGATTCCGCGTGACCATCGGCGGGATGTACAGCGTGTCGTTGAACACGATGTGCTCGTCGGTGGGAAGCGTCACAAACTCGCGTGTCGCGCGGTCGAGCAATCCTGCCTCCCCGTTGCGCACGACGAGCAGCTGGTCCGCACTCACACGCACCGGCCGGTCGGGACGCAGTGGCGCGAGCTCGAGATCGTGCGCGATGGCCGCTTCGGCGTACAGCCAGTCCGGTGGCCGCCAGACCGGATTCTCGACCTTGCGCAGGACGGTGTGCCGGCCGCGGGGCGTGCGGAAGGTCCACGAACGCCCGCCGTATTCGATCGTCATGCCCGAGGCCACGGCGGCCGTCGCGGCGCGCAGCGTGTCCGCGTCCCGCATAACGAGTACCCGCCGTTCTCGCAGCGACACCAGCACCCGCAGCCCGGTCCCGCGGGAAGCGGCGGCACGGGAGCGTTCCCAGGCCACGCTGTCGGCGTCGGACTTGAATCGCATCATGGGCCGGTCGTCCAGCCGGTCTGAAAGCTGGACCGGTGGCCCTCCTTCCGGGGCCTGGGCCCGCGCCCCGCTCGTCAGGCATGCCACGACGCAGAGCGTCGCCGCGACCAGCCGCCATGCGCCCATGCCGGACGCGGACAGACCCGCCACGCCTGGAGGCGTGACGGGCTGCCGGTTCGTTACGGTCAACGAATGGTGACGCCGAGGATCAATGGAATCCATCGTACCGTTGTCCCCCTGCTGCCAAAGGCGTTGTCGAAGCTCGGGCTGTCGTCACGGCCCGTGTACGCATTCACGATCCGTGACTCCAGGAACAGCGACGACCTGCCGATGCCGAACTCCACGCCGGCACCGCCACTGACGCCAAACTTGGTGATGGTCGACTCATTGGCCTCATCGTCCGGGTCCAGCACATCGTTCCCGAGGTAGGCGCCTAACGCCGAACCCTCGCCGAAGTTGCTGAACATGTAGAGACCACCGCCGCCGAGCAGGTAGATCGCGGACGTTTTCTGCTCATTGAACGGGAACCGCATGTTGAGCGTCAGTTCTCCCGAATACACCTTGGGATCGGCATTGTTGAGCACCACCGGCGTGGGCCCGCCAATCGTGAAGTTCTCACCAGTGAACTGGCTGTACCCGAGCAGGAGCCGGATGCCGAACAGGCTGGACGGATTGTGCCACCCGAGCGGCACTGAAATGTTCAGTCCGGTGCCATAGCCCAGGTCTTCAACATCGCTGATCGGGTTAGCGGCCCCGACTGCCAGGCCGTAGTAGAAAGATCCCAGACGTCGTGAGCTGCTGGTCGACATGTTCTGTTCGTTCACAATGGCCGCGCCCGCTGCCGGATTCACGCGCGTTATCGAGTCAGTACGACTCGCCTCCGCCCGCGAGATCGAGTCCGCACGGGCCTGCTCGGCGCGGGCGAGTGAGTCCCTTCGAGCTGCGATGGCGAGCGAGTCCGCCCTCATCGCGTCGGCGCGAGCACGCTCGGCGGCGGCGATCGAGTCCATCCGGGCGCGTTCCGCCGCCATGATCGAGTCATTGCGTGCCTGGCTTGCCCTGGTCACAGAATCGGCTCTCGCGATGGAATCCCGTTGCGCCCGTGTTGTCGGTGGGACCACCGTCCCCTGCGATTCCTTCCTGATGGGGATGCGCTGGGTCGAGCGGGCGCGGGTCGTATCGCGGCGCGTCGTGTCCGACTGCGCCTCGAGCGTAGCACTCGCGCAGAGAACGGCAGCGAAGCCGCCGCCGATCGCCCATCGAGTCAGTTTGCGTAACGTCATGATTCTCCCCCGGTCACCGTGACTCCGGCGTCGAACGCAGGCCCAAGGGACGCGTACGACGCGGTGGGACGCCTGCCCACGGCTGAGTCGTTGTGGATTCGCCTTCGCGCCGTCCGGATGGCACCGTCACTGCACCATTGGTCCCATTGCGGCCGGCACGAGTCCCGAGTGCCACGTGTACCCGCGAAAGATCCCGATGCGCCATTTCAGCTCGTCCATTTGGATGAGACAAACGCGTCCGCGTTATGCACGTGAGGGCATTGGCCGGAAGTACGTTAGGCACCTTACCCTGGCGGATAGAACCAGAGCAGTCGCGGGCGTGTCGATACGGACTCGAGCACATCTGGCCGCACGTGGCCAGTCACGCTATCGTAGACCCGGCAGCCGCCTCACGGCACAGGCACGCTCGTTTCCCGTCTCGCTTTCGAAAATGCCCGCAACTCCGGTGCGCACCTGGGGACTCACGCATGTCGCCCTCGCCGTTCGAGACCCGCAACGATCGTTGCGGTTCTACCAGGCGGTGCTCGGGGTGGTCGCCGTTTACGAAGACGAACAGTTCGTCCAGGCGCAGACGCCCGGGACCCGGGACGTGCTGGTGTTCGAGCGACGTGCCCGCGGCGCCGGGAAAAAGGGCGGCGTCGCACATTTCGGCTTCCGGCTCCAGCGCGCGGCGGACATCGAGAAGGCGCGGCTCGCGATCCGGGCCGCAGGGGGCTCGATCACCGGGACGGGTGACTTCATTCCCGGAGAACCGTACGTGTTCTTCAAGGACCCCGACGGCTACGACGTCGAGATCTGGTACGAAATCCCGACGTCGGTCGATCCACCCCGGAAACCAAAAACGCGCAAGACCCGTCAGGCTGTTCGCGGGTGATTGAAAAACTACGATGAAGATCAGATCAGGCGAACACGCCCGCGAAGATCTGAAATCCTGGTCCGGGGGAATCCGATGCGACGACTCAACTCAGTGCGCGCTGGACTCATCCTCCTGTTGCCCACTGCCTGCGGATCGGCGGCGCCGCAGCAGCGTCCTGACGCCGCGACGATCGCCAACGCGGTGGACTCGCTCGCCGCCATCGCGGTGCGCGATGGACTGACTCCGGCCCTCGGCATCGCGATCGCCATGGACGGTCGTGTTGTTCTTGCCAGGAGTCATGGCATGGCCGACGCGACCCTGGGAGTGCGCGCCGACGATCGCACGCTCTGGTACATCGCATCGACGAGCAAGTCATTCACCGGGTTCGGTGTTTCGTTACTCGCTGATCGTGGCGTGGTGAGGTTCGACAGTCCCATCACCACGTTGTTACCGGGCACTCGATGGCACAGTGGCGCTCGTGCGGAGCAATTGACGCTCAGCCACTTTCTTTCGCACACGCATAACCTGAACGACAACGCAGTCGTGTCGAGCGCCGCGTTCACCGGCGCAATTCCCGAGGCCCGCTGGCCTGAGCTGCTGGTCCTCGCGGCGCCTACCGGCACGAATGATCTCGTGTACAGCAACTTCGGGTA
>Ga0075430_100001280_pt1 | contig 20272 bp, 16 predicted proteins | sample RhiMetdeltSRZDD4_FD_75294 | JGI IMG/M metagenome (GOLD analysis project Ga0075430, IMG submission 75294) | Populus rhizosphere microbial communities from Tennessee, USA - Rhizosphere MetaG P. deltoides SRZDD4 | ecosystem: Host-associated > Plants > Roots > Rhizosphere > Soil | place: USA... | reverse complement strand
GGCCCGCCGCCGGCGTAGAAATGCCAGTCACGCTGCTCGGGGAAGTGGTATGCCAGTTCCACATTGAAGGCAACGAGCGTGAGATCGTTGCCGATGCCGACCTCGACGTTCGGGCGGAATCGGAGTCGATCGGCGATAGGAGCGGTCTCGACGTGCCCGCCGAAGTAGAACTGGTCGGGATCGACCGACGCGCCCGCACGTACGCCAACGGTCGTCTGCGCGTTCGCTGACAGCGCAACACACACGCTGAACACGACCGCCAGCAGCGCGCTTATCCGCAGTTGCTTCATCGTTTCATCCCTCCTGACGTTCATGTAACTCGGCTGTAAGCAATGGCTGTGTAGCAATATCGATGCTCGCTCGAAGCAGAGGTTCTCCTGCCCGGCTGCTGCAGCGCCTGGTGCGTCTGTGCGCGATTGCTACAGCGACGGTGCATTTCTACGCAGTCAGGTTATTGCGGATGAGTGGAACTCATCACTGTGATGGCCGGCCGATCGACCGGTCGCGGAATTGAAAACGGAATTGAAGACAAAGCGAAGCCTGGTACGGTGGTTGCGACAGAGCGCGACCTGAGGAGGTTCGCATGCAAGTTACGTTCAAACCATTCGTTATCGGAGCGGTGGCGCTCGCGTTCACCGCATTCATCGGGACTCAGCACGCCTTCGCGCAGCAGAACGACAGCCAGGCGCCCAGTCAGGCGCAGGCGAGCACCACGGCGCAGGGTGAACTGCTGAAGGTGGATCCAACGGCCAAGACCTTGACGGTCAAGACCGCGGCGGCGGACATGGAATTCCATTACAACGACCAGACCAAGATCACGGGCTCACAACGAGGCGCCGCAGGTCTGGCCACGATGACCGGCTCTCAGGTCACCGTTCAGTACAAGAAAGACGGTGCGGACAACATGGCGACGAGCATCGAGGTTCGTGCCGCACAGCCCCCGCAGTCGCCCCAGGCTCCTCCGCGTTAGGCCTGTACTGTCAAAACAATGGTCGTAGGACAGGACTTCGCGGGCGGCGCGCTCGCGAAGTCTTGGCCGTAGCCTGCCCGGCGACAAGGTCATCCATTCCAACCGCCCACTGTCCCCTGCCGACTGCCCCCTGCCCCTTGCCCACGATCCCTAACGGACGAGCCTGATTGATCCCTGGACTACAATCGGCCAACAGCTCCGCAACATCGTCGTCTTCGAAAGTCCCCTCAAGGCGACTGGAGGGATCAGGCATGGAGCGGATTACGCACTACCGCCCGCGCGTCGCGCGAGAAACACGTCTCCTCGTGACGACCGCGCTGCTGGCGGTTCTCGCGCTGTGGATGCTGGCTCGGTTGCGATTTCCGACGCCTCCTGCCGAGCCTCGGGCCATCTCCGGAATTCTGTCTTCGCTCGGGACCGGTGCTGATTTTGACGGTCTGGCGACCCAGGTCGCTCGTGTCCGCGCGGTCGTCGGGGCCAACCTTTTTACCGTCGAGCTCGAGGTGCCGTCTGCCGGCGGCTCATCAACCACGAGGTCGGCGTTGCGCATTGGTGGTGACGTCGCTGTAATTCAGCTTCCCGCGGGCGCTCGGCTGCGCTCATCGGCAGACGTAACGCTGGTGGCATACGACGCCGCCTCGAGCCTGGCGGTGGTGCGCCTCCCCGACTCCACGGCAAACATCGCTGCGCCGCGGGTGACACGTCTGCCACAGCCCCCGCAATACGTCATCGCCAGCGCCGTCTATCCGGACGGCGTCGCATTGCGGCCGGTCTTCGTGGCCGCCATTGCAGCGACCGATGCGCCCCTCTGGTCGGCGGTTGCCTGGGCGGTCCCGTCCGAGACCGGGTTGATTCCAGGGTCATTCCTGTTCACCCGGGATGGTGAGTTTGCGGGCATGACGATCAGTCATCGAGGTGCACTCGCGTTTGTCTCCGGAGATACGGTTCTCGACGAAGCGAATCGGCTGATCACACGCTCCGGTTCAGGTCCGGCGGACTATGGCGTGGAAGTTGAAGCACTGACTCCACCGCTCCAGCGTGCGCTTGGTGGTACGCATGGCGTGGTTGTCACATGGGTGAGTCCGAACGGTGCCGCACGCGACGCGCTGGTGGTAGGTGACGTGATCGAAGGCGTGAACGACCAGGACCTGCCAACCCTCGAACACTGGCGGCGGCACGTGGCTGGCCTGACCGTGGGCGAAGAGCTCACGCTGACCGTCCGGCGAGCGCGGACGACGCGACGCGTAAGTCTGACACCGACCACCTATACCGGACCGGACGAGCAGAGCCCCATAGAAGTCCGGCTGGCGTTTGGCGCCAGAACACGAGAGATCCGTGGCGTCGGGTCCGAGATCGTGTCGTTGGACGCCGCGTCGCTGGCTTCACGCGCAGGCCTGGCGGTCGGCGATTTCATCACCTTCATCGGTACCACGTCGAGCCCTACGCCGGACCAGATCATCGACGTCGCAGGTTCCCTGCATGACGGTCAGTCCGTGCTCCTCGGTGTGCGCCGGGGCGAGGAGCATCGCCTGCTGGTGCTGGAGCGATGAGCACGCCGTTGACAGGGCCCCTCCCAGCGAGGCCATCCGAATGGAATGTGGATCTCGCGTCGGATGTGCCGGCTCAGATCGGCCCTCGGCGGCCACGTCCGCAGCGTACCTGGTTCAGATGGTCTCTCGCTTCGTTACCCGTCGCGCCGCTGCTGTTGCTCGGGATGCTCCTCGGCCCGCAGGGGCTCTTCATACTCACGCCCTCGGCGCTGGCGGCGCTCGATCCCGCGCTTCCTGTGGCACTCGCCACGCTCGGTGGACTTGTCGGGCTCATGCCCGGACTGCAGGGTCCACTGCGGCGTGCTCTCGGCACGGCGTCGATGACGGCCCTTGTCACGGCGCTCTTCGTCGCGGCCGGTTTCATGGCCGGCGCGATGGCAACAGGCGAGCAGTCACGAGTCTTCGTATGGCTGCTGCCGCTCGTGCTGGGGATCTCCGCTGCCTCGTCTCTGATTGTTCCGGTTCAGCGCCTCGTCAACCCCTGGGCTGGACCGACCGCCACGGCCGAGAGTGAAGCGCTCGTCTCCGTGATCGCGGGAGGGCTGTTGCTGGCGTTTGTTCGACAGGGCACGTTCGTATGGAGCGTGCTCTGGCTCTTTCAAGCGTGTGCGGTCGTGACCGTGCTGGGCCTCTCGGGATTTCTCATGCTGCGCCGGAGCGCGTCCGATGCTGAGCGCCGCGTTTTCGCCGTCGCGACACTGCTCCTCGTTGGTGGCGCGGCGGATTCGCTGTCGTTTTCGGCGCTGCTGGGCGGCGTCTGTGCCGGGCTCTTGTGGAAGGCGGGCGGTGGGCCCTCCCGTGACAGCCTTCAACGCGACATGCTGTACGCGCTGCCTCCGCTCCTCGCCCTCGTCCTTGTCGTGGCCGGCGCACGCGTGCAGTTGACGTCGCTCGCCCTCGGACTCGCCGCGGCTTACGCATGTCTTCGGACGCTCGGGCGCGTCGCCGCCTGGGCACTCTTGACACGATTCGGTCCGCGCGGGACGCGAAGCGGTGGACTGTCGCTGCTCTCGCCGGGCGTGTTCGGCATCGCATTCGCGCTCAACGCGTTCCGGGCTCTTGGCTCGGACATGTCGATCGCGATCTCGGTGGTGGTAGTGGGAACGATTCTCTCGGAGGTGACAGCCTTGTTCGTGACACCGCGCGGAGGAGCCGCATGAACCGCGTTGTCGCGCTTGTGTTGACCGCGGCGGCGGTGATGTGGGCACGTGCAATTGGAGGGAGTGCACCATTTGCGTCGGCGGGCACGGCCCTTGTACTTGGATTCGCGCTGCTTGGCGCGTGGCTCACGGGCGACCTCCTGAAGCGGTTCCGTCTACCGCAGCTCACCGGCTATCTGGTGTTCGGTGCGGTCGTGGGTCCCTATCTCGGCAACGTCATCAACGTGTCGATGGCGGCGCAGCTCCAGTTTGTCACCGGCATCGCGACGACGCTCATTGCGCTGATCGCTGGTCTTACCCTCAATATCGAGCGCATCGGCACGCGGCTGTCGCCGATCGCGCGTACGACTGCCGCGGCCCTGGCGGTGCCAATCGTCGGCCTCCTTGCCATTGGCTGGCTCGTGTGGCCCTGGCTCCCGATCGCTCCCGAGGCGACGGGCATCGCCCGACTCGCCATGCTGGTTCCGATCGTGCTGATTGTTGTCAGCTTTTCGCCCACGATGACCGCGGCCGTGATGGCCGAAGCGAAGGCTCGCGGGCGCCTGGGTGATCTCGTGCTGGCGATGGCGGTCATCGCCGACCTGTTCCTGCTCGTGCTCTTTGCCGCGTGCCTCCAGGGTACGCGAGCCGTCCTTGGCACGGCGGCCGACCAGGGTGTCGGGCCGTTCCTCGCCCGCATCGCATGGGAGATCGGCGGCGCCATGGCGTTCGGCGCTTTGGTCGGCGCTGTCTTCGCACTCTACCTGCGCTACATCGGACGCGAGATGTCGCTCGCACTGCTCGGACTGTGTGCGCTCCTCAGTCAAGCGGGCTCGGCGCAGCAGTTTGAGCCGCTTGTGGCTGCCGTGGCGGCCGGATTCGTCATCGAGAACCTGGCCGTCATGCAGGGCGACTCGGTGCGCAGAGCGGTCCGCGAAGGTGCGCCACCCGTGCTCGTAGTCTTCTTCGTCGCAATTGGCGTCTCACTCCGTCTCGACGCCGTGGCAACGATGGGGCTTATCGCGCTGGCGCTGGTATGCATTCGCATCGGCCTGGTGTGGGTCGGCGTCAGAGTGGGCGTCCGTATGTCCGGCCTGGACGAACCATCGGCCCGCTATGCGTGGACGGGCCTCATTTCGCAAGCCGGCATCACCCTTGGATTCACATCCGTCCTCGCGGCCGAATTTCCAGGATGGGGCGAGCGGGCGCAATTGCTCATCGTCGGATCCATCGCGATGCACGAGCTTATCGGTCCGATGGTGTTCCGGTATGCGCTGACCAGAGTTGATTCCGGTGCGATGGCGCCGCGGCCGATGGTCGTTGTCTCGAATCGTGAGCCGTACGTGCATACGGCGACCGACGGACACATCAGCGTGGCAGCCGCCAGCGGTGGCGTGGCGGTGGCGCTCGACGCGTTGATGCGGGAGCGAGGCGGTGTGTGGATCGCGCACGGGTCAGGTTCGGGCGACCGCGCCGTTGTGGACCCGTTCGACAAGGTGATGGTCCCGCCAGAGAAGCCCATGTATTCCCTGCGTCGCCTGTGGCTGGAGGAGTCGATGTTCGCGGCCTATTACGGGGGGATGTCGAACGAAGGGTTGTGGCCGCTCTGCCACGTTGTGGACGTGCGCCCGACGTTTCGCGCCGAGGACTGGCAGGCTTATCAGGACGTCAATATCAGCTTCGCGCGTGCGATTCATCAGGAGCTGGGGGAGTCGGACGCGCCGGTCTTTCTCCAGGACTATCACCTCACCCTGGTTGCTCCCGAGCTCCGTCGTCTTCGCCCTTCGGCAAAGACCGCGCTGTTCTGGCACATTCCGTGGCCTTATCCCGACCGGCTGCGCATCTGTCCGTGGCGCCGCGACATTCTCACAGGGCTGTTGGCAAACGATCTGATCGCGTTTCAGCTCGAACGCGACCGACGCAATTTTCTCATCGCGGTGGAGGAGGAGCTGGGTGCCGAGGTCGAGGAAGAGGCGTCGCGCGTCTTCTTCGACGGCAGACACAGTACGGTCGTGTCGGTGCCGATCGGCGTTGACTTCGATCGGTTCCAGGCCCTCGCAAACGATCCAGCGCTTCCGGCCGAGCAGGAACGACTGCGCGGCCTCCTCGGGTTGCGGGCGCCGATTATCGGAGTCGGTGTCGATCGCCTCGACTACACGAAGGGAATTCCGGAGCGTCTCGCCGCGCTGGACGCGCTGATGACGGCTCGGCCCGACCTTCGCGGCCGCCTCACGTTTGTCCAGATCGGGATTCCGTCGCGCTCGTCACTCGAGACCTACGCAGCGGTCGAGGGCGAGATTGCCGGAAAGGTTGCCGTGCTGAACGCCAAGCACGCTGTGGCTGGCGCCCCTCCACTGGTCGTGCTGTCGACGTCGCTGCTCGACGCGTTCAGCCTGACGGCGCTCTACAGGCTCGCTGACTTCTGTGTCGTCAGCTCCCTGCACGATGGGATGAACCTCGTTGCAAAAGAATTCGTCGCGGCGCGAGACGACGAGCAGGGTGTGCTGGTGCTGAGCGAGCTTGCCGGTGCCGCGCAGGAGCTCGAAGACGCGCTCATCATCAATCCTTATGACGTGGAGGGCTTTGCCACTGTGCTTGCGCAGGCAATCGAAATGCCCGCGGCGGAGCGTACCCGCCGCATGCGGGCGATGCGAAAGGTCGTTGCTGGTCGCAACGTGTTCAGTTGGGCATCCGACATCCTCGAGGGCCTCGAGAGCATCTGGAGCAAGCCGCTGCTCTACTCGGTGCATGCCTGGGAAGAGCGTTCGGTCTGATGCCTCCAAGTATTCTCTCAACACGATCTCACGCCACCCTCGCCGCCTTTATGAGCTCGAACGTGCTGCTGGCGTTCGATTTCGATGGCGTGCTTGCGCCGATCGTCCCAGTGCGCGACCGCGCACATCTCCGTGTCCGAACACGGGAGCTGCTCACCCGCCTCGCCAGCCTCCGGCCCTGCATCGTGGTGTCGGGTCGTCTGTTGTCGGATTTGGCCCCGAAGCTTGAAGGTGTCCCGCTGCGGAGGGTCTTTGGCAACTTCGGTTACGAGCCGCCTCCTCACGGCCATCCGCCGCCGGCCGTCGTGGCTCTCTGGGTCGCCGAGCTCGAACGTCGCTTTCTCACAGAGCGCGGCATCGTTGTTGAGGACAAGGGGTACTCGGTGGCCGTGCATTACAGGCATGCTCCCAATCCCGAACGGGCGCGGGCGCTCGTCTGCGAGGTCCTGAGCGACATGCGCGGGGGGCGCGTGCTCGAGGGCACGCTGGCGCTGATGCTGGTACCGAAGGGCGGGCCAACGAAGGGATCTACCCTCCAGGCGGCGCGTCGAAAACTCGGATGCGAGCGTGCGGTGTATGTCGGCGACGATGGTACCGACGAGGATGCGTTCGCATCAGACCCGCCAGAGCGTCTGTTGTCGGTCCGCGTCGGTGCGGCAGACGAGACGCGAGCGACATTCCGACTGGAGCATCAGGCCGACCTCGACCAGTTGCTCGCGCAGATGCTGGCTATGTCCAGGCCCTGAAGCGGGCCTCGCGGGCTTCGAGCAGCTCGCCGATTGTGATCGCCGCGTGGATGAGCCCCACATGCGTGTAGGCCTGTGGGAAGTTGCCGAGGAGGCGTCCGGTTTCTGGCTCGATGTCTTCTGAGAACAATCCAACCGGGTTCGCATACGACAACAGCCGGTTAAAGATTTCGATGGCGCGATCGACCTCGCCCATCATGGCGAGTGCTTCGACCCACCAGAAGGAGCAGATTGTAAAGGCGCTCGTCGTGTCACCGAAGTCGTCGGGATGGTGATACCGGAGCATCAGGCCGTTGTGCACCAGGAGTCGCTCGTACGCATGCACCGTTGAGACGAATCGCGGATCGCGGGCGTCGATGATGCCAAAGGTCGGCAGCAGCAGATTCGAGGCGTCGGGATGTTCACCATTCAGCGTCTGCGTGAACATTCCGAGCTCTTTGTTGTACGCCGCGTCCAGGATGAATTCCTGTTGCTCGGTTGCCCACGCGTCCCACCGCTCCGCCAGTTCCGGACGTCCGAGCATCTTGGCGAGCCTTGCGCCCCGATGCGCCGCCACCCAGCAGAGGACCTTGGAAAACGTGTACGGCCGCATGCGGGTCCTGAACTCCCAGAGGCCCGTATCGTCGAGCGGGAAGAGCTGCATGGCCTGCTCGACAAGACGCTCGACGAGAGACATCGCGCTCGTCATGTCGCCGGGAATGACCCTCGGATCGGACAGCAGGCTGTCCAGACAGAGGACCATTTCGCCCATCAGGTCGTGCTGCTGCTGAAAATAGGCGGCGTTGCCGATTCTTACCGGTCGCGTGTTGGCGAATCCGGCCAGGTGGTCCAGATGCTCCTCGACCAGGTCCCGTTCACCTCCGACCCCGTACAACGGCTGGAGTGGACCACTCTCTGCAACGTCACGAAGGAACCTGACGAACGCTTCACCCTCGGCGAGATGGCTCAGACGTCGCAGTGCCTCGACGACGAACGCAGCGTCGCGAAGCCAGCAGTATCTGTAGTCCCAGGTTCGCTCGGTGCCGACGGCTTCAGGAATGCTCGTCGTCGTTGCCGCGATGATGGCCCCGGTTTCGTCGAAGGCGTGAAGCTTCAGGCAGAGGGCCGACCTGAGCACTTCCCGTCCCGCAAACGATGGGATTGCACACGTCTTGGCCCAGGCTCGCCATCCGGCAATGGTGAGCCGCATGACCTGTTCGACGTCGGCGACCGAGTCGAGCACCGGTGGACTGCCACAGCTCAGGATGAAGAATCTGGTCTGGTCGAGTCTGATCGAGAGGTTGTTCCTGAGATAAGCGGTCGGAACATTCGTGCGCAGGTGCAGGCTGTTCGGTCCGCCGAAGATATCAATCCCGTGCGACACCTCGGCGAACTCCGGTTCCACACGCGCATAGTCCGGCCGTGGGTCGAAGCGTACGCGCACCTGCGGCTCGCCCTCTCTGGGGATGAGCACTCGATGGATCTCGACGGGCGCCTCGACGCGCAAGCCCGCGGGAATTCGCGGTGCGTAGTCGTACACGTCGAATACGCCATCTGACGCCGTTACGCGGGTCCGCAGGACGTTCGTGTTCGTGACGTACTGCATGTCGGTCTGGACATCGCCAGACCCTTCGAAAGAGAACGTCCCCCCGATGCTCGTATCGAGCAGGTGCGCGAAGACCGAGGGGCTGTCGAAGTGCGGCATGCACAGCCATTCGATGCGGGTCGTGGGTGAGACAAGGGCGAGCACTCGGCCATTGCCGATGACGCCGTGATCGAGAATCGGGAAGTCCGACGGCATGAAGGGTCTCAGCGGATGTGTCTAGACTCGCTCGATTCGCTCGTGTGGAACTGCGCTCGGCGCGTCGAGTGCAAGCGGCGAGTACTCCTCCCGATACATGCGGAGGAGAACGAAGAAGTAAGAGATCGACAGCGGACCGAGGATCAGTCCGAGGAGTCCAAACACGCGCAGGCCGGCAAACGCACCGATCAGGGTGATCATCGGATGCACCGAAGAAATACGCTGGCTCACGATCGGCCGGACGAAGTTATCCACGCTGGCCACGATGATTCCGCAAAAGGCGAGCATCACGATGGCCGTGACGTACCTCCCGGAAATGGCGACAGCAACGACGCCAGGCACCCAGACAATGGCACTGCCGAAAAGCGGAATCAGCGAGGCCACCGTGGCAACAACACCCCAGAACGGCGCACTGTTCAGCCCCGCCAGCCAGAAAGAGACGCCGACGAGGGCTCCCTGCATGATCGCGATGAGGAGGCTGCCGAGCAGCGTGCCGCGCGTGGCCGACTGAAACTGGGCGAGCAGTTCATCCGCGTGTTCATCCGAGAACGGGATGAACGGCCGTACTGCACGCCATGTGTCGCCACCGGAGTGAAGCAGGTAGTACACCGCGAAAAGCGAAATGATGAGGTCGAGGATCGTAGAAGCGGCGCCACCCAACAGTGACGTCGCTTGAGCCGCCACCCACGTGGCGGCCGTTTCTCCGAGTCCCTCGATCCGCGTGCCGACGTTGATCGGACCGATGCGCAATGTGTTCAGGGAGGACAGCACGCCCGTGTCTTGAACGCTCTCGACAGCGCCGGGCAGTTGCGCAATTACCAGAGAAATCAGCCAGGCCGTCGGGACGACGAGCAGCACCACGATGCCGGTAATCACGATCGCCGACGCCAGGCCAGCGGGAACGTACCTGATGAGTCGCTGATAGACAGGCGCCACGAGCACGTGCAGCACGAGTGCCAGCAGAAGACCCCCGACATACGGGGCGATCAACACGAGGACGCTGAGGCCGACGGTCACAATGACGGCAATCGCGATACGTTGGCGGACGATGCGTGAAGGAGAGAGCATGAGGTTAGCTGACCATTGCGGGGCACCAATCGAGTGAAAGTCTGGCCATGTCGGGTAAAGAGGGACCCAGCTATTATCCTCGCTCGACAACGGTCGATGATCTGAGTGTCGTGCCCAAGAAGCCTGAATCACCCATTACCCTGGTTGTGCGCCGCGGCGCCCTCCGTAGATTCGACAAGCTCCAGAAAGAGACGGCAAACCTGCCGGTGGTCGTGACGTGGGACCGCCGCAGTGATGATCGTCAGGAACCGGGTCAGAACGACGAGGCCTCGTCCGTGGCGGTGGACCGCCGAAAACAGCCCTCCTTCACATGGGAACTTGCGGATTTCCTGGTCGTCCCCGGCGACGTTGCGGCCGAGGAGACGCCAGACGGTGAGGTCCCTACGGCCGAGGTACCGGCGGCTGGTTCCGCCGATGACGCTCTCGAGCGCAAGACTGGGCGCGGGCGATGACACGCCACTCTTCAGGTGCATCCGGAGGAAACGGTCAAGATGTCTGGCTGGATGACGATTACCTCGGGAGTCCAGCGGTCACGTTGTGAATACACCAGTTCTGAACAGCGATTCGCGCGACGGTCTCTGCGTCGCACGCCAACCCATCCTGAACGCCAACGGTCAGGTGTTCGGTTATGAGCTGTTGTACCGAACCGGTAGCGAAGCCTCCTCGTCGGTTGAAGAAAAGGATCTGGCGGCCGCCCGCGTACTCAGCGACGCTGTACTGTCGCTCGGCCTCGAAACACTGACCGGCGGCCGTCGCGCGTTCATGAACATGAGCCGCGCGCACCTCCTCGGCAATGTCGCCTCGCTGCTTCCGCCCAAGGCGGTCGTCCTCGAAGTGATCGAGAAGACCGAAGTGGATACGGCGCTCATCGAGACCTGCAAAGCGCTCAAAGCGAAGGGCTATTCGCTGGCGCTCGAGGATTTCGTGCTCGAGAGCCCGGCTGCGGCCCTCCTTCCGTACGCGAACTTCATCAAGGTCAACGTCTTGAGCACCACCGCGGCCGACCACCAGGCGATCCGCAAGTTCGTGCCCACGACCGCGTCACTGGTCGCCGAGAACGTCGAGACCGCGGAAAGCTTCGCCGAGTTGCGGAACGCCGGGTTCCACCTCTTTCAGGGCTACTACTTCTGCAAGCCGACGATGTTCAAGACTGGCGCGCTGTCGGCCAGACGTCTCGCGTACGCGCAGTTGCTCACGGCCCTCAACGATCCCAATGTGACGGTGAATCGCGTTGAGGACCTGATCAAGCACGACGCTTCGCTCAGCTACAAGGTGCTGCGCGGTGTGAACTCGGCCGCCTATGGCATCCAGCGTCAGATTCAATCGATCCGTCAGGCGGTTGTCCTGCTGGGTCTTGACCAGATCAAGAAATGGGCGTCCGTCTGGGCGCTGGCCGGGCTGAACGAAGGTTCGAGCTCGGAGCTTGTGAGCGTCGCGATCCTGCGCGCGCGGTCCTGCGAGATCATCGCGCAGACACTGATGAGCCGTGAGGACGCGTCCGAATACTTCCTCCTCGGCATGTGCTCGCTGCTCGACGTGATCCTGCAGAAGCCGATGGAAGAAGCGCTAAGCGAGCTGCCCCTGTCCGACACCGTGCACAAGGCCCTCCTCGGCGAAGAGAACCTGGCGCGCTTTGTACTCGACACGGTGATTGCCTACGAACGCGGGCTGTGGGATGAGGCCACGCGACTGGCCCAGATGGCCGGATATCCGGCGGACCAGTTACCGGTGGCGTACGCCGACTCGCTGAAGTGGGCGCGGGAGCTGACGCAGTCCGCCAAAGCCGCCTAACGCGTCGTATCCACGCTGATGCGTGCGCCATCGGCCAGACCTGTCTGACCGCGCGTGATTACCAGCTCGCCCGCCTTCAGCCCTGACACGATCTCCACACCTAATTCTGACGTCACGCCCGTTGTCACCGCGCGGCGTTGAGCCACGTCGTTGACCGCGACGAATAGCGCCGTCTCCTTGCCCGACCCGACGAGCGCGACTGGCGACACAAAGACGACGTTCGACCGTTCTTCGGCGTCGATATCCACTTCAACCGCCATGTCCACGACCATCGTCGCAGGCGAGGTGAAGCCGAGGCGCACGCGCAGGTTGCCCTCCGAGTCGGGCGTGCCACCCGGGCGGCCGGCCACCGACAACTGAATTGACTTGCCATCGACGAAGCCTGCAACGCGGCTAGACGCACCAGGGAGGACGCGAGACGCGTCGGCGCCTGGAATCGAGGCGAGGATCTCGAGCCGCTTGGGATCGACGATTCGCAGAACCGGATCGGTTGGAGAGGCCTGAGCGAGGTCTCCGGGATTGTGCAGACGATTGGCGACGATACCGGCAAAGGGCGCCTTGACGGTGGCGCGTGCCAGCGTATCCTGTGCGCGCCTGAAGGAGTTGTCGGCGGCGTTCACTGCCGCCTGTGCATCCGCGAGCTCACGATCGGCCTGACCGAGATCGTTTCGGGCGACAAGGCCCCGCTCCACGAAATCGGCTACCCGTTGTCGGGTCGCGCGGACGTTCTCGAGTTGCGCCTGGGCGCGGGCCAGGTCTGTCTGCTGGCGCGCCACCTCCTGCGTCGCCGACGGCAGTTCAAATCTGACCAGCACGTCGCCTGCGGCAACAGGGTCGCCCTGATTGCGTGTGACTTCGACGACACGCGCGGTTTCTGGTGCGACGGCCAGAAATTCGGCGCCATCCGCGGGAACGATGGTGCCGCTCGCGTGGATCGTGGCGCGAAGTGAGCCGACCTGGGCAGGTTGAGCCGCAACCGGCACGATCTCGTTCTCAGTCGACCCCTCCGGTTCGGCGCGTGGCGCTGCGCCGCGGCAACCGGTGAGAATGCCCGTCAGTGTCAGCAATGTGGCGACGGTTGGCAGTGTGAGGGACCGGAAAGATCTCATCAGCGCGTGACTCGGATACACGGCGATCTTATAGTCAACGGTATGTCCTCCGAGCCCCGAGATTTGGTCGAGCGCAGGCGCCAGTTCATCGAACGGCAGATCGCGCTCAAGAAAGACGCCGTCAACGTGCAGTTCGCCGGTCAGGCGCCGCGTGGTCAGGGTCCGACCAATCGGCACGGGATGCCGAGGTTGCCGATCGGGCAGCATGAGGTTCGCAACTGGCCTGTCCTGGATCTTGGTGCGCACCCCGATGTCCCGCTGCGCGACTGGCGCTTGGAAGTGTCGGGCCTCGTCGAGAACCCAATCTCACTGACCTGGGAAGACTTCATGGCTCTCCCGCAGGTCGAGGACGTCAGTGATTTTCATTGTGTGACGACCTGGAGCCGATTCGATAACAAGTGGCGGGGCGTTCGGTTCAGGACGCTGGTGGAGCTTGTCGTCCCGAAGGACGAGGCGCACTTCGTACTCTGCACTGGCTATGACACGTGGCCGGGCTCGAACGTGCCGTACACGACGAACCTCGAGTTGTCGCGAGCGATGGAAGACGACGTCCTGCTCGTGCACACGTGGGAAGCGCGGCCGTTGCCGCTCGAGCACGGCGGGCCGTGCCGTATGATCACGCCGAAGCTGTACGCGTGGAAGGGGACCAAGTGGATTCGTCGCATCGAGTTGTTAGCGACGAACCAGCCCGGGTTCTGGGAGGTCCGGGGATACTCGAATACCGCAGAACCGTGGTACGAGGATCGATATTCCAGATGAACCAACGATGATCGCCGGGTCTGAAGACCCGGCCTACGTACGAGTAGGTAGTACGTAGGGCGGGTCTTCAGACCCGCCGAGGGGTACGTAGGGCCGGTCTTGAGACCCACCGAGGGTACGTAGGGCGGGTCTTGAGACCCACCGAGGGTACGTAGGGCGGGTCTTTAGACCCGCCTGACAAGTTGCAGGGGAGGATGAATGAGAGTCTGTCTTGGGGTGGTGGCGGTAGCTCTGATGTTGTCGTCGCCGGCGTATGCGCAGTCCACTTACGTGGCCGGCGCGATCGGGGCCGAGATCGTGCGGACGACGACGGTGAAGTCCACGGGTTCGACTTTCGACAATGGCAGCGGGGAAGCAGTCGGCTGGTCGCTGCGCGTCGGCACGCTCGTGGCCCCGCGCTTCGGTGTTGAGCTCGAGTTCTACAGGCCAGGTGAGATCGACGCCGATGCCAACGGTCCGATCTACTACGCCGCGGGTTTCGAGAGTCTTCCTCCCGTCACCCTTGCCCAGGGTCTGCAGGCGCCAGATTCCCTGCTTCTATCGATCATCAGTCAGAGCACGAAGGTGCGGGCGACCACGACGAGTGCGCTCGCGTTTGCCCGTCAGAGCATCGGGAGTCGCGTTGACCTTGTCTACCTCGGTGGCGTCGGCTTCTCGCGCGTGGTGCACGAGATCGAATACGGCATTCCACGCGAGCTCCAGCCTGCGGGGCGGCCGGTGTTCGAACCATTCCGCACCCGCACCACCCAGTACGGCGTCGGGCCGGTGGTCGGTGCTGAAGCGCGCGTCGCGATGACCGAACATGCACGCCTGACCGCGGGCGTTCGGCTGCACGCGCTCGGGCAGAGCCTCGTGGACGGATGGCTCGTGCGTCCAAACGTCGGTCTCACCTGGGCGTTCTAGAGGTAGATGCCGGGTCTAAAGACCCGGCCTCCGTACGCCTTGCCTCGCCGGGTCTGAAGACCCGGCCTACGTACGACGTACGCGTCGATCTCGCGAGTACGTAGGGCGGGTCTTTAGACCCGCCGGCTCGCCTCGTGCCACGGAAAATGCCGATAGATCAGCGGTCGAATGCCGCCCTCGTCGTTGCGGGCTCGATTACGAGCGCGGCGACGCCAGCGCCCACCGCAACCGAGAGCAGCAGCACCATCAGAGCCGAATGACCGTCGCCTAGCGCCAGCGCCGCGCTCGCCAGTCCGAAGACGAACACGGCATCGCTGATTCTGATCGCGGTTCTCGCCTGCGACCGCGAGGTGCCCAGATGTCGTGCGTAGTAGTACGACGTGAAGCACAGGTGCAGTCGCAGGATTGATGACACCACGGACGCGGCCAGGATCACGAGAAAGAACCCCCGCCCCGCCGCACCCCCGATTGCTTCACGCGCCACCCACGCAGGGATGGTCATAAGGCCGTACGCAACGGCTGCGGTGCACTGGTGGAATCGCCACCACGCCAATGCGACATGATCGGCGTGCGCTCTGGAGTCTTGCGGACCGGTAAGCGCGTGCAGCATCTCTCCCGCGCTTTGAAACCGAGCGGCGGGCTCGCGCGCGAGTGATCGATCGATGATCGCTCGCAACTGCCAGGGAATCGACCCCTGCGCGGACACACCCGGATGGGTGCCAGACACCATCTCCGCCAGCATCAGACCGACGGCAAAGAGATCGGTCCTGGCATCGGCATCGGCGCCTGCGAGTTGTTCGGGCGCCATGTAGGCCGGAGTGCCTGGGGGACCGCCGCTTGTCACTCTGGTCATGGCGAATCGTTCTGACCGGGCGATGCCGAAGTCCACGATCTTCACCGTTTCGCCGTTTACAGTGTCGCTGGCGGTCACCATGACATTCTCTGGCTTGAGATCGCGATGGACGATTCCCGCTGCGTGCGCGGCGGCCAGCGCGTGCAGGATGTCACGCGTCAGAGCCAGCGCGCGTTCCGGCACGAATGGCCCACGCGCGAGCTCGGACCGAAGCGTGTGACCCGCGATGTATTCGGTCGCCAGCACCAGATTCCCGTCGATCTGTTCAAGACGATATACAGAGGCCACCCCAGGGTGATTGATCGTGGCGGCCAGGAGCGCCTCGTTCTGGAGTCGCTTTCGTCGAACGGGGTCTGCCGCCGCGGTCCCCACGAGCACTTTAAGAGCGACGGTGTGCCCCATGTGCTCGTCGAAGGCCTTGTACACGACGCCCATACCACCGCGACCGAGCTCGCGTTCGATCCGGAACGGTCCGACCTGGGTGCCCGGCGAGAACGACGCATCCTCATGACCGACTGGCAGCTCCCTGCTCATCGGTGCGTCGATCGGAGATTCGCCCGCCTCGTGGGAGCGGAGCAGGGCGAGTGCCTCCGCAACGAGGGACTCATCCCGTCCCGCCGCCTCACTCAGCCATCGTTCGCGCGCGTCCAGCGGAAGATCGATCGCACCGTGAAACAGCGCCTTCAGCAGAAGCCAGCGCTCGGGCGTCATCGGAGGATCAGGCGGCAGATGGATCGATCGCCTGTTTCAGCCAGGCGCGCGCCATCGCCCACTCGCGCTTGACGGTTGCCGGTGATACGCCGACGGCGTCTGCCGTTTCCTCGACGGTCAAGCCTCCGAAGTACCGCAGTTCCACGATCCGTGCCTGCGCAGCGTCGAACGTCGCGAGCTCGGTCAGCGCGTCATCGAGTGCGATCAGGTCGATGGACCGGCCCTCATCAACGAGCATGGCATCGTCCAGCGTCAGACGCTCGGGCGCGCCGCCGCGCTTCTGCGCGCCACGGGCCCGCGCGCGCTGGACGAGGATCTGCCGCATTGAAAGGGCCGCGATCGCGACAAAGTGGGTGCGATTGGCGAACTCGCGCGGCCGCTCGGTCGCGAGCCTGAGGTAGGCCTCGTTCACGAGCCCGGTCGCCTGAATCGTCTGGCCGGGCCTTTCGTGCCGCATATAACGATCGGCAATACGGCGAAGCTCGTCGTAGACGAGCGGCATGAGCGCCGAGATCTGCCGCTCGTCCTGACTCATCGCCGCTCGATGGTCACAGTCTGGATCACGACATCGGGCGTCGGGCGATCGCGGGCATCGGTGCGCGCGCGGCCGATTTTCTTGACCACATCGAGGCCGTCCACCACTTCGCCAAACACACTGTGCCGGTTGTCGAGATGCGGCGTTGGCCCCAGCGTGATGAAGAACTGGCCGCCGTTCGTGTTGGGTCCGCTGTTTGCCATCGACAGGATTCCGGCCCGGTCGTGGCGAAGGGACGGATGGAACTCGTCCGCGAAGGTGTACCCAGGACCACCAATGCCTTTGCCCAGAGGATCGCCGCCCTGAATCATGAAGCCGTCGATCACGCGGTGAAAGATGATCCCGTTGTAGTACGGCTCGGTCACCTTCTTGCCGCTGCGCGGGTCGGTCCACTCCTTGGAACCCTCGGCAAGGCCAACGAAGTTCTCGACTGTTTTCGGGGCTTGCTCATCGAAGAGGTGGATCGTGAAATTGCCTTCCGTGGTGACAAACTGCGCGTAGACTCCGGGCACATCAGCTCCTTTGAAGGACAGCGGGGACGAAGCCCTGAGAATATCACTGCGCGGACGGTACAATCGCCAGGAGCCGCATGAGCGATATCACCACACCAAACGACGAGACGCTGACAGAGGCGGTCGCCACGGGCGTCAGCGACGACCCGTTTGCCGTCCTTGGCCGTCACCGCACCGTTCGCGACGGCAAGCCGGTGCTCGTCGTGCGGACGATGCAGCCTTCCGCGGAGCGTGTCGAACTCCTGGTCAACGGGGACGCGCGTCCGATGCAGCGCATCCATGCTGAAGGCCTTTTCGAGGCATCGTGGCCCGAATCGGACGGCGAAGCGAAGGACTATCGCCTTCGCGTGCATGCGCACGGCACGGTACGGGAAATCGACGATCCGTACCGCTTCGGTCAGATCCTGAGCGACTACGATCTGCACCTTTTCAGCGAGGGCACGCTGTTTCGCGCCTGGGAACACCTGGGTGCCAGACGTCGGACGATCGGCCGTGTCAGTGGTGTTCATTTCGCCGTGTGGGCTCCCAACGCACAGCGGGTGAGCGTCGTTGGTGATTTCAACGGGTGGGACGGCCGCGCGCACCCTATGCGAAAGCTCATTCCGAGCGGCGTGTGGGAATTGTTCCTCCCCGAGGTGGCTGACGACGCGCGCTACAAGTTCGAGCTTCGCACCAGCGCCGGTCACCTCGTGCTCAAGGCCGATCCCTTCGGCCGCCGGTTTGAACTGCCCCCCGACACCGCCTCCATCGTCTGCTCGGATTCCTCCTACTGGTGGCGCGACGAGACGTGGGTGCGCGACCGCGCCGGCGCTGGAGGATGGCACTCGCGTCCGATGTCCATCTACGAAATCCACGCAGGCTCGTGGCGGCGGGCCGACGATGGTGAGCGGAGCCTGACGTACCGGGAGCTGGCGGATGCCCTGGTGCCGTACTTGCGCGACATGGGCTACACGCACGTAGAGCTGATGCCCATCATGGAGCATCCATTTACTGCGTCGTGGGGGTATCAGGTGCTCGGCTTCTATGCGCCTACGAGCCGCTTTGGTACCTCGGACGATTTCCGTTATTTCGTGGACGAATGCCATCTCAACGGCATCGGCGTGATCCTCGACTGGGTGCCAGGGCACTTTCCGAAGGACCGCCACGGGCTGGCCGAGTTCGACGGCACCGCGCTCTACGAACATGCCGACCCGAGGAAAGGCGAGCATCAGGACTGGGGCACGCTCATCTTCAACTACGGTCGCAACGAGGTGCGGACCTTTCTCTTGAGTAATGCCTTGTTCTGGCTCGAGGAATTCCACGTTGACGGTTTGCGTGTGGATGCCGTGGCCTCGATGCTGTACCTCGATTACTCGCGTAAGCCCGGAGAGTGGATTCCGAATCAGTATGGTGGGCGGGAGAACCTTGACGCTGTTGACTTCCTGAAACAGCTCAACATCGTGACCCACGGGCGCGTCCCCGGCACGATCATGATTGCCGAGGAGTCCACGTCATGGCCTGGCGTGAGCCGCCCTGTGTACACGGGTGGGCTCGGCTTCAGCTACAAGTGGAACATGGGGTGGATGCACGACATGCTCGAGTACGTCGAGCACGATCCCGTGCACCGCCAGTGGCTGCACAACTCGATCACCTTCTCGATGCTCTACGCGTTCACCGAGAACTTCGTGTTGCCGTTCTCTCACGATGAGGTCGTGCACGGCAAGCGCTCGCTCGCCGACAAGATCCCCGGAGACCTCTGGCAGAAGCAGGCCACGCTGCGAGCCCTCTACGGTTACATGTACGGACATCCCGGCAAGAAGCTGATGTTCATGGGCGCGGAGTTCGGTCAGTGGCGCGAATGGGACCACGATACGAGCCTCGACTGGCATCTGCTGAACGACTCCCGCCACGTGGGCCTCCAGCAATGGGTGCGAGACCTCAATCAGGTGTACCAACGTGAGGCGTCGCTCCACGAGGTAGACGGCGATCCCGCCGGATTCAGTTGGATCGACTGCCACGACCACGAGAACAGCGTGGTCTCGCTGCTGCGGCGCGCCACGGATCCGAACGATACGATGATCGTGGTTGTGAACTTCACGCCCGTACCGAGATACGGCTACAAGATCGGCGCGCCTGGTGCGGGGTGGTACCGGGAAGTGCTCAACAGCGACTCAGAGATTTACGGCGGGAGCAATGTCGGCAACGACGGTGGCGTCTGGGCTACCGCCGAGCGGCGACACGACATGAGCCATACGTTGACGCTGACCCTGCCGCCGCTGTCGTGTCTGATGTTGAAGAGGTGAAATAGGGGTTAGGGGACGCTACGTGGGCGGTTGAGCAGACAGTACGTGGGGCGGGTCTTTTAGACCCGCCGTGAGGTGTTGCGTGAATGCCGGGTCTGAAGACCCGGCCTACGTACTAGCCCCTAGCCCCTCAATTTCCTCCTGCGTCGGTACACCGGCAATCGCGCCGAGCTTCGTGCAGCTCACGGCGGCCGCGGCATTCGCGAATCGTAGGATGTCTATTGGCGCGTCTCCTCGCAGCAGGGCCGTGATGAAGGCGCCTCGGAATACGTCGCCCGCGCCCGTTGTATCGACCACCGGCACCTGATGTCCCGCCACTGTGTAGAGTTCGCCGCCCGCCAAGAGAATCGCGCCTCGCGCACCGAGCGTTACGCAGAACATCTGGTCTGAACGCGGCTTCAACAACCGAAGGGCATCGCCAGGCGTCAACGACGATGCCAACGACTGTGGCACGTGCTCGGCGAAGATTGCCACATCGACCGCCTCCACCAGCCGGCGTGTGTTCGGCGTGACCTGCTCGATATCGCTGGTGATCGTGGCGCCGGCGTCCCGCCCCGCGGCTGCCGCGTATATTCCCGCCTCCACGTCCACATCGTCTACGTGAACGATTCGTGTACCGGCGAAGTCGTGATGGCGCAAATCTTCAGGGTGCAGCACCGCGTCCGGGTGACGGTCCCACAACACGATGCGTTCGCCGTGCTGCTCATCGACGAGGATGACCGCATAAGGGCTCGGCGCCTGTCGTGCGATGACCCCGCCTGTGTCCACTCCATGCGAGATCAGCGCGTCC
>Ga0075430_100001279_pt1 | contig 20278 bp, 21 predicted proteins | sample RhiMetdeltSRZDD4_FD_75294 | JGI IMG/M metagenome (GOLD analysis project Ga0075430, IMG submission 75294) | Populus rhizosphere microbial communities from Tennessee, USA - Rhizosphere MetaG P. deltoides SRZDD4 | ecosystem: Host-associated > Plants > Roots > Rhizosphere > Soil | place: USA... | reverse complement strand
TGCTCCGACTGTGGTGGTGCCTCTTGGCGGGACGGCGCTATCAGCGCTCCTCGGGACCTCGTCTATTGCGAAGTATCGCGGCTCGGTCTGCTACGGGACGGGTGACTACGCGCAGCAGAAGCTGCTGCCGGCCCTGCACCCCGCGGCGATCCTGAGGCAGTGGAACCTCTACCCGATCAGCATCGGGGACTTCGTGAAGGCGAGCCTGGAGGCAGACCGGGGCCCGAAGATCAGCTACCCGGTGCGGAGCCTGAACATCGCGCCGACCATCGACGAGGTTGAGAGCTTCCTCTCGGGGCCGTGTCGGGAGTGCCCGCTGCTGAGTTGCGACATCGAGACGGGCTGGGGCCAGATCAGGGGCGTCAGCTTCGCCCCGAGCGAGACAGAGGCGATCTATGTGCCCATTATCAGTCTTTCGACGATTAGCCGGTCCTACTGGTCGACCGCTGCGCTGGAACGGCGTGCGTGGAATGCCATCAAGGCTGCGCTGGAGAGTCCGACACCGAAGCTGGGCCAGAACTTCGTCAACTACGATGTGGTTTGGCTTCTCAGCAAGATGGGTATTAGACCGCGTAATGTGGCGGACGATCTCCGCCTGCTACACAAGGCCCTCTATCCCGAGCTACCAGCAAGCCTTGCGTTCATGGCAAGCGCGTACTCGGAACAGGGGGCTTGGAAAGCTTGGGTGAGCCATGGTGGCGCCAAGAAGAAAGAGCGAGAGGAAAAGCGAGATGAATAGCAACGCAGCGAAGATCAGCGGCATGCTCCTGACCAAGTTGGAGCCGGTCGCCGCGATGACCATGTTGGACTGGGCGAAGACCTTCAAGGACTCCGGCCTCACCGGCGAGGATGTGGATGCCGCGGTCGACGGCGCGCTCACCATCAGCATGGCGGTCAGCATGAAGCGGCAGGCCGACGCGCTCAAGGACATCGCGAAGTTCTTCCGGAGCCTCAACGGCGGCGACGTCACGGTGGTCGTGGACGATCCGAAGCAGGACCCATACGCGACACAGAAGCAGCTGGCCCCTCCGACCCAGCCGAGCAACTGGTGAGCGAGGGCCCGGGCGCGTATCGGGAGATAGTCCAACTTCCTGGGGGCGGAGTCAAAGTCCGCCCCTGGGACGGGGACTCCGGGCAGCTCCAGCTCCAGCAGCTGGTCGAGTGCCTGGACCTGAAGCCTGGGACGCCACCGGCCAACGCCGAGACGTCCCTGACGAGCATCGCCCACTCGCTGAAGCGGCTGGCCGACCGGATCGCCCCCTACCCCAAGACCCAGGCGCCGGTCATCCAGCTTGAGGAGTCGCAGTTCAAACGCCTGATGGAGAGCCTCAATGCGAAGTGACAACGACATGAGCGGCTGGATCATGCTCGGCGGGATCATCCTCGTCGTCATCTCCCTGTTGTGCGTTGTGGAGGTATTGCGATGAAGCTTTGGGCCTTCAGCGACCCCCACGTGGACGTGGGGCACAACCGTGTCCCCTTCCATCTGCCCGACCCCAAGCCCGAGGCCGACGTCCTGCTCATCGCGGGCGACGTGCGGGAGGGGCTGCGGAAGTCCATCACGTGGCTGGACACCTGTACGGGGTGGAAGAAGCCGATCATCTACGTCGCGGGCAACCACGACTTCTACCGCGTGGCGATTGACGACGAGCGCAAGAAGGCCCGAGAGCACCTGGACCGGATCAACCAGAGTCGCGACTTCAGGGGCCTGGGCGCCATCCACGTGCTCCAGGACAGCTGGGTGCAGTTTGGCGGCGTGCGCTTCATCGGCGCCACGCTGTGGACCGACTACTGCCTGGAGGGCGAGGCCTGGAAGGCCGTCGCCATGATTACGGCGAACGACCGGATGAACGACCACCACCTGATCCGGGTGGCCCGGGACAACTGGCGGAAGTTCCGGGCGGCCGACGCCGAGAAGGAGCACCACGTCAGCCGCTCATTCATCCATCAGGCGCTGCTCGACACGCCGCCCGGCATTGCCCGCGTCGTTGTGACGCACCACACGCCCTCTAGAAAAAGTGTCGATTACACACGATATGCAGGGAACCTACTCAATGCAGCGTACTCATCTCAGCTCGACAACGTCGTTGCCCTGTCCGATCTGTGGGTACACGGGCATACGCACCACTCATTCGACTATGATCTGGGTCATCCAGACGGTCGCCGCGGACGTGTGGTGTGCAACCCTAGAGGCTACGCGGGCGATAATCTCGACTATCAGCCGTCGCTAGTTTTGGAGGTCCCAAGTGCTGACCCTCTCTGTGGGGCGTGCGCCCCGAGCCCGGTCGGCTTCCCTGAGCCCAGCGAGGCGAGTATCGGCCGCTATCGGGACGAGGAGCCGGCGTGAGAGTTAACCTCGAACAGGCGAACGCGCTTACTGGAGAACTCAAGTTCTCCAGTTACGCGGCGCTGGACACCACGGGGACGCTGGAAATCTTCAACGCCCTGAAGGGCCGCCTTGACGCCGATCAGCTAAGGGTCTACGAATGGAACAAGAAACAGCTTGCGCCGAGCCTCGCTATGACGCTCCGGGGCATCCGGGTCGATCAGACCGAGCGCGCCAACCTAGCCAAGGGTATGGAATGGACACTGGAGCGGACAGAGAAGAAGATTGCCAAGCTGCCGGGCGTCATGAGCCGGTGGGATGGGTGGGAGCTGGAAACTGGGCGCTGCCCATCTGGGGGGACGACGCCCAGCGGAAAACAGCAACTGCACAAGTGGCCGCGCCCGGAGAGGGGGCACCCCAAGCTGCCGACCGAGAACATGGTATGCGAGCGGTGCGGGCTGCCCAGGAGGCGGTACAAGCCTTTCGAGCCCGGCTCAGCCACGCAGGTCAAGCACCTGCTCTACGAGCTTCACAAGATGCCCTATCGGCACGACAAGAAGGGCAACCTGAGTGCGAACGAGGAGGCGCTGAACAGCCTTGCCGAGCTGGAGAGCCCCAAGAAGTGGAAAGGAACCCGTGAGCTATGCCTCGCATTATTAGAGCACAGAGACCTCGTCAAGCAGCTCGGTTTTCTCCGAGCACGGCTGAGCTCCAAAGGGCGATTTCATGCCTCGTTCAACGTAGCCGCGGCCTGGACGGGGCGCTGGAGCAGCTCCCGGGACCCCTTCGGCGTTGGGTCGAACTTACAGAACGTCGGCGAGCAGCACAGGCACATCTTCCTAAGCGACCCCGGGATGACGATGTTCTACGCCGACCTGAAGACGGCGGAGAGCCTTCTGGTCGCGTTCCTGAGCGGTGAGGAGAACTACATTGAGGCCCACAAGGGAGACGTCCACACCTATGTGTGCAGACTGCTCTGGCCCGATGTTCCCTGGACGGGCGACATTAAGAAGGACAAGGTCATCGCTTCGTCCACCCTCCCGGAGTGGGACGACGTTCCAGGTCACGATCTCCGCTTCCAGTCGAAGCGAGTTCAGCACGGCTCGAACTATGGCCTCACTCCTTATGGTATGGCGCGCATTGCCCACATCCCTGTGGCGGTCGCGGTTGAGGCGCAGCGGCTATACTTTGAGGCATTCCCCAATATCAGGGAGTGGCAGAAGTCTATTGCGTCGCTGGTGCGTGGAAGCCTGCCGCTCTACAACGCGCTTCGCCGAGTGGTATGGCTCATGGGCCGACCGTGGGATGACCACACGCGCAAGCAGGGTCTTAGCTTCGGCCCTCAAGGCGGCGTTGGGGACATCCTGAACATCGCGCTCTATCAGGTCTGGCGCGAGTGCGACCCGCACCTGATCCAGGTCCTCGCGCAGGTCCACGACGCGATCCTCGGCCAGTTCCCGGACGGCGAGCGCAAGGCGGCCCTGGATGCGCTCAGGCGGCTGATGATCGTCCCGCACGATGTCCAGGACATCTGGGGCAAGACGCGGACCTGCGTCATTCCCGTGGAAGTTGCGGTCGGGAAGAACTGGGGCAAGCACAATCTGAACCCCAAGAAGGGCCGGCTCAATCCTGATGGCTTGAAGGAGGCAGCATGACAGCGAAGAGGAAGCCCGTGGCCAGGAGGCCACGGCAGTCTGGCAAGGTCTCGACGGCGCGGCGCCCAAGGGCTAGATTGGCGGTCCAACCCCCAAGGAGCCCCAAGATGCGCCACCCGCTGAGCCAGCTGTCCGACCAGGACTTCGCCGCCCTATTCCAGCAACACGGACAGAAGGAGCTATCCCAACGCTATGGCGTTAGCGTCCAGGCGGTTCAGCAGCGCAAGGTTAACACCGAGGCGCGCTTGGGCGTCAAGCTGACCGGGCCGACCAGCCCGGCTGAGCCGATCCGGCTCCATAAGCCGTTCGAGGTTGTCGACCTGGAGGACGGCATCTGCCTCGTCGGCTCCGATGGCCACTACTGGCCCGGCGTGGACAGCACGGCGCACCGCGCCTTCGTCGCCTTCGCCGAGGAGCTGAAGCCCGCCTGCGTGATCTTCAATGGCGACGCCGTTGACGGCGCGTCAATCGGGCGGCACCCGCCCATCGGCTGGGAGGATCACCCGACGCTGGAGGACGAGCTGATCGAGTGCCAGTTCCGCCTTGGCGAGATCGAGGCGGCCGCTGGCAAGAAGCCCCGACTACTCTGGCCCCTGGGGAACCACGATGCCCGCTTCAATACTCGACTGGCTAGTCTCACGCCTGAGTTCCGTGGCGTCCCAGGCACGCGCCTTGTCCACCACTTCCCCAAGTGGGAGCCGTGCTGGGCTGTTGAAGTGGGCGGCAAGGGGGGCGCGGTTGTCAAGCATCGCTTCAAAGGAGGGATGCACGCTCCGCATAACAACGCCCTTTGGAGCGGCCGGACCATCGTTACGGGTCACCTGCACTCACAGAAGGTTACGCCCATTACCGACTACAACGGGACTAGGTGGGGTGTGGACACGGGCTGTCTGGCGGCATGTGGCGGACCCCAGTTCACCTACCAGGAGAAGAACCCGGCCAACTGGCGCTCCGGCTTCGCCGTCCTGACCTTCCGGGAAGGGACGCTGCTGCCGCCCGAGCTGGTAACGGTCACTGACGAGGCCAAGGGTGAGATCGTCTGGAGAGGAGAGGTCTATGTCGTCTGAGACGAGAATGCGCGGCGTCCCGTTCTCCCAGGATCGCTGGTGGAAGATTGACGGGCCTGAGGGCTGCGGTATCCTCACCGACTACAACTGGGAGATCACCGGCTACACGGACAGCCTGAAGGACCTCTTGGGCGGCGTTGTTCGCTACGGTGGGAACGCCTATTATGTCCTCGGGCAGTGTCAACTACGCGGATGGAAGATGGAGCAGATCGATGCGATTGAAGTGGATTGCGAAGCTACTGAGCCGGGTCCTGCCTCCGAGGCGGCCCCCGGACAAGCTGATCTACGGGGCGAGCGCGACGGACCCCTACCTGAGCCGGTGGAACCTGATCTTCCCGCAGAACCGCTGGCTGAACATCATGGTTCACGAGTACCACAGGAGCGACGATGACCGAGCCAATCACGACCACCCCTGGTGGAATGTGTCCTTCATCCTTCGAGGCGCTCTTATGGAGTGGCGAGGGAAACAGTCCGAAGACGGCGTTCATCTGCTTGTGCAGGGAGACGTTGTTCGACGGGGCGCGGAGGCCGCCCATCGTATCGAACTGCTTCCTCCTCCTCGGCTCGTCAGCCCCGTCACCCTCTTCATCACAGGGCGAAAGGTGCGAGAGTGGGGGTTCTGGTGTCCCAAGGGATGGCGGCACAATAAGGAGTTCGTCTCACCCAAAGACGACGGCTTCATCGGACGTGGCTGCGACTAAGCAACCCAACCAAGGAGAAGACGACTATGGAACAGTCAAGCGGAAGCGGCGTGAAACTCTCGGCCTGGGAGAAGCTCCAGAGAGCCAAGGATAGGCTGGTCATCTTCCTCAAGCGCGTGTGGACGAAGATCGCCCTCGGCATCGCTGCCCTGGCCACCGTCATCGGCGGCGCGCTCGGCATCCAGCAGGGTGTCCAGCAGGCGCGGCTAACGGCCAACATCGAGGCCGCGAAGAAGGAGGAGATGCGTTTGAACGAGCTAGAGGCGCTGAAGAAGAGGCCCAAAGATGGTGTGGCGAAGCAAGGACGACCCAGAGCTGTGGCGCCAGCTGTACAGCCCCTCCGCAGTGGCGGAGCTGATCCGGCGCCAAAGTTCCCAACCCAGATCCCACATTGAGGAAGTTCAGGACGCACTGTTAGGAGTATGGAGAAGACCTATGGTTGACGGGATTGACGAAACGCTGAAGGAACGGGGCGCCCGCTACGGGCGCTTCTCCGACCACGCTATCATCGCCCAGGAGATCAAGGAGGTCATGTGGGCCACCCCGGGCTGGGAGCGGCTGGCGCCGGACCAGAAGCAGGCCCTGGAGGTGATCGCCGACAAGCAGGCGCGCATCCTCAACGGCGACCCCAACTACGACGACAACTGGCGCGACATCGCGGGCTACGCGAAGCTCGTGCTGGACAGGCTGACGGAGGTGAAGTGACGTGTCCGATTGGGTTCGCATCAGTGAGCGGCGAGAGAGGTGCATGGAGCTATTGGACCCCTGGCTCCAGCACCATTTCCCTGGGGTCAGGCCGCTCATGACTTCTAAGCCTTGGCGCGACGGCCACCTAATCACTCCAAACGGGCTCCGCATTCGCTTTGCAGTAGGCGGCTTTCGCCCGGTAAGCGCGATCTCTTTCCGGATTGATGAGGGTGGCCAGCTCGCCTTCACAGGCGATCTGTGGATGCAGTATTACCCTGCGATGGGAAAGACGGCGATCATCGACTGGAAAGCGGCTAAGCCCTGGCTTGAAGACTATCGAGCGGCGCACGGGGACGTCCTTATTACGGCGTCCTACATGATTGGGGAAATTAGGCGGCTCCATGTCCCCATCTTCAAGCTCATGAGGGCGGGCCTCCTCGACCTGATCTCGTGCGGAGTTTCCGTGCCAGACGTTGCATCGTAGGTGTCTCGTAGATGCGGATCAGCGTCCAGGCAATCGTCAGGCCCGTCGCGATGGCGGGCAGCAGGTCGACGAACCAGCCTAGCAGGACGACGATGGCGCCGATGTCGAACCAGCTCTTGATGATGTCGATCATCGGGTGTACTCTTCCTGGCGGCGGGGCGCCTTCCCTGGGCCGAACTTGCTCGGCGCCCTCTGCCCCCTGTTCCCATAATAGTGCAGATAGTTCAGCGTCCGGACCAGCTCCGGCCCCAACATCGGGACCTCTCGGCCAGTCCGCAGCGTGCGACTGATACCATCCGTCAGCTCCTTCATCTTCTGCCATAGCTCTTGCATCTCCGCGCGCTCGTAGGGCGTCAGGTTATCCTTCCCAGAGAGTTCCCGATGGCGGTTCACCATCGGCGTCAGGTCCTCCCGGCTCGCATCGATGCGGCCCTGGACCCCGTCCAGATAGCGCTCCGTCGCGATCTCCTGAGTGTGCTTCTGCTCATCCCGCGGGCCGCCCAGCTTGCTGCTCGGCCCGTACTTGCGCTCGATCTCCGCGCGCCCATCCTTAGCCTGATCCACCTGATCGATGTACTGGCTGTACTGGTCGTAGATGCGTTGCAGCCGGGTGAAGTCGCGCTGTTCCCTCGACTCGTCCATCTTCCCGTGGAAGATGTCCAGCACCTTGTCGTGGCTCTGCGGCCCTAGCTTCGCCATGTCGCGCCCCAAGGTCGGCGAGGCCTCGTCGAAGGCGTCCTCGATCCGGGGCCCCTTCCCGGTGGTCTTCGCGATCACCGTCTCCTGGGCCTTCGGGCCCGGCAGGAAGTCGTCGCCCGCCTCTGCGTCCCCGGCCCCGGCGCCAAGGCCCAGGCCAACGGCTACGCCGGCGCCGCGGCGACCGAGCATCTTGCTGATGTAATAGGCCGACACGCGCCCGCCCTCGTCGCCGAGCGCCTGATTGACCATCTTCGCAATCGTGTGGGGGTTCGTCCCGATCTCCGCTTCCCTGTTGATGATGTCCCGGATGGCCGGGTTCCTCAGGAGGCGCTCAGTCTCGATCCCGCGCGCCTGCCCGACCAGGGTGCCCTCGGCCTCCCTAGCCGCGCGCCGCTGCCCGCTCGCCGAGATGTAGGTGCGCAGCGAGTGGTCCCCGGTCTGCACGCCCGGGTTCTCGTCGCGGAACTTCCTGATGATCTCCTTGGCCGAGGCGCTGGGGTTCTCATCGGCCAGCCGCTTGATCGTCTGCTTGACCACCGAGGGCGGCCATACCGCCATCGCCTCGGCGCGGAACTGGCTGAACAGCGTGTTGAAGCGCTGGGGGTCCATCTGGAACCCCTCCATGCTCTTGAGCACCTCGTAGGCCTGTTTGCCGGTCGTCTTGGGGTCCCGAGCGAGCGCCTGCATGTAGTCCATGTGTTCGCGGCTGATTTTCTTCGGCGTAATCTTGGGCGCGCTGCCGAAGCTGCCGATCTCATCGAGGGCGCCCTTGAAGCCCTTGGCGGCCGCGCGCACTGAGCCCGCGATGGCCATTGGGAGCGCGGTGATGAAGCTGTCCTTCGGGTCGAACTCGCGCGAGCCGGCCTTGGCAATCCTTTGGGACGCCTCAAGCGGCTCCATGACCGCGGACTTGACGCCCTTGGCGAAGGCGCGCGGCCCGGCTGAGACGTGCTCCCAGACCGTCCTGGCGCTGTCCCTGATCTCCTGCGTGGGGTCGCGGACCTCGACACGCTCGGACTCACGGCCGCCCGGCGTATAGGTGAGCGGGCCCTTGCCCTCGCCCTTCGGGGACTCCACGATGCCGTCCATCGCGTGGGTCCAGGTCTGCCAGCCCTGCTCCGGGTTCTCGATGCCTTTGCCGCGCTGGGCCCCAGGCGCCCCAGGTGGGCGCATGTTCGGGCCTGGGCTCGGTAGCTGGTCGCTCGGCGGCAGCGGGCCGTGGTCCTCCTTGCCGGAGGCGCGCGGCATCATGCCGGGAGGGACGAAGTTCATCCGGCCCGGGACGCCCTCCCTCGTGCCATCGGGGCCGCCGCGGAAGACATCGGCGGGCGCGAAGTCGAACCTGCGCGAGGACTGGCGCTCCTCACCCTCAATACGCTGGCGCTCCTCCTCCATCTGCTGGATGAGCCGGAGGGACTCGCTGAAAGGGGTCTCGTCGGCCATTAGGGCACTCCCAGTGGGATGGAGTCTTCAAGGTCGGCCTGGAACTGCTGGCCCTGGACGAGCGGGCGGTCCTGCCGGCCACCCTGGAGGATGTGCTTGTTCAACCGCTGGTTGAGGCTCTGGAGCTGGAGCAGATAGCGGCGGCCATAATAATACTCGCGCTCAAGCTCGGTGATGTTGGACGGCGAGCGCCGCAGCAGGCGCTGCTCCATGTGCGGGTTCTGGACGGCCTCGGCGATCAGCTTGGTCGTCACGGCCTTGTCCATCATCTCGCCGACGATAGCCTGCGTCTCGCGCGCCATCTTCTGCGGCAGCGCGAGCGAGCCGGCCGAGCCGGTGCTGAACGTGTGGGCGAGCAGGCGGCCGATGTGGAGGCCGCCGATCTTGGCGAAGAGGGTGCCGGCCCAGCGGCTGGCCTTCTCAACGGCGCCGGGCGTCCCGGTCTCCAAGTCGGCCCAGGTGTTAATCATCTTCTGGAAGCGCGTGAACTTGGCCGGGTCGTCAGAGAAGCTGATCTCGAACGCCTCCTTCAGCTTGGGGTTCCGCAGCTGGTTCTGCATCTGGACATAGGACTTGTTATTCTCCAGGAACGCCTCGACCAGGGCGCGCTGCCAGCCTTCCATCGCCTCCCGGTCGTTCCGGAAGCCAACGGCTGCGTTGTTAATCAGGGTCGCGACTTCCTTCTGCGGGTTCTCGCTGTCGAGGACCGCGTTCGCCGAGTTCGTCGGGTTCCTGTGCGTGTACTGCCTGAGGGCGCCCGTGGTGACATTATGGCGCTCGTTGACGAGGCTGACGATCTCATCGGTCGTGCCTTGGAGCTTCGCCGTGGTGTTCGCCATCTTCTCGATCTTGGCCTTGTTATCGCGCATCCACTTGTGCATGGCTGGCGCGGCGGCCCTCGGCCCCTTCTCCGCGTCGGTCAGCCCGGCCTGGGTGATAGCGTCCCGCGCCGCGTTGGCGTAGCGCGCCCGAACGCCCTGCTCGTACTCGTTGACCATGATCGCCGAGTCGATGTCCGCGGCGGTCTTGCCACCCTGGGACACCATCGGGAAGCGGCCCCTGGGCTCCGTGTTGGGCAGCGGCGACGCCGCGGTCAGGACGGCCTCGGTGCCCTTCAGGTGCTGCATGACCCGGTCCAGGGCCTCCTCATTGAGGACCCTCGGGTTCAGGTTGTAGTCGTGGGCGATGAGCGGCTGGAGCGGCCCGCGCGTGAAGCGGTCATGATACGCCTTGCTGATCTCGTTGGCCTGCTTCAGCGCGATGTCATTCGGGAACGCCTCATCGATGCTCTGGAGGATGGTCTCGGCGATCTCGTAGAGCTTGCGCTGCTTGGCCGTGTTCGGCGCGTTGCCGCCCGAGCTGCCGCCCGCCTCGCGCGCCGCCTGGAGGACCTCCGAGCGCAAGCTATCGGCGCCGACCAGCTTGCTCAGCGGGATCGCGCCGGCGTACTGCTCGGCCAGCTTCTGAATGCGGACGTAGACCTCCCGGGGGAAGAGTGAGGGCGCAGCGTCGGAGTTGGCGAGGGAAAGCTCGGCCAGCTCCTCCAGCTTGTCAGTCGGGACCTTCTTGGTCTTGTCGACGCGGTCCCAGAACTTGCTGACCATGGCGTCGGCCTTCTTCTCGACCGTCGCGAGCGCCGAGCGGAACCTGTCCGAGGTCACCGCGTTGCTCAGCTGGTTCGGCTCGACCAGCTCGACCTCGCGCTTGATCGCGTCGTCAATGGCGTTCTTATAGCGGGCGATCTGCTCCTCAGCGTAGGCGCGCGGGTAGCCTGGGCGCGCGTCGGGGTTGACGATGGCCTCGCCGCGCTCACGGACGAAGGTCTCCTCGGCACGCTCGCTCTTGGGAATGAGGCTCATGTTCTCGCCGGAGCGCGTCAGGCGCCCGGTGAACGGAATACGCATCTGGGCGGCGCGGGTAACGGGGACGCCGGAGATGAGGCCGCCTGCGGTCGCGCCGATCACTTCGCCGGTCGCCTCGCCCACGGGGCCCATGAACTCCGTGCCGAGGGCGCGGTCGGCTTGGCGGCCAGCGCGGCCACCCTGCTGCTTGATGATCTCGGAGCCATACTCAGCGCCGGGGACGGCGCCCACTGAGCCGACGAGGCTCGTGACCGGGCGCTCGGCCGTGAACTTGGCGATGGACTGCGCGGCGCCCGGGACGGCGCCGGGCATCATGCTCATGTTTTTGCCCGCGCCGTAGAGGGTCGGCGAGGCGACCGTGGTCGGGATCGGGACGGAGCCGGGGCGGCCGGGGATCGTGACGCCGGCGCGGGTGGCGAAGTCCGCCTCGGCTGGCACCTTGCTGACGCCGACCTCCTTGACAGTCATGCCGGGCGCGGTCGGCGAGCCGGCGCGGATGCCGAAGAGGGCGATCATGCTGTCAGGCACGGCGCGCCCGAGGGCCGCCGCTAGCGACTTCTCATCATAGGTGCCCTCCTTCAGGAAGCCCGCCTTCTTGAAGAGGTACAGGAGGCCCCTGGTGTTCTTCCCGCGCTCGATCTCCTCGTTGCCGAGCATCTCGGTCACCTGGGCGACCGCGTCCAGTGGGAGGCCGATGATCTTGGCGATCCGCTCGTTCATCGACTGCTGGATCGTCTGGACCGTGCCCATCTGTTCAGGCGTCGGCGCATTAAGACGCTCAAGCTCGCGCAGCTGGCTGTCGAAGCGCGGGCCCGCAGGCGCGCGGGTGTCCGCGGCCTCACCGGGCTGCTGGCCGCTCTCGGCGGCCTCCAGGTCCTTCAGGACATCCTCAATTGAGCGCGCCATTACTGGAGCCCTCCGGGCGGTGCGAACCGCTTGCTCGCGCGCCGCTTGAGGATTTCATCCTTCAGCTTCTTTTGCAGCGCGGGACTCATCTTCTGGATTTGCTCGGGCGTGATCGCGCCAATCATGTCGTCGTCGTACTTGCTGAAGTCGGCCGTCTCCGGCACCGCCACGGGGCCCGGCATGCGGTTCTGCGGCACGCCCTGAGGCTGCGGCTGCGGCTGTCCGCTGATCGAACGCTCGACTTGGCCCTGGTTCGGGACGGACTGCAAGAGCTGGCTGGCGCTCCAGCCGGCCCGGCCAGCCCTGATGTCGTCGGCCATCTTCTCATACTGCTCAACCGTCGCCATGCTGCGCAGGACGCCGTCGATCAGGTGCTTCGTTCGGCTCGCCTTCTGCCGGTCGGCCGGGCTCGTCCCCTTCGCGTCGAGGATGATCGAGTTCATCGCGCGCCGCTCATCCTCAAGAGAGAGGCGGAGGTCGATCATCTTAACGGCCTGCTCAATCGGGTTCGTGTTCATGCTGATCTCAGGCATCATCTCCTGGAGATGCTCGTATTCCTTCTTCAGCGTGCGGCCGCCATCGGCGTAGATCAGCTTGCTCATCGCGTTCCTGATCTGCCGGGTCGCGTTCTGCTGCTTGATGATCTGCTCTTGGGCGAGCGCGGGGTCGATGTTGCCCGCCACGCCGCCGACTACGGCGGCGCTCCGCCCGATGATGCCCGAGCCGAGCACGTGCTCAGCCGGATCGGAAAGCTGATTGCGGCGGGTGCCGGGCGTCTCAGCCGGGTCCACCGGGTCGCTGGCCTTCGGCGTGCCGGGGCGCGCAGTCGGCGGCGGCGCAGCGCTAGCCGCGTCGGGAGAGCCAACGGTGCCCACGGGGAGGCCGGGCTGGCCGGTCGCCGGGTTGATCTGAGCCATGTCGAGGATCTTCGTCACCGGGTACGCATTGCCCAGCTCATCCTTCTCCATGGTCTGGCCGATCTTGTACGTGCCGGCCTTCAGCTTGAGGCCGGTCTCGTGCGAGATCATCTTCCGCGCCACCATCTCGTTGATGGCGGCCTCGGTCATGCCCGGCGCCCGCGTCTTCTGCGCGTTCTGCGCATCGACGATCAGGCGGTCCTTCTCGCTGAGGTTCTTGTACCAAGTCATGTACTGGATGTCCGCGGTCGCGTTGGAGCCGCCCTTGGTCGTGTCCAGCGCGCCAGTCTCAGGATCGAAGGCCCCAATCGCGCCACCCGGCGAGATCGGCATCATGTTCGGCGGCGGCTTCTGGGTGCTCTTGAGGAGGTCCTGGACGATCTTGGTCATCTTCTCAGCAGGTACGCGCGGGGCGTTCTGAGCGAAGACGGGGCTCTGGATAATCTGGTTGAACAGCTTGTGCGGGGACTCCTCAGGGTTCTCCTGGCGGATGCGGGCGGCCTCCTGGAGGATCGCCTGCTCGGCCGAGTTGTTCTGCATCGTGTCGGAGAGGCCGCGCTGATAGCGCCGCTCGCCCTCCTGGAGCAGCAATTGCTGGCTCGTCGGGACTCCCATAAGGTGGTCCACGAAGCCCATGATGGTGCCGCTCTGCGCAGCCGGGCGCTGCGGCTGGAAGGCCGGATTGGGCTGCATAGTCTGCTGCCCAGGGGCCGTGAAGGGCCCCGGAGCCGCCAGTTCTGAGCCCACAGCGCCGCCAAGGCCCGGCTCAGCCGGCGCCTCTTGGGCCGGGCTGAACAGGCTGCTGATCTGGTCGATGAACGCCTGGAAAGGGTTAGCCATAGCTCGTTAGCCTCCTGGCCCGCCGCCGCCACCTTCGCCACCTGAGCCGCCACCCATCCCCTTGGGGAAGAGGCCGGGGATGACGCCCTTGTACTGCTGGCTGGTGCCCGATGACTTCTGCACGTTCGCGATGTTCGGCGTGAGGACGCCGGCCGCCAGCTGGAGGGCCTGGAAGAGGCTCTGGAGGCGCTTGTTGAACTGCTCCATCCCCCGGGTAATCCCGAGGTCGGCGATCAGCCGCGGGAGGCCCTGGGCGGTCAGGTTCTTGACCATAACGTCGACCTCACCCTGGCCTAGCTGGGCCGCCGTCAGCTGGTCCTTCCGACCGGCATCCCAGGCGCCGAGGCCCATCCGGGTCGAGATGTCGCCCATGGCGTCGGCGACCCCTTCGGTCGCGATGGCGCCCGCCCGGTCGAATGCCGAGGAGCCACGGGGCCCTGTTTGCTGCCCACGGAGGGCGAATTGGGAGGGCATTTCGCGGCCCAAAGTGCGCGTCAGACTCGTCAGGAGGGGCCGCTGGGCGGCCTCTACAGCCTGCTGAAAGAAGGGGTTTCCACCCGGCTGGCCGGGCAAATACTGGCCCCGAAGGGTGTCATCAAGCATCTGGCGGCGGGCCGGATTGAAGGCCGCCTCCTCAGTCCCGACTAGACCCCGCTTCTCCGCGTCCCCGATCCCCGCGACGAGCGGTCCTTGGTAGTCCGGGCCTCCACCGCTGGTGTAGAGCGACGACAGAACGTCCATGAACCCCCCGCGGTGAGCCTTGAACGGGTTCATGTCGATTGGGTCGCTGCTCGACGTGCTCTTGCTTGAGCCGCCCCCGAACAGCATCTGTAGGCCCTTGCTCATCTTTCAGCCTCATCTCGAACTCATAGACACTGGCGATCCGCTTTTGCGGTAGCCGTGTACCGAAGCTCCGTAGCCAGACCTCATCCGGGTGGCCAGTCTCGTTGACCGCGACGGCCGTAGCATACCCCATTTCCTGGCAAAAGTCGACTAGCGCCTGGATCAGCGCCGCCCTAGTTGAGGGCGCCCCGTCGTGGGGCACCCCGATAACCTGGGCCCGGTCAGACAGGCCAGTCCCAGGGAGGGCCAGGATAAGCAGGCCATCCACTCGACTCGCCGTCTTCCCGACCGCGAAGACGACGCTCTCGCCCCGAACCACCTGCTCCACCAGCTTGAGCCACTGGTCTTCGTCTGGGGTCCAGTGCTTCAGCCACTTCTGCACCCGCACGTCCCCGAAGGCGAGCGGGTTCTCGATCTTTCCCGTCTTCATCCGTCACTCCCAAGGCCATTTGAAGGTCTCTGGTGCGGGGCGCCTCGCCGGAGGGATCGCCTTCCGGGCCTTCTTCAGGTTCGCCTCGCACACTTGAATTTGGCGCTCCAGGAAGTACTCCTGGACCTCATACCGGCTCGCCGTGGCCAGATAGAGGAAGGCGCCCATCAGCACGACCGTCAGGATGGTCACCCAGTTGTCCAGGATGTCCCAAAGGCCGGGCCAGATGATGTTCTGCCACGTCCAGACGATGCCCTGAACGACGGCGCCGAGGATCGGGCCAAGCACAGCCGCGAGGACATTAGCTACGGCGCCGATGACTGGCATCAGCCCGAAGAACCACGCGGCACCGAGCAGCGCTCCGATCCCCAGGCCGCCAATGCCCAGGTAAGTCAGCAAGCTATCAAGCCAATCCATCTTTCTCCCCTGTGATGCCAGCGGTGTCCGGATCGGGCACGGGCGTACCCGAGGGCTCGTAGCGGCCGTCCTTGTGGTCATCCACGATCAGGCCATCCAGTGTGTTCGCGGCCCACCACGCGGCGATGCCGACGAACAGCATGACGCCGAGCGTGCTGAGCGCCACCATGCCCTGGGTCGTCCCGATGAACTCCCGGATGATGGTGATGTTGTCCATCGTGAAGATGCCCGCGGCGCCGCCGATGATGGCCTTCGACGCGGTGCGCACCTTGGACAGGAAGCTCATCTTGCGCGAGCCGTTCCGGAGGTCCTTCTCGCTAGCGAGGTCCATCGCGCGCAGGTAATGGCCGACGCAGCCCAGCTGGGTGTCCACGTGGCCGGGATCGTAGACCCCGTCGCGGACGTACTTGCCGCTCACGTAGATGTTCGTCCCGGCCCAGAGGTAGGGGCTCGGCCGCCCCTTGAACGCATAGCCGAGGCCGTTGAAGCGCTCCCACTCCCAGCAGAGGCGCTCCATCGTCCAGTCGGTCACCTTGTCCAGGCCCTTGAGCTTGACCGCGTGGATCGCGGCCTCCTCCCAGGTCTCGAACGGGCCGTGGCCAGCCGGCACGAGCCGGGTCTTCCGCCCGGTCCCGATGATGTGCTCGCCGTTGTGCAGGACGCCTTTGAAGTTGCCCCCTGACTCCCTCATGTGGGCGGCCGCGACCCAGGCCCAAGGCACGCCGGTGGCGTCCTCGATGGCCTGATACTTGGCCCGATTGGCGACGGAGTAGCGCGCCATGCGGTCATAGGCGCCTTGCCAGTTCGGCTTGATCTGGCAGCGCTTCAACCACTCAGTGTACTTCGGAAGCATGCTGGCGAATGTAGGCATTTTGGTCTCCTTGGGCGCCCAGTCTAGCACCCCAGTGGGCCTCAAACAAGGCGTACGATGCTCATGTTGGTCTGCTCAGACTGGCCCCGGATGTCCCTGGAGGCGCCGCCGGCGTTGTCCTGGTAGGCCCGGAACTTCACGGTGTCATTGGCCGCTAGGTTCAGGACGGCCGTGGTGATGAAGAACTCGGCCCCGGCGCTGCCTGCCAGCTGGAAGTGTTGCCGAACGGCCACGTCGTTAACCAGGATGTAGTTGTACATCTGGTCCCCCGAGCTGCTCTCAAAGGTTACGCAGAGGACGGCGAGGTAGATGCCGGCCACCGGCGCCGTGAAGGTGTCGGTCGACCAGTTGCCCAGGCGGTCCACGATCTCGGTGCCGAAGGTGATGATCGTCTGGGTGTCGTCGTTGATTGTCTGCGCCGTCCCATTCTTATGGGCGATCACGCAGGGGATCACCGTGTCGAGGACGGCCACACCCTGCTCGGCCGTTCCATCAATGGGGTTGCCCGTGCCAGCGCCTGCGGCCCGGAGCTTGAACGTAGCCTGGGCCATCTCCGCCATCTTGGCGTTCGTGATGGCGTCGTCCTTGACCGAGGCGCCGAGGGTGTTCGCCCCGTCGTTATAAGTCCAGTCGAGGTCGCCGCCGTCATCGTCCAGGATCGCGCCGACCACGTCCTCTGTGGCCTCCTGGAAGTCAGTGATCTGCGACGCGGTATGGGTGTGGGTATCCACCGCATTGGAACCGGCCCACAAGCCCGTGACATAGAGGGCGATCCACTCGGTCGCGTTGATCGCGTAGAGCCAGATGGTGTCCCCGATGGTGAAGCTCTCGATCTGGCCCCCAGCCGCGGTGACGGTCCCCTTGATCCTGATGGTGTCGCCCGCTTTCGCGATGATCCGGATGCCATCGGCGTCGGCAACGGTGAAGCCGTAATACTGGTCGAGGCCCGCGTTCGGCAGCGTGAAGTCCACGCGCGTGGTCGTGCCCTGGTTGTCGAAGTGGTGGTAGCTATCCTTGCCCGTGAGCTGATAGGCGGCCGTCTTGGAGATCACGTGGTCCCACAGCTTCGCCGTGTTACCGAAGCTGCCATCGGGGCCGGTGTAGCGGATGAAGCCGGTCGGCTCCACCTTGCCCGGCAAGGTGCCAGGGATCGCCTCCGGGTTGTCGATGAACATCTGGCCGCCAGCGACGACGAGATACTTCGGCCCGACCGTGGTGCCCGTGTAGGCCCAGAAGATTTGGGCGAAGCTCTTGGGGCCGACGACGATGGTGCCCTGGGAGAACGAGGGGTTGTCCGTGATGGTGAGCGACGAGGCCATGAAGGGGTCGCCGCTCAGGGAGTGCAGGAGCGCCCCAGCGCTAGCCGGGAGCGCCGAGCCGTCCACGGTGATGAAGTTCCCGAAGTCCATGATGTTCCCGAACATCACGGTGCTGTTGTTCTGGCAGCCGCGCAGGATCAGGCGCCCATCGGTGAAGTTGTCCAGGTCGCCGAAGATGAGGAACTTGCCGACGCCCGCGCTAGCGGGGTCGCTGTCAATCGAGGGCGCCTGCACGGGCTCCATCGAGAAGCCGTTGAACCAAATTTCCGTGTCGGAGACGGCGAGCCTGTTCATCGAGCCGACGCTGAAGCCGTTCGGGTTCAGCACATTGCCCAGGATGACGTTCTCCGGGTTCGTGAAGTTGCCGCGCCAGTAGAGGACGCCGCCGCCCTGGTAGTTGCCATTGTAGACCCCATCGTAGGAGCCGTCGGCGAAGTGTACGTCGACCCGGAAGCCGCCGATGTCCACGTCCTCTTCAAGGTAGTCGACCACGCGCTGGGGCTGGCGCCAGGGGTTCGTGATCGAGCCGTCGCCAAGGATGTCATCGCCCGTTGGGGACAAATAGAGGTCCAGGTCGGCGTCCAGCAGGGTGCGCTGGTCGGCCCTGATCTCCTCAATCGCATCCTGGACGTTCGTTGAGGACATGCCAGGGGGCGGCACGAAGGGTAGGTCCGCGGCCGTGGCGATGATGTCAGTCAGCCTTGCAAACAGGTGCTCGGTCATAGCGAGGGCTCCCCGGCTGCAACTTGCCACCCCAAGGTGTCTCCGTCAAGCGCCCAGTTCCCGTCAGTAACCTCCAAGTAATAGGTCTTCTCCAACCCGCGCCGGGTCAGTACTCGGGAAGAACTGTGGAGCGGCGCCAGCTCGTAGCCCAGGCGTCCGCCCCTCACCAGGAGCCTGAGGGCGCGGCCGACCACCCGCACATAGGGGCCGTCCCTCGGGCCGAAGCGCGAGACCCAGCCGGTGAGGAAGCGCGGCACCGGGTCGTCCCGGATGGCGAAGCGGTCATCGGAGCGCCGGTGCGTGAGCTGCCATAGCGTGCCGTCCTCCCGATCCTCCATCAGGATGATATTGGGGGTCTGCGGGACCCGGTATGGCGTCTCAGCGAACATCAGCGGAACCCATAGGCGGCCCAGTCGCCGAGAACGACTAGGCCGGAGGCGAAGAAGAAGCGCAGCGCGCTGAGCGGAGTCGAGGAGTTCCTGCTCGCGCTCCCGCGGCTGTTGATGAGGGCCTGCCCGACATTCGACGCATGGTAGCAGCCGTCCCAGCTGACCCTCGGGTTCACGTTCTCCTGCCATCGCATCAGGCGAACCACGCCGTGCCAACCCTCACGCGCTTCGAAGCCGACCATCGCGGTCGCGGTGATCGCCGTCATGGTGCCCGAGGTCGCGGTGCCGGCCTGGAAGTGGTTGAACGCCGTGCCGTCGTCGGCCGTATTCAGGCTCACGAACTTGTAGTTCGTCGTGAAGTAGGTGGCGCCGGCGTCATTCGAGAACTGCACGTGGAACGACTGGTCCTCCGTATCGCAGACGATGCCGCCGAGGTAGATGTCGATGAACTTGAACGGGGTCGCCACGATCTGCGCGTTGAAGATCACGTCGATGAAGGCGACGCCCGTGGTGATGGTGGCGCCGCCCAGCTTGACGAAGGGTGACGGCGTCCCACCGATGGCGCCGGTGATCCGCCCATCCTCATCGATGGAGAGGTCGGGGGCTGCGTACTCGCCGGGCGTCACGCCCGAGGGCGCTAGCGCCGCGGGCCCCACTGAGTTCGCGCCGAGGTGGATTGCCTGGACGGCGCCCTCCTTCAGGTTCGCCGTGATGTTCGGCGGCTCCTCAACCACGACGAACTCGATGGTGTCGGTGTCGTCCAGGCTCTCCTGGACCGACTCAAAGGCGGCGTCCGCAATCTCGCCCGGCGTCGGGATGGGCTCCCAGTTCGTCCCGTCGCTCTGCACGACGCGCTGGATGGTCGTGTCGTAGACCATCTCGCCCTCGTGCTCGGACGCAGGGGGCAGCTCGTCAGTGGCCAGCCGCTGGAGCGGCAGCGGCGCCTCCATGCGCTCCGTGCCGTCCATCGGAAAGCTGTTATTCAGCCGGGTGGCGTGCTCAGTCGCCGTGCGCAGGCCGGCGAGGTTCGCCGCATCGAGGGCCCGCGCGATGTCCTGCGCTTGGCCCCTCGGCATGCCTGGCGTGATCGGGACCTTAGCGGCCATCGTGGACCTCCAGGCACACGTGCTTCTTCAGCTGCGCCGGGGTCCCTTTGACGGTGGCCTTGCAGTCCCGGCAGATGCCGATCCAGACCTGCTGGCTGTTGTAGTCGATCTGGCGCGCCCTCGCCTGAGGCGAGGCGCCCAGACGGCGCCCAACCGCGACCTTAGTCCGTGCTAGTTCCCAGCTCATCTCGTCCCTCCCGCCCGGATGTCCACGTCATAGCCCGAGAGGCTCCAGGCCTCGCCGTCCGTCCCGAACTCAGTCTCAAAGAAGCGGCCGCGCCGATAGTGGGTCGTGAAGTGCTGGCCCTCGGGCAGCTCGGTCTCGAACACCTGGGTGTCCGTGATCGTCGCGGGTCCAGAGGCGTGGTCCATCATGTAGACCGTGACCTCCAGGTCCTCATTCAGCTGCTCAGCATAGGGGTACACTCGGGTCAGCAGGCCCCTCATGCGCCCGTCGAACGTGGGCCTCCGGCCGAACTTGACGAACGAGGGCAGGAGGGCGCCGGCCCCGGTGTTGATCGTGTTGATCTTATAGAGGAAGCCGTCGTCCGAGCCCATCAGGTTCAGCGGCGCCGAGGCGAAGATTTGACTGT
>Ga0075430_100001276_pt1 | contig 20291 bp, 18 predicted proteins | sample RhiMetdeltSRZDD4_FD_75294 | JGI IMG/M metagenome (GOLD analysis project Ga0075430, IMG submission 75294) | Populus rhizosphere microbial communities from Tennessee, USA - Rhizosphere MetaG P. deltoides SRZDD4 | ecosystem: Host-associated > Plants > Roots > Rhizosphere > Soil | place: USA... | reverse complement strand
AATTCGCTGGCGATTAGAGCGTAGGGGCCACACCCGTTCCCATCCCGAACACGGTCGTTAAGCCCTACAGCGCCGATGGTACTCCGACCGAGAGGTCGCGGGAGAGTAGGCCGTCGCCGGCACCTCATGTGAAACGGGCCACCCTAACGGGTGGCCCGTTTCTTTCTCGCGTCACCTCCCATGCGAAACCCTTTCGAGCGCGGCGTACTCGAGTTCGCGGCAGGCGCCACCGCCGGCGTTCTCATTGCACGTGAACGCCAGCGCCGACTGGTCGCTGAGCGACTCGCAGCCGCGGTGCTGGAGACACTGCTCCGCGCGATCGACGCGAACGACGCCGAAACCGGCGGCCATGTTCGCCGCGTCGCACGCTATGCGCTCATCCTCGCCGACGCCGCCGATCTCGACGCCGGCGAACAACGAACCGTCGAGCGCGTCGCGCTCTTTCACGACATCGGCAAGATCGACGAAGCGCTGTTCGACATCATTCACGATGACAGCAAGCTCACGCCTGAGGAGATTCGCGCGGTCAAGACGCATCCGCAGCGCGGCGCCGAAGTGCTCGCTCCACTCGCCGCATTCTACCCCGACCTCGGCGAAGGCGTACTGTCACATCACGAGCGTTGGGACGGCACAGGGTATCCGCGCAAGCTTCGTGGTCGATCGATCCCGACCGCCGCCCGCATCGTGACGATTGCAGACTCGTTCGACGCGATGACCTTCACTCGGCGCTATCGAACCGCGCGAAGCATCGAGGAAGCATCCGAAACGCTCATGACAGGGCGCGGGACGCAGTTCGATCCCGATTTTGTCGACCTCTTTCTGTCACCGCCGGTGTTCGAAGCTGCACTCGACGTGTTGAACGAGGATCCGCGCCCGCGTCCGCGGCGCGCCCCACGCAAGGTCCGGCCGAACGACTCGGGGCTACCGAAACTCAGTTTTCGATGGCGGACGACAACTCCCGCGCCGCGCGCTCGGGGTCGGGTGCCGCGAAAATAGCGCGGATCACGGCCACGCCCTCGGCGCCGGCAGCACGAAGCCGCCGGCAGTTGGACGCGTCGATGCCACCAATGCCGATCGCGGGTACGCCGGCGAGCCGCGCGAGCCGCGCGAACTCTTCGACTCCCATTGCGTCGCCGGCATTGGGCCTGGAGGTTGTCGCGAACACGGGCCCGATCCCGACGTAATCCGCGCCTTTGGCGTGCGGCAACTCGTCGTCGTTGCCGACAGATGCCCCGATGATGAACTCGTCCGGCACGACTCGTCGCAGCGCGGCGGCGGGAACGTCGTCGACCCCGACATGCACTCCGGCGGCGCCAGCGGCGAGCGCGATATCCGCGCGGCCGTTCACGATCACGCGCACAGACACCGACGCAACGAGCGCTTTGGCGACGGCGACGAGCTCGCGCGGGTCCACATCCTCGAGGCGCAGCTGGACCATCGTCGCTCCACCGCGAACGGCGGCAGCGGCCCGTGCGACGAGACCCGCAGGCCCATCGCGGAGGTCGTCCGTGATGGCGACGAGCCGGAGTGCGTCGGGAATTGGGCGAGGGGAATCGGGAATCGGAGCGGGGATCAGGGACTACGGAACGCCTAACGAGTCGACCGGAGCGCGTACATCGCGACGAGAGTGGTCATCCTGAGCGAAGCGAAGGATCGTCGCCGTCCCGGTAGAGGGTCCTGGTTTCGGCGCACTGAAGATCCGTCGCCTGACGGCTCGGGCTGACACGGTGCCGCCGGGCCGCGACGATCCAACGCCCCGCTATTCGCGGCGCGACGGGCGCGGCGGGTTTTCGCGACGGATCTGCGCGCGCGCTTCGGTGTGCTCGCTGAACGTCCGCCGGAACTCGTGGTGGCCGTCGGGGTGCGCGACGAAGTACAGGTACGGCACATTCGCGGGAAAAAGTGCGGCCTCGATGCTCGCCGCACCAGGTGACGCTATCGGGCCCGGTGGAAGTCCGGCGTACTTGTAGGTGTTGTACCGGGAATCGACTTCGAGATCCTTGTACAGCACTCGGTCAACGTGCTTCCCCAACGCGTACTGTACGGTCGGATCTGCCTGCAGCAGCATCCCGATCCGCAGCCGGTTGTGATACACGGCCGAGATGATGGGACGCTCCTCGGCGAGCCGAGCTTCCTTCTCGATGATGGAGGCGAGCGTCAGCACATCGTGTCGCGACATCGCCAGCGTCTGCAGTCGCGCGGTCCACTCGGGTTTCCACACGCGCTCGAAGCGGGCGACGAGCAGGCGAACGACTTCCTGATGCGTCGTCCCCGCGGCGAACGTGTACGTGTCCGGAAACAGATAGCCCTCGAGCGTAGGCGTCGGAACGTCGAGACGCTGGCGAAGCGCCGAGTCCGTGGCAGCGGCGAGGATCGACTCCGGCGGTACCGAGATCGCCCGACCGATCGTTTGTGCGATCGTCGCGAGCGCGAACCCCTCGGGGATCGTCACCGTATGCACGAGCCCCTTCCCGCGCGTGAGGGCGTCGAGCACGTCGTTCCAGGATGCGCCGGGCTCGAAGACGTACGTGCCAGCTTTGAGGTCGCGATCGCGGCCGCGTGCCGAGGCATAGAACCGGAACAGACGAGGCGACGAGATCACGCGCGCCCGTGCGAGAGAGTCCACCGCGTTTCCGAACGTGGACCCCGGCGGCACGGTGACGCGCACACGTTGCGTGTTCGGCGAGCCGCACGCCGCAAGGACGACCAGCGACGCGGCCAGGGCGACCCGTGCCGCATTCGCGACGCGACGCTGTGGTGCGCGCTGCCTAACGACTTCAGCGGGGAAGCGCGAGGGCATGCTGCAGGAGTAGCGTGGCGGCAATGGAGTCGACGTCTCCCTTCCGGCCCTTGGTGGATCCCCCCATCTCGCGAACGGCCCGCAGGGCGGCGGCGGTCGTGTAGCGCTCGTCAACGAGACGCACTGGCAGCCCCGTGCGTTTCTCGAGCTCGGCCGCGACGTGCCGGGCCTCGATGGTTCGTGGTGTGTCGTCGCCGTTCCCATCGAGCGGGAGGCCCACGACATACCCCTCCACCTCCAGCTCCGTGCCGCGACGGATCATCTCGGCGATTGGTGGGCGCTTGCCTCGCCGGCGGTCGATGAACCCCACGGGGGAAGCGATGGTGCCTGTGGGATCGCTGACGGCGAGACCGATTCGGCGGTCTCCGCAATCAATGGCCAACAGGCGAGTCGGGAATCGGGAATCAGAAATGGGGAATCGGGAATCGCCGAGCTGGTAGCTGAAATGCTCGGGCTGGTAGCTGGGTGCGGCGGCGGCGTCAGATTCGAATTCGAACGCGATGCCTGGACCGTCGCGATGCTTCCGAACCCGAGTCCGACCCGGCGCGACCGGGCGTCCGTGACTGGTGCCCCAGCTGATGGCTGAGGCTGGAGGCGTCAGCCTCCCTGTGCCATCTGGACGAAGAACTCCTTGTTGTTCCGTGAACGAGTGAGCTGTTTGAGCAGGAATACGATCGCCTCATCCGACGGCATGTCGCCGAGGAAGTTACGCAGGAGGTAGACCCGATTGATCTCCTCCTGCGTGAGCAGGAGCTCTTCCTTGCGGGTCCCGGACTTGTTGATGTCGATCGCCGGAAAGATGCGCCGGTCGGCGATCTTTCGATCGAGGACGAGCTCCATGTTGCCGGTGCCCTTGAACTCCTCGAAGATCACCTCGTCCATCCGCGAGCCGGTCTCGATGAGCGCGGTCGCAACGATCGTCAGCGACCCGCCCGCTTCGATGTTGCGTGCCGACCCGAAGAACCGCTTCGGCTTGTGGAGCGCAGTCGCCTCGACACCGCCGGAGAGAATCTTCCCCGTATGCGGCGCGACGGTATTGTGTGCGCGAGCGAGGCGTGTGATCGAGTCGAGGAGGATGACGACATCCTTTCCATGCTCGACGAGTCGCTTCGCTTTTTCGATGACCATGTCCGCCACCTGCACGTGGCGGTCGGCGGGTTCATCGAACGTCGAGCTGATCACCTCGGCGCGCTCGACGCTCTGCAGCATGTCGGTCACTTCCTCGGGACGCTCGTCGATCAGCAGGATGATGAGCGAGACCTCGGGGTGATTCGCGGCGATGGCGTTCGCCATCTTCTGCAGCAGGATGGTCTTTCCAGCGCGCGGCGGGGCCACGATCAGTCCGCGTTGACCTTTGCCCAGCGGCGCAATGAGGTCGACGACGCGCATGCTCAAGTCGCCATCCTCGAGACGTAGCCGCTCGTCGGGGTACCGCGGACGCAGATTGTCGAACGCCACTCGCAGTTTTGCCTGCTCGGGCGAGTCGCCGTTGATCGATTCTACCTTCAACAACGCCAAATACCGCTCCCATTCCTTGGGCGGCCTGACCTGCCCGAGCACGGCGTCGCCGGTACGCAGGTCGAACCGCTTGATCTGTGATGGCGAGACGTAGATGTCGTCCGGCCCGTAGAGGTAGTTCCAGTCCTGGCTGCGAAGAAATCCGTAGCCCTCGGGAAGGATCTCGAGGACTCCTTCGCCACGGAGCACGGTTTCCGAGTCGAGCAGATTTTGCTCGATGCGGAAGATGAGCTCCTGTTTTCGGAGGCCCGAGGTGTTCGAGATGTTCAGTCCTTCCGCCAACTCGTGCAGCTCGGAGACGGACTTCCGCTTCAGTTCAGCGATATCCACTGGCGAGATCGGGGCGATGACCTGCGACGGCGTGGAGGGTGCGCCGCGCACGTAACGGAGGAGAGGAGGCGGGAAGTGCGTTCGACGACCGCAGGGCCGAAGAGGACGTGGCTCGGGACCGCGGGTCGAAGAGCGCCAAGCTATCCAGGGTCTTTTTGACGGTCAAGTATGCGCGGCGTACCGCCGCCGGAGCCGAGACGGTTCAGGGAGCCGTTGAAAGCGGTGCTCGAGGACTCGCGGCCAGAATTGGCCCAGACAATGAAAGCGGTGATCCCGATCGAGAGTGTCCGGCCAATTCCCGGCCCCCCTCGGCCGCTGCGCGCCTGCTTTCAACGGCTCACACGTGGGCAACTAGAACGCGATGTACCGGAACGGTCGTCGCTTCAGGTCTGAAAACAGCTCCGTCATGAGCTTTTCCCGCTCGGCCGTTTGGACCGCAATGATCGAATCCTGACCGAATCGGCCGAGGCTCCCGGCGTTGGCGGCGAGCAGCGCCCGAGTGATCGAGAGCTCGTTTCTCACATCGCCGACGACTCGCATGAGCGTCGAGTCGCGCCGAAATCGCCCGAACGAGGTGCTCTCACTCGCAAGCAGGGCGCGCAACGAGTCAGCCTGCGCGGTCGCTGCTTTCGCCCGTGCGATGAGCGCATTGCGTCCGGACAGCAATCCCGTCGAGCCGTTCGTGCCAGTCGCGCGCTGCGTGAACCGCGATGCGTTTGCGACGAGCGCTTCGAACCGCTGCGGTGCGTCGAGCGTGGTGAGGGCACCGATGGTTCCGCGCGTGGACGACAGCGACGACGAAAGCACCTTCACGTTCGCGATGATCTCCGGAAACTGCTTCGACGCTTGCCCAAACCCTGAGGCAATCTGCTGAAAATCTCCGCCCGCGGCGCCGGGGATCGTGTCGTTGGCGGCAAGCATCCGCGCGTCGACGGTACCGGCGCTGATGTAGACCACCGTCGCGCCCATGAGACGCGCGCCCGTACGGAGCCGCGCCGATGAGTTCTCGCGGATCTGGTCCCGGTACTTCTCCATGACCTCGAGCTCGACGACCACTCGCTTCGCAGTGTCGCTCTCCGGTGGTGCGAACCGAACGCCCTCGACTCGCCCGACCTTTCGTCCGTTGATCCACACCTCGCTCCCGCCCATGATGTTTCGGGCGGAAGTGAACGCGGTGTAGAACCGAACGGTGTCGCCGGACAGGCGTCCGATCTGGGCGTACTTGAGGGTCGCGCCGGTCAAGACGACGATGGCGCCGAGGACGGCGAGACCGGGGACGAGGTTACGCCACGTGAGCGAGCGGGCCATAGTCGCAGCAGGAGCAAGGGCCAGACCATGCCCGCTCGCGGTCGTTAGTCGCTAGTCATTAGCAGTGGGTCTGCTGCCGGCTTAGCCGGGAGCCGACGACTTGTGGGCGAAATAGCTGGCGGGGGCGTTGGTCCCGAACGGCCCAACGCCCCCGCTCTCACGCGCGCGACAGGATTCGAACCTGTGACCTTCGGCTCCGGAGGCCGACGCTCTATCCAGCTGAGCTACGCGCGCAGGTCCACCAGCACACTACCCTGGAAGATTACCGGCGCGGTCACGGCCAGACAAGTTCGCGAAAACTCTGGGGTTAAGGGCAAGGTGACGTGTGACGTGCCCCGCGACCGGGCCGTCCTGCGAACGTGAAGCAGCTGAAGCATCCCGCGGGAAGCGGCAACCGCTCGTTGACTGACGTTTGCGTCGCACGCCAGCCCATCTTCGGCACGATGGGAGAGGTGGCGGGCTACGAGCTTCTCTATCGACGCTCGCCGTCGGACAAGGCAGCGGGCACGAGCGTCAGCCGTAACGCGATGGGGGCGGACGGCATCGTCCACGCATTCCTGAATGTGGGACTCGAAGGACTCACGACGGGGTGCGCGGCGTATGTGAACTTCACACGGGAGATGCTCCTGGTTGGCGCGTACACGCCGCTGCCCGCGGAGCACGTTGTCATCGAGCTCCTCGCGGAGGTCGAACCCGATGACGACGTCGAAACCGCGTGCGAGCAACTCGTCGACGCGGGGTACGCACTCGCCCTGGACGACTTCGCCGGCGGTGCGGAGTTCGGGCGCCTCCTCGAGCTCGCGACCGTCGTGAAGGTCGATGTGCTGGATGTGCCCGCGAAGCGGCTGGACGAGATCGCGCAGCAGCTCGCGCCGTACGATGTCCGGCTGCTCGCCGAGCGTGTGGAGACGGCGAACGTCCGTGCGACGTGCGCGGGCCTCGGGTACGAGCTCTTTCAGGGATACTTCTTCGCGCAACCTGAGGTGGTGGCGGGACGCGCACTCGTGAGCGACGATCTCGCGATCGCGCAGGCGATAAACGTGCTTCGCGACCCGAACGCGAGCGACAGCGACGCCGAGGCAGTGATCGGAACCGACGTGGGGCTGAGCTACCGTCTGCTCCGGATGGTCAATTCCGCCGCCGGCGGTGGCCGCGAGATCGAGTCGATCCGTCACGCCGTGCAGCTCACCGGACGGAACGAGCTCGCGAAGTGCCTTGCGCTCCTGCTCGTCTCATCGATCGCGGGTCGTCGCGCAGCGCACCGCGAGCTGCTGCATCTCGCCGTACAGCGCGCGCGGCTATGCGAGCTCCTGGCGGCGACGGCGGGACTCGGGCGCGATGGGAATGCCTCGTTTCTCGTCGGGCTCGTCTCGCTGCTCGATGCGATCGCTGGCATCCCGACGACTGACCTGCTCGAGTCGATTGCGCTCGCGCCTCCGATTCGCGCCGCGCTCGTTGAACGCACCGGTCCGTATGCCGGGCCGCTCACGCTGGCCGAGGCATACGAGCGGGGTGAATGGACCGCGGTCGTCCGTGAGGCGTCGTCGTTAGGCCTCGACGTATCGCAGGTCGGCGAGCTCTATGTTCAGTCGCTCGCCTGGACTCGCGCGCGACTGCTGTCCTTGACCGCGGGCTGACCCTCCGGCGATGTGAAGCCGCTGACCGGCGGCGGCTGGAGCAGCTCAGGCGGCTTTACGATTGCCGTAAGCGTGGGAGCTTCAAGGGTCGGGGTCTTGAACGATTCAAGAAACCCGACCCTTCGAACGCTTCGAACGAACGCCGTCTGCGCGATCGGTCGTTATGCTACCTCGATCCTACGCGGCCCGTTCAGCTTGTTCCGGAGCGTGCGAACACTGATGCCGAGGAGCTCGGCGGTCCGCGTTCGGTTGCCTTTCGCCACCTCGAGCGCGCGCTGAATGAGCGCCGCTTCCGCCTCGTCGATGTCGAGTGACGTCAACACAACGGCGTTCGCGGGGATCGAGCTTCCCGCGCTGCTGGTCGCGCCGCTCGGCGAGACGCTGCCGGCGATCGACGCCGTCCGCGCCGCTGCCTGACGAGCAAGCGGGTGGACGAAGCCGGGCTGCTGCCCCTCGAACGCGTGTGGCTGAAGGATCGGCTCGCGGCTGAGAATCACGGCGCGCTCTACCGCGTGCTGCAGCTCACGAATGTTGCCCGGCCACGGGTACGCGCCGAGGAGCGCGAGCGCTTCCTGCGAGATTCCCGTGATCTCTTTCCGGATCTCGGCGGCGGTTCGCGTCGCGAACCGATACGCGAGGAGCGGAATTTCGTCAGCGCGCTCGCGGAGCGGCGGGACGAAGATCGGCACGTCGCTGAGCCGATCGTAGAGATCCTGCCGGAACGTGCCGGCGGCCGCCTGGGCAGCCAGGTCGCGGTTCGTGGTCGCGATCATACGCACGTCGACGCGAACTGCCGACGCTCCGCCAACGCGCTCGAACTCCTGCTCCTGAAGCACCCGGAGCAGCTTCGCTTGGAGCTCGGGCTTCATCTCCGAGATCTCGTCAAGCAACAGCGTCCCACCGTTCGCCCGTTCGAGCGCGCCTTCGACTCGCTTCACCGCGCCGGTGAATGCTCCGCGCTCGTGACCGAACAAAGCGCTCTCGATGAGACCATCGGGAAGGGCAGCGCAGTTCAGCTTGATGAACGGCTTGGCGCGCCGATCGCTCTGATCGTGAATCGCTCGGGCGAAGAGCTGCTTGCCTGTTCCGCTCTCGCCTTGCACCAGCACGGTCGCTCGGGTTGGTGCGGCCATGGCCACGGTCTGCAGGATCCGGCGAATGACGACGCTGTCGCCGATGATCTGCCGCTCGTTCCGGAACTCCATCACCTCGCGACGCAGCGTCTCGTTCTCGCGAAGCAGCCGCACGAACTCGAGCGCGCGTTCAACGGCCAGCTCGAGCTGCTGCGGCTTCACCGGCTTCGTGACGTATTGGATCGCGCCGGCCTTGAGCGCGGCAACCGCATGCTCGATGCTCTCGTAGCCGGTGAGCATGATGAGCGGGACGTCGTAGCCTTCGCGCTGGAGCAGCGACAGGAATTCGAGTCCCGTCAGCCCCGGTATCCGGTAGTCGGAGATGATGAGGTCGACGTGCTCGCGCGAAAGGACTTGCAGCGCTTCGACGACGTTTGCCGCGCCTATCGCACGATGTCCGGCGCGCCCGAGAGCGTCTTCGAGCAGCAATCCGACGGACGGCTCGTCGTCGACGTGTAGAATCGTTGCCATGTCAGGAAGTTGACGATCACGAGCTCCGGTCCGGCCGCGATCACGTGCTGTCGGAAAGCGCCGCTCAACTTCTGCCGTCCAGGCGCCGATCCTGGCTGTCAGACGCGTGTATCCTTGCGGCCGCAACGTCCCGTGGCCCGTCGGGGCTTCGTGACTTCGGCGCACGTGAGAACGGTGTCATGAGTCACCAACGGGATCAGCCCCCGCGCGTCGCGCTGGTGCTCGGTCACGCGAAGGGGGGCGGAGTCGGCTGCGGCGTCTACGCGAGCGGCGCCCGCCCGATGGAGATCCGACAACGCATTCGCTGCGCGTACGACGGGACGAGGTGGTCGCGGACGTCGCGCGCCGGATCCCTGGCCGTGGCGATTTGCAGCCGTCGCCGAGCCCGACGGCTCGCTTTCAACTCAGCCCGGCCCGGCGACGTGCGACCCGGCTGCTTCTACGCAGCAACGGCCATGCGCCAGCCCCGTCGCCGACGATCTTCCAGACGAACGAAGGGTCGTTAGGCGGTCGTCATGCCGGGCCGAGCGGCCGCCGGCCGCGCGGGTCCCACGTAGTGGGCAGACGAGAGATCGCGGTCCTCCCAGAAAGCAGCCCTTACCGGAACCCTGCGTTTCCTCGCGCCGTCGGGCGACGCGTTAGGCCGACTACGTGACGAGCTCCGGCGGTTGCAGCAACGAGAACAACGGCGCCAGCGCTTCCACTCGGCACCAGCCTCGCGCGGGCCGAACGGCAACGATGAACTGCGCGCCGATTGGCTTCACGAGCTGCGCGTAGGCCGTCCAGAACGCCCGCTCGCGCGGCAGGAAGTCGTCGTACTGCACCACGGACACCGGATCGGCGGCGTCGACGACGAACGTCAGCCACTGACGTCCAGCCGACGTGCGAAGGTGGGCCACGACTGTTGCCTGTTCGCCAAAGACGGCGACCGCGAGGCCACCGAGCGTCTCATGGAACTCCTCGAGCCGCTGCTTCGTGATGGCGCGCTGTACCGCTGCACGCCGCGCGATCAGGCCGCCTCCGCGTTGCCGCCGCTCGGGGTCCACGCGTGAAAGCGGTTCGGTGCCGCTGGCGGGTCCTTCGGTCTCGTCGGTGCTTGGCATGGCCTGCCCTCGCGGAACGTGTCGCTGGTGGTGCAACGACTACGGAGCCTGTATTGGCAAGGGATAGGCCGAATGCGCGACCGCGCGTTTACGCCGGTGGAGGTGGCCCCCGCCGCCGATCGCCGTGTCGCCGCTCATCGTGACGGCGCTCGGCCACCCGTCGCTCGACGCCCGGCTCCTTCAAATCGAGGTCGTGCGTCATTGTCGGGTGCGCGACGCGCAGTAGAAGCAGCAGCCGTTCGGGCGGCATCTTCGTCCAGGCTTCGGGGACCGGCGCGAGCCGGCGCCGCTCGACGCCGTTGTCGAACGTCAGCCAGCCCGCGCGGAACTCGTTACCGAGCCCTTCCGTTCGGGCCGGGACCGTTTCCCAAACCCGCCATCGCTTTCCGTTTGCGTCGTCGAATTCTCGGAGCCCCATGTCGCCGGACCTGTTGCACTTGCCGGACCAGTTTGCGATGAATGGCCGGCTACGGTCGTATTTCTACGTAGCTCGCAGAGGGCATCGACCAGCGAGGCGTGCCAATGACGGTCGAATTCAGATCTCGCCTGTTTCGTGTGCCGGGCAAGGGTGGTTGGACATTCGCGACCGTTCCCGAAGATCGCGCTCCACCAGTCACGCACGGCTGGGGGCGTACGACGGTGACGGCGACGGTCGATGGATACCGGTGGAAGACGAGTGTTTGGCGGGAACGATCCGGCCGTACGCTTTTACCGGTCCCCAAAGCGGCACGTGGAAACAAGGGTCACGGTGACCGCGTGACCGTCCAGCTCGAGTTTCATGTCTAGCCCGACTCCACCGAACAACCAAGGCGGCGGAGGACGGCGTTAGGTACTCGAGCGAGAATCGCGTGGGGAATTGCGCGGCCGGGAGCGCCGGGCGGACGAGCGAATCACGCGGACGTAGTCCGCTCCTTCCCACAGGCTGTACAGCGCAGATAACGAGCAATAGGTGCGCGCGCACGCGCATCGCGCGCAGCGCCGCGGCAGCGTGGCCAGTAACTTGTAGGCGTTAGGTGCGTCGTCGATCGAGTCCCGGGCGATCGAGGACGCGACTTCGGCGACTTCGGCGGCTCACGGCGCATGCGTGAAGTGGAGATGCCACCGGTGCCATAAACACGTGTTGCGACCCACGCCTCGCGACCCAACCCTTGCGCCGCGCATCCGTGCGGACCACATTGCCCGCGACTTGACAGGCTGTGCGTCGACGCCCTCGGACCGCCGGGGGCGTTCGCGCATCCGACCGTCATTCACAGCAGGCGGTCCGGTCCGTGCAGCGTACGCCCGAGCGTCACCGCTGGTCCTCGAAGCTGTCCAAACTGTCGACCGTGTCGACACGGGCGGCGAACACCCGCGCGCCTCGATCACTTGATCGACGCGGGCGTCCACTTACCGAATGGACGAAGGTCGGGATCGATGAAGGAGACGACTAACGCGGCGGCAGGCGTCGGGCCGGTGCCGCTCGAGACACTGGAGCTCTGGCTCGACGCCGTCGCGAAGATGGATGCCGACGTGCTCGAATCATTCATGCGCCGGATCCGCCGCACCTGGGCAGCGTCGGAGCTGGTCGCGCTCGAGGAGGCCGCAGCGGCGCGCATCCGCGCCCTGGTGGGACCCGGCCAGGCGAGACTGGGTGCGCGGTGAAGACGGATGGCGGCGCCGGCGGCGTCGCTTCGTGATCGGCGGGACGAGTCCTGCGGAGGGTCCGCGCGGATGTTCCTGATCACTGCTCCCCCGGTGAACGTCTTCAGCACGGTCGACGACGTGCGCGATTGGATCGTCGAGCTGTCAGCGGTGCGCGCCCGTTACCGCCATGATGCCGAAGCGCTCCGCTGCGTCGCGCACGAGGAGCAGTACGCGGCACAGCTGCTCGACCTCATCCCGACGCTGCCGCCACTCCCAGCCTGGGCGCGCACTGGGCGCGTTCCGAAGCGGACCGAGGCCTAGGCGCGACATTCGCCCGGCCGAGCGAGGCGAGGTTGGCTTGTTAGGCGTCCGGGTCCGCTGCTATCCAGCCAGCTCGCGCCGTCTCCGCACGATCGCGCGTCGCAGGTCACCTAACGATTCGCGGTCCCTCTGGCGGAATGTCCGGTCCTCGAAGTCCGCGAGTTCGTCCGGTCCCACCGAGGCGACGAGCTTCCCCCACAAAGCGACGGTTTCAGGCGAGGGGAGTGCGCGGCGCGCGCGCTCACCGGGAGGCATTCGCGCCGGCAATGGCCGCACGACTGCGCTCGTGACCCAGCGATCCGAGCCGTGCCGTGATTACCGGGTGATTACCGGATAAGCCGAGGGCCGGCGTTGTTTCAACGCCGGCCCTCAGAAGTCGTGTACACCGGGTGGTTATGAGTCGGGGCGACTGGATTTGAACCAGCGACCTCCTGCTCCCGAAGCAGGCGCGCTACCGGGCTACGCTACGCCCCGAAGATTCCTGCCATGAAAACCTGGCTCCGCTGGCGCGCCCGGAAGGACTCGAACCTCCAACCTTCTGATCCGTAGTCAGATGCTCTATCCAATTGAGCTACGGGCGCCTAGCGCCAAACGTCTGGCGGACTTACAAGCGACGCAACACGACGCGTAAGCGCCGTGCGACGTCGCTGGCAAGTCGCGGAAAGTACCCGGGCCACCTGGCAGCGTCAAGGTCGCTGACCAGCCTCAACCGGCCCTTCCCGCGGCACTTCCGCGCCCGGTGCCGAGGCACGATCAGACGCGGTTTCAGAAACCGCAGACCTCGCTTCCGACGCTCGCGACTCCGGCGGCAGCACCAGCGTGAATCGCGACCCGACACCCACGTGGCTCTCCGCGATGACATCGCCGCCGATGAGTCGCGCGAGCTTCCGAGCCACCGCGAGGCCGAGTCCAGTGCCTCGCACCAGCGAGTCGCCGCGACCGCTCGGCCTCACCTGCTCGAACTCCTCGAAAATGCGGTCGAGGTCTTTCTCAGGGATGCCGATCCCCGTGTCCTCCACCGCCACCACGACCGCGCGTGATGCATCCGACGGCTCCGCGCGCTTCACGACGATCGTCACCGAGCCCCGCTCCGTGAACTTGATCGCGTTGGCCGCCAGGTTCATCAGAATCTGCTTCACGTGCCGCGCGTCCGTTCTGATCACCGGAAGGTCGCGCGCCACGACCAGGTCGATGCGGACGTCCTTCGCTTCCGCGACCGGTTCGACCATCGAGACCACGTCCTCCAGCAGCGGCTCGAGCGACACGGGGCCAACGTCGACCTGCATCCGCCCGACTTCGATCTTCGAGAGGTCGAGCACGTCGTTCACCACACGCAGCAGATGTTCAGCCGACGTCCGAATCCGATCGTGCGCACTGCGAAGGTCCGCGTTGATCTCACCATAGAGGCCCGACAGCGCGAGTGCGTTGTACCCGACGATGGCGTTGAGCGGCGTGCGCAGCTCGTGTGAGACGTTCGCGAGAAACCGGCTCTTCGCCATGTTCGCTTCGGTCACCTGCTGCGCGCGCTCCTCGAGGCGCACGTTCGCGTCCAGAAGGTCGCGCGACACGAGCTCCAGATTGAACGAGTGCATCGCAATTCGCTCCGCGCGACCGTCCTCCCGCAGCACGAGGAGGAAGACGATGAAGAGCAGCACGATCCCGGCGATCCACATCGTCACGCGCGCGGCGCGCGGCTCGAACAGACCGACCGGCACGTCGAGCCGCCACTCGCGGCCGCCCGGTAGTGTCACCATTCGCGTCGCGAAGTCGGAGACCCGGCGCGGATACTGTGGCGAGACCGCGAGCACGCGGCCGGCGCTGTCGGCGATGCGATAGCCGAACCGACCCTGCAGTCGAGGCGACAGGAGTCCGCGAAGCATCGGCGCGTACGCGATGGCGGCAGCGACATATCCGGTGACCCTCTCGCGCTCGACGATTGGATCGTACACGACCAGGCCAAGCGTGTCGCCGCGCAGGACGATGACACCTGTGCTCGCCGGGGCGCCGGTCGATCGCGCTCGTGCGATTCCCTCAGCCGTCTCGGCCATCAGTAGATGATTCTCGCCGGCGAGATCACCATCGCTCGAAGCAGGCGGATAGGCGTTTCGCACGTCGCCTCGCTCGTCGAGTCGGTAGACCGCCATCACGTCTCGGCTCGATTCCACGAACGCGCGTGCGTACGACTCGAAGCGCGACTGCCGCTCCGCCGGTGAGTCGGCGTCTCCGACGAGCAGGCGAAGCGCGTGGAGCGAGGCCGCATGATGCTGCGTGCCGCGCTCGATGAGCGCGTCAGCCTGAACCGCGAGATCCGCCGCGCTCAGTGCGTAATCGGATGCGAGGCGACCATCGAGGTACTTCAGGCAGAGCACGCCGGTGGCGAGAAACGCGATCAGCGGTAGGCGCCACAGCGTTGGACGCGTTCCGCTCCGTCCGCTGTACGCCGGCGGTAACGCCGGCTGCTCTTTCGCCTGAGCTTCTCGCATCTCCGCGTTCGTGCTGCCTCTCAGTGACTGGTCCGATCACTCGTAGGGCAATCATCAGGCCCAACCATGGATGCGAGTGATCGATATGTGACGCGGACTTGCGGCGCGAAAAAAACCCCGCGGCTGAAGCCGCGGGGCGATGGGCGGTACAAGACTCGAACTTGTGACCTCCACGATGTCAACGTGGCGCTCTAACCAACTGAGCTAACCGCCCGGGAAGTGACTGACGTTATGCGCGTGAGGTTCGGTGAATGGCGAGCCGCGACGTATTGCGGCTCGACCGAAGAGCGGGAAACGGGACTCGAACCCGCGACCCCAACCTTGGCAAGGTTGTGCTCTACCAACTGAGCTATTCCCGCGTGCGCCGAGCTTCGCCCGGCCAGTCGTTAGCGATATGCCAATACTCGATAGCAACAGGCGGCAGCGTGACCGAGCAACTACCGCCAACCACGATCCCGGAGTTCACTTCCACGTTAGCGAACGACTGCCTTCGCTTTCGCTAACGGCGCGCCCTGCTTCGCAGGCCGCATGGAGGCGAGGGGAATCGAACCCCTGACCTCTTGAATGCCATTCAAGCGCTCTCCCAACTGAGCTACGCCCCCGGGCGTCAGGAACCAAAAATTGTACCCAGGGGTACGCCGAAAGTCAAGAAAACTGGACTGGCGAAACTCCGCTGGGCCAGTATTTTGCAGCACATTTTCCACCCATGAAACCGCGCGGAAACGCACGCGTCTCGCGGCCCGATTGCTGGTGCTTTTGCCCTCGGCAACCGGCGTATCGTGCGGCGCGTGTCGAGTGAGAACGCCGCCTTTTATCTCACTCCCGGTTCACCATACATGGCTACTCTCGCGATCGATCGAGGAATCGACCACATGACCGAAGTCAAGCGCCGTCGCCGTCGCGTCGTGCCGACGGGCATCGCGCCCAGCGAGCCCGAGCGAGACATCCTCGATCAGTACCTGTACGAAGTCAGCACGTACCCGCTTCTCAAAGGAACTGAGGAGCTCGAGCTCGCGCGGAAGATCCGCGCGGGCGATCCGGACGCGCTGCAGGAGCTCGTCAAGCGCAACCTCCGTTTCGTGATCTCGGTTGCGAAGAAGTATCAGAACCGCGGTCTCCCGCTCATCGACCTCATCGGTGAAGGGAACGTCGGTCTGCTCACGGCCGCCCGAAAGTTCGATCCCGATCAGGGCGTGAAGTTCATCTCGTACGCGGTGTGGTGGATTCGTCAGGCAATTCTCTCGTCGCTCGCGCGGCAGGGGCGCACCGTGCGCGTCCCGCTCAATCGAACGGCGGACCTGTCGCGCATCATCAAGGCGTCGGAAATCCTCCGTCAGAAGCTCCGTCGCGAGCCAACGCCCGAGGAGCTCTCGCAGCTCACCGGACTTTCGGTGGACGTCGTGCAGTCGCTCGCCGCACTCAACACGGGCGACGTGCGACTCGATGCGCCCATGGATCCGGAAGGCGATCGGTCGCTCATCGAGCGCTTCGTCGCCGACGAGATGCCGGACACCGAGGAGGAGGCCATGAACCGCTTCCTCACCGACGAGATCGAGCTCGCACTCGGCACGCTGCCTCCACGCGATGCGAAGGTACTGCGTCTTTACTTCGGGCTCGAGGGCGGACGCGAGCACACGCTCGAGGAAATCGGCTCGATGCTCGGCGTCACGCGTGAGCGCGTACGTCAGCTGCGCGACCGCGCCCTGAAGCGTCTTCGTGAAGGCGATGTTGGGCGAGCGCTAGGCAGCTTCGCTGCCTAGCGAGCCATCGGCCATCACCGCCCAAGGCGAGCCATCATCCGGGAGGATCTCGCGGCTTCGTTTTCCGTCGTTCGCTTTCCGCCGTGTCCAGCTAATGACTGATGGCTGACAGCTCGCGCGGCTTCGCTGCGCGATGCGCCTATAGCTCAATTGGATAGAGCATTTGACTTCGGATCAAAAGGTTGGGGGTTCGAGTCCCTCTGGGCGCATTGAGAGTTCGTACGGGGAGGCCAAATGGCCTCCCCGTTCGTCATCCGGAGTAGGTGCGCACCGCCAGGGCGGGGCGTAAGATATGTGACCCGCCACGGACCATCGGCAGTCAGCTGATGGCCGATGGCCGATGGCTGATGGCACTGTGATCCAGTTAATCGACATCTACAAGAGCTTCGGCCCGAAACGCGTCCTCGCCGGCTTCACGCTCGACGTGAACGAAGGCGAGACCATGGTCATCATCGGCTACTCGGGCACGGGAAAGTCTGTCGCCATCAAGCACATCGTCGGACTGCTCGAACCCGACCGCGGGACCGTCATCGTCGACGGCCTGGAGGTGCCCAAGCTCCCGCGCCGAGAGCTCTACGCGCTGCGCGCGCGGATCGGCTACGTGTTTCAGTTCGCCGCGCTGTTCGACTCGCTCTCCATTGGCGACAACGTCGCCATGGGCCTTCGCAAGCAGGGGACGCTCGACGAGCAGCAGATCCAGGAGCGCGTCACCGAAGCGCTCGATCTCGTGGACCTGCCTAACGTCGCGCCGCGGTTCCCGGCGGAGCTGTCCGGCGGCATGCGCAAGCGCGTCGGCATCGCCCGTGCGATCGCGCTGCGGCCGAAATACCTGTTGTACGATGAGCCGACGACGGGACTGGACCCGGTCACGAGCGCCGTCATCGACGAGCTGATGATCCGCATGCGCGAAAAGCTCGGCGTGACGAGCATCGTCATCACGCACGACATGCGCAGCGCCTATCGCGTGGGCACGCGCATCGCCATGCTCTACGACGGTGGTGTCCGGACGGTCGGCACCGTCGAGGAGATCCAGCAGACGACCGACCCGGTCGTCCGACAGTTCATCGAAGGCCGTGCGGACCTCGACGACCCGCAGGCCGCCTGACGTGTCGTCACGGCGGGCTCGCATCGAGACATCGGCGGGCGGCGTCGTCGTACGCATGACGTCCGATGCGGCTGGCGCGGCCCGGCCGTTGTTCCTCATCATTCGCGACAGCTACGACAACTGGGGCTTCCCGAAGGGGCACGTCGAGAACGGAGAGCGGCCGGAAGCCGCCGCGCTCCGCGAAGTGTGTGAGGAGACAGGGCTCGGCAGCCTAACGGTGCGCGGCACCATCGACACGATCGATTGGTACTTTCGGTTCCGCGGTCGGCTGATTCACAAGATCTGTCACTTCTATCTGATGGAAACCGACCGCGCCGATACGTCGCCCCAACGCGCTGAGGGCATCACCGCCTGCCGGTGGGAGGCGTACGAGGAAGCGTCGCAGCTCGTCTCCTATGCGAACGCGCGCGACGTGCTGCGGCTCGCGTACGAGTTGGTGACGGGTCCGAGCCACGCGTCCTGAACGACAATGTCCGCGCGAGCTCCCGTGGCCACGACGCCACCGTGCATTGTCGTCTTCGCCACGCGCGAGCGCGTACGCGCGGCGGCTCGCGCCGCGTTCCCGCGCCGTCGCGCGCGCCTGATCCTCGGGCGCACCGCGAGTGAGTTCGGTGCTGCGTTCCACTCCACGCTCGTCGACGCCGCGCTCGTTGACATCGGCGCCGGTGCAGAGGACGCGTGGCGCGCAGCCGAGTTGGCCAGAGAGTTCCCGAGCTTCCCGTTCTTCGCCGTCACGCCCATGCGTGGCACCGACGGCCCGGCGGTGGCGCGATGCGCGGCGCTCGAGTTCACGGATGTCGTCGTGGACAGCGTCGATGACGACGCCCTCCGCGACCTGGTGCTGCCGGCCACGTTTTCGACCCGCTTCTACGACGCCTTGCAGGAGCCACCCCCAGCGCTCGGCATCACGCAACCGATGCAGCGAGATGCGTGGCGGTGCGTCGTCGCGCACGCCGGCCGAACGCTCCGAACCGACGCGTTGGCGTCGGCGATCGGCGTCACTCGCGAGCATCTGAGCCGGACGTTCGCTGCGGCGGGCGCGCCGAACCTCAAGCGCGTCATCGACCTCGTGCGCCTCATTGCAGCGGCGGAGCTCGCGAAGAATCCAGGCTACGACATCGGCGATGTCGCTCGCGTGCTCGGCTTCGCGTCCTCATCGCACCTCTCGAGCACCTCGCAGCGCGTCGTCGGGACGCGCCCGGCGTCACTCTCGCGTCTCCGCGCCGTCGATCTCGTCGAACGGTTCGTGCAGGGGCGGTTCAGAAGTAGGCACTAGGCGGTTTCCACGCTGGTGGCGCGCCGAACAAGCCGAACGCGGAATACGCGGACCGCGCGCCTGCCGGCGCGCGGCGCGGAAACGCCACGCGGCACAACAGGAGGATCAGGCGCGGGTCGGCCGGCTCCTCGCGCGTCGAAGGTTTCGATGTCGAGGGGAAACGGCCTTTCCGAAGAGTGGCGTCCCGTGCTCCGTTCCCCTCACAAACGATGCGTCGGCCGAGACGAAGTCACGGCGCAGCATATCGTCCGGTTGTACCGCGTCCTCCGCGGCCGCGCCGTCAGGCGCGGCTCCGCGTCTTCCGCGTCCCGCTGGTTCGACGCAGGTGCAAGCCTTGGGCGACGGGAAGCTATTCAACGAGGAGGGGAAGGGCCGCTGTCGACGACGAAGCGCCGTTCGGCTCGTGGGTGGGGCGCTCGATGTGGTTCATCTGGTTCGACACGCGCTGTGCGAGTGACGCGACGCGTGCGTTCAGTTGTGCGTGGACTGACGACGGGATGATGCCGCTCACGCGAGCGATGGCGAGTTGCGTTTCCACCGTTACGAGCGACCGACGCGCACGCGCGTAGCATTCGCGCTCCTCCGCCGGTGTGGGTCGAGTGGGCGCTTCGGCGATGGCGCTGGCTGCGGCGGAGGCCGACAGCATGAGCGCGTCGGTGAACGCCTTCGTTTCTCGTCGAGTGGCGCGACGGACGACGCGGATGACGTCGCCGGCGAGGCCGATCGCCTCCTGCCACACCTTGGTTTCGCGATTCGATCCAGCCATGGGGCCAAGGTACCACGGGTGGTGCCGCAGTCTGCCATCTAATGAATGCGAGCTGGGCCCTCGTATTCCCTGAGTTGACCCCGTGACCAGCTTGTGATAATTTTCACAAGCGTCACGCGGCACCCGCCCGTCTCTCCTCTCTTCTCCTCCCATGGCATCAGAAACCACGCTCCGTCCTGGCGAGATCAAGGACATCCTGCTTCGTGAGATCGAGGCTGCTGACCTCCACGAGCTCGACGTCGAGGAAGTGGGAACGGTACTCGAGGTGAAGGACGGAATCGCCCGCATCTACGGCCTGCAGAAGGCGATGTCGGGCGAAATGCTCGAGATTCAGTCGTCCGAGACCGGGAACAAGGTCGTCGGGCTCGCGCTGAACCTCGAAGAGGACAACATCGGCGCGATCATCCTCGGCGACTATCTCCAGCTGAAGGAAGGCGACCAGGCCCGACGCACCGGGCGCGTGCTGGACGTACCCGTCGGACCAGCGATGGTTGGCCGCGTCGTCGACGCGCTCGGGAATCCAATCGATGGGCTCGGACCGATCGCGACGACGATGCGTCGAAAGGTGGAGTCCCCCGCGCCCGGCATCATTGTCCGTCAGCCGGTGAAGGAGCCGCTGCAGACCGGCATCAAGGCGATCGACTCGATGATCCCGAT
>Ga0075430_100001273_pt1 | contig 20306 bp, 23 predicted proteins | sample RhiMetdeltSRZDD4_FD_75294 | JGI IMG/M metagenome (GOLD analysis project Ga0075430, IMG submission 75294) | Populus rhizosphere microbial communities from Tennessee, USA - Rhizosphere MetaG P. deltoides SRZDD4 | ecosystem: Host-associated > Plants > Roots > Rhizosphere > Soil | place: USA... | reverse complement strand
AGCGACCCACGGTCAGCGGTCCTCCTACAGATATCTGGATGACTTAGTCCGATTCAGCGACATCGAGCAGCGCAGTCAGCATGGGAGCCGTATAGGCCTCCCCGGCATTGACCCGCACCAGTTGAACACCTGCAGATGCTAACACGGTTTCAAGCAAACGGTCGTTCCGCTCTCGCCGAGATACTGCATCGGAATCCTCGTACAGCTCCACAACTTTTTCGGCTCGTCTGGTTCCCGCATGCAACAGGACGAAGGTTGCCCGCTTGAGTGCGAGTTGACTCAATAGTGGAAGACGGAGCTCGGATTCGGAGGCGCGTATTTCGAGGAGACACCAGAGAGGAACATGAGCAAAGATCAAGTAGCGATCTTGCACCGCCAAGCGTAGCAGATTGTAAAATTTTGCTTCGGCATCGCTCAGGACGGGTTTCAGAAATACCTGCGCGTCAGACGGGAGAAGAGACGATGATGGTTTGGCGAAGCACTTTCGAACGGACATATGCCAGCCCAACATCATCAGGGAAAGAACGACCACGCCACCAACACCGAGATAGAGCATATCCATAGAAGTCTTCTCTCGTCAGCGGTATGGTTTCAAATACCGACGGAGTTTGCGGGCCTGCCGGGAACGATCGTACCCAACACAACGGCATGTTGCGCGCCTGTTACACGGGGGAGGTTGTTATAGGTTCCCGAGGCGGTCTGATAGGCCAGGACAGCGAACGCGATGGCTTCAAACGCCTTACTGTTCCATCCGAGATCGTCAAAGGTTTTCACGGGCCGGTCGTCAAAAACGCGCTCCAAATTTCGCATGACTGTGCGGTTGTAAACTCCCCCGCCTCCCACGATGACTTCATCAATGTCCCCTTGGATCCACCGCGTGCCTTCACCAACCGAGGCAGCTGTCCAGTACGCGCAGGTCGCAAGAAGATCGGCCGGGCCGAGCCGGTATGCTCGCTGCTTCGCCAGCAGTCGCTCGATAAACGGTCCCCCAAATTCCTCACGTCCCGTTGACTTCGGCGGTCGCCGTTTCAGATAGGGGTGTCCCATCAACTCTTTCAGAAGCGCTGGGTGTACAACCCCCTTGGCTGCTATCATGCCACCCCGATCGAAGGACATTCGTCCTTTTGACATGCGCTGGACCAATGCATCGAGAACCATGTTCGCCGGACCCGTATCAAACGCGATGACTCGATCCCGCCTTCCGCCTTTCGGAAGATAGGTGACGTTGCTGATCCCTCCAAGATTCACAATAAGCCTGCTGTGGCGCGAGTGACGCATCAGAAGATAGTGTGCGTAGGGTGCCAGCGGAGCTCCCTCTCCGCCTGCCGCCATATCGCGGGCGCGAAAATTGGCGATGGTGGTGATATTAGTCCGCTCAGCAATGACCGCTGGTTCGGCAATCTGGAGCGTGGAGCGCACGACGCCGATCGGCGACTCGCGAATACCCTTGGGCAGGTGATGTATCGTTTGGCCATGAGACCCGATGAGATGGACACCCGAGGGATCCATGCCCGCTTCCTTGATCACCCGTAACGCGGCTCGGGCAAATACCTCTCCCAATAACACATTGAGATGGCACACATCCGCGACTGTTCCGGATATGGAAACTGTCAGAACGCGCTGCTGGAGGGAACGCGTGTACGGGACCGATAGGAACGACAGCACGCGAACCCGCACGGAATCCTTACGACCGGAGAGATCCACGAGGACAGCGTCAACGCCGTCTCCGGACGTTCCGGACATCAAGCCCACCACCTTCTTGCTTCTCAACAGGACTCCATTTCAGATCGCGAACCGGACGGGGCGATACGCTAATGGAAGTTATCGGCCGGGTCAAGAGTCCTCGTCCTGTAGCCGGTAATGGATCACACCATCCTGCGGTTCGTTGACAACACCTAGGTCGGATGTTACGGTCCGACCCATGCGTACGTCACGGGGTCAATTTGCACTCGTCACGGCACTCCTGCTGGGTTGGGCCTTTTCATTTCCCTTCATGCCGGCCAGGTCGGCCGAGCCGCTACCCGTTGTCGTCACCTTGCCGGTCCTCAAGGATTGGGCTCAAGAAATCGGTGGAGCCCACGTCAGCGTGACCTCTCTCATGACCGGCTATGAGAGCGAACACACCTACTCCCCGAAACCAAGTGATCTCATCGCGGTTCGCAAGGCCAAGATCCTCGTTGAAGTGGGGGCAGGGCTGGAGGTCTGGGTAGCCCCGTTGGTAAAGAACGCGGGCAATTCTCGATTGTTGATCGTCACAACCTCGAAAGGCATCGACCTTCTTCCCGATCAGGATGCTGCTGAAGAGAAACGCGAGCGTGGGCACCAACAACACTCGCAAGGAAACCCGCACATCTGGCTTGATCCAATCGGCGCGGCGATCATGGTGCAGCACATGACCGATGCGTTGATCGACGCCGATCCGCTGCATGCGCCGGACTATCGAACGAATTCGGTCGCCTACCTTGCCCGGCTCGATCAGCTTCAGGCGGAACTCGTCCTCCGCCTGCAGGGGATCTCAGACCGGCGAATCGTCGTGCACCACCCGGCATGGCCGTACTTCGCCCGCCATTTCCACCTCCACATTGTCGGCACGCTTCTCATGCAACCTGGAGCCGAGCCCTCCACTCGTCGAGTCCATGACATCGTGCGACAAATAAAGAAAGACGGCATTAAGGTCATCGTGTCGGAGGTACAGTTGAACCAAAAGTTGCCGCAGCTTCTCGCTCGTGAGACCGGTGCACGGGTGGCAATCTTGACGACCCTCCCAGGAGCGGTCCCCGGGACAGAAACCTACCTCGACATGCTTCGATATAATGTGCTCCAATTAGCCGACGCGTTGGAAAAGGTAGCTCCGGGAGAGGATTCCCGCCGTCTGTAAGAGAAAGCGACCTCGTCCCGCCCTGCCTGACATTGTCCATGAGCAGCCATTCTATTATTAGCTTTGATCACGTGACACTGGGATTTCCCGGCGTCACCGCTCTCGAAGACGTCTCTCTGAAAATCGCCGAGGGAGAATTCGTCGGGGTGATCGGACCAAACGGTTCCGGAAAAACGACGCTCTGCCGGGCTGTGCTCGGCCTCATGTCTCCCCTCCGCGGCACCCTGCGTGTGTTCGACTGCGCCTGCGAGGAATTGCGTTGCCACCACCGAGCCCGGATCGGATACCTTCCTCAGAAAGGAGTGATCGAACGCCATTTCCCCGTTACGGTGCTGGAGACGGTCATGATGGGGCGATACGGCGCCTTGGGGCTATTCAAACGGCCGAGCGAGCGTGATCGGGACATTGCGTTGGAGGCACTCAGCCACGTCGGCATGGAGGGTCATCGCAATACCGCTCTGGGACAACTCTCCGGGGGGCAGCAGCAAAGAGTCTTCATCGCCCGCGCGCTGGCCCAACAGCCGCAAATCTTGCTTCTGGACGAGCCTACCACAGGGCTGGATATTACGACCCAGCACAGTGTGGTCGAACTCATACAACAGTTACACAAGGAGCTCGGCCTGACGATTCTTCTGATTACTCATGACATCAACATGATCCGCTCTCGCGTCGATCGACTGGTCCTGCTCAAGACCAAACTTTATGCATTCGGCGCTCCACACGAGGTCTTGAAGCCGGATATCCTGAGCCAGGTCTATGGCAAGGATCTGGTCATCACCGAGAAGGACTTCATCATCGTCGAGGATTACCATCATCACTGACACGGGCAACTGGTGATTTGATGAATTGGCGATTGCGCGATTGAAAATGGACCCACCATTGCCGCCTTCGAGAATCAACAGATCTCAGATCAAAGCTCGAAAACTCATGACTTCACCAAATTACTAAATCACCGGATCATTACATGTTAGAGCTTCTGGCCTACGATTTTATGCAGCGATCTCTTTTTGCAGCAGCCCTGGTAGGGTTGTTGTGCTCCATCATCGGCGTCTTCGTCGTTCTCCGGGGTCTGGCCTTTGCCGGGGCCGGAACTGCCCATGCGGCGTTTGCCGGAGTGACCTTTGCCTATCTTGTCGGACTTCCGCCGTTGGGCCTGGCTATCCTCTTCGGGTTGGCAACAGTGTGGATCACGGGGTGGGTGGAGGAAAAGGGGCAAATGAAGCTGGACGTGTCGATCGGGATTCTCTACACCACGACCATGGCTCTGGCCATTCTTTTTCTGGGTCTCATGAAGAGTTATAACCCGGAAGTGTACGGGTACCTGTTCGGCAGCGTCCTTTCAGTGACGACGGAAGAGTTGTATACCATCGGAGCGTTGAGCGCGCTCGTTTTAGGCACCATTCTGCTGTTTTCTAAGGAACTGTACTTCATCGCCTTCGATCAGGAAATGGCTGAGGCATCCGGCGTACCCGCCCGACAGATGTTTTATTTGCTCCTGTCGCTGGTGGCGCTCACAGTCGTCATCTCTTTGAAAACCGTCGGCGCGATTCTCGTCTTCGCCATGGTGCTGATCCCGGCTTCGACCGCGTATCAATTGACCCACAGTTTGTTCCACATGACTGTTTATTCCGCGTTGATCGGAACATGCTCGGCGGTGGGGGGTGTGATCGTGTCCTATCTGCTGGACTTGCCCTCGGGACCGACCATCGTGCTGCTGGCGACATTGATCTTCTTCGTCTCGGTCGTTTTCTCTCCGAAGCGTTTTCGCAAGATGGTTTCTCAGGCGCACGCTTGAGCATCCAATCGAAAAACCCCCACCAATGATAGCAACTGAATTTCCATTGGATCTTCCTGGCCGCGTGTTTGGGAGTGCGATGCCTTTTGGCCTTATGATCAAGAAACCCGCATTTTCGACGAACTCAAGAGGCAAACGAGTTCGGTTGTCGTAGTCCTTGTTGAAGACAGCGAATGTTTGAGCAGGTAGGTTGCAATCTTCTAGTTCTCTATTCAGAACATAATCTGGAAACAATCAGCCTGCCGATTTGTAACTATGGTGTGCCTGCACAACGACCTCTCGAAGAAGCCATCAACAAGACTATCGGCTATGCACGACTCAATCACAATACTCTTATCCATTGCTCAGCTGGCATTGGCCGAACGGCATTCTTTGCGGCATTTCTCGCAATCGGAGTCTTAAAGTTGCCCTCCTTCCTACGATCACTCGCGTGCTCCTTCCTCGCAAGATATCTGTCTTTCCACCATGCTATTTGATGGCTTTTCATTCGTTCGGCAAATGACCGAGGTGATATCTTGCTCATGGTCGTTGCGGCTGCTCAAAACAGTCATCCAACAAGGCTGCAAGGAGAGCGGACGCCGAGGCGGAGTGGATAACTACTTTGAGGTGGACGGACAACTGAGAACGAATTGTGGGCTACTTTCAGCAGCCGTCATTTGAGACGGGTCTGTTTGGCGCGTGACCAGACCATACCTGTCTGATCCTTCGAACTGAAGCCCAGCCGTTCATAAAATCCGGGCATACGAGTATTCAGCCAGAACAGCTCGACCGTTTTCAGACTGGGATGATGAAGAATACGTTCAACCAATTCGGTCCCGATCCGACGACCCTGATAGTCCTTGTGGACCACGACGTCCCAAATCGAAGCACGGAAGATGTAATCCGTCAACACCCTTCCAAACCCAACCAGCCGGTTACCATCCCACGCAGAGATCACGACGTCCGTGTGTTTCAGCATCTCTTGCGCCTGTTCAAGGGTACGGTCCTTGGCCCAGGGGGCTTGTTGGTAGAGATGAACGAGTTGTGAGAGATCGATGTCTTTGCGCTCGGAAAAGGTAATAGTACCCTTAGCGCTCTTGAGGGTGGATGGCATCTTGTACTAAATTAGTCTCCCATTGTGGGGATACGGCATCGCGAAAGAGTGTAAGAGGAATATTATGGGAACGCAAGTCCGTACCTGTCAGAAGTGCTTTCAGTTGATGTGGATCAAGGAAGATCAGGTGGAGATCCTGGATGAAGATACCATCCGGGCACAGTGCCCACAGTGCGGAGCGACCAGCCGCTTCAAGCTGGTCACGCAAGGGGCGAATTCCTCCGGTCCCAAAATGGGCCACTGACCGCAAGGCAGAGTTTTTGAGTTAGGAGTGTTGAGTTTTGAATTGTACGCGAAGAGTCTTGTGCTTCAACTCATAACTCACAATTCCTAACTCAGAACTTCTATAGCTACATCCCCCGTCCTGCCCCTTCCAATTCCGGTTGGCTCCCAGGCAGAATTTTCGTAAGGATCGCCCGGTATTCGCCCAGCCTTTTCTCATCCGCTGTCGTCACATTCAATTCCTTGTCTCGTCGCATCCGATCCAGATGATCGAATACCGCAAGCAGGGGTTGCACGGCACTCAGTAACTTGCCCGTCTCGAAGGCCTCCAGCGACTCCAGCAGTAAATCATTCAGTCCCTTCAAGGCAGACCCACTGCTTTGGGAACGAAATCTGGAAATCGCCAACTCATAGGCATCAACCGTTTCCAACGTCGGCTTAATGCCGGTGGGAACAAGGGATAAATGCACCACTGCCGGCAACTTTGCAGCATAAAGCTTGAGTTGCGAGACAAGGCTGCCGAGCACATCGAGCACCTCATTCATTTCCATGGTCATAGTCTCATACGGTCGGACTGTGACGCGAGTCGGTGCGCATGTCAAGATCGTATTGTGGAAGAGGTCATGCCTTCGAGTGCTGCGTGCGCAGACGCGAAATCCCCTGGTACGGGAACCGTAAACTCCTGGAATATCCCGGTTCCCGGATGGGAAAACCCTAGTGTCCTGGCATGCAACATCACGCGTGTGAATTGTTGCGCCCCGATCTCGCGGACTCTGCCTCCGCCATATGTTTGATCACCCAGAATCGGATGACCCATCGCACTCAAATGGACCCTGAGTTGGTGGGTTCGTCCCGTTTGCGGATAGAGGAGGACGTGCGCCGCCACTTTTCCATAGCGCCGATCGACGCAGTATTCGGTCACTGAGGCCTTTGGTTTCGTCGTACGAACAGAAAATTTCTTTCGTTCTCTTGTATCACGGCCGATGGCGAGTTCAATGCGTCCGCGGCCCTTCTTGGGCACGCCCCAGATGAGGGCTTCATACGCGCGCGAGATACTATGCTGCTTAAACTGTGCCGCAAGCCCCCGGTGCGCCCGATCCGTTTTTGCCACGACCATCACACCTGACGTTTCTTTATCTAATCGATGGACCAAGCCGGGGCGCTCCTTTCCGCCGACCGTTGAGATGGAGGATCCTGATGTTTCAAAGTGATGCAAGAGCGCGTTCACCAGCGTCCCCGACCAGTTGCCGGGAGCAGGATGGACGACCAGTCCTGCCGGCTTGTCCAGCACCAGCAATTCCTCATCTTCGTAGAGGACCTCTAAGCAGATCGCCTCCGGTTTCAGATCGAGCGGTTCGGGTTTCGGAATATCAAGGGTAATGCGGTCTCCGGGCTTGATCTTATAACTGGCCCGCATGGCCTGCCCATTGATCCGGACCTGCCCCTCCCGGATGAGGCGTTGTATTGCAGAGCGGGAACACAGCGGCTGACGATTGGCCAAAAACATGTCCAATCGCTTAGATTTTTCGCCTGTCGTTACAATGAATTCGTCGGAGGCGGTCATGAAAGAAGGAAACACAGGTTATTCGGGAAGGACAATGCATGAGGGCTCAGCGTGCGAGGGAGACGCATAGTAAGTTATAAAGGCATGCTGATAATCTTCACAGCCCACCCACAGACCATCCACAACTAACTCACAAAAAAGAACCCGCAGGCTTTTTCATATGTCAGCAAGAGACGGTTGAGCGACCTGTTCAAAACTGTGACTTCTGCTTCCTAATTCACACAATCTTCAGCGCATGAGTCCACGGTCAATTCTATTCTCCATCGTGACGCTTTCAAAAATCAAACTTTTAGGAAGGGTCCACAGATATGCAACATGGGCATCTGATTTGCTTCCCCACTAGCGCGAAGGAGATGTCCTATTTTCTCTTCAACAAGACGATTACATGATTTCACCATTTATCCACAGAATCCTTAGATCGCTAAGGCAAACCACTATGAATGGCGGAGACGAACAGAATCGGCAATTCAACAGAGAGCATAAACACCAGACCGACCTTGGCCCTGATGAGCGCCGCAATGATGAGCGCTACTCGGTTCGCGGTCCTTGCGCATACGAGCTCATCGAGGGTGAAGGGAAGGAGGCCGCCGTCGTCCATTATGGGACGGCCTATTCATTGAACGTCAGCGCGGACGGAATTCTTCTTATGCTCGATCGCCAACCTCAGGTTCGGCAATTGCTGGAGGTCCATAACCCCTCGATCACAGGTCGACAGGCCGTAACCCTATTTGAAGTACGGTGGGCCAAATGCCTTCCCACTGGGTCCACCACACCCCGATACTTGGTTGGCTGCCGGTTGAGTTTCGGACGCTTTCCGTACTTTCTTTTTCAGAGGGGTCATCTCGATCACAATCTTTCGGGTCTTTCCTTATAAACATACTTGTCCCATCAGTCTCATCCCAACGCCTAACACAATTCTGCTTGATGGAAAGACTGTCCTACTTCGGATAGCCTTCCTATTTCTTCCAGCATTGAGAGACCTCAACGCTGGTCACGCGCGGGTTTCTCCTAGTTACCTGTGCCCCATAGCGAGTTGATGATGAGACCATGGTGATGGACTCATCGTCACAACCGATCTTCACCCACGCAAGACCATTCGCGTGTCAGGTGTCCTTTTCCAACCTGATGAAATTCGGCCTAATGATTGCGGTCGTAATGGCGGGCTGTTCTACCAAATATGAACCGCATCTGGTTCTCACTCCGGCTCCCGTCCTTCAGATGATTGATGTGTCGGTCGAGTTACACCCGTTGCTGGCTACAGACGAACTACGCTCCGGGCATGCGACCTATGGAGTGCTCGCGGAGGATTATATCAACAAGCCGCCCTCCAAATTGACCAAGGCGATTACGTCGGAAGTTTTGGATGAATTGTCGACAAGCGGGATATTCCGTCGGATCAATGCATACGATCCGCATCCCGATCTTGTTTTGACGGGACGAATCGAGCGATTCTATGAGCACGATCGACGCAAGATATGGACCTATGTGCCTTATTACTCTGATAGACTGGCCGGTCTTTTCCGGCTCAACACGTATATGAGCACCGGCGAAGTGAAGATAACGATAATGTTGCTCAAACCTACCGGGAAGATGGTTGGAACGTACACCGGCCTTGTCAGATTTGATGAAGATTTTACCCCGAATGATGAAATGCACCCTGGAGACCGTTTGAATCGTGCATTCAGCCAGGCAGTGGGACAAATTCGCGACGATATTCTCGCCGACAATAAGCTACCGAAAGCCCGGCTTACTGAACCGGTCGTTCAGCGCCACTGATCCAACGATCATCTCTAGAAGTATGCTGAAAAAGTCCGCCAGCGACGTTCTCGCTGTTCTGAGAGGTTCCACGTACCCCATGGGAAAAGAGCCTGCTTTCCCGATAGACCTCCGTCTTCGTCACAATCTCTAGCGATCCCGGCCATGGCTGGCGACTCGTGAGTGATGGACTATTGTCTTGCGCCTCAGATCGGTCCATTCTGTAAAGAGAGATTTCCTGCGCATGGAACATTGATTGTGGAATTGCGCTATTCTGGACGACGAGGAGGAAACCATGTTCAGAACGGTTCACGTATGGATGGCCATCATTGGGACCTGCAGCATGCTCTTCATCACATACATGGTCAGTGCTGAAGAACCAGCCGGCATTCCGCCAGAGACAGTGGCTGACTATATCCATGCGGTGATCGAGGCTGATCGTACGTTTTACACGCTTCATGTCGTGGAACGCATGCATCTGTTAGGAGCCGCAACGGCAGCGGAAACATGGCGTGCCGACAAGCGATCACTGCCTTTGCCGGCGCAGTTCCTGCGCGAGGCAAGCGACCTCGCAGCTATCACAGGCACGAAGGTCCGGTACCGCCTGATCAGTCTTTGGCCGATTAATCCCCGGAATGCGCCGGCCAGTGTTTCTGAAACACAAGGGTTGGAAGCCATCCGCGAGCATCCTGAACGAGCGTCCACCAATAGCGTCATGATTGAGGGCAACCGGTATTTCCAGGCAATTTACGCTGATCGAGCGGTAACTCAAGCATGCATCGGTTGTCATAATGCACATCCCGGCAGTCCCAAAAAAGATTTCAAGATTGCCGACGTGATGGGCGGTCTGGTTATCGAGATCCCTCTGGAGCGCTGATCGTCCAGTAGCCCATCAAGACTGGTCATGACGAGTCGGCATCAAACCCTCACGGGATACACAGACGTCGTTTCGCTCGGAGATCCACGATGGTGGGGTGGAGTAAGAACGCGGAACACCGATACCGGGAGACGATGGACAAATGGATACTGTTCGCATGACCGAAGCTCAAGCCGAATGGATAGCGCACGCGTTGGACGACGCGTTGCATATACCAGGTAGTAGAATCAGACTGGGACTGGATCCATTGATCGGAATTGTCCCAGTTGTCGGCGATGTCATCGTGACTGCCTGTGGTGCTCCCATTTTGTTCATCGCCCGGCGGTTGCGTGTACCGCTGCCCGCGCTTCTTACCATGGCGCTTCGTCTGTTGACCAACGGCCTCATAGGAAGCATACCGGTATTTGGAGACGCCTTCTCATTCCTGTACAAGTGCCATGCGAAAAACGTCGCCACACTCCTTCGAAGCGTGAAACAGGGGGCTGACGGCAGCTGTGCACTCGTCCCTGAACCGGTAGGATACAGAGAAGTCGCCGTCATGGTCTTATTGATCGGCCCTATTGTTGCGTTAGTCGGCTTCGCGAGCCTGTGGTTTTGGCAACATGACATTTCCTACGTGTCGCTCCTTTTTCCTCCGCCCTACCAGAGCCGTGCCGATTGACTCACAGTTATAAACCCGAACCTCCGTTTGCATGGGGCGAAATCACTGCAAGCTGGCCTCATCCAGAAATTCCAGTTTATCGCCGCCGCTCGACGCGGAGGTTAGGATGTTAGCTGACTGTGGATGAGGAGAGAGGTGCGGCGATGTCCTCAAGCGATCGCCGCTCCGCATCGACTCCGAAGAACCAGGCTATGGTTCCTCCTGTAACCATAAGGGCGGCTCCTAAGAGGTACCCGTAGAAGACGCTGCTTGCAGAAGACTGAATCAGATACCCGAACAGCCAGGGTGAGAGGACGCCTGCTCCCTGGCCGACGATGAAAAAGAAGGCGATTGCCATCGCCCGAATTTCTAAGGGGAAGATTTCGCTCACCGTCAAATAGGCGGCACTGGCCCCCGCAGAGGCAAAAAAGAATGTGACCGACCAAGCCATGGTCTGCGTGACCCCCGTCAATTGCCCCTGCGCGAAAAGGTAACCGGTCAGTGCCAGCAAGAGGCCCGACACACCATAGGTCCCTGCCAGCATGATTCGACGTCCCACGGTGTCGAACAGTCGTCCGAGCAGCAACGGTCCAAGAAAGTTGAAGATGGCGAAGGGGAAAATATACCATCCAACGGTATTTGACGGAACATCGTGAAATTTCGTCAGCACGAGGGCATAGGTGAAGAACACCGCGTTGTAGAGAAACGATTGCGTGACCATCAGGGCTATACCGAGGACGGTCCGCCGGGGATAAGAGGCGAAGAGTTCTCGCGCGACCGTCGTCAGCGTGACGTGCGTATTGGGGTGGAGCGTGATGGACCCTTGAGGAGCAGGCAACCAGGCAAGCGACTCCTGCCTCAGAATCGTATCCTCCACGTCGCACACGATCTGTTCGGCTTCGTCAATCCTGCCATGAGTCATCAGCCAGCGCGGGCTTTCCGGTAACAGCCGACGGACGAGGATCATCGCCAATCCCAGGACGGCGCCGAAGGCGAAACAGAGACGCCATCCGATCTGCTCGGAGATCAGGGCAGGATCCAGCAAGGGGATCGTCAGCATGGCTCCCAGGATGGTCCCCAGCCACCAACTCCCGTTGATCGCGAGATCGGTATGGCCACGGGCTCGCGCAGGAATCAATTCGTCGATGGCGGAGTTGATGGCCGCATACTCTCCACCGATCCCCGCGCCGGCAAGAAAGCGGCAAGCCATGAAACTCCAGAGGTTCCATGAAAACGCGGTCATGACCGTCGCCGCCAGATACAACATCAGCGTGAACGTGAACCATTTTTTCCGCCCCTCCCGATCGGTGAGGTAGGAGAACAGAATGGCCCCGAGGACTGACCCAGCGAGATAGGCCGAAGCCGTCAACCCGACTTCCGCCTCGGTCAGATGCAACGTCTCCGGATGGGTGAGGATCGCCCCCAGCGCGCCGACGATCGTGACCTCCAAGCCGTCCAATGTCCACGTGATCCCGAGAGCCGTCACGACCAACCAATGCCAGCGAGACCATGGAAGTCGATCGAGACGTTGGGGAATGTTGGTGCGGATGGAGTCCTCGGAAGGATGCGAAACCGCTTGCATATCCGGAGAGTAGGGGATACCCCGGAGCTAATCAAGCACACTGTCGCCACTCTCAACCCATCATCAGCTCCGCGCGTTGCACTCTCCATCGACGCCATGGCGTCGATGGGCTTAGGAGTCGTGTGATGCCGGTATCACAATCGTTCTCATCCTGCGTCACCTCATAGTCCCAGGAACGATATTGAGGTGACGATAGCGTGGGATCGGGTGATTGAGATTCCGTCGCAGCAAGAGTAAGCTCGGTCGGCAGAATTGAGCCGTCGGAAGCCTGCTCTCTACCCGGCGCGAACAAGGGATTGGGGCAACACCTGGTGCCGGCATGAAGTTCTCAGCATATGATCCCGGAGAGTTTTACGACGAGTTGTTCGAGGGCATTGGTCGGCCGCGTCGTGGCAGCGCGCTCTTGCTGCGGAAGTTCGCCTCACTTGCCGATGGGGAGCTCAGAAAGCGCCAGCAGGCGGCGGAACGGGTCATCCTGAATATGGGCATGACTTTTGGCGTCTCCGGCAGCGACGCCGGGCAAGAGCAGATCTTCCCCTTCGACATCGTGCCCCGGATCGTCACCGCTTCGGATTGGAGTCACATCGAATCCGGCCTTCATCAGCGCATTCGAGCATTGAACTGCTTTCTCGATGATATCTACCATGACCAGAAGATCCTCAAAGACGGGGTGATCCCGAGTGAACTGATTTATTCCGGTAGGGGTTTTCTGCAGGCCTGCATGGGGCTGAATCCACCCCGTGGCATCTGGTGCCACATTGCGGGAATCGATCTGGTTCGCATCAGCGATGGACAGTTCTACGTCCTCGAGGACAATAACCGTTGTCCTTCCGGTGTCGCCTACGTGTTGGAAGCGCGACAGGTCATGAAGCGGACATTCCCGGAGCTGTTTGAAGCCTATCGTGTAAGGCCGGTCGACGAATACCCCAGCCGTCTGTTAGGCACGCTCCAGTCCCTGTCGGATCTTCCCGATCCGACGATCGTGATTCTTACGCCTGGAAGCTACAATTCCGCTTACTACGAGCATTCTCTGCTAGCCCAGAAGATGGGGGTTGAACTGGTCGAGGCCAGTGATTTGGCGGTCATCGATGGTTCGGTCCATATGCGGACGACGAAGGGCTCTCAACGGGTGGACGTCATTTATCGACGAATCAACGACGACTATCTGGACCCCTTAGTCTTCCGCCCCGATTCCCGGCTCGGCATTCCCGGCGTGATGGAGGCCTACAAGAAAGGCCGGGTGGCGATCGTGAATGCGCCCGGTACCGGTGTGTCCGATGACAAGGCCATTTACGCCTACGTGCCCAAGATCATCAACTATTACCTGGCGGAAGAACCGGTACTTCCCAATGTACCCACCTATGTCTGCTGGGAAAGGCAGGAGCGGGCCTATGTGTTGGATCATTTGGATCAGCTGGTGGTCAAAGCGACCAACGAAGCGGGCGGTTACGGCATGATGATCGGGCCGCGGGCTTCCAAGCAGGAACGGGAAGACTGTGCCCGTCGCATCCAGGCCGATCCCCGGAACTACATCGCCCAACCAACCCTCGCCTTGTCCCGAGTCCCCACCCTGGTGGAGGACCATATCGAGGGACGCCATGTGGACCTGCGTCCGTATGTTTTGTTCGGCCGCGACATCTATGTCATGCCGGGAGGCATGACCCGCGTGGCATTGAGGAAAGGGTCGTTGGTCGTCAACTCGTCCCAAGGCGGCGGGAATAAGGATACCTGGGTCTTGTCGTGATCGCTCAATCCACGAATGAAGGGCATGGTTTCATCGACGCGGGCGTCTTTGAACTACAGAGCCATGATCGACCATGCTGAGCAGAGTCGCCAGTTCCATCTTTGGTTGAACCGCTATGTAGATTACCATTTCCAACGGTAGCGAGGACCTGAAAGGGAGGTGGCATTATGACCAGGCAAGGCTTCGTGTGGGGAACAGTAGCAAGCTTTATCGTCGTACTAGGATACTGGGGGATGTCGTCAGGGGCAAGGGACTGCGGCGGAATTCCAGCAGAGAAAGTGGCCGACTACGTGCATGCCGTGATCCAGGCGGACCGGGTCTTCTATACACATGTCGTGGAGAGGATGCAGGCGAAGGGTGTCGTGGTCGCCTCGGAAAATTGGCAGGAGGCAAAAACGCTTCCCCTGCCCGCCCAGTTCTTGAACGAGTCATCTCGGTTGGCGGGGACAACACAGGCCGGGATTGCGTATCGGCTTATCAGTCTCTGGCCGATCAACAAACGGAATGTGCCGAAGACCGAGTTCGAGCAAAAAGGGCTCTTCGAGGCTACGCAACATCCGGATCGTCCCTATACCGAAACAGTCATGAACGGGCGTGATGTATCCTTGCAAGCGATTTATGCGGACAGGGCCGTTTCCCAGGCGTGCATCGGGTGTCATAACGCACACCAAGACAGTCCGAGGCGGGACTTCAAGCAAAATGACGTGATGGGCGGCGTTATGATCACGATCCCGCTGAACCAGTAGTCCGGTCAATCCTAGGTCGGCCTCGCTCGGTGATCTCGTAGCTCACCCCTGTTGTGGGAAACAGGAGGCGATTCTGATCCTACGATCCGGAAGAGTATTTATGATGAGACGTTTGAGCGGAGAGGGCGACCGAACCTCGATCGCCTTTGTCTGTCGCAACAGGCTCAGGGGAATCGGCCCCTAACTGCGGTGGGGGAGGTCCAGTACTCATTACTGTGGCTGCAGGCTTAAGGGTTGTTGGTCGTCAACTCGTCCCAAGGTGGAGGGAACAAGGATACGTGGGTGTTGTCGTGAACGCTCTGTCCACAAGTGCAAGGCATGTTTTCACCGGCCTGGGCGTCTCTGAGCTACAAAGCCAGGACCGACGATGTTGAGCCGAGTCGCCAGTTCGATCTATTGGTTGAACCGCTATGTCGAGCGGGCGGAAAACTACGCCCGATTCATTGAGGTCAATCTGAATCTCTCGCTCGATCTCCCCCGCGGCACCGCCGAGCAATGGCTGCCCCTGGTGGCCACCACGGGTGATCATGAGGAGTTTCTGAGCCATCACGGAAAGGCCACGAAAGAGACCGTCATTCACTTTCTCGTGGCAGACTCGACGAACCCGAGCTCGATTCTTTCCTGCCTCACAGCGGCACGTGAAAATGCACGGTCGATTCGGGAAATCATCTCCACCGAAATGTGGGAACAGGTGAACCGGTTTTATCTGATGGTCACACATGCCGTTGCAAGTGGTATGTCGAGCCATAATCTTCACACCTTCCTGACCGACGTGAAGGCCGCGAGTCATTTGCTTCTGGGGATCACGGATGCCACCATGTCACATGGCGAAGGCTGGCATTTTGCTCGACTCGGCCGTCTCCTGGAACGGGCGGACAAGACCTCCCGGATTCTCGACGTCAAATATTTCATTCTCCTGCCGACCGAGACCGAGGTCGGGACACCGTTTGACATCATCCAGTGGTCTGACTTGCTTAAATCCGCGAGCGCATTGGAAATGTACTACAAACGCTATGGGCGCATCGCGCCGAACGATGTGGCGGCCTTCCTGATTCTCGATCCCACGTTTCCCCGTGCCATCCGATACTGTCTGATCAAAGGGGAGAATTCGTTGCACGCCATTTCTGGATCCGAGCGCGGGTTCCATCACAATCAGGCCGAGAAACGGCTGGGGCGTCTCCGCGCCGAGCTGGACTTTGCCGACATTGAGGACTGCATTTCAGCAGGGCTTCATGAGTTCGTCGACCATTTTCAGACGCAGCTCAATCATGTCGGGGAGGCCATCTTCGAAACGTTCTTTGCCCCACGTCCCATTCATAGTACGATCCCGGCAGTGGAGGCACAATGACCTTTTGCTTGGGCATGAAAGTCGAAGACGGCTTGGTCGGAATCGCCGACACGCGGGTCACGACGGGGGCCGAATGCATCTCGGCTGGAAAGGTATCGATCCATCAGCATGGCCGACATTCGATGTTCCTCATGACGTCCGGGCTACGCTCCGTTCGAGATAAAGCGGTCACCTATTTCGATGAGGCCATCGGGGAGGGCGATCAAACTTTCGACAAACTGTTTAAAGCAGTCAATGTGTTTGCCACACAGATCCGCCGCGTGGCTGAGGAAGACAAGAACGCACTCTATAATGCAGGGCTTTTCTTCAATCTTCACGCCCTGGTCGGAGGTCAGTTGGAGAATGACCAGGAGCACAAGCTATTTCTCATTTACCCCCAGGGCAACTGGGTGGAGGTCAGCCAAGGGACACCCTATTGCATCATCGGTGAATCTGGTTATGGGAAACCCCTCCTTGATCGCGTGCTTCGATACGCCTCCAGCATGGACCTTGCGCTCAAGGTCGGCTTCCTCGCCTTTGATGCCACACGCACCAGTTCGACCAGCGTAGAATACCCGCTGGATGTCGTGCTCTATCGACATGACACGTTCGATATTCTGGAGCATCGCTTTCAGAAGGAGGATCTCGCCGAGATTTCTTCCTGGTGGCAGTCCCGAATCTATGAGTCGGTCGAAAAACTCCCGTCGAAGTGGGTTGAGCGCCTGCTCGAATCTCTGCCGCAGCACAGACGCTCATCCTCCAACCATGTCGGCGATTCATCTACCTGAGACTCGAGCAAGATCACATGAGTGTGTTCAGGCGTAACCCGCTTGTCACGGCTACCGTCGCCTCTCCGCCTGAGATCCCAAATAAAACATCCAACTGAACGCCGCATGGATAGGGTTATGATGGTTCATTTAAACCGATGATGGTGTCGTTCCACCAAATGAAACCATTCTCCTTACAGGTGTAGCACCGGATGCATCGCATGTGGCGTAGAGTTTCTGTCGATCGGCTCCGTCCTGTTCAAGGCTCCATCCTTGCATTCCTGGTAGGAGCAAGCGCGGTACAAATGCGCTCCCGGGAGGAGAGAGTATGGGCGGATGGTGGCGGTCCGGATCGAGTACAAACGAGAGGACCTGTCTGGGACGGGTGCTAATCGTCGACGACGAGGAGTCCATCAGGCAGGTCCTCAGAACGATACTGACGAATGCAGGTTATGATGTTGAGGAAGCAGACGATGGCGGGCGGGCAGTGGATGTCCTCAACAGCGGGGACAATCCCTTGATGGTCGATGTCATCATTTGCGATATCCGGATGCCGAAAATCAATGGAACGGAGGCGATTACATACTTTCGAGCGCAGTATCCTTCTGTTCCCGTGATTGTTCTGACCGGCTACCATGACGCACAGCTCGCCTCGTCTTTGCTAAAGCAAGGGGTGGTGGAGCACCTCGAAAAGCCGGCTGATCGCGAGAAGATTCTTGCGTCAGTCGCGAGCGCCATGGAAAAGCGAAGGATCAGCTTCTACCCCTAGCCCGCATTATTCATGACGGTTCACGGCGAAATCGCGCAGCCGCGTTGCGAGACGGGCGAGTGGAGCCGCGAGGGCCCGAAGCATACTTGAAACAGTATGTTGAGGGTTTGAGCGGCGAGCCCGCCCGCCTACATGCCGTTGACCGCATGCAGGCTTGTCGCAGCAGCGAATTCGCGATTGCAGCAAAAGTGTTCATGAATAATGCGGGCTATATTCCGATCGGGGTATCAATTCGCCGGAAGCCGGGCTCCGAATTCAAACCAGAGACGCCAGGATCAACCAACGGGATGGTGAGCATCGCTCCGACCACGGTGCCGTGCCACCAAAAACAAGGATGGCGGGGGTCAGGGTCTGTATTGAGGCGTATTGTCCTCCACCGACTTCGACCCCTCCTCCAAATAGAGCGAACGAACTGCTCGAACCCAACTGGCGCCGGCAGTACCGTCAGAGAATTGTATGACATACTTTCGATTATAGAGCGTGAAGTAGGCAAACGGAGAGCGATCTTTTTGTGCTATTCGATCAGCAATCCACAAAAATTGCTGCACGCTATCAAACGCTGGATCTATGAATAAGCCGTTATTGATCTCTCTCCGCTCTAGCACTGAGACTAATTCTTCACTTGTCGGGAATCGCCAGTCCGTGAAGCCTCCATGCCCTTCTTGGTTCAGTCCCTGTATGTAACCTTTTCCCGCTTCATGGCTAAGGCGTTCCAATGAACCGGATCGTTGCCACATGAGGCCTGTCGCATGGTCAATCAACAACTTGCGCGCCCTTTAGGTTTTTAGCCTCGTATTCGTGTTGAACATCGCCTGCGCTGGCGATCATGTTTGTCAGGTCAGTCTCTTCTAACGTGACCGGCGCGCTTCGGAGTTGCATGCCGAACTTGACTCCCCAAATCTCAAGCACATAGTGAGCAATCACCGTGGGCACCGCATAGGCGAATTTTTCTGTAGCCTCGGTCACGACGCCGATGACCTGGTTGTCCTTGATCAATGGACCACCGGAGCTCCCCTCATCGACAGCACCTGAGAACACGATGGCTTTTGCTTTCCGGCCGACGACCTCGCCTTTTGTCACCGCCCAAGACGCTCCAGCCATTCGAGGGAAACCAATCATGGTCACCGGGTTTCCGGCGCTGGCCTGGGTGCCTTGATTCAACTTCAGAACTATCGTGTCTGGCGGCGCGTCCTTCTCTACCAACAAGACCGCTAGACCCTGGGGATCTCCTCCTTCCTGGCCAATGACTCTCGCAAGAAAATAGCGGTTCCTCTCAGTGAAAAACTCAACTTCGACCTTGCGAGCGCTTTCGACGACATGAGACGCAGTCACAATATAGGTAGCATTGGCCTGACGCCGAACAATGAATCCTGTGCCGACCTTTGCTTTTCCTTCTTCGGTTGTCGCGGTGACCCTCACTACTCCTTTCTTAAGCGTCTCGACATCCAGCGAGAGTGCTGGCGATGTTGCGCTCCAGACAATCACGCACCATAGTCCTATGAGCCAAACTTTCGACCTCATGCCGCATTTTTCCTTCCACATGGATCATCTCCAACGGAATTTGATCATCTTTCTCGTAAAGTGGAGCAGTGGCTGAAATATCGTCGTCCTGTTATAGTTCACAATCGGTGAGTAATCCCCATATTTCGTCCATGAAGGAAATCTGTATCTATAAAGAAAACCCATCTTTATCGAAAGAGATACAGGTTGCAATCCTGAGGAGGCAGAATCATCGGCGTGCCGCCCTTCCGGTGATCCGGCGTATCTGCGGTTGGAGTAGAAGCTCTCATGAATTATGCAGGTTAGGGGACGGGAGAGGCGCAGCCGCCAGCCAGCGAAACTACAGCGGCGGTATGATCACGTGCTGAAGTGGAGTCGGTCACATGACCAAAGAAATCTAGGAAAGCCGGGATCCTCGCGCTCGTTCGGCGATCTTCTTGCGGAGGCGGGCTTTTTCGAGGCTGATTTGGGCGTCTCTCACTTCGGAGGGCAGGCCCCCCATCTGTAATCGTTGCTCGGCCTTTTCGACCGCCGCTTGGGCGCGATTGACATCGATGTCTTCGGCTTTTTCCGCAACCTCCGCCATCACCGTCACCTTTGTAGGAGTAACTTCAGCAAACCCCCACAAGACCGACATGTAATGCCAAGTGTCTTCAAGCTGATACCGCAGCTCACCGATGCGGAGAGTCGAAAGGAAATGGCAATGTCCCGGCAATACGCCAAACTCGCCTTCCGTCCCTGGCGCAATCACCATATCCACCGGTTGGCTCAGCAGTAACCTCTCCGGCGTCACCACTTCCAGTAAGATCTTTCCAGCCATCTTTTTTGCTCACTCCCTCTCTCCAGAGCGAGCCTGGAAGACCGGCTTCACCTGCGCGCATCGAACGAGCACATTCCGATCGTGCGCGTTCTGCGAGCACAGAAGTCGGTCTTGCTGGCTCGCTTAAACTTTCACTCCCATCTTTTCAGCCTTTGCCACTGCTTCCTCGATCGGGCCGACCATATAGAAGGCCTGCTCCGGCAGATGGTCATATTTACCTTCAAGAA
>Ga0075430_100001261_pt1 | contig 20394 bp, 21 predicted proteins | sample RhiMetdeltSRZDD4_FD_75294 | JGI IMG/M metagenome (GOLD analysis project Ga0075430, IMG submission 75294) | Populus rhizosphere microbial communities from Tennessee, USA - Rhizosphere MetaG P. deltoides SRZDD4 | ecosystem: Host-associated > Plants > Roots > Rhizosphere > Soil | place: USA... | reverse complement strand
TCAACCGCCGCGCCTCCCGTACCCCGGCCGCGCCGCGGCTCGGATCGATACTCGCGAACGGGATGATGATGTCCGCGTTCTCCGCGGCGCGGACGGCCACCTCCTCGTTCGTCGGTCGCGCGGGATCCTCCGGCCGATCCTTGACGTCGACGATGAACGTCACCGCGGCCATGTTGCGCTCACGGTAGTAGGCCGCCAGCTCGTCGACGGTGTAGCTGACGGGCTGCGTCTTGAAGTAGCTGGCCAGTTCGGTGACCTCGGCATCGACGGTGGTCGCGGGAGCGGAAACCGAGCGATGAACGTGGGTGTGCACGTCGATGGCGACGATCCGGTCGAGGTCGATGCTTCGTGCGGGTGAGGCGGGTGAGTCGGTCACGGTTGCAGACTTTCATGCTGACAGGATCGTTGACAACAATTTCGAGCCGTGCCTAGTCTGTGCCAACCACCGGGAGCTGATGGATGAAAGCCATCGTGTGCGTGCCAGGCGGCGTCGAGGTCGCCGACGTGAAGGACCCGGTGCCGGCCGCCGGTGAGGTCGTGGTGGCGGTCGAGGCGTGCGGGCTCTGTGGATCCGACGTGCACGCCATAGAGCTGGGGTTCACCGCGGACGGTCAGATTCTCGGCCACGAGTTCGCCGGCCGCGTGGTGGAGGTGGGTGCCTCGGTCGGTACCGGCTGGATCGGCGAGGCGGTCGCGGTCGATCCCATCGGCTCGTGCGGCTCGTGCCGCGCCTGTACCCGCGGCGTGCCGTTCGGCTGCCGAGCCGTGCCGAACCTGGGGATCACCGCACCCGGCGCGTACGCGCAGTACGTCGCCGTTCCCGAACGCCAGCTGGTCCGGCTACCCGGCGAGCTTCCGGTGGAGCAGGGTGCCCACGCCGAACCGCTCGCAGTCGCTCTCCACGCGGTGGACCTGGCCCGGGTGGGTCCCGGCGACTCGGTACTCGTCTACGGCGTCGGGCCGATCGGACTGAACGCCATCATGGCGCTGCGGCTGGCCGGCGTCGACCGCATCGTGGGCGCGGGCCGGTCCGCGGGCCGCCGTGCGGCCGCCGCCGCGGTCGGTGCGGACGCGGTGGTGGACACCCGCGAGACGAGCATCGCGGACATCGGCGCACGGTTCACCGCTGTGCTGGAGTGCTCCGGCGCGCCGGGCGCGTTTGTGGAGGCTCTGGACGTCCTGGAACCGGGTGGCAGCTACGTCGAGGTCGCGATCACCGCCGAGACGGCACCGGTACCGCTGCTGCGGCTCGTCGTCGACGGCGTGACCATCGTCGGCAGCTGTGCCTTCGACGCCCCGACATACGCGCGCGCGGTCGAGCACATCGGCGCCGGCCGGGTCCCGGTGGCTTCGCTCGTCAGCGAACGCGTGGGACTCGAGGCGACCCCCGAGGCACTGGTCCGGCTGCGTACCCCGGGCGACCTGGTCCGGGTGCTCACCCGGCCGTGGGACCAATAGGAGTCCACAATGGACGAGTTTGCCGGACGAGTAGCCGTCGTCACCGGCGCCGGTAGCGGCATGGGCAAGGCGTTCGCCAAGCGCTTCGCGGCAGAGGGCATGAAGGTCGTCGTCGCCGACATCGAGACGGATGCGCTCGCGCGGACCGTCGAGGAGCTGCGCGCCGACGGGGTGGCCACGATCGGCGTACCGACGGACGTGTCCGATGTGGACGCCGTCCGGCACTTGGCGGACGTGGCGAGCGAAGAGTTCGGCGACGTACACCTGCTGTGCAACAACGCCGGCGTCGAGGGATACCTCGACGGTCCCGTCTGGGAGGCCACGGCCAAGGACTGGAGGTGGACGTTCGGGGTCAACTACTGGAGCGTGGTGTACGGCCTCGAGGCGTTCGTGCCGCGGATGCTCGCGCACGGTCAGCCGGCACACGTGGTCAACAACGTGTCGATGACCGCGGTCATCGCACCGGGAAACCTGTACGGCATCTGCAAGCACGCGGTCCTGGCCCTGACCGAGGTGCTCGCCCGTGACCTGCGCGAGCGGGACGCCCGGATCGGCGTCACCGCCCTGTGCCCGGGCACGATCGCGACGAACCTCTTCCACGGCAGCCGCAACCGACCCGAGCACCTGCGCAACGAGCACGAGATCCCGCAGGAGGGCCGGGAGTTGCGGGACCGGATGCACGCCCGGCTGGCCGAGGGCATGTCACCCGCCGAGGTGGCCGACAAGCTGGTCGACGCGATCCGGGCCAACGCGCTGTACCTGCTCACCGACCACGAATGGGATGAGCTGATCGTCGACCGGCACAACGCCATTCTCGCCGGCGTGAGCCAGCAATGACCGGAGGATTCGAGGACAAGGTCGCCGTCGTGACCGGAGCCGCCGCTGGGTTCGGACTCGCCGTGTCCACGCGCCTGACCAAGGAAGGTGCCCGCGTGGTCATGGTGGACCGCGCGGCCGATGCGTTGCACGAGCGGGCCGCGGCGCTCGCCGGCGCCGTGCCCGTCGTCGCCGACGTGAGCCGGGAAGCCGACGTCGACTCCTATGTGGACCGAGCCGTCCAGCACCACGGACGGGTGGACCTGTTCTTCAACAACGCCGGTATCGAGGGTCGTTGGGCTCCGATGACCGAGCTGTCGGTGGACGAGTTCGACTCGGTCATGGCGGTCAACACCCGGGGCGTGTTCCTGGGTCTGCGGGCGGTGCTGCGGGTGATGAAGCCGCAGGGCTCCGGGGCCATCGTCAACACCGCCTCGATGGCCGGCATCCGCGGCGGACCCACCAACGCGCCGTACGTCGCCTCGAAGCACGCGGTCGTCGGCCTGACCCGCTGCGCCGCGCTCGAGGGTGCGCCGTACGGGATCCGGGTCAACGGCATCGCCCCGGGCCACATCGACACCCGGATGGCGCGCGACCTGACGGCACAGCTCGACCCGGCCGACCCGCGGGCGGTGTACGAGCGGGTAGCCGCCTCCGTGCCGCTCGGCAAGCGGTACGGCACCGCGGACGAGGTCGCCAATCTGGTCGTCTGGCTGCTCTCGGACGAGGCGTCGTACATGTCCGGCTCCACGCACCTCATCGACGCCGCGGTCAACGCCTAGAGCGGTCAGCCCACCACTCGCAATCAGCCCACCACTCGCAAGAAGTCGCCACAGAACAGGCCCAGGGCGACCGCCGCTCCGATGGCGGCGACGATCCAGAACCGGATGACGATGGTCACCTCGCTCCAGCCGGCGAGTTCGAAGTGGTGGTGCAGGGGCGACATCCGGAACACTCGCCTGCGGGTTGTCTTGTACGACACCCGCTGGATCACCACGGACATGGTGACGATGACGAACAGCAGCGCGATGATCGGCAGCAGCAGAACGGTGCGGGTGGCCAACGCCATGCCGGCGATGAGCCCGCCCAGGGCCATGGCACCGGTGTCGCCCATGATGATGCGCGCCGGTGACGTGTTCCACCACAGAAAGCCGATGCAGGCGCCGACCCCGGCGCCAGCGATCAGGGCGATCTCCAACGGGTCGCGGACCGCGTAGCAGTAGTCGTTCCCGACGCTGCGGACGTAGTCGATGTCCGCGCACCAGTGCCGGTACTGCCAGAACGCGATGAGGAGATAGGCGGCGAGGACGATCGCCGAGGCGGTGGTCGCCAGCCCGTCCAAGCCATCGGTGATGTTGACCCCGTTGGTCGTGGCCATGACCACGAGGATGAAGAACACCACCGCGCCGGCCTTGGTCAGGTCCAGCCAACTGATGTCACGGACGAAGGACAGGGTCGTGCTGCCCACGGTCTGGCCGTTCGTGCTGGGAAAGTACAGAGCGATGATCCCGAACGTCGCCCCTACCAGGATCTGGCCGAGCAGTTTGCCCCGTTCGCTCAGCCCGCCGCTGTTGCGCTTGCGCACCTTGAGGAGATCATCGATAAACCCGACGAACCCGCTGAAGACCATCAACCCGAGGAGCACCAGCCCGGTCATCGTCGGCGTGCTCTGCGCGATCTGCACCTCCGGCAGGGTGGTCAGCGTCAGCATGCCCATGGCGTACGCGACCAGCGTGCCGAGGATGATGACCAGACCACCCATCGTGGGCGTGCCCTGCTTGACGAAGTGCCCCTTCGGCCCGTCGACACGGATTGGCTGGCCGGCCTTTAGCGCCCGGATCACCCGGATGGCCAACGGCGTGCAGAACAGCGAGATCACGAACGCGACAGCCGCGGCGACGATGACCGCCCTCACACGGAATCTCCTCCCAGCGGCCACCGACGCCACCCCAGCTTCGCCGCAGGGGCTAACTCTAGAGCGCTGGAGATCTACTCAGAGTTCCAGTACCAGCGGTCCCTGCCGGCAACCGGAGACGCAGATCAGCATCGTCCGCGACGCCTCGCGTTCCTCCTCGTTCAGCAACGAGTCGCGATGGTCGGGCACACCCGCGAGCACCTCGGTCTCGCAGGTGCCGCAGATGCCTTCGGTGCACCAGGAGAGGACGTCGATACCGCACTCCTCGGCGACGGACAGGATCGAACGCCCCGGCGGGATCGTCAGCGTGACACCGGATCGTACGCACACGACCTCGAACGGCTCGGTCACGTGCTCCGACATTAGGTGGCCTCGATCGCCCCGACCACGTGCAGATGGCGTCGGTCGCGTACGACGAACGACGTAGGTCGCTACTGCGGTCCCGGTACCAGACCTTCCCGGATCGCCATCAACGCGGCCTGCGTACGCGAGGTCAGGTTGAGCTTGCTCAGCACGTTGCTGACATGGGTACGGGCGGTCCGCTCGCTGATGACGAGGATGTTGGCGATCTCGCGGTTGGAGCGGCCCTCGCCGAGCAGCGCGAGGATCTCGCGTTCCCGGGGAGTCAGCAGCCCCGGCCCGGCCGGCCCGCACCGCAGGTCCTGGGTGAGCCGGCGGGCGATCTCCGAGTCGAGGTGCACCTCGCCGCGGACGGCCGCCCGGATGGCGGCGCTGACCTCGGCGGCCTCGGCATCCTTGAGCAGGTACCCCACGGCCCCGTTGCGCAACGCCGCGTTGATCCGCTCGACCTCGCCGAAGCTGGTGAGGACCACCACCCGGCAGGAGGGGAAGCGCTCGACGATGTGCGCAGTGGCCTCGATGCCGTTCATGTTCGGCATGACGAGATCCATGAGTACGACGCCGGGCAGCGAGTCGCGTGCCGCCAGCTCGTCAAGCCGCCGCAGGGCCTGCTCGCCGTCGGCGGCCTCGCCGACGAGGACGAAGTCGTCGATGAACTCGAGGTACGCGGCGAGTCCGCTGCGGACGACCGCGTGGTCGTCGACGATGAACACGCCCACCGGTGGGTCACTCACGACGGGTCCTCTCCGGCAGCGGGATCGTCACGCGTACATGGCCGCCCTTGCCCGATCTGCTGCGCAGGACGACGCTGCCACCCCAGCGCTGAGCCCGTTCCCGCATGGACAGCATGCCCAGCGATCCGGCGGACTGCAGCGGCCGGTGGAAGCCGACCCCGTCATCCTCGATGTCGACGACGAGCAGGCCGTTGCCGGCGCCACGGACCGCGATCTCCACCACGACCGCGGTTGCCTGGGCATGTTTGACGACGTTATGTAGCGCCTCCTGCACGATGCGGTATACGTCGTCCTCCATCCCGGACGGCAGCGCCACGAACTCCAGGTCACTGCGGAAGGTCGCCGCGATACCGGTACGGGTACCGAGCGACTCGACCCACGCCGCCACCGATCCGATGAGGCCGTTCTCGGCCAGCCCGCCGGGGCGCAGTTCGAAGATCAATGCCCGCAGGTCGTCCAGGGCGGCGCGAGCGGAGGTCGCGAGTGCGTCGGCGTGCTTGCCCAGGGTCGCCACCGCGCCGTCCCGCTCGATGCCCAGGCGCAGTGCCTCGGCTCGCATCTTGATGGAGAACACCTGCTGTACCACGGAGTCGTGCAGATCCGCCGCCACCCGGTGGCGTTCCTCCCGGCGCGCCTCGATCTCGGCCGCGCTCACCAACTCGGCGCGGTCGACCGCGAGGGCGGCCTGTTCGGCCATGGCGACGAGGAACGCGATGTCCTCGGCCGTCGGCGGCTGCTCCTGGGGTGTGCAGAACGCGTTGAGCACGCCGACCGTACGCCCGTCGACGATCAGCGGTACGCCGACGTAGCTGTCCCAGTCGGGCTGGTCCATGATCTCGTGCAGCGGCGCCCACCGCGGGTCCGCCAGCACCTGCGGCTTGCGATGCGGGACCGTGACGACCTTTCCCGTCGCGAACGCGGACAGCATCTTCAACTCGGCTCCGAGTTGCTGACAGCGTTGCAGCCTGGCGATGAAGTCGCTGTCGTCGCGGAACCCGGCGGTACCGAGCAGGCGCACCCGGGTGCCGGTGTCGTCCAGCGTGATGACCTGTACCGCCGCGATCTGATCGGCCCGCACCACCTCGGCGGCCACTGCGTCGACCGTCGCGGCCAGGTTGCCGACGGCCGCCACGGTGGACGAGGCCCGGGCGATGGCGGCGAGCCGCCGCTGCACAACTCTGGACCGGGTCACGTCGGTCAACCAGGCGGCCCGCAACGGTGCCAGCGACGGCGCCGATACGAGTCGGCAGTCCACCTCGAGGCGGCGCAGACCACGTTCCACGACGACCGGCTCGCCTCCGCCGTTCGCGTCCGGCTCGAACGCGGCCAACAGCACGTCCGGTAGCCGGTCCACGTCGCCGAGGATCCGGGCCGCCTCGTCGTTGCGCAGCCGGATCGTGCCGTCGGTGTCGACGACCACCAGACCCGCTGGCGCGGAGACCGCCAGCCCATGGAACAGCTCGTCCTCCCAGGCCGCGCTGCTCGGTACCGCTCGGTGGATCGACCGGGTCGACACCGCTATCCCCAGGCCGTCGGCGGCATCAGCGGCGACGGCCCCATCTCGGCGAGCCGGCGGAGCGCCTCGACGACGCTGAACAGGTGCTCGCGCATGGCCCTCTCGGCGCGTTCGGGATCGCGCGCGCAGACCGCCTCGATGATCGCGAGGTGCTCCTCGAGACCCTGGGCCGGCCGCCCGGGCAGGAGCGCCACCTGGAACTGGTACCGCACGCCCTGGTAGCGCAACCGGTCGAGCAGGGTGTTCACCGTGGCCTGCTTGGCGATCTCGCGAACCTTGTTGTGGACCTGCAGGCACGTCCGGTTGTACCCGATGATGTCGTTCTTCCGCACCGCCTCCCTCAGCGGGGCGGCGAGCGCCTCGAGGTCGCGCCTCCCCCGCGCGGTGATGACCGCGGCCGCCTTGGCGGCACACAGACCCTCGAGGACCGCGCGGGCTTCGGTGATCTCGATCGCCTCGCTGAGCGTGATGGGCCGGACCCGGGCGCCGCGGTTGCGCTCACGCACCACGAGCCCTTCGTTGCTCAGCAACGCGAGCGCCTCGCGCACCGCACCGCGGGACGCGTCGTACCGGCTGGCTATCTCCGCCTCGACGAGCCGTTGTCCCGGGGTCAACTCACCCTGGTAGATCGCCATTCGCAGCGCCTCGAGCAGGCCGGCTGCCCGGGGCAGCTCCTCCTGCTCCACGACGCTTCGCACAGTCGCATTCTCCCTTCAGCCACGACGGAAGGCCAGAGCTGTTGCCGCCAAGATTGTCCTACAAAGGTTCTCCAGGATTTCCGACAGTTATGTCAACATGTGTCAATGACCCGCATCCCGTTCCGTGTTGCCGCCCTCGTCGCGGTGATGTTCCTGGCGCTGAGCTCGAGCGCATACGCACAGACCGTGGAGACCCTCGACAGCGGCCCGAACTCGGCCTGCGTGCGCAGCAAGCACCACTTGGAGCGCAACAAGCAGAACGCGGTGGCGTTCTACACGACGGCGTTCAACGACAAGAACCCGCGCCGCGCGGTCGAGCTGTACGGCGGCGCCGAGTACATCCAGCACAACCCGTTGGCCCCCAACGGTTTCGACGCCTTCATCGCGTTCTTCGAGAGCTTCACGACCGCTTTCCCGGACGCGCACATCGACATCAGGCGGGTTATCGCCGAGTGCGACCTCGTCGTCACCCACTCCTTGGCCACCGGTGCGGTCCCGGTGTTCACCGAGCGCGGTACCAAACTTGTCGACATCTTCCGCCTCGACGCGAACGGCAAGATAGTCGAGCACTGGGACGTCGGAGCGGCCATCTCCGCCACCTCAGCGAACGGCAACCCCGAGGTCTGAGTCCTCGTGTTCGCGCGCGGCCTGGATCGTCTGCGCGAGCAACGTAGCGATGGTCATGGGCCCGACACCACCCGGTACCGGGCTGATGTACGACGCTCTCTCGGCCGCCGCCGCGAACTCCACGTCGCCCGTGTCGTTCGTGTATCCGGCGTCGACCACGACCGCACCCGGCTTGATCCAGTCACCGCGGATCAGGTTCGGCCGTCCCACGCACGCGACCACCACGTCCGCCTCGGCAACCCGATCGGCCAGATCGACGGTCCGGGAATGGCAGTAGGTCACTGTCGCGTCCCGGGCCAGCAGCAGCATGCCGACGGGCTTGCCGAGGATCGGGCTGCGCCCCACGACCACGGCGTGCTTGCCCGACAGCGCGATGTCGTACGCGTCGAGCAGCGCCATGATGCCGCTCGGCGTCGCCGACCGCCATCCGCGCTCGCCGAACGCCATGGCGGCGAACGACGTGCGGGTGACCCCGTCGACGTCCTTGCTCGGCGTGATCGCCTCGAACGCGGCGCGCTCGTCGAGGTGACCGGGTATCGGGTGCTGCAGCAGGATCCCGTCGACGGTCCGGTCGGCGGACAGCCGGTCGATCCGGCTCACCAACGCCTTGGTGGTGATGCCGGCATCGAGGTCGATCCGGCGCGAACCCATGCCGACCTTCGCGCAGCGGTTGACCTTCATGCGGACGTACGTGTGGGACGCCGGATCGTCACCCACCAGCACCGTGGCCAGGAGCGGGATGCGACCGTACCGGTCGACGAACTCCGTCACCTCGCGCTGGACCCGATCGAGGATCGCCGCCGACACGGCCCGCCCGTCCAGGATCTCGGCACTCACGAGAAGACCACCGTCGTGTTGCCGTCCCGGATCACCCGATCGGCGCAGTGCCACGCCACCGCGCGGGAAAGCACCAACCGCTCCACGTCCGCTCCTTTGCGCTGCAGCTCCCGTACCGACTCATGATGCGACACCCGGATGACGTCCTGCTCGATAATGGGCCCCTCGTCGAGTTCCTCGGTCACGTAGTGCGCCGTCGCACCGATCAGCTTGACGCCGCGCTCCTTGGCCCGCTGGTACGGGCTCGGACCCACGAAGGCCGGCAGGAACGAGTGGTGGATGTTGATGATGGGTACCGCCACCTCGTCCAGGAAGTCCTTGGTGAGAATCTGCATGTACCGGGCCAGGACGAGCAGGTCCACGTTGCCGTCGAGCAACTTCAGCTGCTCCCGTTCGGCGGCCGCCTTGTCGCCGCTGTCCACGGGGACGTGGAAGAACGGGATACCGAACTGCCGTACGTCGTCATGGAGATCCGGGTGGTTCGACACCACCATCGGTACGGTCATCTCGAGGTCGCCACGCCGTTGCCGCCACAGCAGGTCGAGCAGGCAATGGTCCGCTCTGGACACGAAGATGGCCACCCGCTTCCTGCGCCTCGCCTCGACGAGCCGGAAGTCGAGACCCATCTCCGCCCGCAGGTTCAGCTCCAGGGCCTCCCGCAGCGCGTCGAGCTGCATGGCCAGCCCCGGCAGGTGAAAGACGGTGCGCTGGAAGAACCGCCCGCCGGACGGATCGCTGGAGGACTGGGCGAGCGAGACGATGTTGGCTCCGCTCTCACTGAGCACAGTGGACACCCTGGCCACGATCCCGGGCCGGTCGGGGCCTTGAACGATGAGACGCCCGAAGTCGCCGTCTATCATGGCCGCGCCTCCCTTCGGTCGGCGCGGCCATGACGTGCTAGCTGGACCTCGCGCGAGCGCTCGGTCATGAGGCCGGCTCCGTGAACGACGACAGCAACTCCTGCCGCCAGGCCTCGGTCCTGGCCAGCTCGTTGAACGTGAAGATGTGCAACCCACGGACGTTGTTGCTGGTCTCGGTCACCGCGCTGGCCAGCCGCTTGGCCAGCCTCGTGGGGTGGTAGCCACCGGGCATCAGGAACCGCCACAGCAGGTTCTGCTGCTTGCGCAGAAACCTCGCCGACTGGCCGAGCCCGAGGCTGGCCGAGATACGCATCAGCTTCTGCCGGTTCACCGGTCCCGGCATGCCGACCTGGACCGGGAGGCCGACGCCGAAGGCGGCGATGCGCGCGGCCCATGCGCTCGTCGTCCTGGCGTCGAAGCAGATCTGGCTGATGATGCGGGTCGCCAACGGCGCCTTCTGCTTCAACGCGAGGTCGATCGCCTCCTGCGAGATCGCCGCGTGGCCCTCCGGGTAACCGGCGATGCCGATCTCCTCGAACGACTGCCCGAGCGCCTGCAGCAACGAGTAGGCGTCGGGAAAACGCCCCACCGGCTCGGCGGAGTCACCGCCGATGACGAAGACCGACCGCACGCCGGCCGCGCGGAGGCGGGCCACCACGTCGGCGACGTGGTCCCGGTCGACGAACAGCCGTGCCGCCAGGTGCGGTGCGACGCGGTACCCGTGCGACACCAGTTGTTCGGTCACCCGCAGCGTCGACTCCAGGCCTCTGGCCTCGGTGACCGTGACGGTCAACGGGATGCTCGTCGGTACGCTGGCGAGTACCGCTTGTTCGGTGCTCTTGAACGGGATGACCTCGTAGCTGACGTTGCTCAGCAGGTCAGCAAGCCTGGTGCTCACGACATTCAGTAGAGCCGAGCGGAGATCGCGTTTCGTCCGGCATCGAGAGGCAGTTGACCGCGACAAATGACCCGCCTCTGCCGGCCGATCGCCGTACGGTACGTCATTTGACTTAGTCGGCATATCCGGTCGCGGCAGGTGGGATCCCACCTTTCCTCTATGTCAGCGGCTGTTTGGCCTGCGTAGCTTTAGGCCCGACGGGATCACCGAGGCGTCGACGAGAACGGGCGGCTGATGAGCGCGAAGAACCTGCAGGAGCTGTTGGACCGGTCGGGAAACATCGTGGATATGCTCCGGAACTCGCAGCTCGGGGCCTACATCTACCCGGTGGTCCCGGCCGAGTTCACGAACTGGCGCCGCGAGACGATCGCCTGGCGCGATGCGGCGGTGCTGTACGACCAGTCGCACCACATGGTCAACCTCTTCATCTCGGGCCCCGACGCGCTGCGGTTGCTTTCGGAAACCGGGGTCAACAGCATGGCCAACTTCCCGGTGGACATGGCCAAGCAGTTCGTCCCGGTCTCCCCCGAGGGCGGCGTCATCGGTGACGGCATCCTCTTCCATCTGGCGGACGAGGAGTTCGTGTTCGTCGGCCGCGCGCCCGTCGCCGACTACCTGACCTTCGTGGGCAGCAAGGGCTACAACGCCGACATCCACCGGGACGAGCGGTCGCCCTCGCGGCCGTACGGCCATCCGGTCAAGCGCGATCTGTGGCGCTTCCAGATCCAGGGTCCGAAGGCCTGGCAGGTCATCGAGAAGCTCAACGGCGGCCCGGTCGAGCAGGTCCGCTTCTTCCGGATGGGGCACCTGAACCTGGCCGGCAGGCAGATTCGTACGTTGCGCCACGGCATGGCGGGCGCCCCGGGCCTCGAGCTGTGGGGACCGTACGAGACCTACGAGGAGGTGCGGACGACCATCCTCGAGGCGGGCCGCGAGTTCGGCATGGAGCTGTGCGGATCGCGCGCCTATTCGGCCAACACGCTGGAGTCCGGCTGGATCCCCTCGCCGCTGCCCGCCATCTACACCAGCGAAGGGCTGCGGGCGTACCGCGAGTGGCTCGCCCCGGACAGCTACGAGGCGACGAACGCGTTGGCCGGCAGCTTCGTGTCGGACAACATCGAGGACTACTACACGAACCCGTTCGAGCTCGGCTACGGCCCGCACGTCAAGTTCGACCACGACTTCGTCGGTCGGGACGCGCTGGAGGCTATCGACCCGGAGACCCAGCGGCGCAAGGTGACGCTCGCCTGGCACCCCGAGGACCTCGGCAAGCTGCTGGCCTCTCCGTCCAATGTGGATGGTCCGCACTACCAGTTCTTCGACCTGCCCAACGCGAACTACGGGTCGTCCAACTTCGACTCGATTCTCGACGCGGACGGCACGCTGCTCGGGGTGTCCATGTTCGCCGGGTACAGCGCGAACGAACGCCGGGCACTATCGCTAGCGACCGTGAACCCCGACGTCCCGATCGGCGCCGAGGTGACAGTGGTCTGGGGTGAGCCGAACGGCGGTTCGCGCAAGACCACGGTCCAGCCCCACGAACAGTTGCCGGTACGGGCCGTGGTGAGCCCGGCGCCGTACTCGGTCGTGGCCCGCGAGACGTACCACGAGGGATGGCGTACCGCCGTCAAGGTTTGATACTTCTGTGACCACGGTTAGGGAGACAGTTCACGACCTGCTCCGCACCTGGGGCCTGACCACGATCTTCGGCAACCCGGGGTCGAACGAGCTGCCGTTCCTGGACAGCTTCCCGGACGACTTCAGGTACGTGCTGGGGCTGCACGAGGGGGCGGTCCTGGCGATGGCCGACGGCTACGCCCAGGCCACCGGTAGGCCGGCGTTCGTCAACCTGCACTCGTCAGCCGGGCTGGGCAACGCGATGGGCAACCTGACGAACGCCCGCGCCGCCCACACCCCACTGGTGATCACCGCCGGGCAACAGTCCCGGGCCATGATCGGACTCGGCGCCGTGCTGGCCGAGCCCGATCTGACCCGGGTACCCGAGCCGCACGTCAAATGGTCCTTCGAGCCGGCGCGGGCGCAGGACGTACCGCGCGCGCTGTCCGAGGCCTTCCACCTCGCCGCGCTGCCACCGGCCGGTCCCGTCTTCGTGTCGCTACCGCTGGACGACTGGACGAAGGAGGTCGACCCGCACGAGGTCGCGTCGCTCGCGCAACGCAAGGTCCGCGCGGCCGGCGCGGCCTCCGCCGAGCTGATCTCCGAGCTGACCGACCGCCTGGTACGCGCGCAGGCGCCGGCCCTCGTCGTCGGACCGGAGATGGACGACGAGTACGCCTATCCGCTCGTCGTCGCTCTCGCCGAGCGACTCGGGGCGGCGGTGTGGACGGCACCCGTACCGCCCCGATGTCCCTTCCCCACCCGGCACCCGCTGTGGCAGGGCGTGCTGCCGCCCAGCATCGCCGGAGTGAGCGAGCGACTCACCGGACACGACCTGATCCTGGCGCTCGGCGCACCCGTCTTCCGGTACCACATCTACCGCCCCGGACCCTGGCTGCCGCCGGACGCGGAGCTGGTCGCCGTGGGCAGCGACCCGCACGAGGCATCGCGGGCAGCCTTCGGGGACGCGATCGTGGCCGACGCCGGCGCCGTCGTCGCGCAGTTGCTCGACCGGCTCCCCGAGCGTCGTGCGGAGCGACCCCCGATCCGCCAGGTCGCCGACGTGCCCACGCCGGAACAAGCACCGTTCGCCGCGAACGCCGTGTTCGCGGAGCTCGCCCGCTGCCTGCCGGTCGAGGTACCGCTGATAAACGAGTCGACGTCCAACACCATCCAGTTCTGGACGCACCTGAACCGCAGCCGACCGCGCACCCTGTTCTTCCCGGCGGCGGGCGGGCTCGGATTCGGGTTGCCCGCGGCGGTCGGGGTGGCGTTGGCCGACCCGAGCCGACCGGTGGTCGCGGTACTCGGCGACGGCGCCGTCCAGTACGGCGTCACGGGGTTGTGGACGGCGGCCCAGCTCCGGCTACCGGTCACGTTCGTGGTACTGCGCAACGGTGGGTACGAGGGGTTGCGCGGCTTCCTCGAACCGTTGGGCGTCAAGGACGCTCCAGGACTGGACCTGCCCGGCCTCGACGCGGTGCGGATCGCCGCCGGCTATGGCGTACCGGGCGAGCACATCGCCACCGGTGCGCAACTGACCGCGGCGCTGAAGGCGGCGGGGACCGCGGACGGCCCCCGCCTGATCGAGGTACCGGTCAACCGGGTCAGCTAGGTTGCGCCAGGCTGTACTTCCCGTCGGCGAACTTGAAAAGCTTGGTCACGTTCACGGGTGACTTGCCCGCGGCGGAGGCGTCGACCGTGACCCCGGGCAACAGCATCGGAATGTCGTCGGCCTTCAGCTTGCGGATGGCGTCCATCAGGTTCTGCCGGGTCAGCCCGTCCATCGTCTCGAGCGCCCGGACGAACGTGGCGGCGGTGGCGTAGCCCCAGACCGCGTTGGGGAGGTTCGCGTTGGCCTGCGGGCTGTACTGCTTCATCCGGCCGGTGAACTCGGTGACGGCCTGATCGGACGACCATTGCGGGTCGCTGGGAATCTTCACGAACCCGGTGCTGTAGATCTGGTCGAAGTAGGCGTCGGCACCCGACGGTTTGAGTACCGTGCTGAACCCCTGGGTGAAGCCGGGCAGCAGGACGACCGGTTTCCAGTTCAGTTCACGGGCCTTGGTGAGGGCGGAGATCTGCAACCGGACGACCGCCACCGCCGACAGCAACACCTCGGCCTTGGTCGCCGCGAGGTTCGTGATCTGACTGTCCACAGTGGTGTCGGCCGCCTCGTACGTCTGGATGGTGCCGGCGAGCTTGACCTGCGAGCCCTCGATCCCCTTGTTGAACCCGTTGAGGAACGCCTTACCGAGGTCGTCGTTCTGGCGGAGCACCGCTACCGTGACCGGTCGGTTCAGGGCGATGGCGGCCTGGGCCAGCGCCTCGCCCTCGGCCTCGTACGTCGGTTGCCAGCCGATGGTCCACGGGTTGTCCGCCGGTTTGGCGCTGAACAGGCTCGCGCCGCTGGCCACGAACACCTGGGGTACGCCCAGTTCCTTGGCGACGGGGAGGACCGCGGCGTTCTGCGCCGTACCGAGACCGCCGACCACGGCCAGCGCCCCGTCCTGTTGGACCAGCCTGCGGAAGTTCTGCGCCGACCGGCCGGGCTCGTAGCCGTCGTCGTACGAGGTCAGCTCGATCTTGCGGGTCTTGCCGTCGCGCATCCGCACCCCGCCCGCGGCGTTGATCGCCTCGTAGTACGCCTTGGCGCCGCCGAGTTGCGCGGTACCGGCGTCGGAAACCGGGCCGGAGAGCGGGACGCTGATACCGATCTTTACCGTGCTGTCGCTGATACCGGGAGTGGATTGGGTCCCGCCGCTACTCTCGTCGCGTCCGCAGGCGGTGAGAGCCATTCCCATCATCGCGGTCGCCGCCACGAGCACGAGGTAGCCGTTGCGTTGTCGCACCATGCACCTTCCTTGTCTCCTCGGGCGCCGACGCACGGCGCCGCCAGTCGTCACCTAGGTCGCTGAGCCAGTCGCCGGTCCGGTGCAGTGCGCGGGCGATGCCGCCCGGAGCGAGAAAGAGCACCAGCACGAGGATCGCGCCGTAGAGCAGTGTGGTGCGGACGGGATCCACCGTCCCGGCCACGATGGGGACGTATACGTACAGCACGCCGCCCAGCAGCGAGCCGAGCACGCTTCCCATCCCCCCGACGATCATCATCGCCAGCAGGTTGATGCTGAGCAGGAGCTCCATCTCCACGGGGGAGACGAAGCCGATGGTGTAGACGTACAGCCAGCCCGCGGCACCGCCGTACGCCGCGGCCATGGCGAACGCCAACGCCTTGTACCTCCGCGGGGAGATGCCCATCGAAGCGGCCACGACCTCGTTCTCGCGGACGGTCGACAGCGCGCGACCCAAGCGCCCGGTGACCATGTTGCGCGCCAACAGGAACAGCGCTCCCGCGATGGCCAGCACGACGTAGTACGTCCACTGGTCGATGTCGAGCCCGGTCCAACCCGGTACCCGCGCGATCCGTGCGCTCAGTCCCTCCGATCCTCCGGTCAGGTCGAGGAAGCGCTTGGCCAGTGCCACCCCGATCAACGGCAGCGCCAGGGTGAAGATCGCCAGCCCGTGGCCGCGCAACCGGACGGCCGGGATGGCGATCAGCAGCCCGACGGCTGCCGGCAGCGCGCAGGCGAGCAGGAACGAGGCCGGCAGCGGCCAGCCGGCACGTGCCGTGGCGATGGCGGCGCAGTAGCCCCCCAGCCCGAAGAACGCGCTCTGGCCGAGCGAGATCTGCCCCGCGTACCCGCTGACCAGGTTCAGGCCGAGGATCGCCACCGCGTAGGTGGCCACCAGGGCGACCTGGTAGTTGGTGTACGGCGTGGAGTTCAGCGGCAGCGCGGCGAGCACGATGATCCCGGCGGCGAGGGCGCCCGCGCGGTACCAGGTGCGTCTCATACCCGCACCACCTCGCGCCGGCCGAACAGGCCCTGCGGGCGCAGCAGGAGCACCAGCACGGTCAGCAGCAGCGGTACGGAGATGCGCAGATCGTTGCCGATGACGCCGATGTACGTGGCGGCCAGGTTCTCGCTCACCCCGATGATCCACGCGGCCACCACGGCGCCGAGCGGGCTGTCGAAGCCCCCGAGGACGGCCGCGGCCAGCGCGTACACCAGTACCCCGGCGAGCATGTTCGGATCGAGGTAGAGCTTCGGGGCCACCAGGCATCCGGCGATGGCGCCCAGCCCGGCCGCGAGGCCCCAGCCGACCATCAGCAGGCGCCCCACCGGTAGCCCGGACAGCGCGCTGGAGTCGGGGTTGTCCGCCACCGCCCGCAGCGCCAGGCCGAGCCGGGTCCGCATCATCAGGACGTAGAGCACCAGCACCACGGCTACCAGCACCAGGAAGGTACCCAGCGCCGGGATCGAGACCGCGGCTTCGCCGGCGCGCAGCGTGCCACTGGAGAAGGCCGGCGGGAACGCCTTGAGGTCGTACCCCCAGATCAGGGAGCTCACCCCGTTGAGGAGTAGCAACAGCCCGACGGTGGCCACGATGGTGATCATCGGCGACTCGCGTTCGAACCGGCGCATCACGACGCGTTCGACCGTGGCTCCGAAGAGGAGAGAGGCCGCGACGGTCAGCGCGATGGCGAGGACCACGCCGAGCCCGGACTGGACGAGGGACCAGGCGAAGAAGGTGGAGACGACCGCCATCTGGCCCTGGGCGAAGTTCACCACCCCGGTGGCCCGATGGGCGAGCACCAGCGCCAACGCGAGGGCGCCGTAGATCGAGCCCGTCGCCAGGCCGTCGATCACCTGCTGTAGAGCCCGCACCGTCGCATCCCCTCCGAATCAGTCAGGTCCCGAGGTAAGCGCGCCTGACCTCGTCCATCCCGGCAAACTCCGCTGCCGAGCCGCGCAGCGTGACGCGTCCGGTCTCGAGCACCACCGCCCGGTCGGCGAGGTCGAGGGCGGCGACGACGCTCTGCTCGACGAGCAGCATGGTGAGGCCGCGTTCGGCGCGCAGGTCGTCGAGGACCCGGAACATCTCCCGGACCACCCGTGGTGCAAGGCCCAGCGACGGCTCGTCCAGCAGCAGTAGCCGGGGCCGGCTCATGATCGCGCGGCCGATCGCCAACATCTGCTGCTCGCCGCCGGACAGGCTGCCGGCCACCGCGTTGCGCCGGTGCGCCAACACCGGAAAGAGGTCGTAGCAGCTTTGGAGGTCGGTACCGACATCCGAGTCACGCCGCCGGAGCGCACCCACCATGAGGTTCTCGGCCGTGCTCAGGCGGGCGAGCGTTCCCCTCCCCTGCGGTACATGGGCGATTCCGAGCCGCGCCACCTGGTCCGGGCGCATCCGCGAGATGTCGCGGCCGTCGAACCGGAGGGTGCCCCGCCGCCACACCATCCCGCTGATCGCCCGGAGCGTGGTGGTCTTGCCGGCCCCGTTGGCCCCGAGCAGCGCGGTGACACCGCCCTCGGTGACCTCGAGGTCGACGCCGTGCAACACCTGGCTGCGTTGATAGCCGGCGACCACGCCGCCCAGCTCGAGGATGTTCACGTAACTATCCCCAGGTACGCCTCGACCACGGCCGGGTGCTCGCGTACCTGGGCGGCGCTGCCCTCGGCCACCTTGCGCCCTTCGACCAGCGCGACGACCCGGTCGGTCACCGCGGAGACCAGCCCCATATGGTGTTCCACCAGGAGGATCGTCAGGCCCAGCTCGGTGCGCAGCCGCAGAATCATCCCGGCCAGGGCATCCACCTCGGCATGCGCGATACCGCCGGCCGGCTCGTCGAGCATCAGCAGCCGCGGCTCGGCGAGCAGCGCGCGGGCGATCTCTACCCGCTTGGCGACCGCGAACGGCAGCGACCCCGCCAACCGGTCAGCGGCGTACCCGAGATCGAGGTACTCGAGCAACTCGAGAGCGCGCCGTCGCAGCCGGGCCTCGTCGCGGCCGACGAACGGCAGCCGCAGCGCCAGCGAGAACGGCCCGCCACGGATGCGGGTATGGCCGCCGACGAGAACGTTGTCGAGGACCGTCGCGGTCGCGTCGAGCCACGCGTGCTGGAACGTCCGGGCCAAGCCCAGCGCCGGGAGCCCGTGCGGCGGCACCGCGAGGGCGTCGACGCCGCCGATCAGGATCGTTCCGCTGTCCGGGCGGTAGAGGCCACTGACGCAGTTGAACAGCGAGGTCTTGCCGGCGCCGTTCGGCCCGACGAGGCCGCACACGATGCCCTGCGGTACCGACATGCTGATCCGGTCGAGCACCCGCAAGCCGCCGAACCTCAGGGTCAGGTCGTCGATGCGCAGAAGATCGGCGTCGCTCTCGCCCCGCTGCTGATCAGCCATGACGCCAGTCCTCGCTCATGCGCGGTGCCGCGATCGCCTCGTGCTGCGGTTGACGATAACTGTCCCAACGATCGTTGACAATATCGTCGGCAGGACTACCGACGCGGGAGCGGGCGGTCGCGGGGGATCACCGCGCCCCGCCGTGTGCGGCGGCCTATCATCGACGCCATGGCCGACGGTAGTCGCCCTGCCGACGAGCGTGACGCCGCCGCGGATCAGCGCGAGATCGGGCTGGAGCAACGCACGACCGAGCTGGACATGAGAGTTCGCAACGCCAACGAGCGGGACCACGCCGCCGACCGTCGCGAACGTGACGCAGATGAAAGAGAGCGACGCGCGGACCTGCGGGACCATGTCGCGGCGGTGCGGGACCGAGCGGCCGAGCAGCGCGAGCGCCACGCCGACGAACGAGACCGACGCGCAGATCTAAGGGACCAGATCGCCAACGAGCGGAACGACACGGCCGAACGGCGCGAGCGCCTCGCCGAGGAACGGGAGCGGCGCGCAGACCGGCGTGACGTGGAGGCCGACAGGCGCGATGCGGACGCCGACGACCGGGAGATCGCCGCCGAACTCGCGACGTGGGATGACGTGGCGCCGTAGCGTCAGCCGGTGCGCAGGGTCAGCCTGGTCCAGGCGCCGACGTTGATGCGGTCGCCGTCGGCTATGGGTACCGGTTGATTGGCGACGATCGGGTCGGTTCCGTCGTTGACGAAGGTGCCGTTCGCCGAACCCAGGTCGATAACGGTCCACGTGCTGGCCGGCGTGCGTACGAGCAAGGCGTGCATATGCGAAACAGCGGCGTCCTCCGGTGGACCGGTGAGGTCGACGGTCGGCTCGATGCCCCGGGATCGACTGCGTCGCCCGATCAGAACCTCGTCGCCGGTCAGCTCGAAGCGCCGCTCGGGGCAGAACGCCGGAAAGGCCACTGCTTCGGCGTCGGCGTCCGCGGCCGCCGCCATCCGCGCGTGGTACTCCCGATCGGCCGTCACGACGAGCCGCCACCGCACCGTGGCGGCCGGCGTGGGGGCAGCGGTCTGTGGTCCTGTTGGATCCGGGGACGCGAGGAAGTCATGCCCGCAGACCTCACAGAACCTGCCGTCCCGGGCGGTACCGCACTCCGGACAGGGCTCGGACGACGCCGTCGCCTCCGCGGCCGATGCGGCTGGCGCGGCCGGGGCCGGCGGTCCTGTCGGGGCCGGCGGTGCTGTCGAGCGCGGCGTGTCGAGCGGGGCGCCGCACTCGTCGCAGTAGTCCGTGGCTACCGACGTGTGCCCCTTCGGGCAGGCGGGCATGCTGCGCCTCCTCAGGTGTTCTTCACGCGGATCGTCTTGACCGACCGCACGTTCGCCAGTTCGGCATCGACGCCGGCGACCTTCTGCTTGAGCCGGACCGTACCGGTCCGGGCGTCGACCACGTCCACCACCCGCGCCAGCAGCTTGGCGGTGTCGGTGTGCCCGGACTCCTCGGCGAGCTGGACGGCCCGGCCCAGTTTCGAGGTCGCCGTATCGACGTCGCCGGCGTCTCGGGCCGCCAACCCCTCCTGGATCGCCTCTGCCAGCTCCGCCTGTCCGGTGTAGTGGGCCACCCGCGGATTGATCCGTGTGGACAGTGCGGTGTCGTCGGTCCAGACGGCGCGCACCAGGCCTTGGCTCAGCGTCTGGTCGCCGAGGACGAGGCTGACCCGGGCGGCCAGGATCTCCTCGCCGACCGCGCCCGCCGGGACCTCGACGCAGAGGTGGTAGTCGCGGCTCTCCGCGCCCCAGGCACCGAGGGGGTACTCCCCGATCCGCGCGCTCACCTCATGACG
>Ga0075430_100001260_pt1 | contig 20404 bp, 18 predicted proteins | sample RhiMetdeltSRZDD4_FD_75294 | JGI IMG/M metagenome (GOLD analysis project Ga0075430, IMG submission 75294) | Populus rhizosphere microbial communities from Tennessee, USA - Rhizosphere MetaG P. deltoides SRZDD4 | ecosystem: Host-associated > Plants > Roots > Rhizosphere > Soil | place: USA... | reverse complement strand
GCGTCCATCTCGGCTCAAGCCTACCGAGCCGGGTGGAAGGGTGTCAAGGCAACATAGTGCCGCGACTTCAGCCGTGGTGCACTATGTTGCGTAGATGCGACTAACGACTAACTAACGACTTCAGTATTCGTCGTCCGCGTAGCTGTCTGCCGTCGAGCCGGCCGGGCTGTTGAAGCGCTGCGCACCCGGCTTCTCGCCGAGCCGCTGCCGAATCTGCGCCTGCAGCCAGCCGATGGCGTCCGGTTCTGCCGTTCGCAGCGCCTGCCACTCGGACTCCGGCAACACGATGGTGAGCGTTCGTGTAGCGGTGCTACCCGCCTCCGTGAGGTTCATAGTGTTTGCATCATAGGATCCGCTGTCATGCGTGTCGCGCATAACTTTCATATGGAATCAATGCGCTCCGCGCATGGCCTTGCTATCAGAGCGCGGCATGATTTCCATGCGGTCCGGAGATGGCGAGTCCCGGTGGCGCCGTGTTGGCGGTTGGATCAATCGGTAATATAGAGCGTTCATGGCTGCCGACCTCCTGCGGTCACTGGGGCAGCGCGCCCGCGCGAGGCGGCTCGAACGCGGTTGGACGCTGCGTGAGGTCGCAGAGCGCTCGGGCGTCTCTCCTCGTTTCCTCGTCCAGCTCGAGGCAGGCCGCGGAAATATCTCGGTGCTCCGGCTCGCGGATGTCGCCCGAGCGCTCGAGGTGACGCCCGCATCGCTTCTCGCGACGACGCCAGAACGACGCGAACCGATCGTGGCTCTACTGGGCCTACGTGGCGCCGGGAAGACGACAATTGGACGACGCCTTGCTCGACGTCTGAGGGTCCCCTTCGTTGAGCTCGACCGGAGGATCGAGCTTGCCGCAAACATCAGCCTGACGGAGCTGTTCGCGGTGTATGGCGAGAGTTACTATCGTCGCCTCGAGCGTGACGCGCTCGAAGGCGTCCTGGCCGATCGCCAGCCGCTCGTCCTGGCCACCGGCGGCGGCATCGTGACCTCGGCCGATACCTACGAGCTCCTCCGCGACTCCGCGCTCACCGTCTGGCTGCGCGCAACGCCTGAGGATCACTGGAATCGCGTGCTTCGTCAGGGAGACCGCCGGCCGATGGCCAACCACCCTCAGGCCATGTCAGACCTGCGGTCACTCCTCGCCGCGAGAGAACCGCTGTATGCCTCGGCGGCCCATAGCGTGGAGACATCGGGCAGAGCGGTGGACAAAATCGTTGAGGAGATTGCGGGGTTGCTCAACTGATTGCAGATTGCAGAGCGCTGATTGCAGATTGCAGAGCGCAGATTGCGGATTGCGGCTTGTCCATTGTGGATTGTAGGTTGGTGATTGAACGGTCCAACCCGCAATCCAGCAATCGACAATGGACAATCTGCAATCAGCAATCAGCAATCAGCAATCTGCAATCTGCAATCTGCAATCTGCAATCTGCAATCTGCAATCTGCAATCTGCAATCTGCAATATCTACTGAGCCACCCCCTCCGTCTCCGTCTTGCGGAGCGGATCGCGGACGGGGTCCAGGAAGGGCATCATCTCTCGCAGTCTGGCGCCGACCTGCTCGATTTGGTGAGCGCGTTCCGCCTTGCGGGTCGCGTCAAACCACGGGCGGCCGGCCGCGTGCTCGGCCATCCAGGCCTTTGCGTACGTGCCGTCCTGCACTTCGGAAAGCATGCGCCGCATTTCCTGACGCGTCTGCTCGCTGACGATGCGTGGGCCACCCGTGTAGTCGCCGTGCTCGGCGGTGTCGCTGACCGAGTAGCGCATGTAGTTCAACCCGCCACGGTAAATCAGGTCGACAATCAGCTTCAGCTCGTGGAGGCATTCGAAGTACGCGATCTCCGGCTGGTAGCCCGCTTCGACGAGCGTCTCGAAGCCAGCCTTGACAAGCGCGCTGACACCGCCGCAGAGCACCGCCTGCTCGCCGAAGAGATCTGTTTCCGTCTCCTCCGCGAACGTGGTCTGAATGACGCCCGCACGGGTGACGCCAATTGCCTTGCCGTAGGCGAGCGCGAGCGCGCGCGCCTGGCCTGTGGCGTCCTGATGCACGGCGAGCAGCGCTGGTGTGCCCGCACCCTCGACGTACAACTCTCGCACGCGATGGCCCGGAGACTTGGGCGCAATCATCGTCACGTCGACGTCCTTCGGCGGCACGACCCATCCGAAACGGATGTTGAACCCGTGGGCAAACATCAGCGTCTTGCCCGCCTTGAGGTGCGGCTCAATCGACTCCTTGTACAGCTGCGCCTGGCTGGTGTCGGGAACCAGGACCATAATCACGTCCGCCCATTCGCTGACGGCAGCCGGCGTGTCCACCGTCAGGCCGGCCGCCTTGGCTGTCGCACGCGATCGGCTGTTTTCAGGCAAGCCGACTCGAACGTCGACCCCGCTGTCCTTCAAGTTGAGCGAATGTGCGTGTCCCTGAGACCCGTACCCAATCACGGCCACTTTGCGGGCTTTGATCAAGTTCAGGTCCGCATCGCGGTCGTAGAACATCGTGGCCATTTATCTACCTTTCTTTCCGGCTCAAGGCGTTTATACCGAGTAACTGACGTTACTGTCGTGGACGATCTCGGATTCCGTGTCCGCCGCGTGTGGCCCCTGCGTCCCCGTGCCGCGCACCATCGCGACGTGACCGCTGCGCGCGACTTCGAGCAGGCCGAACGGACGCAACACATCGAGCAAACCTGCGATCTTGTCGCTCGTGCCCGTGGACTCGAGGATCAGCGACTCAGGCGCCACGTCGACGACCCTGGCCCGGAAGACCTCGGCGAGTTTCATCACGTGCGTCCGCGCCTCGGTGTCCGCCGCAACCTTTACCATCACCAACTCACGGCGAACCGACGCGGCGCGGGTCACGTCCTCCACCCGCACGACGTTTACAAGCTTCCAGAGATGCGCTTCGATGCGGCGCGCAGCCACGTCCGGCGCATCGACCACGATGGTCATGCGCGAGATGCCCGGCCGCTCGGTCGTCCCGACCGTCAGCGAGACGATGTTGAAGGTGCGGCGCCGGAAGAGCGACGAGACGCGCGTGAGCACGCCGGGCTCGTCCTCGACCTCCACCACGAATACATGTGGATCAGTGGGTGTCACGCTTCCTCCATGGCCGTTTCGGCAATTGCTGATGGACGACGGATCATGGCGTGCAGATCCGCGCCGGCCGGCACCATCGGGTAGACGGTGTCCTCCTGCTCCACCTGGAAATCAATCAACACTGTGCCCGCATGCGCGCGGGCCGCCTCGATGGCCGGCACCACCTCGCCGCGGGTCTTGACCGTGAACGCGCGCAGGCCGTAGGCCTCGGCAACCTTGGCGAAGTCCGGGCTGAGCAGCGGCGTGGCGGCGTAGCGGCGCTCGTAGAAGAACTCCTGCCACTGCCGCACCATGCCGAGATAGCCGTTGTTGATCACGGCAATCTTCACGTCGATGCCTTCCTGCTTGATCGTCGCCAGCTCCGGCATCGTCATCTGGAAACCGCCGTCGCCGGCGATGGTCCAGACTTCTGCGTCGGGACGCGACACCTTCGCGCCAATGGCCGCCGGCAAGGCGAAGCCCATCGTGCCCAAGCCGCCTGACGTGATGAGCGAGCGCGGCGAGTCGTGGTGGTAGTACTGCGCTTCCCACATCTGATGCTGGCCGACGTCAGTCACCACAACGGCGCGTCCGTGCGTGGCATGCCACAGATCGTTCATGACGTGCGCGGCATAGAGGTGGCCGGCGTCCGGCAAGTTCTGAATGTCGCGGACCGCGGAGTCACCCTTCAGCGCGTTGATGCGCTCAATCCAGTCCTGGCGCTGGCCGGGGTCGACGCCCGGAACGAGTGCGCCCAGCGCGTCGCACAGGTCGCCGACAATGCCGACATCAACCGCGACGATCTTGCCGATCTCAGCCGCATCGACGTCGATGTGGATCTTCTTCGCCCCGCGAGCGTAGGTGCGCACGTTGCCCGTCACGCGATCGTCGAAGCGCATCCCGAGCGCAATCAGAAGATCGGCTTCCTGAATCGCGGTATTGACCCATGCCTCGCCGTGCATGCCCATCATGCCGAGGTTCAATGGGTGCGAGGCCGGGAACCCGCCGATCCCGAGCAGCGTCATCGCGACAGGGATGCCCGCGCGTTCCGCCAACTCGCGCACGAACGGCATCGCGCCCGAGAGAATGATGCCGTGGCCGGCGAGAATCACCGGCCGCTTGGCCGAGTTAATCAGATCGAGCGCTGCGCGGCGATCGCTATCGGAGATCGCGGCGCGCGGCACGCCGACATGCCGGACGTTTGGTGCCGCACGCTCCCAGTCGAACTCGCACGACGACTGCTGCGCGTCCTTCGTGATGTCGATCAGCACCGGACCGGGACGCCCCTGCGTCGCTACAGCGAACGCCTCGCGCACGGTCCGCGCCACGTCCTCGGCGCGCGTGACGAGATAGTTGTGCTTGGTGATGGGAAGGGTGATGCCGGTGATGTCGGTTTCCTGGAACGCGTCAGAGCCGATTAACCGGCTGCCCACCTGGCCAGTGATACAGACGATCGGCGACGAATCCATCATGGCCGTGGCAATCCCGGTGACCATGTTGGTCGCACCAGGCCCCGATGTGGCGATCGCGACGCCGACACGGCCGCTCGCTCGCGCGTAACCATCGGCCATGTGCGTCGCGCCCTGCTCGTGGCGGACGAGGATGTGCCGGATCGGAAAGTCGAGCATCGCATCGTACGCCGGCAGAATGGCGCCGCCGGGATAGCCGAAGACGTCAGTGACGCCCTCGCGCACCAGGCATTCCCACAGAATCTGTGACCCTGTCTTTTTCATGTCAGCTCCCGCTGTTTCGCTGTTCGCGGCTCGCTACTCGCTGCTCGCTGTTCAACCTCCGTTTGGCGACCAGCGAACCGCGAGCCGCGATTTCTACCCCGTTACCGCACCCACCGACGCGCACGATACGAGCCGCGCGTACTTCGCCATGACGCCCGACGCGTATCTGGGCGGTGGCGCGGTCCACGCCGCCAGCCTGCGCTGCAGCTCGTCGTCGGCCACGTCCACATGCAGCACGCGCTTGTCGACGTCTATCGTGACGACGTCCCCTTCTTGCAGTGCGGCGATGGGACCACCCGCGGCGGCTTCAGGCGCGACGTGACCAGCCATCAGCCCTCGCGTTGCCCCCGAGAAGCGGCCGTCAGTAATGAGCGCCACTGATTCGCCCAGCCCCGCTCCCATGATCGCGGCCGTGACCGCGAGCATCTCGCGCATGCCTGGGCCGCCCTTCGGTCCTTCGTATCGGATGACCACGACGTCGCCAGCATGGATGCGGCCCTGCGTCAGCGCTTCAGCTGTCTGCTCCTCGCTGTCGAACACGCGCGCTGGCCCCTTGTGATAACGCGGGGTTGTCTTGGTTGCCTTGACGACGGCGCCGGCGGGGGCGAGATTGCCGGTGAGAATCGCGAGCCCTCCCGAGGACTGCAGCGGATCGTCGATCGGGCGCACCACCTGCTGCCCCGAGACTTCGGTCTTGGCACTGGCTTCCTCGCCAATGCTCTTGCCCGTGACCGTGATCGCACTCTGGTGGAGACGCCCGGCTTGAATGAGCCGCTGCGCCACCAGCGGAGTGCCACCGGCGGCGTAGAGATCGGTTGCGACGAACCGGCCACCCGGCTTGAGATCCGCGACGAGCGGTACGGACGAGCTGACGCGATCGAAATCCTCGAGGCGCAGCGGTACGCCCGCTTCCTTCGCAATCGCCATCAGGTGCAGCACGGCGTTGGTCGACCCTCCCGTGGCGGCGACCGAGGCGATGGCATTCTCGAACGCCGCAGGGCTGAGAATCTGGCGCGGACGGAGATCGCGCCCCAACAACTCGACCGCCAGCTCACCGGCTCGCCGCGCGACGTTGTCCTTCCCCGAGTCCATCGCTGGGACGGTCGCACTCCCGAACGGCGACAGCCCGAGGAACTCACACGCCGTGGCCATCGTGTTGGCCGTGAACTGTCCGCCGCACGCACCCGCACCCGGGCACGCGGCATTCTCGAGCGCAGCAAAGTCGGCCTCACTCAGTCGACCGCAGTCGAACGCGCCGACCGCCTCGAAGACGTCCTGGATGGTAACGTCCTTGTCGTGCCAGCGTCCGGGCGCAATCGAGCCGCCGTACAGCACGAGACCGGGCACATCGAGCCGAGCCAGCGCCATCGCCGCGCCAGGAATGGTCTTGTCGCACCCGACGAGAATGACCAGGGCGTCAAAATGGTTCGCGCGCGCGACGAGCTCGATCGAATCGGCGATTACCTCGCGGCTCACGAGTGACATGCGCATGCCCTCGGTGCCCATGGTGATGCCGTCCGACACCGAGACGGTGTTGAACTCCATCGGCGTAGCACCGGCGGCGCGCACGCCCTCCTTCACCGCCGCCGCGAGGCGGCGCAAGTGCAGGTTGCAGGGGCCAATTTCAATCCAGGTATTGGCGATGCCGATGAGCGGCTTGCGAAGGTCGTCGTCGGTAAAGCCGACCGCCTTGAGCATGGCGCGGGCGGGTGCACGGTGACTGCCGCTGGTGATGGTGAGACTGCGGCCGGGACGAGGCGCGGACGATTCCGCCGAGGACATACCTTTACGCTACGGCGGGCGATCCAATCAGTCAAGTTTATAATCTTACATATTACATAAGATTATCTAATTAATGGCCGGCCGCCGGCTCGACATGCCATCTCGGGTAGGAGCCCAGCGTTTTCACCCAGCGGGCCGATTCCGCGAGGTGGACGAGCGCCCGGCCGCAGCGCAGCTCATCGCGTCCGGCGGCGAGATCCGCATAGAAGACATACTCCCAGGGGCGGCCGCGCGCCGGACGTGATTCGAGCTTCGTGAGGTCGATATCGCGCAGCGCGAACACGCTCAACGCCTTGAACAGCGCACCTGGAGCGTTGTGTAAGCCGAACGCGATGGACGTCTTGTCGGCGGTGCCCGTGAGCGGACGCGAGTCGCGTGCAATCAGCAGAAAGCGCGTGATGTTGTCCTCGTAGTCCTGGATGCCCGTCTTGAGCGATGACAGGCCGAACAGTTCCGCGGCACGCGCCGAGGCAATGGCCGCCGTGTCCTTGAGGCCGCCATCGCGGATCATGCGCGCGCTGCCGGCGGTGTCATACGTCGCGACGATCTCGACGCCGGGCAACGTCTGCAGGAACATCTCGCATTGCGCGAGCGCTTGGGGATGCGAAAAGACGCGACGGACGTCCGTGAGTTCGACACCTGGAAGCGCCAGCAGGTTGTGGACGACCGACAGCTCGGTCTCAGCCACGATGGGCAGATCGTGCTCGAGCATCAGGTCGTAGTTGCGGTGGATGCTGCCGCCGATTGAGTTCTCCACGGGCAACAGCCCGTGCGACGTACGGCCCGACGCCACCGCGTCGAACACGTCCTCGAAGCGATCGAACGCCGCCGTCTCCGATCCCGGCCACGCTCGCAGCGCCGCCGTTTCACTGTACGCGCCCGCTGCCCCTTGAAACGCAATCCGCATCAACTGTCTCCGTGTAGCTTCCCAGCGGCAAATGTTCAGCTTACCATCACTGCGCCGTCTCACCTGGTTCGAGCACCAGGACATCCACGCCGAATGGTCCGACCAGCTCCTTGAGCCGATCCGGCGTTCCAGTGAGTACCGGGAACGTCCCGTAATGCATCGGTACGACCTGTCGCACGCCCAGCAACTGGCACGCGCGCGCGGCCGCTTCGGGTCCCATCGTGTAGTGATCGCCGATCGGAAGAAACGCGATCTCCGGCGTGTACATCTCTCCGATGAGGCGCATATCGCCGAAGAGCGCCGTGTCACCCGCGAAGTAGAACGACTTGCCGTTTTCCATCCGCACGACGAAACCGACGGGCTCGCCGAGATACACGATCACATCGTTCTCGACCGTGCTGCTGGTGTGGACTGCGGGCGTCATCGACACCTCGAGTCCGGCCACGGACTGTGTGCCGCCGATGCCCATGCCCTTCGTGTTCTGCAGGCCTTTGCGCTCCAGCCAACCGGCCAGTTCGTGGACAACAACAATGGGGGCGTTTGTCGCGCGCGCCACCGGCACGATGTCGGCCGAATGATCCGAATGACCGTGCGAGAGGAGGATCAAATCCGCCTTGTCGATGCGCCGCCGATCCGGCGGGCATTTCGGGTTTCCTTCGAGCCACGGGTCCGTCACGATTCGTCGTCCACCGGGCGTCGTGATGATGAACGTGGCGTGGCCAAGCCAGGTAATCGATAACGTAGCCATACGGGGCAAGTATAATGAATGGAGATGGTTCCCGGGTTCCCAGGTTCACGGTTCCCAGGTTCACGGTTCTCAGGTTCATGGTTCCCAGGTTCATGGTTGCCAGGTTCACGGTTGCCAGGTTCACGGTTCTGGGTTCCAGGTCGTTCGACGTAACCCTGAACCCGGAACCCGGGAACCCGGAACCGAGAACCCGGGAACCTGGAACCCGGGAACCCGAGAACGACAAGCGACAAGACTCAATGTCCGTCTCCCCTGTCACCTTCATCCGAGGCCGGAAGAAACGACCCGACGAGCTTCCACGGCAACCGAAGCCCGAGTGGCTGAAGGTCCGCGCGCCGGGATCTGAAAACTACCTGCGGCTGAAGGGATTGATGCGATCGCTCGGGCTGCACACGGTGTGCGAAGAGGCCAACTGCCCGAACATCGGCGAGTGCTGGCACCACGGCACAGCCACGTTCATGATTCTCGGCGACACCTGTACGCGGTCGTGCGGCTACTGCAACGTGACGCACGGTGCGCCGAAGCCGGCTGACATCGACGAGCCTGGCAAGGTCGCCAACGCCATCAGCGTGCTCCAACTCGATTACGTCGTCGTGACGTCCGTTGACCGCGATGATCTCGCCGACTGTGGCGCGTCGCACTTCGCTCGCACGATCCAGGAAACGCGCGCGCGGATCCCGTCGTGCCGGTTGGAAGTTCTCATCCCGGACTTCAAAGGCGACGAAGCGGCGCTGCGGACGGTCCTCGACGCGCGACCCGACGTTCTGAATCACAACATCGAGACCGTCCCGCGGCTGTACCGCACGGCGCGGCCAGGCGGCCGCTACGATCGCGCGCTGCAACTGCTGGATCGATCGCGCACCTACGCGCCGGACATTCCAACGAAGTCCGGCTTGATGGTTGGCCTCGGCGAAGAGTGGGATGAAGTTGTCGCAACATTGCGCGACCTGCGATCCGTCGGCTGCCGGATCGTCACCATCGGCCAGTACCTGAGGCCGTCGCTGGCAAATCTGCCGATGTCGCGCTATTACACGCCGGCGGAGTTCGCTGAACTGAAACGCCTGGCGCTCGAGATGGGATTCGGCCACGTTGAATCCGGGCCCCTGGTGCGGAGTTCCTATCACGCCCACGAACAAACGCAGGCCCTCGAGGCCGCGCGATAGCGGCGCGTCACACACGCTCTCGACTGTTCAGCGCGACATTGTTTCCTGTCAGCGCTGCGCGCGGCTGCGCTCGTACTGTCAACGCATCGCTGTTCAGAAGAAAGCGGCGCACCGCGACGACGTCTATTGGGGGAAGCCCGTGCCAGGGTTCGGCGACCCGAGCGCGCGCCTGTTAATCATTGGTCTGGCGCCCGCGGCGCACGGCGCCAACCGCACGGGCCGCGTCTTCACCGGCGACGGACCCGGCGGCTCTGGCGATTTCCTGATGCGGGCGATGCACAACGCCGGCTTCGCCAGCATTCCAACCGCGCAACATCCGCAGGACGGTCTGATGTTGACCGACGCATTCATTGCGGCCGCGGTCCGTTGTGCACCGCCCGACAACAAGCCGACGCCGCAAGAGATCGCGACTTGTCACGTGCACCTTGCCGCTGAAGCTGCCGCGCTTCCGAACGTGAAGGTAATCGTCAGCCTTGGACGGATCGCATTCGACGCTGCGTGGCGCCTGCTCGCCGAACGGGACATCGTCGTGAAGCCTCGGCCGGCATTCGGTCACGACGCGGTGTACGAAACAACCGGGTTTACCGTGATTGGCTCGTATCACCCCAGCCGGCAGAATACGAATACAGGAAAGCTGACGCCGCCAATGCTGGACGCGGTATTCGAGCGCGCGCGACGGGTGCTACTTTAGGCTTCCAGCTTCCAGCTGCATTCAAAGAGTCCTCTCGCTATCCCGGATCGTCCGCCGAAGGACCGTAGATGGAAGGGACGCGACCGCCCATGGGCCGGAGGTACACCGAAAGCTGGCCGCGGTGATGAATGGCATCGAACAGGCCGAGCCAGAACATCTCCCCGAGCGGGAGCTCGAAGTAGACGCGGCCATCCATCACGAACTGTGTGAGTTTCTCGTTCCACGTCTGCTCATCCACTCGTTCGAGCGCCGGCGCCAACTCGCTGTGCGCTTTCTCGTACTCGCCAATCATCTCGTCGAGGCTCGAGATGGGTTCGGTCGGTTTCCAATCGATCTTTCCGGTCGCCAGCAATTCAGACCAGCATTGCTTCTCCTGCACCTGCAGCCAAATCAGCTCCGCCGCCGACCGTGTGACAGGGTCGGGGCGATACGCCAGTTTGTCAGCAGGCACCGCCTGAAGGACTTTCACGAACGTGGGATATTCCTGCCGCCACCGCCTGAGGAAGAATTCGCGATTGGTCATGGTGGAGGAGCCACAGGCGGGAAATTGACCTGACGCAGCAGCGCCTGGAATCTGGGCTGCTCCCGCAGGCAATCCCAGTCCCACGCGACCTGTAGATGGACCAGCGGCGCCTCGTGTTGTTGACACGCGCGTTCCAACCAGTCCAGGGCCCGGTCTGTTGCTCCGGCGTGCGCGTACAAGCGTGCGATTCGTAGCGCAGGCACATGCTGGTGCTGGGCACTTGCCGCCAGCGTCTCGGCCGCGCACTCCATCGCGCTCCCGTATCGCGCTCCGTCGCCGTCAACGGTCAGCAGATTCGACAGTCGCTCGTCACCCAGCACACGGAAGAACCTCTGCGCCGCCCGAAGCGCATCGGCATGTTCCTGCTTCTTGTAGAACGCGCCCCAGAGGCCCAGGTGCGCCGCCGGGTAATTGGGCTCGGTCTCGAGCGTCTGCGTCAGCTGAGCAATCGCTTCGTCGTACCGGCCAAGGTACACGAGATGCCAGCCGTGAAAACAGCGGAAGAGAAAATTCAGCGGATCGAGTTGCCGCGCGCACATCGCCTCCGCTTCGGCTTCGCGCGGGCGTCTCATCGAGAAGAGCAAATCAGCATAAAAGAAATGCGCGTCGGCGTGGTTGCGATCCAACTGAATCGCCCGCCGATAGGACTCCTCGGCGCCGTGCCAGTCCCATTCGGAGTGAAGCTTGACGCCCGCCAGAAGCTCGTGAACTTCGGCGAGGCTGTCATCGAGTTCGAGGGCTTTCATTGCGGACGCCTTCGCCCGCGCCATCGCCTCCCGGGACGGCACCAGTCCACAGTCGCCGCGAGACAGCCAGACGTAGGCCACGCCGGCGTGAGCGAGCGAATAGTCGGGATCTTTCTCGAGGGCGAGCTGAAAATAATCGAACGCGATATCGAGGTGCTCGCGGGAAAGCTTGTACCAATGGAAACGTCCTCTTAGATAGGCTTCGTAGGCATCCGAGTTGACCCGCCTGGCCCGCCCCACGCGACGGCCGTCGTCAGGCGTCACGGTCACATGAATCTCGGCGGCGATGGCACGCGCGATTTCATTCTGCAACAGCAGAATGTCGCATAGATCCCGCTCGTAACATTCCGCCCAGACGTGAGTCTCATCGGGCACTTGAATGAGCTGGGCCGTGATCCGTACCCGCCCGGAATCGCAGCGCACACTCCCCTCGACGACGTAGTCCACGCCGAGTTCCTTGCCAATCGCCAGTACGCGCTCGATCGTCCCCTTGAATCGCATCACGGACGTGCGGGCGATCACGCCCAGCCGATCGGGTGACAGCCGCCCGAGCTGGGCAATCAATTCCTCGGTCATGCCGTCGCTGAAGTAGGCGTGCTCGGAATCCGCGCCGAGATTGGTGAAGGGCAGCACCGCGAGCATGACCTTCTGTCTTGGGGCGGCGAAACGGTGAGGCTGTCGGCTCGCCCGCCAGGCATCGAGTTCGGAGCGGTAGGCGTACACCGTGCTGCGACCCTTGTGCAGATGCCGGTAGACCGGCAAGCGCTCCTGCGCTTCCCAACGGAACAGCGTGCGGACATCCCGATTGAGATAGGCGGCGATCTCCTTCCAGGAGTCCAGCCGGTCCCCCGCCGGGGATTGAGCAGGACCGAAGCGGTGAGCAGCCCGGGGCTTCGCCATGTTATCTACCGTCGTTGCAGGGGGATAGGCAGCACGACTCTAGCACATCCATTGCGCAGGAGCCGCTGTCGGGCTCGAATACGACATTACGTGACATGCGCGGATGTCTGCTGTTGTCACTTTCCCCTAGCGACTCTTCAGTAGACCCTCCTCCTGAGAGCTTCTGGAGGGTGCTGCGATGGTCTTGACACGATTCGTCCCGATCACGGGTGTCTTTGTCACGGTTCTTGTCGGCTCCATGACGGCGCAACCCACGTTTTCCGAATGGTCCGCGCCACTGAACCTCGGCCCCGTCATCAATTCCCCTGACAATGAAGGGGGCGCCACGCTCTCCAAGAATCGCCTCAGTCTCTACTTCGCTTCGAACAGGCCCGGCGGATACGGCCTCTCCGACCTTTTCGTCTCGCAGCGGACCAGTGAGGAAGAGCCCTGGGGAGCGCCGGTGAACCTCGGCCCGGTCGTCAACTCGGCCGCTGAGGACACGAATGCCAACCTGTCCCGCGACGGGCACTGGCTGTTCTTCATGAGCCGGCGCCCGGGCAGCCTGCCAACCCTCGCCGGCGCGATAGGTTTTGACATCTGGGTGTCGTACAGGGAGCACGTCCACGACGACTTCGACTGGCAGCCGCCGGTGCACCTGGAGCCCCCCGTGAACTCACCCAGCTTCGATCAATTCCCCTTCTTCCTTGACAGCGAGGACGTTGGTTTGCCGCAGCTGTTCTTCACACGGACGACCCCCATCACCGGAAACGACATCTTGGTCAGCAATCTGCTGCCGGACGGGACGTTCGGCTCGCCGACGCCGGTGTTGGAGCTCAATACCCCGCTGAGCGATGCGGGGGCATCCGTGAGGTTCGACGGACTCGAGATCTTTTTCTTCTCGAGGAGAGCAGGCGGGTTTGGTAACTCGGACTTGTGGACCGCGACGCGCAACACACCATTCGATTCGTGGTCGACGCCAGTCAATCTCGGTCCGTTGGTCAACAGCGTCGATTTGGACTTCGACCCTCACATCGACTCATCGAGGGAGGCGCTCTACTTCACGTCTACTCGCGCTGGAGGATTTGGCGGTCAGGATTTGTACGTGACCACTCGCACGAAGCAAAAGTCATCGAGGTGATGTTTTATCTGCGTCGCCTGTGTCGATCGCGGGAGTCACCGGCGAAGGCCGGCGTCGAGCTGGAAAGCTCAATCAACGAAGAGCCCCGATTCTCAGCCACGGGAAAACACGGAGCACACAGCCCGTGATCTGTCTGTGGCAGGAGAACGGTGGTGTCATCCGGGGCGACGAATGACCAAGGCGGGCCAAAAGCCTGCGCTACGAATGAAGCGAGTAACACTCGTAGCGCAGGTGTTTAGACCCTGACTCGATCCAGAGGCGTCTGCGCGTCAGAAGATGAACCGCACGGCTCCCCAGATCGTGCGCGCGCCGCCGTTCGTGCCCCACTGGTTGAGGAAGTTGGCGTTGTTGACGCGCCCTTCGGGGATGCCGAAGTTGCGTGTGTTGGTCGCGTTGAACATCTCGATGCGGATCTGCAGCCGGCTGGCGGCGATCCGTGTGTTCTTGATGAACGCGACGTCAAGGTTGCCGATCCCGTCGGCACGCAGCGTGTTGCGGCCCACTTCGCCGACACGCTCGCCGGCACAGGTCGGCGACGGCATGCCGCAGAGCGTTCGGAATAGTGACCGGCCACCGGCCGCCAGAATCTCCGCTACGGTCATCTTCGAGAGCTCCTGATCGGTGTTGAGGTTCGGCCGGATGGAGTTGCCAACGAGGCCGTCGATCCCGGCAATCGCGCCTGTGGGATCCGAGCCGTTGAGGACCGTGAATGGCGCGCCGCTCTGCAGCGTCAGGACGCCGCTGATCGTCCAGCCGCCTGCCAACCGTCCGATCAATCCTTGCTGCTCCCTGGCAAACGGCAGCTCGTAAACGACGTTGGCCGTGAGCCGGTGCCGGCGATCGTAGGCCGAGACTGCACGATCGTTGTCGATATTGAACGAATCCTGGGCGACGGCGACCTCCGCGCTCGACGTGTTGAACGTGTCCGACGCCTCGTCGATGAACTTGCTCCAGGTGTAGTGCGCGCCCGCGCTCAGCCCGCCGCTGAGGCGCTTCTCGATGCCGGTCTGGAGCGAGTGATAGATCGAATCGGCCTCGTTCGCGCGCAATCGAATCACGCCGCGCGTGGGATCGACACGGCGGGTGGAGAACGGCTCGCGCGGGTTCCCGTCGAGCGTTTGATACAACCCGCGCCCCTGGGTTCCGACGTAGCCGATTCGGAACACCGCATGGCTGCTGATCTCGCGCTGGAACTCGAGGCTGTACTGGTCGGCCTCGGGCGCGCGAAAATCCTCGGCAACGACGGTGCGCGTCAGGAGGTTCGGATCGTCCGTCGGGCTGAACGTCAAGTTCGGCAGTCTGACGAACGCGTTGGCGAAGTTCGAGTTGTTGATGGCCGCGACGAACGGGAACGAGCTGGCCACGTTGAGCGCGAGGTTCAGGAACGCGTAGTCGTGCGTGCGCGCGTATCCCCCGCGCACGACGAACTTGTCGCCGCCGGTCAGCAGTCCGATGAGACCGCCTCTGCTGGTCGTGGGGTTCCAGTTGAAGCCCAACCTCGGCTGGAAGTTGTTCGTGTCGCGCTTCGGCACCGGGACCATCGCGTAGCGCTGATCGCCGGTCGTCTGGACGATGCTCTCATTGAGATCGATCAGGCTGCTCAGCGTGTTTCCCGGCAGCTCGTACCGCAGCCCGAGCGAGAGCGTCAGATTGGACTTGACGCGCCACTCGTCCTGAACGAAGAGGAACAGGTCGTTCCACTCGTAGTAGTTGATTTCCTGGCCGCCCGGCAGCGGCTTGTTGATGTTCGCCACTTCCGCGTTGTCATCGATGTACCGCTGGAGCGTCGGGTAGGACAACCGCCCGCGGACCGTCGGCTGGAACCAGCTCTTGACGTAGATGTGACGGAAATCGAAGCCGGACTTGATGGCGTGGTTCCCCGGCACCCAGGTGAACGTGTTCTGGACCTGGTAGGTGTCGTTGTAGCGGAACTGCGGGATGTTCACGGCGATGCCGAGCGCCGTGCGGCTCTGGCCGGCGTTGAATCCGGTCAGGCCGAGCTCGGAGATCTCGATCGACGGAATCTCCAGCGCCGTGGGATCGACCGGGTCTGAAATGTTCCCCAGATGCTGATGTGCGACGCGGAACTCGTTGGTCGTGCGCGGCGACAGCACGCTCGTCAGCCACACGTTCGTGCCGTGCTGGTTCTGGTCGTTCAGCAGCGTTTGTCCGGGAGGCGTGGCCTGCTGCGCGGTGGCGATCGAGTCCTGGATGTTGTTCAGGTACCGCGCGGTGAGGGTGTGCTGCCGCGACAGGATGATGTCGACCCTGGCGTTCGGCTGGTTGCTGTTGAGATACCCGCCGTACGATCCCGTCAGCGAGCCGAGCGGAACGGTGAACGACTGACCATTTCGTGTGAACGAGGCCGACTGGGAGATCGGAGCTTGCGCTGCCGGCAGGTGCTTCAACAACGCTTGCACCTGGGGGAGGTTGCCGGCGGCCGACTGCAGGACCGATCGTCCCGCATCGGTCGGCGCCCCGTTCAACGTGAAGCCCGATCCGGTGAACCGCTGCGTCCAGCGCTGGAATCCCCCGAAAAAGAATGCCTTGTCGCGGACGATGGGACCGCCGATCGTTCCGCCGTACTGCGTCTCCAGGAAGAACGGCGCCTCAAGCAGCCGGGCGTTCTTGTCCAGGTTCGTCCGGGCATTGAACTCGTCGTTCTGATGGAACACGAATCCGGATCCGTGGAAGCGGTTGCTCCCGCTCTTGGTGATCACGTTCATCACCGAGCCGGCCGCACGGCCGTACTCGGCCGCGAATTGATTGGTGATGAGCCGCGCCTCCTGGACGATGTCGGTGTTGTTGATCGGCTGCGTCACGCCGGTGACGCTCGGGTCGTTGTTGTCCTGACCATCCACCATCATGTTGTTCGAGCGGACGCGCTGGCCGTTCACCGCAAAGTCGGCGCCCGCGGCGAACCCGCCCTGGCCGCTGCTCAACTGGTTGACGCCCGGCGCCGAGAGCGCGAGGCTGAACACATCGCGGCTGTTGACGACCGGCAGCTCCGAGATGCGCGTCTGATCGAACCTCACGCTGACTTCAGAGGAGGTCGTGTTGAGGACCGACGCATCAGCGGTGACTGCCACCGTCTCTGTGAGGCCGCCCGCCGCCAGCGCGACGTCGACCACGGCGTCCTGATTGACCGCGAGCGTAATCCCAGAGCGCACGAACTTGCTGAAGCCGGAGAGTTCCGCGGTCACTTCATAGTTTCCGGTCGGAAGGTTCGTCACCAGGTAGGCGCCCTGCGCATCGGTGACGGTCGTACGCACGCTGTTGGTCTCGATCTGGCGGATCGTCACGGTGACGCCCGGAACGATCGCGCTCTGTTGATCCTTTACCGTGCCGCGGATGGTTCCCGTCGTGGCCTGACCTGCTGACAACGCTGGAAGCCCAAGCAGAAGCGCTAACGCGAGCCGGGCCGTGCATCTGTGTAAGCGCATGAACTCTCCTCCCCGCCCCTCAGGGCATAGGTCCCAGCCGGGACCGCGGACGAACGAGCCATGCTGGCCCCCGATTTCTGTACAGTCAAGGTGTTTTATGAGCCTTTTGTCAGATTTCAGGGACGAACGCCAGAGTTGGGCTGGTGACTCTATCATCCCCGTTTTGAGGCGTTCCAGCCCTCGGCCCAGCCATCTCCAACGTGCGGCGAAATGCGCTGATCTGGAACACTAATCTGCGCGTAAGAGCGTTGCCGGGTCTACACCTACTGCTCGGCGCGCGGGCAGCCAGGTCGCGATCAGACCGATGACGACGATTGCGGCGACCGGGATCGCGAACGCCTGGAAGGCCGGGTCCCAGATGCTTCCCGCTCCCCCACCCGCGCGGACGAGCCGCGAGAGGCCGAACGTGACCGCGAGCCCGATCCCGGCGCCGAGCGCGACGAGTCGCAGCGTGTGCCGCGCCACGACCCAGATCAGATCGCGCGGTGCGGCCCCGACGGCCACACGCACGGCAAGCTCGCGCGCGCGCCGCGACACCGCGAACGACAGCACTCCATTGATTCCCGCCATCGTCAGCAGAATCCCAATGGAGATCAGAGGGAAGAGCGGGGCCGTGCCGACCATGATCTCCTGCCCGCCGATTCTGATGATGCCAGTGAACGTTTCCGCCCAACTGACGGCGGTGCCCGCCAGCGACAGACTGACTTCACGGCGCAGCAGCTGCACGAGCGGTGCGGGATCGCCTGCGGCGCGGACGATGACCTGAAGCTCCCGCGGTGCGGCGTCGCCCGCGAGCGGGACGAAGACGCGAGGCTCGTCGGCCGCCAGGCGGAACGGGTTGCTCGCATAGTCGGCGGCGACGCCGACGACGTCGTAGGGCAGCGAGGAGATCCAGAGTGTGGCGCCGAGCGCGTTGCGATCCGCGAACAGCCGCCGCGCGAGCGCTTCGTTGACGACGAACCCGCGCGCGGCCGGCGCTTCGCCGTCGGCGAACGTTCGCCCTGCGACGATCGGGACGCCGAGCGCCGCGAAGAACGGGCCGCGGATCTCCGCGCGTTCGACCGGGATGGACACCGATCCCGCGGCCGCGTTCGAGACCCGGATCGTTTCGCCACGTGCGCCGAACGGGACCGACGTCGAGGCCGCGGCCGCCGCGACGCCCGGCAGCCGCGACGCAACACGCAGGACGTCGTCGCTGTGCACACCGTCGGGATTCTCGACGCGCGCCGTCAGCAGCGGCTGGATGTCGAAGCCCACGTTGGCCTGGCGCGCCGATACCCGTCGATCATCGATGTCGTGACGACCAGGAGCGCGAAGGTCACCGCGATCTCGAATACGACGAGCCCGTGCCGCATGCGTTGACGCACCCGGTCGGATCCGCGCAGCGCGCGCAGCGGATTGGCGTGCAGCTGCCTCGTCTCATAGAGCGCGGGCGCGAGCCCCGTCACGAGGCCCGCCGTCAGCGTGATGAGCATCACCCTCGCGAGCACTCCTGGATCGAGCGACAGGTCGAGGAACACGGCGTCGCTGCTGCGCGCGACGATCGCTCGGAGGACCAGCGCGACGGCGACGCCGAGGGCGCCGCCGGCCGCGGCGATGATCGTCGATTCCATCAGCAGGGATCGGACGATGCGCCAGCGGCTCGCGCCGATGGACGCGCGGATCGCAATCTCCCGATCGCGCGCGGTCCACTGCGCGATCATCAGGACGGCGACGTTCGCGCACGCGATCAGGAGCGTGAGCAGCACGGCGGCCGCCAGGATGTACGGCACTACGAACGACAGTTGCCTCGCCATCGGCGTGCCTTCCACGCCCGAGACCCGGAGGTTGAATCGACGGGTTCCCTTCGGGCTGACGCCGCGCGTACTCGTCGAGTCCGGCGCGAAGCTGCGCGTCGAGGCCGGACCATCGTCTCGATCGCGTCGTCGGGAGCGAGCGCGCGAGGATCAGCGGCGTCCACACCGGAGAGGACATGTCCGACAGCCAGAACCGCTCAGGCATGACGCCCGTCACCGTGTGCGGTCGGCCGTCGATCCATAGTGGCTGACCCGCGACGTCGCTGCGTCCGTCGAAGAGCCGCTGCCACACGCGATAGCTGATCATCACGCCGTTCGTCGATTCGGAGGAGCCGGTGTCGACAATCGGTGGGACGCCGAGGAGCCCGAACATGTTCGGCGTGACCGCGCGAACAGCCACCGTCTCCGCCCGGTCGCCGGCGCGCACCGTCCGCGCGCCTCGCGACATCGACCCGGCGATCTGCAGGCCGGGCGTCGCCGTCCACGTCGTGAACAGATCGACCGGAACCGGACTACCGAAGGCGCGGATCGGGCGATCGGCTGGACCGACCTGGACCTGGGACAGCTGTGCCGGCTCGCGATACAGCACCGGAAACTTCTTGAGGACGACGTCGCGAATCGTCAGCGTGACCGCCGTCGCACCGATGCCGGCCGCGAGAGAGATGATGGCGATGGCCGCCGCGACGGGATACTCAACTAAGTCATGGCGCTGACGTACCTGTCACTTAGAGAAAGGGCGAGTAGGTCGCGTGCCGGGTGCGAGCGGCATCGCGGTACTGTATCCCGAACGCTGTCGCATCGCGACGGGCTTCCGGCGCAGGCGTCACGATAGTGGGCCCTGCCGACCGACGGCCCTTATCCGGCCAATCGTCCTACTTCGGGATGACCTTGGTGACCGTCTTGCCTGCCTTCTTCGCGCCGTCGGCCGTTTCGTCGGCGGCTTTCTCCGCGCCCTTCGCCGTAGCCTCGCCAGTCTTCTTCGCCGCTCTGGTCGTCTCCTTCGCTGCGGCCGTCGTGCCCTTTGCTGTTGCGTCAGCGGTCTTCGTGGCAGTCTTCGCAGTCGCGCTTCCCGTCTTCTTCGCGGCATCAGCGGTGGCACCGGCTGCCTTCTCGGTGCCTTTGGCTACCTCCTTCCCGGTGGCCTTCGCTGCTTCACCAGTCTTTTTGCGGCGCCCGCCGCCGCGGTCTGCTGCGCAAATGCGGGAGCGGCGGCCAGCAGGAACGCCGCGACGAGTGCAAACTTCCTCATGGCAGTACCTCTCTAAAGAAAAGACGATCACTTGACCCCTTAGGCGTTCACTTTAAACATCGACGTTCATTGCTGAGGTAGAGCCTAGAACGTCACTTTCACCTTGATCTGCCCCACGCGGGGCGTGTTCGCCTGCGAGCTCACCCGGCCGAAGTTCGCGTTCGTGATGTTGGTCTGGATTCCGCCGAACACGACGTTGTTGAACAGGTTGAACACGTCGACGCCGACGCCGAGCCGCGTCCGCCCGATCGGGAAATCGCGGCGGATGCTGAGATCCTGGTTGAAGTAGCTCGGGTTGCGAAGATCGTGCGCCAGCGTCCTTGGCGTGTTGCCGAAGGTGAACGGCTGCGCCGACTGGAACGCGTTTCGATCGATGTAGGTCGGCGGATTGGCTCCGAGCACGTCGCCGTCGCCGTAGTCGCCGTTGATCCTGACGTCTCCCGAAAACGATGGGTTGAAGTCCGCGTAGCACCCGCCGGCGTTCGCCGGGTTGCACGTCGCGCCGGTGATCGATCCGAGCGGACGGCCCGAT
>Ga0075430_100001259_pt1 | contig 20405 bp, 16 predicted proteins | sample RhiMetdeltSRZDD4_FD_75294 | JGI IMG/M metagenome (GOLD analysis project Ga0075430, IMG submission 75294) | Populus rhizosphere microbial communities from Tennessee, USA - Rhizosphere MetaG P. deltoides SRZDD4 | ecosystem: Host-associated > Plants > Roots > Rhizosphere > Soil | place: USA... | reverse complement strand
CCCCTGGAGGGATGCGAGAGCGGCCGAATCGGCACGCTTGGAAAGCGTGTGTGGGGCAACCCACCGTGGGTTCGAATCCCACTCCCTCCGCACCGCAGGTCAGAGCGGTCGGGCACCGTCCGGGCCTGTCCCCCTGACCAGGGCAAACCGTCTTCAAGGGTTCGACATCGAATCCACCGGTCCGCTGCGGTAACTCCCAGCGTTGCTCCCAAGATCGCCCGGTGACTCCGAACCCTCGCGCAGAGCGTGTGCCGGTCTCCTTAAGCGATTCTCAACCTTCAGATGCAAGGGTACGCCCGTCGTCGACAACGGCGACATGGCGGACAGGGGGAACATCATGTTCCGACGGGCACTATGGCGGACCGCGATCGCAGCTCTGGCAGCTGCTGTCGCCCTATGCATGGCGGGCTTCGCACCCGCCGATGCTGCGCCACCAACACACGAGAAGAGCGTGGTCAAGAACGTAGAGGTCACCATCCCTCAGTTGGCAGAATGCCCCGGGCCGGACCCCGCTGCCACGATCGACCTCGTCTTTACCGACATCTTCCACCTGCAGTTCACCGAGGACACCTTCCACGTCGGAGGGACGCAGACAGGGACGTTCGTCGTGAGGTCCACCACCGGGGTGATACTCGCCACCGGCCACTTCACCACGACGTTCTCCGACCAAGGGCCGGGCTTCCCCACCGAGACCTTCAGCAACCACGTCAACGTGAGCGGCAAGGCCGCTGACGGCACACGCATAAATATCCACCTCACGCAACACTTCACCATCACCCCGAACGGTGATGTGACGGTGGACCGCGTCACTGCCAGCTGCGGCTGAGCACCCGGCAAGCGGCCCGCAGGGCTCCGACCTGAGTTGGCGGCTCAGTCGGAGCCCTCGGGCCGCACGGGGTCATCGAGGATGGCCGCCACCCGCTTGGCAACCGCTTCGGGGCGGCGGCCGAGACGCTTCACGTGGCCGGCGGTCGTCGTCGGCTTGGCGTGGCCGAGGAAGCGAGCGATGTCGTCCAGGGCCTCGTCGCCCGCACGCTGAGGGTGAGCCGCGCCGAGGCGTCGACCGACTCGTCCCCAGTCGACGTCCCCCGCCGTGGGCGTGTCCGTGGTGCACGTGGCTCATCGCTGCTGCGCCTCCAGGATCGTGCGGGTGTTCACGATGGGTGCCATCACCACGGCGAGCACGATCATCCCGACACCGCCGACGATGAAGGGTGCGCGCAGGCCGAACACGTCGGCGAGCACGCCGCCGAGCAGCGCGCCCAGCGGGATCACGCCCCAGCCGACGAAGCGGTAGGCGCTGTTGACCCGGCCCAGGATCTCGTCGGGGATGATCGACTGGCGCAGCGACACGGTGATGATGTTCCAGACCACCGTCGAAAACCCCGCGCCGACGAACATGACACCGACGAGCCAGGGTGACGAGAGCAATCCGGCGATCAGCGGGCATACGCCCATGGCGACGAGCGAGGCAATGAGCGCGGTGCCCGATCCGAGCCAGACGATCAGCCGGTCCGCGGTGACGCTCGCCGCCACGCTGCCCGCGGCGAAGCTGGTCAGCAGCACGCCGTAGCCGGCCTCGTCGAGGCCCAGGACGTCCTGGGCGAACAGGACCAACACGCTCTCACCGGCCCACCAGAACAGGTTGGCCCCACCCAGCACCATCGCCAACGTGCGCAGCACCCGGTGCCGCCAGAGCCAGCGCAGCCCCTCGGCGATGTCATCGCGGACCTGGCGGACCACCGGCGTGTCCGACGCCACCGCCGCCCGCGCGGGCCGGAACGAGCCGGGAATGAGCGCGACGAGGACCGCCGCGGCCAGGAAGCTGGCCCCATCGAGCAGGAACGGCGTCGCGGCCGCCGCCGCGAACAGCAGGCCGCCCAGCGGTGGGCCGACGAACTGGTTGGTGACCACCTCGGCGCCCTGCAGCCGGCCGTTCGCCTTGGCCAGCGCGTCGCGCTCCACCAGCGACGGCAGGATCGCCTGGGAAGCGTTGTCGAACAGGGTCTCGGCGGTGCCCAACAGGAACGCCGCGCTGAACAGGACCGGCAGGCTCATCCAGTCGACCACCACCAGCAGCCCGACCGCGCTGATCACGACCGCCCGGAACACGTCGGTCCGCCACATCAGCACCCGCCGGTCCAGCCGGTCGACCAGCGCCCCCGAGATCAACGAAAACAGCAACCACGGCAGATACTGGACGACCCCCAGCAATGACACCAGCACCGGGTTCCGGGTGAGCGACACAGCCAGCAGCGGCAGCGCCACGATCGCGACCCCGTCCCCGAGGTTCGAGATGGTGCTGGCCGTCCACAAGCGCCAGTACCGGCCGCTGAGGCGCCGCGCCTCGACGTCGACGACCGGGGGTATCACGGCACGACAGCCTAGAGCGATGCTCAGGACCGCTCCCCCGCGGCGGAGGCGATGCACTGGCCGCCGCCATGCTCCACCGTGCGCTTCACTCTGACGAGCCGGCCGTCGTGGCGAGCTACGCATGGGACCGTCTCATCGTTGACCCCCTCCCCGGTCCTCGAGCTGTCGACGACTTCGACGGCTTGCGGCCGGTCGGGGGGTACAACTACGCCTTCGCCGAACACACAAAGCCACGGGGTCGGGCCGGCTCGACCATGCCCCGGCTCGCCTCGAGCCTCCCCTACCAGCTCCTGTTACTTGACCCGAGTGGTGGCGCTGTCGGCATGCGGCGGCAGATCATCGAGCTGGTCGACGTCTACGACGTGCGGACTGTCGATGTCGTGGACGTTGGTGGCGATGCTGTCGCCAGGCCCAAGGAACCGGGCCTGCGAAGCCCACTGGCCGATGGCCTGGTCCTTGCTGCCTGCCAAGGCCTGCCAGCTCGAGTGTCCGTTCTCATCGCCGGGCCCGGCCTCGACGGCGAGGTCCCCGAGGCGACCGTGCTCGCCACCCCGGGACTGAGTACCCGGGCGCACCTCGGTCCGAGCGACGTTGAGCCGTTCCGATCGGTGCTGGACTGGCATCCGAGCGAAGCGACTGCGCTCCTCGCTGCGGCAGCTCTCGGGCTCCGCGGGGCGGTCGAAGTCAGGGACTCCGGGCTCGTTGTCGAGCTGACGGACCGGAGCGCTCGGATCAGCACGCTGCCGCTGTCCGCAGCTCTCGCTGTCAACACGCTCGCCTCAAACCTCGTTCAGACCACGAGCCTCGCCGAGGCCGAAGACGTCGCACGCACCGTCTGCGGGTTCTCCGAGATCGACTACGAGCGCACGAAGGCCGAGCGCATAAGGCCGACCCGGCCTCATCGCATCGCGAGCGACACCGATGCCGCCGTCGACACCTTCGAGCATGACGCCGCCGCTAGAGGGATCGACTACGTGACCTTTCGGCGCATCGCCGAAGCAACGGCTCTCGACCCAGCCTCGGCGGCCGACCTCAGGGCCCATCTCGTCGCCACACGGCCTGACCATCTGGCTTGGCCCCTCTGGTCACTCCGCCCAATTGCAGCCTGAGCTGAGGTCGCCCAAAGCCGAGCTCGTGGTCGCACCCCAAGCTGCTGAGCGTCCATGCACGCGACGAGGTTCTGCGGCCCGAATCGGCGTCCGTGGCTTCGCCTTTACGGCGAAGCAAGGCCTCCGACAGGTCAACGCCGACCGCCATACCTTTAGGCCGGACCCGCTTTGGCGGCGGGCATTCGAGGCACCTCGCTAGCGTCGGGCACGCTGACCCTCCATCCGACGCGCCGAAGCGGCGGCGGCGGTCGACAATCAGTTACGGGCGCCGTGCATTGCTCCCAAGCGCTGCTCACGCTCGACGCGGTCGCATGCGCCGCCCACGAGACCGGACGACCGCGTCGAAAGATGCGATGCCGGCCCCCGCGGGTCGCCGACGGTGACCCTGCCGACGTCGCAGCCTTCACCTCGGGAGCGCGGCATCTGAACAACCCTGCGAGCCTCAGCCGGGGAACTCGATTTCGTAGAACAACTTGTCCTTGTGGTCCAGCGTTGATTGCACGGTTACTCGACTCCCTAGGCGGGTGTTGGTCGGGCTGTTCGGAATGCCCGAATAAGTGTCGATCCATGTTGATATGGCGGCGTGGCGGGGGCGTGGGTCCGGTGCGACGGCGGGTAGGATCGCCTCGAAGATGTCGTCGGCTGGCGTGCCGTTGTGGCTGCCGTGATGCGACACCTTCAGAAAGTGGATGGGCTTCAGCACGTTCTCGCGGGCCATCGTCTTCCAGCTCCTGATCTCGGCGTCGCCGGCGAAAAGCAGCCGCCATCCACGCCACTCCAACGTGAACACGATGCTCGTGTTGTTAGCCGCCTTGTCGATCGTCAGCAGGTTGTCGGCGACGCCGTCACGGCGGGCCTCGACGAGTTGCAGGAACGAGCCGACGTCGACACCTTGCGGCGGGCGCGGTTCATCTGGCCGCGAGATGCGCGGCTTGCGCGTTCCGCGTCCTCCGGCTCCAGCATCAGGGTCCTCAGCCGCCGGTGCCGCTGTGACCGGGACGACACCTTTGTCGAGCGGCTGGAATCGGCCGTAGTAGTCGGCCGTGTCCTCCTCGGGCGCCCATATTTCGAACTTGGCCTCCCGGAACGGATGGGTGCCTCTGAGCTTGGCACCGCGGTAGATGTACGCGGTCTTGGACGGGTTGAGGGCGCGCAGGAAATCGACGCACGGCTTCGTCTTGGTCGGATCGTTGTTGGCCAGCACTTCCATCAGCCGGCGTCCTTCAGCCGCTGGGCGGGCAGCGAGGTGGGCGGCGATCCGTGCGTACATCTCGGCGAACGCCAAGCTCTGTTGCTTCGCTTTGGGATGCTTGTCGTTGTCGTAGTAGTTGGGGTCGGCCGACGCCGTCAGCCAGAGGTGCTTGACCTCGAGCCGGTTCGCCAGGTCCAGCGCGGGCAGCTTCGTCGACGCGTAGAAGAGACCTTGCACGTGGTCGAGATGTTCGTGCGTCATCACGTAGAGGTCGAGCGGCTTGCCGTCGAGCTCGTCGAGGATGCTGCCGACGACCTCCGTGAACACCTCGTCGCTTCCCCCTTCACCGGTGCCGGCGACCTTCGGCGCGTTTCCGACGTCGATGAGGATCCGTCGGGTCGTGACCTTGCCACCCGTCGGGCTGCGATCCGGCACCGTGACCAGAATCGCATCGCCGAAGCGAACGTTGTAGACCCGGACCGTCAATGTGTCGGTCATCACCGTCTCCTTCCGGTCATATGCAGCATCCGGGCGAGACCGTGGGTTCGCAGCACACCCGAACTGACATCGGCCAGGATCGCTCCGCGAAGCTGAGACACGGCGGCACGAGGAGATGCAGTCACTTGAAGCTCCTCACCCTCGATCAAGGACTTGAGCAGCCCGTCGGTGGCATCCCGATCGGACTCGTCGCGCTGCGTCGTGATCACGGCTCGAACGTACGGCTCCGTTTGGTCGAGACCGATCGCCAGCGTCGTGCCGCAGCGATAGCGGCGAGCGTCCGGTAGGCCGCCACCAGAGTTGTTGGCCTCGGTCATTGACCACGAGACCTTGAACAAGACTTCGCGTACCGTGCTCTCGCCGTCGCGATGCCAGTACAGCTTGGTGACATCGAGCCGCGGCCTGACTTCGAATGGCGTCTTCTTCGGGATACCGAGCAACGAAAGGTTGCGTTGGGCGAATGTGTATGCGGCGAAGTCGGAGGCGATCAGTTCCTCCACGTTCAGATTCTTCAGCGCTCGGTGTCTGTAATTGGTCTTGACATCGAGGTCCGCCGGCGAGGCGACCACACCGCGCCGCACGAACTCGTCGATCAGCCATATTCGCATCGTGCTGCTGTCGGGATGAGAGGCTTCGTCGGACGCCAGCACGGCACGAGCGAGGTCGGCGAAGTTGACGTCACCGGGAGGCAGGTAGTCGAGCCCGCGGAGCAGCGTGCGCTTGACGCGCTCGCTTGCGACGAACAGCGCCTTGGCGTCGGCCTCCAACGCGGCAGTGGGAATCGGGGAAACGCCCTGGGCCTCGGTCTGCTGGGCGACGGACGTCTGCTCGACGAACGTCGCCTCGGATTCCGGCACGAGCGCCGGATCGGTCGGAGCGTTGGTGGCGTACTGGGCGCGCAGCCCGTTATATGTAGCGACAAGCATCCGGTAGAAGACACCCGAGAGCACCCTCGACAGATCGTGCGGCTCGTCGTCCGCTACGGGCGCCGGGCCTCCGATCGTGGCGTCGTCGTTCAGATTGCGAAGGTACGTCCGGTCTGGATCCAGCGCCATCCCGAACTGCTCGGCGAGCCCGCTGAACACGTTCGAGTTCTCGATGTGCCCGCCTTCGTGCTCGAGGACCTTCCGCGACAACTCACGGCAGCGTAGCGAGACGATCAACGCGGCGAGATCTGCGATCGCCTCGTGGATCGCCAGCGCCTGGGGTGTCACCGCGTTGTACAGGTCAGGCGCTATACCGTCCAACAACGCGTGAGCCGTCTCGTGGGCGACGATGTCCTGCGAGTTCGACGTGTAGATGCGCTGGGCCCTGCCTGTCGGGTCGTCGAAGTAGAAGAACTGCAGGCTGTGCGACTCGCGCTCGTAGAAGGCGTTTGCCATGTCGCCGGCGCGAGGTACGACCAGCAGTTGCGGGGCATTGAATGCCCACGTCACCTTGCGGCCGAGGGCGTCGTGCTCTTCGAACATGTCGATCGTCTTGTGTACGGCACCGAACACCGACACGGCCGCGGCGACCGGGTCGACGTGCACGTTGCTGGCCATCACCGGGATAGGGACTTTGTAGCTGCCCAGACGCCGCGACCGCGGCGGAGGAACGAACTTCGCCGGTGTCGCCAGCGTGCCGACATCGGGCTCGAAGTCCAGCACCGCCACCCGAGGCGAAACCGGACCGTCGAGGAACACATCTTCCTCGATGGTGATCAGCTCGGTCGGCTCGACATCCTTGTATTCCGAGACCACCGGATCCTTCACGATCACTGGCACACGTGCTCGCATCTTCGTCACCTCCACGCCGCGTGCCCGGATCACCACGGCTCGCGAATCGTACGACTCCGAAGACACCGGCTGCCTCGAAGCAATCGACGCGCGGCGGATTGGCCCGCTTGCCGAGAAGCGGATCGTGCAGTCGCCGAGGACCTCGGGATCTCGGAGTCGTGTCTGCGGAACTGGATAGCGCAGGCCGACGTCGACGACAGCACCAAGTCGGGCCTGACCACCGAAGAGTGGGCCAAGCTCGTCCAGCGGCGGCGGGAGAAGCGGGTGTTGGAGATGGAGATCGAGATCCTCGAGCGTGCTAACGCCTATTTCGCTCAGGAAAATATGCTCCCACGATGACCTAGGCCTTCATCGTCGACCGGTGCGTCGATCTGCCGGTGGAGCTGTACTGCCGCGCGATGAAGGTGTCCCGATCGCCGTTCCATGCGTGGCGGCACCGCCACGTGAACCCGACACCTCGAAATGCTCGCCGATGTCGAGCTCGGTCAGCTCGAGGCGGTCACCCTGCACCTACTGGCCCGCAATCCCGGCGGCCCGCATAGGTTCGTCGGGCCAGGATATCGAGACGACTATCTCGCGTTAAATTCTTGCACTTCGGATGGTGATATGTCGTCACCTTTGTCGAGCTTTAGGCGAAGACCGGCAGCCTGCGTCCATCGCAATTCAACAACTCTTCCTGAGGTGCCATGGATTGTTTCAACAACGACTGGCTTGCCAAGCGCAAATGCGGTCCGCAGATCCGCAACAACTGGGTCGTGCGACTCTCCATCGGCGTCCGACTGGTTTGGCTCAAGTTCCCGTTTGAGTTGGTCGGCCGCGGAATTGACGAAGGCTGCCGCAACGGTGGCTCTCGACTTCAGTTGCTCGACTGTCGCTGCCGCCCTCCCGCGGACATCGCCGTTCATAATCACTGAGAGTGCGACAATCATTGAGGCAAGGACAAGAGAGACCCCGCCCGCCAAAGTGACAGAGAGGGCAGTATTGTCCTCAACAGCAGACCAACCGCTGCCAATCGCACCTACGACTGCTGCCCCTCCGCCTGCGAGTGTGACTAGTTGCTTGACTTGATTAGTGAGTTCTAACGTTGTCGAACCGATGATCCCAGCCGCAGTATTTTTTTCGGCTGGCGGCGGTACCTTCAAGAGGTCAAGGCCGTCGACGAGATCTCGTACCGGTCCTTTCAGGTCATCGCCATCGACATTCACAACCTTGCCGGGCCACTGGACCTTGGTTTCATCGGCCATGCCGTCCGCCTTTCGTCGCTTGCCGCAGATCAGTCCAAGAGCCAGACCAAGATGAACGCTCAGATAACTGGAGCCCGTAGGGCGGGTCGGACATCGAGCCAGGCATGTCGCGCGGCTAATGCTAAGGAACAAACTGTATCCTGCAGCTCGGGGCATGGAGCCTACGTGCGCTGATGACCGTACGGGGCAGAGTGTGCATTACCGCTCGCGACGACGGCTCGCTGGTTCGTTGAAGGGTTGATCTTCAGCGGGGTGATGGTGGGTCAACCTCAGGAAGAACCGCCAGCCGCTGAGATCTGACTGCGATCTCGGGCGGGTCCGGTGGAGGCCGTCGTGCTGATTGCGGACGCGATTGGGTTGGGCTACAGACCTTCGCGACCGCGCGCTGCGTCGCAGGTATCAGCCATCCCCTACCGCCCGGCTGAGGGTCACAACGTGACCGTCGACGACACCTAGCCCCCTCGACCGTGAAGCATCAGGTGAACCTGCCCTGTCACGCATCAGCCGGAGTCGGACAGGGTCAAGCCCAACTCTGCCGAATCTGGCTCTTGGGTCATCAAGCAGGCGCCGGCTCTGCCGGCGCCTGGCCTGCGGGCGGGCGCCAGAGGCGCCCGTCCTCGGCCACGTCGCGGTGGCTTCTCACCAGATCGAGCCTGTGGCCAGCGAACTGGTGCCGACTGTTGCCGCGCTCATGCGCTCGATCGGCGGTCGTGCGGGCCGCCGGGCCGGCCCAGCTCGGGTCGCGCAGGGCGCAACACGACTTTGAGTCCTTCGATCAGCGCCTCGACTCCGATGGCGAAGGTCGCATCACCGCGTGGCTTGTCGTGGGTCGTGCCATCTCGCGGTGGCAGGTCGTTGAGCAGGTCGGCCTCGACGTGGCCGGTGACGAACGTGAAGAGCGTGACGAAGCAGGGTTGTAGGTCGTCGGGCCGGAAGCCGCCTTCCCGGAGCAGGTCGAGTACACCTTCGGCGAGACGGGTGGCTTCCTTGCCGTAGACGCCACGTTGGAGCAACTGAAGCGCGCCTCGGCCGAGGCTTGTTCCGGCTTCGGCGACTTCGGGCCGCTTGACGAGGGTGTGTCGCGCGTCGCAGAGCAGGATGCGCAGCCGCACGTCCCAGGTGCCTTCGTCCGGGCCGGAGATGCGGACGCCGCTGAGCATGCGGTCGATGAGGAGGGTGTCGAGCGCCTCCCGGCTCGGCACGTAGCCGTAGAGGGTCATGGGCGGCACGCCGAGCGCCCGGGCGACGTTTCGCATGGAGAGGGCGCCGGCGCCGTGTTCCCGAACCAGGATCTGGGCAGCCTCGACGATCTCAGCTTCGCTAAGCACGCGGGGGCGGCCAGGTCCCCGACGTGCCGGCCCGGCCGGGGGGTCTGGGTCCGGGCTCACCTGGCGGGTGCCAGGTTCAGAGGAAGTGCGGTGAGTCGCCTGATCATGAGGCTGCGGTGGTGGCGGAGCTGCGCCCCGGGCTCGATGGCAAACGAGCGGGTGCGGGCGAGCAGTCGCTCGAGCGTTACCCGGGCCTCCATTCGGGCCAGCGGGGCACCGACGCAGAGGTGGAGGCCCCAGCCGAACCCGACGTGCTGGCGTGGGTTCGGGCGGTTGAGGTCGATCTCGTCAGCCCCCAACCCCGGGCCGCGGTTGGCCGCCGGCCACACGAGGACGAGACGTGAGCCCGTCGGCAGCGCCACACCGCCGAGGGCGGTGTCGGTGGTTACTCGGCGATAGTGGCCCCGGAAGGGAGGTTCGACCCGGCAAACCTCCTCCACGAACGTGGCGATCAGCGTCGGGTCGGTGCGCAGGCTGTCCTGGAGATCGGGTCGCTGCGCCAGGATGCGGGCACCGGAACCGAGCAGGCTCGTCGTGGACTCGCCCCCGGCCGACAGCAGGATCGCCAGCGTCCCCAGCGCCTCCAACTCGTCGAGCACCCCGTCGCCCACGGCCCGGGCACAGACCCCTGCGACTGTCGATGTGTCCGGGGTAGCAGATCGGCACGCCGCGGCGAACGCCTCGATCGCCGGCCCGAGCTCGACCAGCCTCGCCTCCAGCGTGAGCGCGTCCGCCTCCGTGACGAAGCCGCTGATGAGTTCCACCGCCGCGTATCCCTGTTCCTTGAGCGCGGCCGCGTGCCGGTCGGCGACGCCGAGCAGCCGCGTCACCATCATCATCGGCAGGGGCTCCGCGATCTCGCCCATCCACTCGACCCGCCCAGACGAGAGCGCGGGGTCGAGCGCGGCGTCTATCAGCTCGCGGAACTCGTTCTCCCTGGCCTTGATGGAGGTGGTCGAAAGGATGCGGCCGAGCAGCGCCCGCTGGCGGGTGTGGGCCGGCGGATCGGCCGTGGCCAGGATCTGGGGGGTCTCATCGTCATGGCCCGCCGGGCCCATCGGTGGCCGGAGCCCAATGCATCCGTCCGCGTCCAGATGGAGGAACTCGCTGGTCCGGCTGGAAAACCGCCCAGGGTCCGCGGCCACCTCTTTGATGAGATCGACCCGTGACACCAGAAACACGTCGGTGTCGTCGACCCGATGGACCGGGTCCTGTTCCCGCAGTTCGCGGTAGTAGCCGTGTGGGCACTCAACCACCCCTTCCTCGAAGAGCCGATCAGTCGCCGTCACACGCGCCTCCCAGACGGGCAGGTCAATATACGTACACCATACGAAAAGCGTTGATGGCAAGCAACGCTTCGCCGACGGCATCGCCGGGGCGATCGTCGGAGGCCCAGACCACATGCCAGATCGAGTGGGCGGGCAGAGCGCACGGACGGAGCTATGTGCGCCGTTGCACCCCGCGTCTACCCCGCGTGGCACGGCGGTCCCGGCGGTCTGAGGCCGTTCGCAACTTCGGGCCTAGCTGCGCATCCGTCCGCTGGTGACCGCACCGGTCCGCTTGGGCAAGCTTCGGGACGCAGAGGTCGTTGCCTCGCCATGTTCATGGCCGGTTGTTCCCGTGGTTGCTCCAACCGCCATCGGTGACCGGGAGTGATACCGGCTCCCGGTTGGGGTGCCACGCATGTACGCCCAGGTTGGCGGACGTCAGCCGGTGGCCGCGGCTTTCGCACCGCTTCCGGCGACGTTCGACGAACGCCGTCTGGCGCCGATGTACTGACCGGCCTACCGTGAGTACTGGTCGGGCGCCCGACGGCAGGGAGGACCGACGTGCACGCCACGACTTTGCATTGGCGCAGGCTGACGAGCGTGGGGATCTTAGTCCTGCTTGGCGTTGCCGCGTCTGGGACCGGACCCGTGCCACGGGCCGAAGCATCCGGGTCCGACCCAACGGGCACCATCGCCTTTACCTGGGCACCGTCGTTGACTGAGGAAGACATTGGCACCATCCATGCGGATGGTTCGATGCGAAGGGACCTGACTAACGAGGACAGTCTCGATGCGATGGCGGCCTACTCGCCGGACGGTCGCCGTATTGCGTTCTCGAGCACCCGCAGCATGCCACCGGGGTTTCAGGGCGAGCGGCGGTTGTTCTCCGAGTTGTATGTGATGGACGCTGATGGATCGAACATTCAACGGATCACCTTCAACGAAGGCCTGACCGACATCCAGGGAGCGTGGTCGCCCGATGGCCGGCGGATTGTGGTTGGACGTGGCTCAGGGAGGACGCCGGTGGCGGGCGAGGGCTTCGTTGCCCCCACCGACTTGTGGATCATCGACCTGGCCACCGGTCGAGAGCAGCAGCTGACCAATAGCCCAGCGACCTATGAGTGGTTCCCCCGTTGGTCGCCGGACGGACGAAGGATCGCGTTCCAAGGCGATCTCGTCGAGCCCGGCAACCAGGACGTGTACACCATCCGTGCGGACGGGCGAAGCCTCCGTCGGCTCACCTCGCACCCAGGTGTCGACGGATTCCCACACTACTCCCCCAACGGGAGGTTAGTCGCATTCGCTTCTAACCGTACCGGCAACTTCGATGTGTTCGTGATGCGCAAGAACGGGACGAAGATCAGACAACTCACCGATCATCCTAGCACTGACGACTTGCCCTGCTACTCGCCTGACGGAGAGTTCATAGCGTTTAGCAGCGAGCGCGACGGATTGATCCCCGGGACCACCATTATAACCTCTGACATCTTCCGGATGCGGGCTGATGGGACACAGCAAACAAACCTAACGAGGTCCCTCGTGGTCGCCGAGTTCGACTGCGACTGGGGACCCCGCTGACTTCACGAGATCCGATTGCGACGAGCCCAGGATGGAACGGCCGACGACGAGGAGCCAGCGGGGAGCCCAACCAGATCGAAAGCGGGGCGACCCGCTAAGGAAGAGTCTGTGCGCCTAACCCCCCATCTGCGGGTCATGACGGACATCCACGGACGGAAGCGATGGCACCGGCATGAATGACGCGCAGGCGGTCAGCTGGCTGCTTCCACCGTGCTACCGGTGCCGTTACTGGCCGGGGAGAATACCGAACCGAATCCCTCCCGTTTCGAGTCGGCGCCTTGTCAGCGTCATCCCGAAGGCCGGTCGACACATATGAGGCGTCTAGGACCGATTGCGACGAACTCGCTCGGCCAGGGTGCCCAGGCCGAAGCCGGAGCGGGTGGGACTCCGACGCTGCACTGGCGGCGTCGCCGGCGGCGGCACGGCCGGTTCTGTACGCTGAGCGGTCGGGTCGTACGACAGGCGGTCCGGCCACTCGCCCTGGCGCACCCGGTCGCGCAGCAGGATCGCCGCTCACAAAGCCGTCCGCAGGATCATGGTGATCGGGGTTTGCGCGCACGACTGCTGCTCCGGACTCGTCGGCTAACAGCAGCCCCCGTCCCCCTAGACGTACGCGCGTAACTCGTCTAGATCATCCTCTGGCCGCCGCTCCAACCAGACGCGCACGATCACCTTGGCAGCGTACAAGCGTTCGGACAAGGCGCATCCGTCCGTGCGACGAACGTACGACGAAGCGTGGAGAAGCACGGTCAACCGGGGCCATCACGGGCACCACGGGCGACCCGGCCGGCCAGCGTGGAAGTCGGGCGATGGCCAGGCGTTATGCCTGGCCATCAGTGATGGTCGGGACCGGCGTCGATCCGGTGACCTACCGCTTTGAAAGCTGACGGTCGTAGGAACCGTCACGGTGAACCTCGGCTGAGCCCCGCCGACGCAACTTGCACGTGCGCACGGATCAGGGCGCACCAACTGTCCTCACAGGGTTTTGACCCGTATCCTCGCGAGCACTAATGCAGCTAAACGGAGGGCGGGCGTAAATGACTGATTGGGGCTCGGTTTCAAGCTGGATCGCGCTGGCTGGTGCACTGGCAGCGGTACTGGCCTACTTGTCGACGCGAAGAGATGCCGTTCGAGCCACAGCCGCTAGGACGTATCCAGTCGTTGTAGCCCATTCCTACCTTGACGAATCGTTACCTCATCGAGATCGACGGACACGTATCGAAGTCCACAATGACAGCGACCTCCCTGCCTTCAATTTGAGTGTCTCTGTATGGCATCACGGAAAACCACGTCTAGTCACGTGGCGGTTAAGAAAGCACGAGGACTGGTGGACCGCGCCTCGCGTAGGTCAACAGGTTGCAACGTTTGTTGGACCGCACAATGCGTTGGACCCGATCGACCTCCCGGCTGTTGCTAGCCCGGGGCCGAAGGTCGAGGCGCTCGTTACGCCGCCTGTCATGCTTACATTGAGAGACGGTACGGGTCGACACTGGATTCGCTGGCCGAACGGAAGATTGACTCGCCTTCGCCTGAGCAGACGAATTCGCTGATGATTGTCCGGCGTCTCTCACGTGCCCAACCATCCGACAGGTTCGATCTCGAGGCGCCACGGGAAGAGCACGGGAACGGCCCCGTACTGCGTTGAGGCCGTATGTGTATACCAGCGCCGAGAATCCGATAGCCGAGGGCCCTCCGGAGCCGTGAGTCGTTGACCACGCGGATCCGAGTTGCTCCCACGGTTGCTACCGCGCCGCGGCGCGGCTTGAGCTGGGCGAGCACCGAATCCCATCAACCTCCAATGGTGGGACCCGGCCCGAGGGAGTCACTTTCGGGCGGGGACGACACTTGGTCCTCAGATCTCGCCAAATCGTGACTGGTAGGCATCGGCCATCGTGGCGATGAACTCATCCCAGCGAAGACCGCACCCCGGAGGCGGGAGGTCGGGCTCGATGTTGCCGGACTCGCGGTCGAATGCGACGACTGCGATGCCTTCGAGGAGGTGGGCGGCGTCGCCCTCGGTGCGACGACCACCCGCTCGGACGAACCGTCCCACCGCACGAGACACGAGGTGAGCGGTCGACTTCCACTCCGTGTCATCCCCCGACTTCATCCGCTCCGTCGTGGGGAGGGTGAGGATCCCGCCAACGACCGCGAATGGGAACTTGAGATGGATGTTTACGGCGAAGGTCCGAACGTCGCCGAACCGGTTCCAGATGGCCCGCCCGACGGCCAGGTGAACGGGCTTGATCTCGACGGCCAGACGAAGGCCGTCGGTCTGAGACACCTCTGACACGTCCGCCTTTACGCTGCGAAGGCCGCCGCCGACCTCGCGCTCGCCGGCGATCGCGTGGCTGAGGTCGAGGCCATGGCGCTCGAGGTCGCTGATGGTGACCACCGCAAGCGCATTGGAGAGGCGTATCTGTGCGGCCTTCGACTTGTCGGTCCCCGCGAGCGACGCCTGGCGAATGTACTCGGCCGACGCCTGGCAGTAGTCGTGGATCGATGGTGGCCACAGAGCCGAAAGGCCATCGACAAGCGCAAGGCCTGTTGGCTGGACAGGTTTGGCCACAGCTATGCGGATAGGTCAAGCGAGGGCTGGAAGGACTCCGTCATCGCATGACGGACGCGACCCGTGCACTGTTCGAAGTAAGTCGGATCGACCTCGCTCCCAATGCTGTTGCGACCGCACCGCGCGGCGGCCGCCGAGGTAGTACCGGTGCCCAAGAACGGGTCTAACACCGTGTCACCGGCGAAGGAGAACATGCGGATCAATCGCTCGGCGAGCGCAAGCGGGTACGGGGCCGGATGGTTGCGAGTTGATGCACCACCAAGCCGCCAGATCTGCTGGAACCAATCAGCGTGGTCGGTCGCGCGGATGATCGACAGCAGTCGGGTCGCTAGTCCAGGCTTCCGGTATCCCCCGGGCTTTCGCTGGAAGAGGATGTATTCGACATCGTTCTTGATGACGCCGTTCGGCTCGTAAGGCTTTCCGTAGAACCCGCCGGCGCCCATCTCGTACTGCGCGTTGGCGATCTTGTACCAGATGATCGGGGCCAAGTTGTCGAAGCCAATGAGGCGGCAGCGCTCCTGGATGCTCGCGTGGAGTGGGAACACCATGTGACGTCCGAATGCCTTCCGCGAAACGTTGACGTCTCCGACCACGACGACCAGCCGCCCGCCCGGTACGAGGGCGTCGTAGGCGTGGCGCCACACTTCGTCCAGTTGGTCGAGAAAGCAGTCGTAGTCGTCGACGTCGCCGAGCTGGTTCTCGTGGTCGTTGTACTTCTTCAGCGTCCAGTAGGGCGGCGACGTCACGACGAGATCGACGCTCTCGGACTTCAGCTCGACCTGCCGGCTGTCGCGGTTGTACAGCTGATGGCTGGTCGCGAGCGCTCGGACCACCTCATCGAGCCGGTCGCAAGCGTTCGGATCTTTTGCGATCGCCGGGAAGGCCTTCTGAGGCTCAGCCGTGACCAACTCCAGCAGATCCGCAGGGGCAGCAGCGTTGAGGGCGCCGGGACCAAGCGGCTCGCCGAAGCAGATCGGCTCGTTGGTAGCCGGCGCTGAATCAGAGGCTTCGGTCACCCGGTCCTACCTTCGACGAACGCACGTTCGGTGACGATACTCGCGACGCACCGACTCCGCAGAGACCGTGGCATCACGTCACCGTAGCGGCGAGACGAACGTGGAGCCGGTGATGGTACCGAGCGCACGATCGGGGGAACGCACGGGAAGAGGACTGGGCCCGGAGCCCTGGCCCCTGCCCTGCGAGGCGCACGGTTGGGAGGGCCAGGCACCCTCCGGAACCGTGGGTCCGTCCGAACGCCGATGGGTTGCTCCCACGGTTGCTCCCGTCGCACGCTACGTCCAGCGCCAGTCCCCCATCCACTCGCGGCGAGCGCCCAGGACTCGTTGATACGGTCGGGGTTGGCGGTCGATGAGAACGGAACCTGGCCCGAACGCCCGGAGCTGCGCCGCCAGCGTCAACCCAGTGGGCCGGCTCCGACGACGAGGACACCTGCAGTGGGCACGGACGCTCAGATCGTCTTGACGCTGTCGACGGCCAGGGCCACCGCCAGGGCAAGGGCCACGACGGCCATGAACCGCGCACCCGCGTCCCACGGCGTCCGCCTCCGCTTCGCCGCCGTCGCCGCCGCCGCGGCCAGCCCCAGACCGACCGCGACTCCGGCGATCACCGGAACAACGCCGTCCCGAGCACCGGCGGCGATGCTGATGGCGGCCAACTGCGGCGTCACGAGCACCGGGACGAGCAGCGGCAACACCACCCGGCCCCAGCCGTCTGCCGGTCCCTCCGCCGCGACGGACGCCGCCCCGACAATCAGCCAGCGGGCCGCGACCAGGCCGAGCACGATCGCCGCGGCGAGCTGAAACGTAGCCGGTGACACGTCGAGAAGATCGACGAGCGGGCCGCTCAACGCCGCTGCCGCGACGGCGAGGGCGGCGGTGATCACGGCGGCGGCGATGATCGTCTTGCGCTCCTCCTGGGGCCAGAGAGCGAGCGCGACCACGGGCGGGTTGATGGCGACCAAAACGGCGAGCAGCGACGTCATCGGCCCACCGGCCCGAGCGCCCCGGCGGCGACCAGGAGTCCCGACAGAGCGTGCTGCTGGTCGTCCATGCGTGTGACGCCGTCCCGGAACCAGGCCCCGTCGACGAGCTCGGGCGATGCCTCTCCGGCGGCGTCCGCCCGCTCCTGCTGCCGCTCGGCGAGCAGCGCGCCACCGCAGGTCACCCGTTCGTCGATGAGGGGACGGAGATCGGCGAGCCGGTCGTCGGTGGCCGCAGCGTGGCCGAGCGCGCCGAGGCCCTCCACCCACACGCCGAGCCCGGCGCCGCGTGTCCGGGGATCGACGAACGGGACCGGCCAGCCATCCTTCTGCGACTCGGACCGGATCAGCATTCCGAACCGTGTCGCGAGCGACCGGGCGTAGACGACGTGGTGATCGTCGAGCCCGGACGGCGCCAGCTCACTCAGCGTGTAGGCCGCCCACTGGTCGGGCCAGGGTGCGAAGTCGAGACCCTCGACGTCATCGCGGGCCGTGGCCAGGTAGTCGAGCACCTCGCGCGCGTACGCGCCCCAGGCCTCGCCGGGGAACAGGTTGTGCAGCTGGGCCAGCGCCCAGGCGGCCTCGCCCGTCGCGTACCGCGAGGTGCGGCCGGGCACGGCGGTCCGGGCGGTGAGATCGTAGGCCTCGAGCATCTGTCCCCCGGTGGTGATCTGGCCGGTGAGGAAACGTCCGAGCGCCCGCATCTCCCTGTCGTGGGCGCCGTCTCCGGTGGCCTCGCGCCGCTGTGCCAGTGCCGCGAGCATCAACGCGCTCGCCCCCAGATGCGCCTCGCGGCCGCCCTCGACGTAGGCCAGGCCCTCACCCGCCGGCACGAGCGCGTCGAGCATCACCGCCAGACCCTCCTCGGCGGCCGGGAGGGCGTCGAGGTGCCCGGCATGGGCCAGCTGGTAGAGCGACATGGTGACACCAGCGTGGCGGACGATGTTGTAGCCGGGGACGATCCTGTCGTCGCTCCGGTCGTACTCGTACAGGTAGCGACCGTTCTCCCGCTGCCCTCGCCCGATCCACTCACCTCCCCGGGCGGCCGCGTGCTCGAGCGCGGAGGCGGAGACCGGCGGGCAGTCCTCCGGTGCCAGGACGCTGAGCCGGAGCGCGGCGAACCCTCCCACCCACAGGACGCCGACCGAGAGCAGCCGCGTGCTGGTTCTCATGTGCCACCCAGGTCCTCGCGGCGGGCTCGCCGCCGGGCGATGACCGCGTGTGCCGGTGCCGCCACGCCGAACAGGGGTGGAATCCTGCTACATACGAACGCGACCGCCTCACCACCCGTGCACACAGCACCGTCGCGGTCGACGACGGTGAACGACGAGGTGGCGGGGGCGGCGGGCTCCACCCGGAACCGCCCGAACCAGTCGCCGGCCCGCACGAGGGCCGTCACGATGCCTCGCGTCCACCGGTCACCGCCGACGAACACGACCCGGTCCCGAGTCGATGGCGTCACCCAGATGGCCAACGCCGCGATGGCGACGTAGCTGAACACCTCGACCGACGCGCTGATCTCGATGAGGAGGTGGAAGAACAGCGCGACCCACACCGCCGCGATCCGGCTGCGTCGCCACAGGAGTCCGAACCCGATGAAGAGCTCGGTCAGCACGGCCGCCGGACCGATCACGTAATAGGGCCAGCGCTGGGTGAGCAGCTCGATCGCCGGACCGGGAAGGGGCGTGGAGTCGAGCACGTGCTGGTAGCGCACGACCCGGTCCCACAGCACCAGGCCGGAGAACCAGTCCGGGTCCACCAGCTTGCTGATCCCGGAGGCCAGATAGACAAGGCAGACCTGGACCCTCAGCAGCCACAGCGGCCAGAGCGCGCCGGCGTCCGGCCACGGCTCGCGCCCACGACGGCGGCGCCACCACGCGTCGACCGAGAGAACCCGCCCGCACGGCAACAGGGCGAGCCCCCCGAGGACGATGATTAGGAACAGCCGGTTGTGGCGGAAGTGGGTCTGGCTCAGCAGGAGGTTGCCGGCCACGACCGCGAAGGCGGCGACCGCGGCCACCCGGGTCCACAACCCGGCAGCTAGGAGGACGGCGGCCACGGCACCGATCCAGATCAGCGCGAACCACAACCGGTCCGGCAACTCGGGCAGCCCCGCGACGAACGGCTGCCAGAAGTGGTCGGTGTACGAGATGCCGTCGGCAGCGTCCCGCAGGAACGGCCGCAGGTGCACCAGCGTGATCAGTCCCACAGCGATGCGCAGCACAGCGACGGCACGAACGCTGCCGGTCCAGTCAAGGACCTCGTCCCACGTGCGAGGGGAGCGGCGCGCCGCGGGCAGGACGACGGTGCCCGTCATGGCCGGCTGCGCTCGGCGCTACGCACCACGGTGATGGTCGGGCCACGCGTGTTCTCGAACGAGGTGACGGTCGCCTCGAGGTAGCGCGTCTCCCGGTCCCGGGGCGTGTGGTCAGCGACCCAGTCGAGCGCACGGTCGAGGAAATCGATTGTGGCGCCGACACCCATGTACGCGTGCCGCAGCCGTTCCGGCTGTCGCAGGGCCGCCATACCGACGAGTGCGTCCCACTCGTAGCCGGCCCAGTCCTCGGTGATCGGCACGCGGTCGCCGTCCCAGGTCACCCGCACGATGTCAGCCGTCCAGGTGCTCGACTCGTTGAACGGTTGGAAGGCGAAGAACTTGTGGGGGTCGCGGTAGCCGTTGAGGGCGAAACCGACCTGGACGGCAAGCACGGCGACGACGAACAAGGTCACGGCCCGCCGACGCCCGCGCCCCACACCCGTCTCCATCAGGCGATTCTGTCAAACCGGGGTGAGCCCCAGCGGTCGATGCGTACGCCTCACTGAGCTTCTGGAACTGACAGAGATCGATGACACCGGGGTCTCCGACTCTTACGGAGACCCGATGAGTACCACGATCGGGGATCGCCAGATACGACGCCGGTGGCGATCCTGCGCCACGCCGAGGAGGTCACGGGCATGGTGGCCATGACCTGTCGCTACTACGGCATCAGCCGCCAGTGCTTCTACGTGTGGAAGCGCCGCTACGACGAGCTGGGACCCGACGGGCTCAAGGACCGCTGCCATCGCACCAAGACGAGCCCGACGCCGCTAACGGCCCACGGCGCCTCATCCACTGGCCATGGCCTACAACGGCGCAGCAAGCTCTAGAACAGTCGACCAGTCGCCACTAGGCCGTTGCTCCCGGTATTGCTCTCGATGACAGCGCTGACCTGCAATCCTCGGGAGTCCCACTCCCGCGGATCGCAGGCCGGACGGTCAGATATCTCGCCCGGGGCGCCGTGCGGTCTCGCGGGACGGGTCGCCGCGGTAGCCGGGCGGGTAGGTGCGGCGGAGCTCGTCCTCGGTCGGGGTGCGGCGTTCGTGGGCCTCCTGCGGCAGCAGGTCGGTGAGGGCGGCCATGACGCGCTTGGTGTCGGTGTCGGGGTCGTCGTAGGTCAGTTCCACCGGCGGGCCGATCCGCACGTCCACG